>Ga0190271_10002613_pt1 | contig 10999 bp, 12 predicted proteins | sample Popmic356T_FD_133747 | JGI IMG/M metagenome (GOLD analysis project Ga0190271, IMG submission 133747) | Populus adjacent soil microbial communities from riparian zone of Weber River, Utah, USA - 356 T | ecosystem: Environmental > Terrestrial > Soil > Riparian zone | place: USA: Utah | collected...
GCGATGTCACCGGCGCGGTCATCACGCCGCCCCGGAACCGGAGGCGACGGCCACACCGAGCTCACCGGGTCGGATCGGGGAGGGAGCCTCGACCACCGTCGCCGCTCGATCGAGCCGAGCGAGGAGCGCGGTGACGGCGCCGACCAGCGGGATGACGATCGCATCGGGCATCGGACCGGCTGAACGATGGATGTCCTCGAGCATCCGGACCGACCGGATGAAGACCGGCGGCGCAGTCGCATCGTCGGATCGATCCCCACCGATTGCGGCGGCGCCGGGCAAGGAGATGCGATTTCGGTCGCCGGGCGGGCGAACTCTCCGGCTCGGCCGCCGTTCGACCGTGAGCGAGCGCAGGGATCGGACCATCTCGGACCGGTGGGCGGGGTGCCGTGGGGCGTGGTTGACGACCGGCACGATCCGTTCGACCGGTGTGCCGCACTCGCACAGTTCGTCGACGATCCGAACGATGTCGTGGACACCCTTGAGCCCGGGCTTCCCGACGACCAGCACGAGATCGGCGGCGAGCACTGCGGCGCGCGCCACGGCGTGGCGATCCTCGACATCCAACGAGCCGGTCTGTGCCTCACCCTCGACGTCGGGTTCGACATCGACCACGACCGCGTCGTACGAGCGGCGCAACCCGTCGATGGCTGCTGCGGCCACTCGCGGTCTCACGGCCGGCCAGTCGCGGCTCCGGCGCATGCCCAGCAGGAGGTCGTACCGGCGCCGGGCGATGGGAAAGAGGAGGCGGCGCACGTCGACCGGGTCCGGCCGGTCCGCCCGGTGCATCTCGATGAGCTCGAGCAGGCCCGGGATCACATCGCCGACGTCGTGGTACATGGCGAGATCGGCGCGTCTGGCCCCGTCGGCCAACGCCACGCAGCCACCGATGGCCCCGAGGGGACCGTCGGACGCAGCGAGTCCCTGCGCCAGCGCGATTGCGAGGGTCGAGGCTCCCGTTCCACCGCTCCCCGTCACCGCGATCAGCAGTCCCGATCCGGCCCGACCCGCCGAGACCGTCGCGCTGGTGGGGCGACGGTCGTTGCGGTCGACGACCCGTGCGAATCGGGACAGAACCTCCATCAACGCAGAACGGTCGAAGCCGGCATCGAGAACTGCGGCGCACCCGGTCGCCTCCCAGTCGTTGCCGCTCGCCCGCTCGTCCACGACGATCGTCACGGCGCCCGCCTCGCTGACAGCTGCGACGAGGTCGCGGTCGAAATGTGTCAGTGATCCGTCGACCAGCAACGCGGACACCCGACGACCCGAGCCGACGATCGCCCGGACCTCGTCGGGCTTCATGCACTTGACGAACTCGAGCGGGGCTGCGCCGGTCGTCGACCAGCGAGCCACCTCGCCGAACCACCGACTGCGGGTGTGGGCCAGCCCCAGGACGACGTAGTGATCAGCCATCGGTCGCCTCCCGAGGAGCCTCGATCGGGCTCGGCATCACCAACGTGACCTTGGAGCGAACCGCGGCATCGACCACTGCAACGGCCGCAGCGGCGTCGGCCACGCTCAGTCGGATCGCCAGTGTCGAACTGGCGCCGATCACCTCGTCGCCGTCGGATCCACTGACGGCGACCACCCGGGCCCCCGGCGCCAGGAGGTCGGTGCCGGTCCCATCGAGGTCCGTGGACAGGACGTCGACGACATCGCCCGTCGCGACGGCGCCACCCAGGGCCTGCCCCGCCTCGAGCGTGACGCCGAGCTCGACCGATCCCGGTGCCCCGAACCTGTTGTCGTCGAGAACATCGCCCGGGCGCACGATGTCGAGCTCGTCGAGCGCCCGTGCGCTGGCACGACCGATCAGATCGGTCGCCTGTGCCGCAGGGATGGCCGACACCCCGGCTGGGAGATCGATGGCCAACGCACCGAGGTCGTCGGCTTCGAGCACATGGCCCGCCGGAACGTGTCGCGTCGCGACGACGTAGTCGGTCGAGGGCGGCTCGTTGGCAGCTCGATGCGCCACGAACACGCCCGCTGCTGCGATGACGATCAGTGCCGCCCCGACCGTGGCCCGACCGGTGGGCAGGCGACGATCAACGACCGCGAACGCACGAGGTCCGCCCCGTCGGCGCACGACCCCGGAATCGGCTCGACCAGCTGTGGCCGCCGACGTCCCGTCCTCTGTTCCTCGACCCGTCGACGACGATCCGCGACGACGCGCCCGTGAAGCCCATGGTCCCACCCATCGGTCCTCTCCGCCGTGGTCAGACTCGCTGACCACATGTCACACCCTGCTCGCTCAAAGTATCTGATGAGCGGCGAGAAGGAAGCAAATGATTAGAGATGACTTGTTGGAATCGACCCACTCACAGTGGCCGGTGGCGCGTCGCGCCCGCCGTGCCCCGGCTGTCGACTCCCTTGCACCAGCCCCGTTCGAGCTTGCGCGGACAGCCATGATCCGCCCCCGCGGAGCGTGGCGAAGCTAGGTTGTGCAACGTGAGCACGGCGGACATCACCTGGTTGAACACGGCCGAGACGGCCAAACGTCTGGGCATCACGCCCCGGACCCTCTACCGATTCATCGATGAGGGCCGCCTGCCGGCGTACCGGTTCGGACGGGTCATCCGTCTCAAGGAGAGCGAGGTCGGCGAGTTCATCGATTCGTGCCGGATCGCCCCGGGGACGCTCGACATCACCACCCCGGGTGTCCAACCCGAGATCCCGGACCACCAGTTCGACGACGATCTCTCGTCCGCTCGCCGCTGACACGAGCCGAGAAGAGTTGCGGGCCCCGGTGTCGCCGGGTTCGCGTCGGCCCGAATCTCAGCCCCGCCGCAGCTGCAACGCCACGATCGCGTCGGTTGCGACGTGTACCAACCTCGACGGTCCGTCGACCGAAAGCGTGAGCACCGGGCCTGCCGCGGTGACCCGACCGCGGACGACGTCGCCACCGAGGAGCGACACCTCGACCTCCGCCCGGTCGGCCACGAGGTCGGTGATCACATCGGCCAGAGCGGAGCCGTCGAGGTGACGCCCGTCCGGATCGGCGCCCGGCAGCGCCCGGTCGGTCTCGACCGTCACGATGGCGTCGAGCGGGACCCAGCAGGGGCCCTTGCGAGTCTCGAGCTCCGCGGCGTCGTGGCCGACCCAACGCACGTTGCCGCCGACGGTCGCGCCGGTGACCAGTCCGATCACCACGTGAACGCCCTGGGCGGCCAGCAGCAGTCCCGGGATCGTGGCGTCATCGGAGAACTGGCGGCGCATCCAGCGCTCACGCCGCCGCTCGGTCACCGATTGATCGACGCGGGCCTCGGCGACGAAGCGATCGACGTCGTCAGCGGGGGACGTGCGGGCGGAGACCGGATCACGGGGGCGATCGGGTTCGGGAATACCGCCATCGGGGCGCCGGACGTTCACCGTTACACTCTGCCCGTGGAGAACGGCGAAACGTCCGGGTCAGGTGTGACGACCGCTGACGCATCGCCGCGCGCCACCGTTCGCGTTCCCGGCAACCACTTGATGACCGAGTTGCTCGGCACCCGCGACGAGATCCTGGACCTCGTCGAGGAGGCGTTCCCGGCCTCGTCGATCGCCGTCCGGGGCAACGAGATCTCGGTGTCGGGACCTGATGCGGCACGGGTGGGCAGGTTGTTCGAGGAGATGGTCGTGCTCGTCGAACGGGGGCATCGGCTCGAGCCCGGGGCGGTTCTGCGCACGATCGACATGATCCGGGCCGACGAACGCCCCACCGAGGTCTTCTCGACCGAGGTGCTGCGCACATCTCGCGGTTCCCAGGTGCGCCCGAAGACGAGCGGCCAGAAGCGCTACATCGACGCCATCGCCGTGAACACCGTCACGTTCGGGATCGGCCCCGCCGGCACCGGCAAGTCGTGGCTCGCCGTGGCGATGGCGTGCCAGGCCCTCCAGCGCAAGGAGGTCGAGCGGATCGTGCTCACCCGGCCCGCCGTCGAGGCGGGGGAGCGACTCGGCTTCCTGCCCGGTGACCTGATGGCGAAGGTCGACCCCTACCTCCGCCCGCTCTACGACGCGCTGCACGACATGGTCGGAACCGAAGGCGCCCAGCGGCTGCTGGAACGGGGCACGGTCGAGGTGGCGCCGCTCGCGTTCATGCGGGGCCGCACCCTCAACGGCAGCTTCATCATTCTCGACGAGGCGCAGAACACCACGCCCGAGCAGATGAAGATGTTCCTCACCCGGATCGGGTTCGGATCCAAGGCGGTGGTCACCGGTGACGTGACCCAGGTCGACGTTCCGGGCGGTCGGTCCGGGCTCGACCGGCTCGAACAGATCCTCGGCGGGATCGACGACCTGGCGTTCGTCCGGCTCACCGGGCGGGACGTGGTCCGGCACAAGATCGTGCAGGACATCGTCGATGCGTACGCCCGTCAGGTCGAGGTCGACGATGACGAGCGCAGCGACCGCCGACCCGGAGGACCATCGCGGCGATGAATGCGCCGGCGGTCGTGACCAGCGACGACCGCGCCCCATCCGAATCGGCTCCGCCGCTCACGGTCGATCTCGCGATCCTGTCGCGACTGCTCGCCGACACCCTGGCGGCCGAGGGGATCCCGGCGCGGGCGGAGGTGTCGCTCACCCTCGTCGACCCGGCCGACATCGCCGCGCTCAAGGTCGAGCACCTCGGCGGTGACGGCACTGCGACCGACGTCCTCTCCTTTCCCATCGACGGCCCTGGCCCGGTCGACGAGGCCGAGCCGTGGCTGGTCGGCGACGTCGTGATCGCGCCCGAGGTCGCGGCGGCGCAGGCTCCCGATCACGCGGGCACGACCGAGGACGAGCTCGCGCTGTTGGTCGTCCACGGCGGGCTCCACCTGTGCGGTTGGGACCACGCCACGCCGGGCGAGGAATCGGAGATGTGGACCCGAGAGCGTGAGTTGCTCACCGGGTTCGGGCGCGTCTTCGTGCGTGATCCCTGGGCCGACGAACATCCGGCAGGACGGCCATGACCGGCGGTGACGTCTGGCTCCTGATCATCGTCCTGGTCCTGGTGGCGGTCGCGGCCGTGCTCGCCACCGCCGAGACCGCGGTCACGCGGATGTCCCGCTCGAGGGCCCAGGCGATGGCCGACCAGGGTCGCAAGGGGGCCGACCGGGTCAAACGGATCGTCGAACATCTCGAACGCGACCTCAACGCGACGTACCTGGCGGTGAACATCGTCCAGACGGTGCAGGCGGCCCTGGTCGGTGTCCTGGCCGGCCGGCTCTTCGGTCCGCTCGGCGTCGCCATCGGCATCGTGTTGAACGTGGTCGTGCTCTTCACCCTCGCCGAGGCGGCACCCAAGACCTGGGCGCTCCAACACACCGAACGGGCGGCGCTGCTGACCGCGCCGCTGGTCGAGTTCATCGGCCGCACGTTGCGTTGGCCCGCCCGCGGCCTCATCGGTGTCGCCAACATCATCCTGCCGGGCAAGGGCCTCAAGAAGGGTCCCTTCGTCACCGAGGAGGAGATCCTGGCCCTCGCCGACGAGGCAGCAGAGGCGGAGGTGATCGAGGCGTCCGAACGCGACCTGATCTCGTCGATCATCGACTTCGGTGACACCGTGGTGCGCGAGATCATGATCCCGCGGCCCGACATGGTGGCGACCAACGACGAGATGACGGTGGCCGAGGTCGTCGACCTCGCGATCAGCAACGGCCTGTCCCGGATCCCGGTGTACCACGAGCAGGTCGACAACGTGATCGGTATCGCCTACGTGAAGGATGCGTACCGGCTCGAGCGCACCGGTGGGGGTGATGGTTCGATCGCCGACATCGTCCACCAGGCGTACTTCGTGCCCGAGACCAAGCGGGTCGTCGAGCTGTTGGCGGAGATGCGGGCCCGCAAGACGCACATGGCCGTGGTCGTCGACGAGTACGGCGGCACGTCCGGACTGGCCACCCTCGAGGACCTGCTGGAGGAGTTGGTCGGCGAGATCCACGACGAGTTCGACGTCGACGCCGAGCCGATCGAACGACTCCCCTCGGGAGAGGTGCTGGTCAACGCGACGCTCAGCGTCCGCGACCTGAACGAGGAGCTCGACCTCGACCTGCCCGACGACGACTGGGACTCGGTCGGTGGCCTCGTGTTCGGCACCCTCGGGCGCGTCCCGGCGGTCGGCGACGAGGTGACCGTCGACGGGGTCCGCCTCCTCGTCGAGCGGGTCGACGGCCGGCGCGTGAGCCGGGTCCGCATCGACATGACCGCCACCGGGGACCGCGACGACGAGACGGAACGTCGATCCGATCCGGAATGGACGCGATCGTGACCGACGACGGCGATGAGGCCACCGATCGGCTCGAGAAGATGCTCGCCGAGCTCCGGGGCGACTCGCCGGCGGAACCGGTCCAGGACACGCCCGAGGGGTTCCGGTCGGGGTTCGTGACCCTCGTGGGCCGGCCCAACGTCGGGAAGTCGACGTTGCTCAACCACATCCTCGGCCACAAGGTGTCGATCGTCTCCGACAAGCCCCAGACCACCCGTCACCAGATCCGGGGGGTTCTCAACCGTCCCGAGGCCCAGGTGGTGTTCGTCGACACGCCGGGGATCCACAAACCGCGGACGCTGATGGGCGAGCGGCTCAACGACGCCGCGCAGGGATCGGTGTCCGAGGTCGATGTGGCGGCACTCCTGATCGATGCGACGCAGATGGTCGGCCCCGGCGACCGCTACATCGCGTCCCGCCTTCCGAAGGGCTCGGTCCTGGTGGTGAACAAGGCCGACCTGGTGGACCGTGACCGGTTGCTGTCCCAGCTGGCGGCGGCGGGTGAGTTCGACTTCGAGGCCTACTTCCCGGTGTCGGCCAAGACGGGCGACGGCGTCGATGTGCTCGTCGACCATCTCGTCGAACGAATGCCCGAAGGGCCCCGCTGGTACTCGGCCGACGAGGTCACCGACACCGCCGAGGAGTTCCGGGTCGCCGAGCTCGTCCGCGAGCAACTGCTGGCGGTCACCCACGACGAGCTTCCGCACTCGATCGCGACCCGGGTGACGGAGTGGGAGTGGCCGCGCATCCGGGTCGAGATCCTGGTCGAGCGCGATTCCCAGAAGGGCATGGTCATCGGCAAGGGCGGCCGGGTCCTCAAGGAGGTGGGGATCCGGGTTCGTCGCCAGCTCCCCGAAGGCGCCTTTCTCGAACTCCACGTGAAGGTCGACAAGGACTGGCAGTCGAAGGCGGCGTCGCTGGAGCGACTGGGCTACTGAGGGGTCGCCCGACCGGCACGGGATCGTCGGGTACCGTGCGTTCGTGGAGCTGAACCGCCTCGACGCGAAGCGCATCCCGAATCACGTGGCGATCGTGATGGACGGGAACGGCCGGTGGGCCCAGCGGCAGGGTCTGCCTCGCACCGACGGCCATGCCGCCGGCGAGGAAGCGCTGATGGACACCGTGTGGGGCGCGCTCGACGCCGGCATCCGCTACATCACGGTGTACGCCTTCTCCACCGAGAACTGGCGCCGTCCCGTCGACGAGGTCCGCTACCTCATGGGCTTCAACGAACGCCTCCTGGTGACCCGGCGCGACGAGCTCAACGCCAAGAACGTCAAGGTCCAGTTCCTCGGACGCCGTGATTGGCGGGTGCCGCGTCGAGTGCTGAAGCGCATGCGCGAGTCCGAGGAGCTCACCCGCCGCAACAACGCCATGACCTTGTCGATGGCGTTCAACTACGGCGGTAGGGCGGAGCTCGTCGATTCGGTGAAGGAGATCGTCCGATCGGGCATCGCGGCGGACAAGGTGACCGAGAAGACCATCCGCCAGCACCTCTACGACCCCACCATGCCGGACCCGGAAGTGGTGATCCGCACGTCGGGTGAGTACCGGATCTCGAACTTCCTCCTGTGGGAGCTGGCCTACTCGGAGCTCATCTTCGTCGACGAGCTCTGGCCCGACTTCCGGCGCGGCAACCTGTACGCCGCGATCGATGAGTTCCAGCGGCGCGACCGTCGATTCGGAGGCCTGTCCGACACCGACGGGACGTCGTGAACCACGACCCGTCACCGCCACCGACGCGAGGTTCACTGAAGGCATGAGCCTGTACCGCGACGTCGCCGTGGTGCTGCGGACGTATCGGCTCGGCGAGGCTGACCGCATCGTCGTGCTCATGACCAAGGAGCGGGGCAAGGTCCGTGCGGTGGCGAAGGGGGTCCGGCGCACGAAGTCGAAGTTCGGGTCGCGACTTGAGCCGGGGTCCTACGTCGATCTCCAGTTGTACGAAACCCGGGGCGAGCTCGACATCGTCAGCCAGGTCGAGACGATCGAGCCCCACCGTCGCACCCGTGAGGACCTCAGCCGGCTGAGTCGGACCGCGGCGCTGCTCGAGGCGGTCGACAACGTCGCCCAGGAGGGCGAACCGTCGCCTCGGGTGCACGACATGCTCGTCGGCGGCCTCCGAGCCGTCGAGGACCAGAACCCGCCGCTGGTGACAGCCGCGTTCTACCTCAAGCTGCTGGCCCAGGAAGGGTTGGCACCAGAGGTGGAGGTGTGCGTGGGGTGCGCCGAGGAGGACGTCGACTTCGCCTGGGCGCCCGAGGCGGGGGGAGTGCGCTGCGGGTCCTGTGGCGGTGGTCGACCGATGTCGGACGAGGCGCTCTCGGTCGTCAGGGCCATCCTCGGCGGAGGCCTCAACGTGGCGCTGTCGCTGCCCGAGGGATCGTTGAGCCATGAGGTCGAAGCATTGGCGACGACCGCGTTCGAACAGCACGTCGAACGCCGGATGCGGGCGCCACGCGTTCTCCACGACTGACCCGTACCGATCCCCGGACGCGATTCGAGGGGCCCGTGGGCCCCTCGAATCATCAGACAATCGAACGTTTACTGCCGTCCGCTACGGCGCGACCTGCTCGTTGTTGAGTGCCCGGTAGCTGTACACGATGGCGACGAGCGCGACCGGGATCGAGACGAGTGCGCCGACGAGGCAGATGAGGAAGCCCACGATGTAGATCAGGTAGGCGACGAGCAGGATCACGAAGACCTGGCCGAAGTTCTCCTTGACCCAGTTCAACGACGTCGAGATGGCGTCACCCGGACCCATGCCCTTGTCGAGTGAGAGCAGCGGCGCGTACGCGGTGAAGATCAGCCAGATGATGCCGGGGATGATGCAGAGCACGAACCCGACGAGAGCACCCAGACCGACGAGCAGGACCGTCAGGATGTACGGGCCCAGGTTGGTCGTGTCGGTGAACATCGAGAAGCTCGGCGCTTCGCCCCGTGTGACGGCGAGGGCGGCCCGGAAGACGCCGGCCTGGACCATGAACCCGATGACGAACGCTGCGACCGACAGGACGATCGACAGGATCAGGGCGGCGATCCCACCGGCGGTCCGGGATACCGCGACCTGGATGATCTGCACCACTGCGATGATCACCACGGCTGCCAGCACCAGGAGGATGAACTCCTTGGCGTACTGCTGGAACTTGTTCCAGCCGTAGCTCACCGCCTCCCCGACGTCGAGGCGCGGTACTCCGCCGCCCCCGTAGGGCTGTCCGGGAGGAGGGGCCCCGGCTCCGCCGCCACCGCCGTACCCACCGGGCGGGGGAGGGGGCGGAGGTGCGCCGCCCCCATAGCCACCGGGTGGCGGGGGCGGAGGTGGAGCGCCTCCACCCGGGGGCGGTGGCACGTTGGGGTCGCTCATGTCGGAGCCTCCTGGAAGGGGTCGCTCTACGGTCGAAACGGTAACGGTGATGACCGCTCACTCCGCGGACCTTCTGGTGGTCAGGCGATCGGGGCACCGAGTGGCGGGTCGCCGTCGGGGGTGAGGAGCAGGACGGTCCCGTCCGGTTCGAGCGCGCCGAGGACGAGGAACTGACTCTCGAATCCTGCGATGCGCTTGCGGCCCAGATTGACGGCGCCCACGACGAGCCGACCCCGCAGGTCGGCCTCGGAGTAGTTCGTGATCTGCGCGGACGACTGGAGCGTCCCGATGACCGGCCCGAAGTCCACGAAGATCTTCCACGCCGCCTTGCGGGCGTCGGGAAACGGGGCGACGTCGACGACCCGGCCGACCCGCATGTCGACCGCCACGAATCCGTCCGTTCCGCATTCGTCCTTCAACGGCAGCGACCCCGGCTCGTACGGAACGTCGTCGGGGTCGATCGTGTGGCTGACCATCGGGTCAGTCTGACCGTTCAACCGGGTTCGGGGGACGAGGGGGGCACCGGTAACCTGCGCGGCCATGGCAGCTGAGCCCGACCTGTTCGACAAGATCGTGAACCTGACCAAGCGTCGCGGCTTCGTGTACCCCTCGGCCGAGATCTACGGCGGGTTCCGTTCGACCTACGACTACGGGCCGATCGGGGTCCTCCTGCTGCGGAACGTGAAGGACGCGTGGTGGCGGTCGATGGTGCAACTGCGAGGCGACATCGTCGGGCTCGACGCCTCGATCCTGTCGCCGCCCCCCGTCTGGGAGGCGTCGGGCCACCTGGCGAACTTCACCGACCCGCTCGTCGACTGCACGAACTGCAACAACCGCTTCCGGCTCGACAAGCTCGATGATCCCGAGACGTGTCCGAACTGCGGCGCCGAGCACTCGTTCACCGAGCCCCGGCAGTTCAACCTGATGTTCAAGACCCAGGCTGGTCCCGTCGAGGACGCCGCCGCGGTCGCCTACCTGCGCCCCGAGACGGCACAGGGGATGTTCATCAACTTCAAGAACGTGATCGACACCACCCGGGTCCGCCCACCGTTCGGCATCGCACAGATCGGCAAGTCGTTCCGCAACGAGATCACGCCCGGCCAGTTCGTGTTCCGGACCCGTGAGTTCGAGCAGATGGAGATGGAGTACTTCGTCCCGCCGGGCGAGGCCCAGCAGTGGTACGAGTACTGGTGCAACGAGCGGTACCAGTGGTACCTCGACCACGGCATGCCGGCCGACCAACTCCGCCTGCGGGCCCACGACTCCGACGAACTGTCCCACTACTCCTCCGGCACCTCCGACGTGGAGTTCCTGTTCCCGTGGGGCTGGGACGAGCTCGAGGGCATCGCCAATCGTGGCGACTTCGACCTCACGCAACACGCCAAGCACTCCGGTGAGAAGCTCGA
>Ga0190271_10002614_pt1 | contig 10996 bp, 13 predicted proteins | sample Popmic356T_FD_133747 | JGI IMG/M metagenome (GOLD analysis project Ga0190271, IMG submission 133747) | Populus adjacent soil microbial communities from riparian zone of Weber River, Utah, USA - 356 T | ecosystem: Environmental > Terrestrial > Soil > Riparian zone | place: USA: Utah | collected...
CAGACCCCAGATCGAAAATGCGTACCCTGCAGGGGTAAACAGGCTGGCGTGCTTCCCGCTGATGTCCTCGATCGCACCACCGCCGATCGGCAGGCTCTCCGAAACATAGTTGAATGCGATATTTGCGATGACGACGAACACCGCCAGCCAGCGCCAGCGGCGTTCGGTGGTTTCGAACTGCATGGAGCATCCTCCGGTAGGTTACGGGTTCGACTTGTCAGGCCGCGGGAGGTTCGCCGGGTACCTCAGGTTCCTGCCCGCTTGCGCAGCACCAGCATCGCCATCACGCCGGCAAGCAGGCCCCAGAATGCCGAACCGATTCCAAAAAGTGCCACACCAGAGGCGGTGACAAGAAAGGTAATCAGCGCCGGTTCGCGGTCCCGCTCGTTCGTGAGCGCTGCCGCCAGGCCATTGCCGATGGTCCCGATCAAGGCGAGGCCTGCGACTGCAAAAATCAGTTCGCGCGGAAAAGCAGCGAAGAGCGCGGCGACGGTGGCTCCGAACAGGCCGATCAGGATGTAGAACACGCCGGCGGCTACGGATGCGACATAGCGGCGCGCCGGGTCTTCGTGCGCCTCGCGACCCATGCAGATTGCGGCGGTGATTGCCGCAAGGTTGAGCGCATACGCGCCGAAAGGCGCAAGAATGAAGGTCGCGATACCCGTCCAGCCGATGACAGGCGAGATGGGCACCGAATATCCGGAAGCGCGTATGACCGCCACGCCCGGGACGTTCTGTGACGCCATGGTCACCACGAACAACGGGATCGCCACACCGATCAGGGCGGTCCAGGAAAACTGCGGCGTGACCCAGACGGGGTTCGCCAGCTCGAGTCGAAGCGTTTCCCAATGCATGAGGCCCTGCGTCGCGGCGATCAGGATGCCGAGCCCGAACGCGGCGATCACGGCATAGCGCGGCTTGATCCGCCGCATCACCAGGTAGACGCAGAACATGGCGAAGGCCAGGAGAAACTGGGACTTCATCGCAACGAACAGATCCATGCCGAAGCGCAACAGCACGCCCGCCAGCATGCCCGACGCGATCGATACCGGAATCCTGTTCATCGCCCGCTCGAACCAGCCGGAGAATCCGGCCAGCATGATCAGCAGGGCCGATACGAGAAACGCAAACGTCGCTTCACCGAGGGATATGCCGGCCGGCACGGTAATCAGCATCGCCGCGCCCGGCGTGGACCATGCCGTCACGACGGGCATCCTGTAGCGAAGCGACAGCCCGATGCACGTGAATCCCATGCCGAGGCCGAGTGCCCACATCCACGAGGCGATCTCCGCAGCTCCGGCACCCAGGTTGTTCGCGGCCTGGAAAACGATCACGGCGGAGCTGGTGAATCCCACCAGTACCGTGACGAACCCTGCGACCACTGCGGAAAGCGAGAAATCCCGGGCGAGCGACATTGGCGATCAGCCGTTCTTGTTTTGTTGTCCGCCTATTATGAGATGGATCGGCCTCTCAGGAACAGTGTCACGGGTTGGCAAGCCAGCGGTATGTCCTGGCCGGCCGCTCCTGCAGTGTTCCACCCCCAGTCGCCGCAAAGACGCAAAGGAAAGCAGAACAAAGTGCAGTTCTCTATCGAGGTGCGAACCCCGAAAGACTTCAAGTGAGCGGGAGATTCGTCGTGCCTGGATTCAACACCTGCGACTTTATCTATCCCTTCGCCATCCTTTGCGTCCTTTGCGCTTTTGCTGTGACGGGGATTCGCAGCCTTGGCTAGGCTTCGCCGATATCCTCGTCCCAGACATCGGGATGGGCCTTGATGAAGGAATTGAGCAGGTCCACGCATTCCTGCGAATCGAGGTCGATGACTTTCACCCCGCGCTCGCGCAACCACTCGATTCCGCCCTGGAACGTGCGTGACTCGCCGACAATCACCGTGCCAATCTGAAACTGCACGACCAGCCCGCTGCAGTACCAGCAGGGGGCCAGGGTCGTCACCATGATGGTTTCCTGATAGCGGCGCTGCCGGCCTGCCTTGCGGAACGCATCGGTTTCGCCATGCACCGATGGGTCGTTTTCCTGGACCCGGCGGTTATGGCCCCGGCCGAGCAGCTTTCCGTTGTGGTCAAAGAGCGCGGCGCCGATCGGGATGCCGCCTTCGGACATGCCCAGCCGGGCTTCCTCGAGCGCGACGTCAAGCAGCGTACGATAGTCGACTTTATGGTTCAAGTTTTTCCCCTTTTGCTGCCTTGCCTGGAAGGATCAACGTCATACGCCAATGTGGCTGGGGACGGCAGATTGTCAGGTCGTCTCGCCGCGGCGCATGCCAAGCAGGTAGGCAGCAAAGATCGCGATCGCCACAACATCGAGCAGGATGGCGAATCCGGCCTGCTGGCCGAGGTATTCAGAGCCATAGGTAAGAACCAGGCCAATAAAGGCCAGCTTGCTCACACCAGCAACGGTCAGGATCAGTGTCCGGCTCGCCGGCCGGTACGCTCCGTAAATCAGCATTGCGCCAATGAGCGTAATCAGTACGCCCCAGTTTCGCACCACGATTTCGGCAAGCGGTCCTTCCAGCGACTCGCCGAAGGTGGATTGCAGTGCCGCTTGCGGCGCGATCGCGGCATAGATCATGGTGCAGGTCAACACGCCGGACACCATCATGATCCACTTCATGTTTCCGACAATTGAATTCATTGCCGCTCCCCTTGACTGTTTCGTTGCCGTAACCGAAGCAGGATTCCAGAAAGGCTTGCTTCAATTCATCCTCGTGGAATCCCGTGCAACTCAGGCCAGCTAGTCTGCGAAAGGATCGAATCCGGGCTCGATCCTGGCGGCCTGCTCGCGCATCCGCTGCAGAATCCTCAGGCTGTAGCCGTCGTCGGGCGTGCTGTTGCCGCGCAGGGAATCCCCGATGAGTCCATAGATCGTAAAACGGTCGCGGGATCCGGGGTCGGATGCAACATTCTTGAGCACCGGTTCCAGTTCCGCGGATGCAAGCTGTCCATCGAACAGTTCGGATACCTTGAGGGACATGGCTACCACCTCCTTGAGCGCTGCGAGCCGAGTACCGGCTCCAGGCGTTTCGCAATGAACTCGCGTGCGCGGAAGATGCGCGTACGCACCGTGCCCAGCGGGATCTCCAGCATCCGGGCAATCTCGGGGTAAGACCTGCCCTCGACTTCGTAGAGCATGAGCGCGGCGGCAAGGTCGGGTTGCAGGCGTGCGAGCGCACGCTGAACCGCATCGGCAATCTGGCCGGCCATGACATGGCGCTCGGGGTCGTCACCGTCTGAAACGCCCGGCTCGAAGGCGTCGATACGCTCTTCGGGCGCGCTGTCGCCCAACAGCACCATCGGCTCGCGTTTGACCGCGGTAATCGCGACATTGGTGGCGATCCGGTACAGCCAGCTGTAGAACGCGCTGTCCCCGCGGAAGGCGGACAGTCCACGGTAAGCCCGGATGAAGGTGTCCTGCACCAGATCCTCGACATCGACTGCCCGGCGCACATAACGCGCGACGTGCCGCGCGATGCGGCGCTGGTACTTGACGACCAGGGCTTCGAACGCGTGCGCGTCGCCGGACTGGGCCAAACGCACCAGTTCGATGTCAGGATCAGCGTTTTCCATAGCAAGCCAAGCTTACGCAGTGCGAAGGCTCGCCGCAATCGCACGCCGCTTCAACCCCTGTCCAGAAGCCGCTGGTCCGACGGATGACTTCGCAAGGCCCGCCCGGTTCACAAAATCTTTCGAGGTTTGGTACAAATAAAACCGAAACCGGGACCCCCTCGTCCAGTCGTAAGGGGCGTGATGCATACGGAGAGCATTCCGCCATTCCAGAAAATCACAATCATCCAAGGAGAAGCAAAATGAAACAGTTGTCCAGTTTGTTCGGAGGCGCACTTTTGTTGGTCGCGTCGTCGGTCGCGTTGGCTGCCGATATTGTCGACACGGCGGTCTCCGCCGGCCAGTTCAAGACGCTGGTAAAGGCGGTCCAGGAAGCCGGCCTGACTGATACGTTGAAGGGTGACGGTCCCTTTACGGTATTTGCCCCCACCGACGAAGCGTTTGCGAAGCTGCCGCCGGGAACCGTGGAAGCGCTGCTCAAGGACAAGGAAAAATTGGCGAAGATCCTCACCTACCATGTGGTCGCCGGCCAGGTTAAAGCGGCTGACGTCAAGCCGGGTGAGGTCAAGACCGTTCAGGGCCAGTCATTGAAAATTCGGGTCCAGGGCGGCAACGTGATGGTGAACAACGCCAAAGTCACCAAGACGGACATCATCGCGTCCAACGGGGTGATCCACGTCATTGACACTGTAGTCCTGCCGAACTAACCGCAGCACTGGTAGTACGAACCCCGCGTCTTCCCCGTCGCGCGGGTTCGGGAGTTGATGAGGCCGGGTCCGGATGGTTGCATGAACCATGCACTCTGCGGGCCTGGCCCCATTCTCCCGCGTCGAACTGCCCTACAGGATGAACTTTGCCAAGAGGGGATCCGCCTTCTATCCCGTCCTTGCCCGTACCAATCGCCAGCGCTAGGCGACTTTCGCGACCTTCATCTCGGAAGGCTCGCGGTTGAGCACGTTGCGGATATGCATGAGTTCCTCGACCTGCTTGCCGAGTTGCAGCTGTTGCTGTTCCAGCTGCCGCACACGCTCCTGCAGGGTGTTGACGTCGCCGGCGATCTTGCGCAGGTTCTCGACCTTGCGTTCGAGCAGCTTCTGGTGTTCCTTGAGCTGCACGGACAGCGGCGTCAGGGCCGACTTGAGCCAGGAATCCAGCTCCGCGCGCAGCTCGCTGAACAGGCCGCGCGCATTCGAGACCAGGCCGTTGTAGAAACGCCGCACCAGGAAGTGCTTCTCGGTCATGACGTTGACGGGGTCCTTGCAGAAACGCTCGGTATTCTGCTGCAGCGAATGCATGCGCAGGATGTGACGCTCCAGGTTCAGCGCGGGCGGTACCATTTTCTGGAAGCCGTACAGCTTGTGAAATTCGGTGTAGACGCTGTCCACGTAGTTGCGCGTTTCGCCGGCGAAGCTGAGGATCTTGTCCGCCTGCCGCGAGAAGGTGTCGAACAAGGCCTGCATGCTGCGCATCAGCCCGGCGGTGGTCCAGCTGCCCTCGATGGTCGCCAGGCTCTTGTTCATCATGTCGTCGAGCCGGTTTTCGGAAAGCGTATCGAGCAGCACGTGGCCTTGCTTGAGCACCGTTCCATACGAATGCTTGAAAGTCTCCATGTGCTTCAGGTAATTCGCCTTGTCCAGTTCCAGCCGGGCCAGCAGCAGCTTGGCGAGATCGCGGTTCTTGCCCGAGAGCTTCGACATTTCCTGCAGCTCGCTGCGATTGCTGATCAGGGCCGCAGTCGCGGTGTGCAGGGAAGTCTCGACCATGCCGCCGATTTCCCGTGAAACGGCCGCGCGCAATATCTGCTGCTTCGACGGAATCACTTCCTCCGCGAGCAACCGCTCGAGATCCTGGATGTGGCTTTTGGCGAGCAGTTCGGTGTCGCCCTTGATGCGGGCGATCAGGCCTTTCTGCGCCGACAGCGCGATCACGTGGTCACGCGGCAGGTCCAGGATCTTTGCGGTTTCATCGAGCTGGCGCTCGACGCCGATGCGGATCTGCTCGTCGGTCTTGAGGTCGTCCCACATCAGGTCGATCTTGTTCAGGACGGCGATGCGCCGCGTCACGTAGCTCTGCACGTATTTCTGCCAGACGTCGAGGTCGGACTTGGTGACGCCCGTATCCATCGCCAGCAGGAACAGCACGGCGTGCGCGCTCGGGATCATCGACAACGTCAACTCCGGCTCGGTGCCGAGCGCGTTCAGGCCCGGAGTGTCGAGGATGACGAGGCCCTTTTTCAACAGCGGATGCGGGTAGTTGATCATCGCGTGGCGCCAGCAGGGAATGTCCACCTTGCCGCCCAGCCGGAGCACTACCGTGGTGGTGACGAAATCGGACTCGTCCAGCAGGCCCAGTGCGCCGGCTTCCTCGACCGTCACCGATTTCACTTCGGCCAGGCTGGACATCGCCTTGGCCATTTCTTCGTGCGAATTCAGGTTGAGGCGGATTTTCACCCACTCGACCGGCTTGTGCTTGAGGCTGGCGATGCTTTCATCGTTGCGGCGCGATTCGATCGGCAGCAGCTTGATGTAAGGCTCTTCGGACGCTTCGTAGAAGATCTCGGTCGGGCACATGGTGGTGCGGCCCACGTCCGACGGCAGCAGGCGCTGCTTGAAGTCCGAGAAAAACATCGCGTTGATGAGTTCGGTCTTGCCTCGCGAAAATTCGGCGAGGAAAGCGAGGATCATGCGGTCGTTGCGCAGGCTTTCGGCGAGGTCATAGATCCGCAGGCTGCGCTGGATGTCGGCATGGCCATGGCCTTCGAGCCATGTCTGATAGGCCTCGATGCACTGGCGCAGTTCGTCGCGCCACTGCTGGTACTGGGAAACCTGGGCTTCGAGATCGCTGATCATGGTTGCGGGAGCATTTTCACGCTGGCAAGCACGGCCGCGCCCGGTTGGGAGATTTCGATGGTCTTGCTGCGTCCGTGACTGCCACGCCTAATGATAACGCGACCGCCTGGCAGTTCAAATGTTTTCTTAAGAAAATCAATGAGCAACGTATTGGCCTTGTCTTCGAGTGGCGGGGCGGCGACGCGTATTTTGAGGCATCCGTCGTACAGGCCGGCAATTTCAGTACGCCTGGCATTCGGTTGGACGCGGACGTTCAGGATCAGCAAGTCGAGTTCTGCATCATAGCGATACCAGGTGCCGGGCACGCGGTGCTGCCGTCAGAGCAAGCGTTCGAGGCTTTGCCTGAGCGCTTCCATCGGCCACATCAGCAATACCTGGCAAATCACCAGCACGAACAGCGGCGAAAGGTCGACGTTTCCCACCGGCGGGATACGGCGCTGGAACAGGCCGAGGAACGGACGCGTGAGGCTGTTCAGGACGGGTGTCGCAGGATTGTAGCGGCCGATCAGCGACAACACGGCCTGCACGACGACCGCGACCATGAGTATGTACAGGAACAGCTTCAGCAGATTCAGCGCGGCCAGCAGGCAGATGGCAATGATCGCCGTCCCTGCCGCCGGGCCGATCGACCAGCCCTTGAGCAGCAGCACCAGCGTGACCAGAACGAGTTCGGTCAGCCACGCGAGCAGCAGCGTGGACATGTCGTAGCCCCACAACCCGGGAATTACCCGCCGGGCCGGACGCACGATGAAATCGGTCAGCGATCCGAGAAAAAAGGAGAGCGGATTGCGTGCCGGTGCCCGCACGGCCTGCAGATAAAAGCGCAGCAACAGGGCCAGGGCGAACAGGCCGAGAAAGGTTTCCAGCAGGAAAATCAATACCTGGTTCATTTAGTCTATGCCGAACTCGTCGCCGAGTTCCTTCGAACGCCGCGCCGCGGCGTGGATCGCCTCGACGATGCGGCGTTTCACTTCATTCGCTTCCATGCTTTTCAGGGCCGCTTCCGTGGTGCCGGCCTTGGAGGTCACGCGCGCACGCAGGGTCTCGACCGGATCCGGGCTTTCGGCTGCAAGTTTCGCCGCGCCGGTGAACGTTTCCTGGGCGAGCTTGCGCGCCTGTTCCGGTGAAAAGCCCAGCTCGGCGGCAGCCTGCTGGAGGGCTTCAATGAAATAGAAAACGTAGGCCGGTCCGCTGCCCGATATGGCCGTCACGCCATCGAGAAGTTCCTCCCGATCCAGCACGATGACCGCGCCGACTGCGCCAAGGATGCGTTGCGTGGTTTCGACGTCGGCCTTGCCGGCCTGGGGTGCCGCAAACACACCGCTGATTCCTGCACGCAGCAGCGCGGGCGTGTTGGGCATGACGCGGATGATGCGGCCATGATTCGCCAGCCAGCGCGACAGGTCGCCGATGCGAATGCCCGCGGCGATGCTGATCACCAGCTGGCCGCGCAGGTGCGGCTCCAGGGCACGCGCAACTTCGCGCATCTGCTGCGGCTTGACCGCCAGCACGATGACATCTTCCGGGATTGCGGTGTCGATGCCGGCCGCGACGGCCACACCGAACTGCTTTTGCATGCGGCTGCGCGCGTCGGCAAAAACCTCGACCACGCGGATCGCAGTCGGCTGGAAGCCCTGTTGCAGCATGCCGCCGATGAGGGCGGAGGCCATGTTGCCGCCGCCTATGAAAAGAATGCGCATTGATGAATGGGTTTTCAGAACCGGGAAATCAGAACGACGCGGGCCGTGCCCGCGTCGTTGAACTCAATGACCTTACTTGCCTTCCACCATTTTCTTCACGTTGCCCAGGCCGCCCTGGTACACGCCGGTGATCAGGTCATGCACGCCCTTGTCGTCCTGGCCTGCCGGCGGATTGTCGGCGACCTTGCGCTTGAAGGAGCCCTTCCAGGTGATCACGGAAGTGCCGGCCTGCTTGCCCTTTTTCACATGCAGGGACGAGACGTAATCGGTAATCGGCAGCGGCGAGTCGCCGATGATCTTGTACTTGTACGACATCTTCTTGTCGCTGTAGGAAAGCAGTTCCTCGTTGAACTGCGCACCGCCATCCTTGAGGGTGAGCTTGCGCGTCGAGCCCTTCTTGCCGTTCGCACCCTTGGTGATCTCCGCGTTGGAGAATCCGGGGTGCCATTTGTGCAGGCCATCCCAGTCTTTCACCACGGCCCACACCGCTTCCGGGCTGCCATTGATGGTCACGCTTTCCTCTACCTTCAGCGTCGGGCGCTTCGACGCCGCAACTGCCGCCATCGGCAACAGCAGTGCCAGGCTTGCCGCCACAATCCATTTTCTTCCGTCCATGTTCGACCTCCACTTTGAGATTGTTGGGAATGCCGGGTACGCATTACTTTAACCCGGGAGCCCAGTATAGCCACGCGCAATTTGCCGTCTGCCTTACCCGGGACGTAGCGCCGGACGCGCCCCGAAGACTGCTGTACCGATACGAACCAGCGTTGCGCCCTCCGCGATGGCCGGCTCCAGGTCATCCGACATGCCCATGGAAAGCGTATCGAGGTCGAGGCCGCGGCGGACGATGTCGTCGCGAAGCGCCCGCAACGCCCTGAAGCGCGCATGCCGCAGTGCTTCATCGGCAGTGGGTTCCGGAATCGCCATCAGGCCCCGTAACCTGAGCCGCGGCAGCCTGGAGACGGCAATGGCAAGGTCCGGCGCCAGTTCGGGCGCCACGCCGCTTTTGCTCTGCTCGCCGCTGACATTGACCTGAATACAGACCTGCAGGGGCGGCAAATGCACAGGACGCGCCTCGGAAAGCCGGACGGCAATCTTTTCCCGCTCCACGCCATGCACCCAGCTGAAATGTTCGGCGATCGGGCGGGTCTTGTTGCTCTGGATCGGGCCGATAAAGTGCCACTCCAGAGGGCGGAGCAGGGGCCCCGCTTGCGGGGATGCAACCCCGGCGGAGGGGTGCACGGCGCCTCCTGGCCGTTCGTTATCCCCATTTTCCGGTGCGACGTGCCCAGAGACAATCAATCTGGACAGCGCCGATATCTTATCCAGGGCTTCCTGCACATAGTTCTCGCCAAAAGCCCGTTGCCCGGCCGCGTAGGCCTCGGAAATCGAAGTCATGGGGAAGGCCTTGCTCACGGCGACCAGGGTGACGTCCTGCGGCAGTCGCCCGGCATCCCGGGCAGCGCGGGCGATGCGATCGTTAACGGCTTGCAAGCGGGAGGCTATTGTTGTCATAATCGTCTTGCAGAATTCGCCGTAAGCATCGAAAGCAGCAAGTTTTTTCGATTTGCAGCAAGGCCAGATTCCGGCTTCGTTCCCGATCCCCTCCTCGCCGAGGAATTATAAATGGACATCTCAGAACTCCTCGCCTTTGTCGTCAAGAACAAGGCTTCCGACTTGCACCTTTCTGCCGGGCTGCCGCCAATGATCCGCGTGCACGGGGACGTGAGGCGCATCAACCTGCCCCCCATGGAGCACAAGGACGTGCACGCCATGGTGTACGACATCATGAACGACGGGCAACGCAAGCACTACGAAGAAAACCTGGAGTGCGACTTTTCCTTCGCCATCCCCAACCTGGCCCGTTTTCGCGTCAATGCCTTCGTGCAGAACCGCGGCGCCGGTGCGGTGATGCGGACCATTCCCTCCAAGGTGCTGACGCTGGAGGAATTGAAGGCGCCGAACATATTCAAGGAAATCGCCCAGTACCCGCGCGGCGTGGTGCTGGTAACGGGGCCGACGGGTTCCGGGAAATCGACCACGCTGGCCGCCATGGTCAACGACATCAACGAGAATGAGATGGGCCACATTCTCACGGTGGAAGACCCGATCGAATTCGTTCACGAATCCAAAAAGTGCCTGATCAACCAGCGCGAGGTGGGCCCGCATACCCTGTCCTTCAACAACGCCCTGCGCTCGGCGCTGCGTGAAGACCCGGACATCATCCTGGTCGGCGAATTGCGCGACCTGGAAACCATCCGCCTGGCGCTGACCGCGGCGGAAACGGGTCACCTGGTGTTCGGCACGCTGCACACGAGTTCTGCTGCCAAGACCATCGACCGCGTGATCGACGTGTTCCCTGCGGCGGAAAAGGAAATGGTGCGCGCGATGCTGTCGGAATCGCTGCGTGCCGTCATTTCGCAGACCCTGTGCAAGACCAAGGACGGCACCGGACGCGTGGCTGCGCACGAAATCATGATCGGCACCCCCGCCATCCGCAACCTGATCCGCGAAGCCAAGATTGCGCAAATGTATTCCGCGATCCAGACCGGCCAGGGCATGGGCATGCAGACGCTCGACCAGAACCTCACGGAGATGGTGAAGCGCAACGTCATATCCAAGGAAGAAGCGCGCGCGAAAGCCGCCAACAAGGACGCCTTCAACTAGGCCGCCGGGAACCGGCGCAGCCTTGCCAGGAGCATCAGATGGAACGAGACCAGGCAGTCAAATTCATCCACGAACTGTTACGGGCCATGGTGGCCAAGAAAGCCTCCGACCTGTTCGTCACGGCCGGCTTTCCACCCGCGTTCAAGCTCGACGGCAAGATGACCCCGGTGTCGAACCAGAGCCTGACGCCGCAGCACAC
>Ga0190271_10002615_pt1 | contig 10996 bp, 8 predicted proteins | sample Popmic356T_FD_133747 | JGI IMG/M metagenome (GOLD analysis project Ga0190271, IMG submission 133747) | Populus adjacent soil microbial communities from riparian zone of Weber River, Utah, USA - 356 T | ecosystem: Environmental > Terrestrial > Soil > Riparian zone | place: USA: Utah | collected...
GAGGCCGTGGCGCAGCGCGTTCTCGACCAGCGGCTGGAGCAGGAACGTCGGGACGAGCGCCTGCTCCGTTCCGGCCGCGACGTCCACCGTCGACGACAGTCGATCGCCGAACCGCATGCCCTCGACGGCCAGGTAGGCGCTCGTCAGCGCGATCTCGGTGTCCAGCGTGGTCTCGGCTTCGCGATCGCGGGCCAGCGACGCCCGCAGCAGATCGCCGAGCCTGGTCAGCATCCGTCCGGCGGTCACCGGATCGTGCTGCGTCAGCACCGAGATGTTCTGCAGGCTGTTGAACAGGAAGTGGGGCTGCAGGCGCATCCGCAGCGCGTCGAGCTCGGCCTGACGCAGGCCCGTCGCCAGCTGCGCCTTCTCGAGCATCAGCCGTGAGGCGCGGCGCTCGTTTTCGCGTGCGTCGACCAGGGTGCGCAGCGCCGTGGCGCCACCGACCGACGTCCAGTAGAGGAGCTCATGCCCGAGCAGCTCGCGGGCCGGGATCAGCCACGTCAGCGCCATCGGATGCGGCGCGCGACCGGTGGCGACGTCGACCAGCGCGCCGAGCACCGCCGTCATCAGCCAGGCGGCGTAGGCCATCGGCACGCTGACGAGCGCCAGCACGAGCAGATGCCAGGCCCAGCCCGGGCGACCGAGCGGAAAGCGCCGCTCGATCGGCAGGATCGCGACGCCGAGCACGCCCCACGGCAGATAGCACGTCAGCCACGTGGCGTAGGCCGGCAGCAGCCGGCCGTCGATGCCGGCAGGATGATCGAGGTATTGCCGCAGAAAGGCGATCGTCCCGACCACCGTCCAGACGAGGCAGAGCAGCAGCGCGCGAATCAGCACGACCCGTACAGGCTATCGCGAAGCCGAGGGCGCGGGCGAGGTCGCCGCCGGGCTGCGCAGGATGATGCGCCGATAACTGGTCAGGCTCGGCGTGCCGTTGTCGGTGACCTCGAGGATCACGTGGGCGATCCCCGGCACCTGCAGCGTGGCCGCGGCGCGCGGCGACGTCGCGGCGTCGAGTTTCAGGCGGAGCGGTGGCTGCGGCGGTCCGTCCTCGGGCGCGGACGGGATGCCGCCGGTGGCCGCGTTCCCGCCGCCCCCGACCGGTGGCCGGGCGCTCAGGACCGGCTGGCCGGGAATCCCCGTGCCGGCCTCGGGATAGAAGAACCAGCGGTAGCTGAGGGCGTGGCCGTCCGGATCCGTGGTGCCGGCCGCATCGAGGACGACCGGCGCGCCCGGGGCGGTGACCATCGTGATCGGCGCCGTCCCCGGTTCGCCGTTCACGACGACGCGAGGGTTGTGGTTGGCACCGCGCCCCGACGCCCACGCCATGCGTGCGGCGAAGTCGTGCTGGAAGGCCGTGCGCCAGCGCCAGATCGTCGCCTGATCTGTGGTGTGCGGCTGCCCGTCGATGCCGGCGACGGTGTCGCGTGAGCTGTCGCGCCCGGGGTAGGAATCGCCGCCTTGCGTCCAGAACGGCCGCGACTCGCCGGACGGTTGGCGCCACACGTAGCGTCCGCCCCAGCCGCCGTAGGCCGGGTTCATCGCGCTGCCGAGGCCGTTGTCGATGAGGGCGAGGAATGACGGCGTGTCGCCCTCGTGGATGCAGCAGGGCGGGATGTACAGCGCGCCGAGCGGGCCGTGGCTGCGGATGTTGGCCTGGATCCACGGGTTCGAGAACGTCGTGAAGTCGGCGCCCGGCGCGTTGCGGTAGAAGCGATCGCCGCTGATGCCGGTCCACGTCGCGAGGTAGTACTCCTCGCCGTCCTGCGACGACGGCATCGCGATGTAGTGCAGGTTCGGAAAGGTGCGGCGGAGCCACGGCCCCGCGTCGTCCTGATCGGAGATCGCGTAGACGCGCAGCCTGGCGACGAACGTCTCGAGGTCGGCCGGCTGGCGCGTGCGCTGCACGTGGAACAGGGCCTGCGCCAGCGTGTTGGTGCCGCCCCAGCCCAGCACCCAGAGCGGGCGCGCATCGTGTCGATCGACGGCCTTGATGATCGCCTCGGCGCCGGGCGAGAGCCGGTCCGCGCCGACCACGGCCATGCCGTAGCCCTCCTGGCCCTTCACGACCAGCGCGTCCAGGGCGGCGGCGGTGGGGTAGCCGGGCGCCTGCGCCTCGAGCCGCGATCGCACCTCACCGTAGGCGGCGATCGCCTTATGGAGCACGTCGGGACGCACCGTCGCGCGCATCCACGTCGATGTGGTCGCGATGAGGCCCTCGATGTCGAGCTGATTGGAGTAGACGAGCAGCCGCACCATCGACATCTGGTCGTCGGGCTCGTTCGCGATGTCGGTCATCACGATCACGCGCGGCTTGTCGACGTGGGGATCGACGCGCGCGGCGTTCGCCGCCCAGCGCTCCGTGGCCCCGGCGGCGCCGGGGGCGGTGGTGGCCACCGCTTCGTCCGGCGTCGACGGCTTCGGCGTCGGCGGCTGTGGTTCGGCCCGACCGCACGCGGTCAGCCCGGTGGCGAAGGCCGCGGCCGCCGCGCACGCGGCCATCGAAACGGCGCGTCCGGCGAGGCTGCGCGCGGTCATTTCGCGGCTGGGGGCAGCGTGTAGGTGAAGGTGTAGAAGTGCTTCCCGCCCGGCTGGATGTCGATCGTCATGGTGCCGGCCAGGCCGGTCAGGTCGCCGGTCGCGGAGTCCGGGATGACGCTGATCTTCAGGTCGGGCGCGCCCTTGTCCATCATGCCCCAGTGCTGCAGCGCGAACGTGCCGGTGCGTCCGGCCAGCGTCCCGGTGACGCGCTCGATCGCGACGTAGCCGGCCGAGCCAGCTACCGCCGTGCGCACCGCGAGCATCTCGCCGACGCTCGTGCCCGCGAGGTCGCCGTGAAACGTCTTGTCGAGGGACATGCGGCCGACCGCCGCGGGATCCGTGGCGGCGCCCTGCGGCGTGAGCTTGACGTCGAACGGGCCCTTGGCGGTGGCGGTCATCGGGGTTCCTGGGTTGGTCGGGGAGGTTGCGGATGCCGAGGCAGTTGCATGCTTCGGATTGGCTGGCGTCTGCGCGCGCGCGACGATCGCCGACGTCGACACGCCGAGTGCGAGCGCCCCCGTGAGCAGCGCACGTCCGGCGCGTGTCGCGAGGCGGACCAGCATCAGGCGCGCTCTGTCCTGGTCTTCGGCAGCGCCGGCGGATACGCCAGCGTCGGCAGGATCGCCTGGATCTGCCCGCGCTGGGGTTCGAGCCATGGCGGCAGCACCAGCGATTCGCCCAGCGTGTGCGCCGATTCGTCGACCGCGAAGCCGGGTCCGTCGGTCGCGAGTTCGAAGAGCACGCCGCCGGGTTCCTTGAAGTAGACCGACTTGAACCAGAAGCGGTCGATCACCGGCGTCGGGTGCGCGCCGGCGTTGGCGACGCGGCTGCGCATCTCGGCCTCGTGGGCGTCGTCGTCGACCCGCCAGGCGAGGTGGTGGATGCTGCCGGCGCCCCATGCGCCGCGCCGCGCGTCCGGGGCGGCGGTGCGGACATCGAGGTGGCGTCCGGAGACGCCGGAGAGGAGTCCGCCCGACGACGACGGGTGATCGCCGAGCGCCGGGTCCGGGATCACGAAGCGCTGCCAGTCGCCCTCGGTCGCGTGCGGGACGAAGCCGAGGACCTGGGTGAGCATCGCGGCGGTGGCGGCGGGATCGCGTTCGACGACGCGGGCGCCGTGCAGGCCGCGGATCTGGCGCTCGACCGGCACCGGGCTGGCCTCCCACGGCGTGAAGCCGCGCCCGACGGCGGGCGGCGTCTCGACCAGCGTGACGCGAAGGCCGTGCGGGTCGACGATGGGCAGCGCCCGCTCGCCGAACCGCGTCTCGATCGCGGCGACGGTGGCGCCGTAGCCGGTCAGGCGCGCGCCCCACCAGTCGAGCGTGTCGGCCGGCACCGCGAGCGAGACCTCGGTGGCGAGCCCGTGGCCGTCGCGCGAAGGCGCCATGTGCGCCCAGGGGAAGAACGTCAGGTCGGTGCCGGCGTGCCCTTCGGCATCCGCGTAGAAGAGGTGGTAGGTGCCCGGATCGTCCTGGTTGACGCTGCGCTTGACGAGACGCATGCCGAGCACGCCCGCGTAGAAATCCAGGTTCTCCTGCGCCGGCCCCGAAATCGCCGTGACGTGATGCAGTCCATTGACGCCGCGCATATGTAGCAGGCTATCAGACCATCTCCCGGCGCGTCTCCCGGCACGTGTCCCGGGGCGTCTCCCGGAGACGTGCCGGGAGGCGACTCCGGAGCTGGCAGATTCTGCTCGCCACAGGCCCGCGTCACTCCTCGTCGGCTGGCGGCACTGGAACGGCGATCGCCACGGCAGCAAGGCCAAGCTCGGCCTCTGGGTCGTCGATGGGCTCGCAGCGTCGCGTGCGCTTTCTGATCAGCGCGAGGTCTTCAGGCGCCTCGATTTCGTTGACGAAGGCGGACCAGGTCTTCGGGCGCGGCTCTGGCCATTCCGCGAGCCTGACCCCCTGGATGATGCCGATTCGTGAGGCGCTCGACCACAGCCAGCCGTCGGCGCGCTCGGAGAGCTTGGCTCGGACTGGATTGCGCTCGACATACCGCGCAGCTCGATAGAAGTAGGTTTCGGTGCGGACCGGCGAGGCTCTGTAGCGACCCTGGTAGACGGCACCGGCGCCGAGGTTGCCGCGCCACCGGCGCAGTTCCTGGGCGTGCTGCTTCGATAGGTCGTACATGAACTGACTCAGATCGCGGCTTGCCTCCGGTCGTAGCAGAAGGTGCCAGTGGTTGGGCATGAGGCAGTACGCAAAGAGATCAATCGGAGAACGTCCGAGCGCCCAGGCCAGCAGGCGCATGAACAGCAGGTACTCGCCAAAGTCTTCGAACAGGAACTGGCCATGCGTGGCGCGATTCACGACGTGAAACGTGGTCCCGGCATGGCCGGCGGTTGGATGGTTCGGCACGGCGTGTCTCCTCGCAGGGGAGCGTGGATGCCATGCTGGTAACCAACCTTCGTGCCGTCCCCGGAGGTTCACGACGGTGATCAGAAACTGCGTCGTCCACGGCCGAATCCACAACCGGTCTCCCGGAGACGTGCCGGGAGACACGCCGGGACACGTGCCGGGAGGCCTACTCGTAGTGAAGCGCTTCCACCGGGTCGAGGGTGGCGGCTTTGCGAGCGGGGTAGACGCCGAAGACGAGGCCGATCGCGACGGACACGGAGAAGGCGAGGACGATCGACACGAGGCTGACCACGGTCGTCCAGCCGGCGAGGCGGCCGATGATCCACGACAGCAGGACGCCGGCGACGACGCCGACGATCCCGCCGGCGCACGAGATCAGCGTCGCTTCGAGCAGGAACTGGCGGATGATCTCGCGCCGCCGCGCACCCACCGCCCGGCGCACGCCGATCTCGCGCGTCCGCTCGAGCACGCTGGCGAGCATGATGTTCATGATGCCGATGCCGCCGACGAGCAGCGAGATGGAGGCGATCGCGACCATCACCAGCTCGAAGATCCGCTGCGTGCGGCGCTGCTCGGCGAGCAGCTCGGACGGCACGACCATCGTGAAGTCGTCGGCGCCGTGGTGCGTCTCGCCGAGCAGCCGGCGCACGACGCGTGACGCCGGCACGGTCGCGTCCGCGGTCGGCATCTGCAGGTAGATGCCGTCGATCTCGTCCTGGCGCTGGCTCTGGCTGTCCTCGAGCCGCAGGATCGCCGTCCGCAGCGGCACGTAGATCATGTTGTTGCGATCCTCGGCCGGTCCGCCGCCCGAGCTGCTCTGCGACGAGATCAGGGAGCCGCAGACACCGACGACGCGCAGCCACTGCTCGTTGACCTTGACGTGCTCGCCGAGCGCCGTCCGGCCGCCGAACAGCGCGATCCGCGCGCCCTCGCCGAGGACGGCGACCGGCGCCGCCGCGGCGTCGTCCTCGCGGGTGATGAACCGCCCCTCCGCGATCTCGAGTCCGGCGATGCCCTGGAACGTCGGCTCGACCCCGAAGACGGTCGGCGTGTCGGCGAACGGCTTCGGGATCAGCTTCGACGGCGTGAAGCGCTTCCGCGCCGTCGACGCCCCGACGCCGTCGAGGGTCGACTGGATCACACGCAGGTCGGCGAGGCTCAGTCCCGCCGACACCTGACGCAGGCGCTGGAACGCCTGCTGGTCGGGCGCCGGCCGCGACTCGACGATCAAATTGCGGACGCCCATCGACTCGATCACCGCCATCACCTGCTGCTGCGCGCCGGCCCCGATCGACAGCATCGCCACCACGGCGGCGACGCCGAAGATCATGCCGAGCATGGTCAGCAGCGAGCGCAGCTTGTGCGCGAACAGGTTGTCGATGCCCATCGTCAGCGTGGGCAGCACGTCGCGCGTGATCACCGGCGGCCTCCGGGCGCGGCGGCCGGCATGGCCGGACCGCTGGCGGCCTGGCTCGTCGACGCGGCCCCACGGCGCGTCGGATCGGCCAGCGCCACTTCGGTACCTTCGGCCACACCGTCGACGACCGCGGACGTCTCGGTCCTGCCGATGACTTTGACCGGCGTCGGCGTGAAGCCGCCGACCCCGCCGCCGCGCGTGAACACGACCGTGCCGCCGTCGCGCTCGAACACCGCCCCGCGCGGCACGTGCAGCACGCCGACCTGTGGCGCGCCGCTGATGGTGAGGCGCCCGGTCAATCCCGGCCGCAGGTCGGTCGGGGGGCCAGTCAGCGCCAGCGTCGCCGAGAAGGTGCGCGACGGTCCCGCCGGGCCGGGACCGAAGAAGCGGGCCGGCATGATGTTGCCGACCGACGTCACCTTGGCGGGGACGGTACGGGCGCCGAGCGCGTCGAGGGCCAGCGTCGCGCCCTGGCCGACCGCCAGACGGGCGCGGTCGTTCTCGTCGATGCCCGCACCGATCTCGAGCTGGCTCAGGTCGAGCACCTCTGCCACCGGCGCGCCGCCCTGCACCTGGTCGCCCGTGCGGTACTCGTTGAAGGTCATGCCCGAGAAGAAGAAGTTGGTGTTGGTGTTGTCCTTGACCGAGACGACGCCGTCCATCGACGCCTTGAGCTCCATCCGCGACAGGATCGTCGTCGCGAGGGTGATCGCGAAGCGCGCCTTCGTCTCCTTCTCGCGCGCCACGGCGAGCGCGGCTTCGTCCGACTGCGAGCGCGAGGCCCGATCGCCCTCGAGCTGGGCCAGGCGGTTGCGCGCCTCCTCGAGGGTGAGCTCCGCCTTGCGGGCCTTGAGCTGCGGCTGCACCTCGCTGGCCAGGACGTCGAGCTCGGCCTTCCGGACGTCGAAGCGCGCCGTCAGGAGATCGAGATCGTCCTGGGCCTGCTGCGCGGCGGTGGTTGCTTTCGTCCGCGCGATCTCGAGCTCGGCCTCGCGCAGTACCGAGCGCTGCTCCTCCACCACTTTCTCCTGATCCGTCGGATCGAAGGTCACGACGGTGTCGCCCTTCTTCACGCGCTCTCCCGAGGGCAGGAGCGTGAGGATCCGCAACGGCGTGCCGGTCGGCGGCACCGAAAGGACGTCGGTCCGGGTGGCCTTGATCTCGCCAGTCGTGACGAGGTCGCTCTTGAGCGTACCGCGCGTCACCTTGGCGGTCGGGATGTCGTCGTTCGCAGACACGAGCACGCCAGTCGCGGCCCTCGCGCCCAGGCCGAGCGCCGCGACGATCACGACGCCGCCCACGCCCCAGCCGATCGTCGCCGCACGGGTCATGGCTCGAGGATCTCCTCGGGGAGGATCAAGGCGATGGTCTCGCCCGGCTGGAGGCCGACGGCAATCGCAGACTTGTCTGGACCGCGCCGCGCCACGCGCACGCCGCGCCGCTCGAAGCCGCCCTTCACCCGCACGAACACCTCGGCGGGCGTGCCCTCGGCGCCCGGCGCCTTGGTCTTGCCAGACGGCGGAAACAGCCCGCGCGTCGGCACGAGGAGCGCCTGTGGCACCTTGTCGCGCCGGATCTTGATCGATGCGGTCATGCCGGGTCGCAGCGCCGGGTTCGGCGTGCCGAGATCGAGCTGGACGTCGAAGAGGCGCGGCGGCGGCCAGATCGAGCCGAAGTCGACTTTGGCGAGGGCGCTGAATGCGGTGATCCGCGCTGGAGCCGGCTTGCCGCCGACGGCCTGGACCTCGACGTCGGCCTCGAGCCCCGTCTTGAGCTGACCGCGGTCGGTCTCGTCGACCTTGGCCAGGATGTAGAGCGAGTCGAGCGCCGGAATCTGCGCGATCGAGGCACCCGCCCAGGCCTGGTCGCCGGCCCGCCACTCGCGCTGCGCGAACGGTCCGCCGGCGCGAAAATTGGTGCCCAGCGTGATGACGCCGGCGAGCGGCGCCTTCAGCGTCAGTGCCGCGAGCCGCGCCTCTTCGAGACGCACGTCGGCGAGCGCCTTCTCGCGGCGCCGCTCGAGCGCGCCCATCGATGCGTCGGACGTCGCCGCGTTCGCCGTCACCTTGATGGCCGCTTCGCGCGCGCGCTGCTCGGCGGCGCCGAGCGACAGCGTCGCCTTCTCGGCTTCGAGGCGCGACACCACCTCGCTCGTCGAGGCGTCGAGCTTCGCCCGCTCGACGTCGTAACGGCGCCTCGTCTGGTCGGTCTTCGCCGCCTGCGCGCTGATCGTCGCGTCGGCCCTGGCGCGCTGAATCTCGGCTTCGGCTTCGCGCAGCGCCGAGCGCTTCTCGGCCAGCTGGCGCTCCGTGGTGGAGGTGTCGAACCGGACGACGATGTCGCCCGTCTTGACCGCCGAGCCGCTCGGCGCGAGGAAGACGACCTGGAGATCGCCGGCTCCCTGGGGGGCCGTGATTGGCACCGTGCGCCGGGCCCGTACCTCGCCGCGGACGGGCAGCACGTCGATGAAGTCGCCGCGGACGGCTTCTGCGGTTTCGACGCCGCCATCGGCGGCGGCCGTCGGACCGAGCGCGTACCAGCCGCCGAGGCCCACGAGCGCGACGGCCGCGCCGATGCCCCAGGCCCGCACGGGGCGCTTCGCCGGGCTACCGAGCGGCACGGATGCCTTCCCCGATGACGACGTCCACTGCGGCCGAGAGATCGGGCGCGATCTCGGCATCCTGGGCCTCGAGGGCGAAGATGGCCGCGAACGTGCGGATTTTCGCCGAGTACTGGCCCGGCGTGGCAATCGGCGAGATCTGCGCAAGGCGCGCCGGGTGGCTGCGCCCCGGGTACGCGTCCAGGGTGACGCGAGCCGCCATGCCCACCGTCAGCCGGTGCACGTCGACCTGGTTGACCTTGACCTTGACGCGCATCGCGCCCGGGCTCACGACGTCGAGCATCGCGAATCCGGGCCAGACGTTATCGCCTTCCTCCGGCTCGCCCATCGAGCCGTTCTTCCAGAGGGTCCTGGGCACGACCAGGCCGTCGATCGGCGAGCGCACGAGCAAGGCATCCGCGGTCTGTCGCGCGCGCGCCCCGACCCGCGCGGCCCGATCGCGCTTCACCTGCAGGATCTCGAGCTCGGCGGCGGCCGCCTTGCGCTTCAGCGCGACCGACGTGCGCAGGCTGGGCAGCCTCGCCTCGGCGGCCTGCAGGTTGAGGGTGTTCTTCTCGGCCTCGATTCGCGGCAGCACGTCGTTCTTGGTGGTCTCGAGGCGGGCCAGGGCGAGGTCGTTCTCGGCCGTCTTGATCGCGGTGTCGTCGACCGCCTCCTGCAGCTTCAGCTCCGCCTGCTTCTTGCGGATGTCCTCCTCGAGCTGCTTCCACTCGGCCTGCTTGTCGATCGCCTCGCGCAGCGGCTGCTGGCGGTCGAACTCGACGATCACGTCGCCCTTCTTGACGTGCGTGCCCTTGGGCACGATGTGGACGATGGTGAGCTGCCCGTTCATGCCGGACGGCGTGACCAGGTTGAAGAACTCGACGGCCTCGACGAGGCCGTGGAGGCGCAGCAGGGCCGCTGGCGGTGGCGCCTGCGCCGCGGCCGCGGGGCCGAGCACCAGCGCCGCCAGGACGACCGGCAGCACACGAAGTCGAACGCGTCGCGACGACGTTGGCGAGCCGGACATGGCGGCCGCTCCTTGCGCCTCAGGGGGACGCCCATGATAGTCCTCCGCGGCGACGCGACGAAACAGCCGTCCTCCGGTGTGAGTATTCAGCTCTGGAGCGACTTGGATGCGCATGACACCGGGACGACGACGTTTGGACGTGGGTGCGGCTGTGCTGGTTGCCGCTTTGGGCCTTGCCGGTGCGGCCGGTCCCGCCGCGCAGGAGAGGGCAGCACAGCAGCGGGCCGCCGCCACCGGCAGCTGGCCGCAGTTCCGGGGGCCCAACCGCGATGGTAAGTCGGCGGATACCAACCTGCTGAAGCAGTGGGACGCCGGCGGCCCCGCTTTGGCCTGGAAGGTGTCCGGTCTCGGGACGGGCTATTCGAGCCTGTCGATCGGCGGCGACCGCCTCTTCACGATGGGGGACCTGGAGGGCAGCCAGTACGTCATCGCCCTGTCCGCGGCTGACGGCAAGCAGCTCTGGAAGGCCAAGGTCGGGCCGATCTGGCAGGACCGCTACCCGGGGCCGCGCGCGACGCCGACCGTCGACGGCGCGCTGATCTACAGCCTGGGCACCGAGGGCGACCTGGTGTGCCTCGAGGCGGCGACCGGCACGGAGCGCTGGCGCAAGAACCTGCCGCGCGACTTCGGCGGCCAGGTCATGTCGGACTGGAAGTTCGCCGAGTCGCCGCTCATCGACGGCGACCGCGTCGTGGTGACTCCCGGCGGGGCCGACGCCGCGATGGTGGCGCTGAACAAGACCACCGGCGCGACGATCTGGAAGGCGAAGATCCCGGCCGTCGGCCAGGCTGGCCGCGACGGCGCCGGCTACGCGTCCATCGTGATCTCGAACGGCGCGGGCGTGAAGCAGTACGTGCAACTGCTCGGCCGCGGCGTCATCGGCGTCCGCGCCTCGGACGGCGAGTACCTCTGGGGCTACAACCGCGTCGCCAACAACGTGGCCAATATCCCGACGCCCGTCGTGCAGGGCGACTTCGTCTTCGCCGCGTCGGGCTACCAGACCGGCAGCGCATTGCTCAAGCTGGCGCCGGCCGCCGGCGGCAAGGTGA
>Ga0190271_10002616_pt1 | contig 10996 bp, 8 predicted proteins | sample Popmic356T_FD_133747 | JGI IMG/M metagenome (GOLD analysis project Ga0190271, IMG submission 133747) | Populus adjacent soil microbial communities from riparian zone of Weber River, Utah, USA - 356 T | ecosystem: Environmental > Terrestrial > Soil > Riparian zone | place: USA: Utah | collected...
CCATCGTCGAGCAGGCGGCCGAACGTCGATGGGCTGTCGAACCGCGGGAAGCACAGCCATTCGATCGACCCGGCCGTGCTGACGAGGGCCGCCGAATGGCAATCCGACAAGAGGGCGTGGTCGGCGATCGGTGTGCTGCTCACCGCGTCGTCGTACCCACGTCCGAGCCCGTTCTGTCCGTACGGATCGCCCGCATCCGATCGATTCTTACGGACAGAAGGTGACCTCGCCGCCCGCGTCGGCGCTGTTGCCTCGGGCGTCCACCGCGGTGACCGTGTAACGCCACAGGCCCGGCACGGGGTCGAGCTGCAGCCGCCCGATCCAGCCACCGGTGCCGTCGGTGGACATGTCGGTCTCGCCGTCGTCGCCCGGCCCCGACCACTCGAGCGTCACGTCGACCAGCTCGCTCTCGTCGTCGATGGCGGCTGCGACGACCGGGACCACGCTGGTCCGGCAGGGGATCGTCGTCGGCGCACGAACGATGTCGATGACCGGTGACCGCTCGACGCGCGCCAGCACCACGACGTCGCCGCCGCCGCCATCGCCGCCGATCGACGCGGCTTCCACGATGTCGCCTTCTGGCAGCTGGGAGCGATCGAGCGACACCGTGAGCTCCGCTGCATCGCCCGGATCGAGCTGTCCAGTCGTGTCGGACCAGGTGAACGGCTGGCCGGCGTCGAGCGCCCACTCGATCGTGGTCCCGCCGCCGTTGGCCAGCACCACGCCACCGGACGACTCCGTGGCGCCCAGATCGATCACATCCGTGGACAGATCGAGCCGCCCGGGGATCGGAGTGGGGACCGTCACGGTCGTCGTCGGCGCCGCGGTGCTGGTCGTCGGATCGGTCGACGTGCTGGCAACCGATGTCGACGTCGTCGATGCAATCGTCGTCGGTGCGGCCGTCGTGGTGGTTGGCGTGGACGCCGGGGTGGTCGCCGTGGTCGCCACCGTCGACTCCGGACCGGGAGCGGCCGCCTCCTCACCGCCGAGTACGGCGAGCCCGATGCCGGCACCCGTTACCAGCAGCGTCGCTGCGGCGACGCCGGCCACCACCGCGGGCCACCGTCGCGGTGCCTTGGGCGGGCCGACTCGGGCCAGCACCCGCGGCCGCAGCTCCGGTGGTGCCGCCAGCGCGGGCGCCGCGCCGACGAGTGCGATGGCTCCGTAGCGGCGCTTCGTGTCGCCGCACACGGAGCACTGCTCGATGTGGCGAGACACACGCTTGCGCAGCAGGACGGTGAGCTCACCGTCCCAGCCGGCCAGCAGCGCGTCGAGCTCCGGGCAGTCCTTGCGGCCGGTGCGGGCGACGGCAAGCGCGCCCAGGCTGCGCTCTACCCGCTCTCGCATCCGGTGCACCAGCACGTGGCTGTGGCCGAGACCGACGCCCAGCGCCTCGGCGAGATCCTCGCCCTCCAAGCCCTGGCGCGCCGTGAGCTCGAGGACGAGCTGGTCGCGTGCGTCGAGTCCTGCCGCCGCCTCACGTACGGAGCGGGCCAGCTCCTCCACGTCGACGGCGTCGAGACCGGCCGCAGCCGTGTCTTCTGGAGCCACGACCTCAGCCGCGATTGCCGGGTCGAGCGGGCGCACGCGCTGGCGGCGCTTCGTGCGCCGATACACCTCGTGGCGAAGGATGGCGAACAGCCACGGCTTCAACTTGGCCGGGTCGCGCAGCTGGCCGAGCTTCTCGGCAGCCTTGACGAACACGTCCTGCACGACGTCGGCAGCCTCGTCGCGGTCGCGCAGCATGTACGCCGCCGTGTCGTACAGCGGATCCGCGTAGCGGTCGTAGATCCCAGCAAGTCCGACTGAGTCGCCGGCGAGGTGCGCCGCCACCAGTGCGGCGTCGGGCCGTCCGTCCACCAGCATGCATTGTCCCACCTCAGCCGGCCCGGTGGAACGAGACAATGGCCCAGAACTCGGGATAGTCGTCGCCCATGTACGGCGAGACCAGCCGCAGGCACGGTGTGTCCGCGTACGCCTCAGGCAACCCGAACTCGATGCACCGATCCAGATCGTCGAGGCTCTCGACGGTGATCAACCCGGAGTTGGCGACGTTCCACTTCATGTCGCAGTCGTCCTCGCGTCCCGAGTCGGTGTTGATGATGTCGCCCGTGCTGCAGAACTCCGACCAACCGTCGGCATCGCGCTCGAGGGCGTTCACGTACAGCCCCGGCAGGAATCCGGCGCCGAGTCCCTGGATGACGTACTTGTTGTGCGACGCGTCCAGCGTGACCGTCGCACCGTCATCGAGCTTGTCCTCGCCCCGGCTGCCGACGATGAGGTCCTGGAGTCCCCACCGGAAGCTCAGTTCACCCCGGTTGACGCTGCTGTCGTCGCCGTCGCGCACGACATGGACCTCGTGGAAGGTCACCAGGATGGGCGGAGCCTCAGCGGTGTGGATCGTGCCTTCGCGCAGCGCCGTGTTGCCATTGGCGTCGTTCGCCATGACGACGATGTGATGCGTCGTGTCGCCGGCCAGGCCAGACAGCACGGTGTCCCACGACTGCACGAGCTCATCGCCGGTCTGTGCCACCGCCGCCGCGGCGTCGAGGTCGGTGATGTCGATCGGATCGGGTGACGCGTAGACGGCGACGAACGCCGGTGTGTGCGTCTCGACGTGCAGCGCCGTGTCCGTCGACCCGTGTTGCGGGACGACCGTCGCCGTTGTGATGCACTGGTGCGCGCAGCCCGGTTCCGGACCGGGGCTGACGATCGCATCTGGCAGGTCGACCGGCGTCGTCGTCGTGAACGAGCTCGACTGCGTCGCCGAATGATCGTGCTCGTCGGTGGCACGGACGACGATCTGGTACGTCGTCGTCGGGTCGAGCGACGAGAGCAGCGTCGACCACTCGGTTACAAGATCACCAGATGAGGCCATCGGCGCGCCGTCGAGGTCCGGCTCATCCTCGCTGACCCACACCTCGATCACGGCCGGGGTGTTCGTCTCGATATGGAGGTCGACGTTCGGCGTCGTGGCGTTACCCGTCAGCCATGCAGTGGTGATGCATTGGAGGGCGCAGCCACCGGCTCCTTCGCCTGCCGTCAGTCCGACGTCAGCAACGACATCGCCCCCGAGCGTCTGGCGGAAGGCGTGGACGTCGACGTAGTGGTTGACGCCTGGCTCGCTGATTTTGATCTTGAACTGGATCGCGCCGGGCGCGTGCGCGGACGCGTCGACGTCGAATGCCAGCTCCGAGGATGACCCGGGGCCGAGGTTGCCGCCGTCGTCCGCCAGCGCGACCGTCGGGATCGTCGCCGCCGTCCAGTCGACGTTCTCGTCGCCGCAGTTGGTGATCGTCAGCGACGAGGAGAGGTCGCCGTCCTCCAGGACGGCCGGGTCGGGAGTGACCAGCAGCGCGGCGCCGGTCTCCCGCTCATCGCACGGGTCGGCGGCTGTCCCGGCCGCCTCCTCGCCGACGGGGTCGAGCACGACCGCGTCGCCCACACCGGGATCGTCACCGGGCACGGGCTCCACATCCGGCGTGGTCGGAGGGGCTGTGATGGGCGTCGGGGACGACGTCGATGACGTGGATGACGTGGACGTGGTCGCGCTCGCCGGTGCCTCACCGGGATCGGCGATCCCCGCTGGCAGGCCATACGAGGGTGGCTGGTCGGCGTCGCACGCCACGAGCGCCGTCGCCGCGACGGCGGCCAGCCCCACCGTCGCGGCGAAGGCGCGGCGGCGCCGCCTGGAGGTGCGGCGGCCTGCCGCGAGCTGGCGTGCCAGGTGCAGCGGCACATGCGGGGGCCGGTTGCGCGGGGCGCTCATGGTCATCCAGAGCGGCGCGCCATCGCGCGCTTGCACTTTTTCGCGTTCTCGTGGTCACAGCAGACGGTGCTCGGCCGTCTGAGAGGTATGCATGAACCACGCACCCCGCGAACCGTCGTCATCGGCGGCGGCCTGGCCGGCCTCACGGCGGCCGCCTCGCTCGCTCGTGCCGGCTGCGACGTCACCGTCCTCGAGGCCGGTGAACACCTCGGTGGTCGGGCTCGCACCCGGCGACGCGATGGCTTCGAGATGAACCTCGGTCCGCATGCCCTCTATCGCGCCGGCGGCGGGCTCGCCGCGCTGCGTCGCCTCGGTGTTCGCGTGCGCGGTCGGTTGCCCCGCCTCGACCGTGCGGGCGTCCTGATCGAGGATCAGGTGCTGCCAGCGTTCACGTACCTCCGCCACGACGTCACCGATCGGGTCCGCGTCGCCAAGGCCCTGACGGGGCTCGGTCGTCGGGAGGCCGCTGGGTGGGCCGGCAGGTCGGCGGAGGAGTGGCTCGATCATGTGACCGACGACGCGGCCGGCCGGGCGCTGCTCGCGTCGGCGGTCCGCACGGCCACGTACAGCGCCGACCTCGCCCGCACGGACGCATCGGCGGTCGCCTCACAGCTCCGACTGGCCACCCGTGGTGTGTTGTACCTGCACCACGGGTGGTCGACGCTCGTCGATGGGCTGGCCGACATCGTGCGGGAGGCAGGCGGACAACTGCGGACGCGTTCGACCGTGGCGACCGTGGAGCACGACGAGGCTGTACAGGCTGTCCGGCTCGCGGACGGGCACGGCCTCGACGCCGAGGTCGTCATCGTCGCCGTCAACGATCCACGGCGTGCCGCCGGCTTGCTGCAAGGCGCTGCGTCAGCACGTCTCGGAGGCATCGCTGAACAGTGCGTGCCGGTGCGCATGGCCCACATGGACGTCGCGCTGCGTCCGCTCCCCGAGGCTCGTTTCCCCAACGTCCTCGGACTCGACGTGCCGGTGTACGTCACGGTCCAGAGCTCTGTCGCCGATGTCGCTCCACGCGACGGCGCGGTGCTGCACATCGCTCGGTACCTGCGTCCCGACGAGGAGGGCGATGACCATCGACCGCAGCTCGAGCACGCCCTCGACGTCATCCAACCGACCTGGCAGGACCACGTCGTCGACGCCCGCTTCGTGCCCCGGTCGATGGTGAGCGGTGATCACGCCCGGACGGCGACCGGTGGCGTGAGCGGCCGCGCACCCACCGACGTGACCGGTGTGCGGGGGCTGGCGCTGGCCGGCGACTGGGTAGGCCCACAGGGCATGCTGGCGGATGCCGCGATCCTCTCCGGGCTGGCGGCCGCGAAGGCCGTCATGGCCGACACACTTCACCGCGTGCGCCGAAGTGCCGTACCGGCATGAGCAAGGCATGAGCAAGGCATGAGCAAGGAGGCTTTCGAGGCGGCACGGCCACGGCTGTTGGCGATCGCCTACCGGATGCTGGGCAGCAGGGCCGAGGCGGAGGATGTCGTCGGCGACGTCGCGCTGCGGTGGACGGCCGCCGATCGAGCGTCGATCGCCAACCCCGAGGCCTGGCTCGTCACCGTGACCACCCGCCGGACTCTGGACGTGCTGCGCTCGGCTCGCCTGCAGCGTGAGGCGTATCCCGGCGTGTGGTTACCCGAGCCGATCGTGACGGGCGGTGCTCCGGACGACGAGCTCGAGCGTGTCGAGTCGCTGACCATGGGATTCCTCGTCCTCCTGGAACGGCTCACGCCGATCGAGCGAGCCGTCCTCGTACTGCACGACGCGCTGCAGTACCCGTACGACGAGATCGCTGAGGCGGTCGGCCGCTCAGAGGATGCCTGCCGTCAAGCGCTGCATCGCGCCCGCCGCCACGTCGCCGTCCCACGTCGCCGCAGCGCGGCCGAACGCGAGGAAGCCGAGTCCGTTGCGCAGCGCTTCATGGCGACGGTCTCCGGTGGACGCGTCGACGAGCTGCTGGCCACGCTGTCGCCCGGCATCGTCATCACCAGTGACGGCGGGGGCATCGTCCACGCTGCGATGCGTCCCGTTTCCGGCCACGAGCGGGTCGCCCGGTACCTCGTCAACCTGGCGACGCGGTACGGACCAGACCCACTCGTCGTGCCGTGCGAGCTGAACGGCGAACCCGCCGTCCTGACCCACGGCGCCGAAGGCTGGGCGGCGGTCACCGTGTCCGTGGAAGACGGCCTCGTCACGGCGGTACACGTCGTCGTCAACCCGGCCAAGTTGGAGCGTCTGGTGGCGTCGTTCGGTGATGTCGCCGGTGGGCGTCCCGGACCGTGGGCGACCGAGGGTCGCTTCCGCAACCGTGGCGGCCAGTCGGTGACGACCGTCAGGCCGCCGGGCTGACGGCGACCAGGCGGCGATACGACCGGGAGACCCGGGCCACCGCAGTCACGAGCAGGCCGATGAGGCCCGCCAGCGTGAAGATGAGCGCCAGGCCGCGCTCATGACCCGTGCCGAACCAGCCACCGATCCAGTCGGCGCCGGCACCGTCGGTCATCGTCGGCATGAAGTACGCCTCGGCCAGCGGACCGATCAACAACGCCGTCACCGGAGATGCGCCGTTCTCCACCAGCTGGGCGAAGCCGAACACGCGACCCTGGCGTTCGAACGGGATCGAGCGCTGCAGCACCGTCTGCTCCGCCGCCTCGATCACCGGGATCAGGAGCAACCAGACGAACAAGCCGATCGTCAGCAGCACGACCGACGAACGCAACGTGAACGTCGCGCAGATGAACCAGTTGACCATGTTCCCGAGGAGCACGACGCGGACGGGAACAGGTCCGAGACCGACGCGCGCCACGATCAGCCCGCCGAGGATGAACGCAAAGCTGATGAACCCGAACAGCAGCCCCCACGTCTCGACGGAGACGAGGGTGAGCCCGTAGGCGTCCATCAACGCGAGGAACACGCCGCCGAGCAGGTTGTTGAACGCGGCGAGCAGGATCAGCATCAGCAGGCCCGGGACGGCGCGGATGGCCGCGAGCGCGCCCCGGACGTCGACTCGAGCGGTCGAGCCGTCGTCGCTCGGCGTCGGTACGGGCTCGTCGATGCGGATGCGCAACAGATGGGCGAGCGCGACGGCCGTCAGGGCGACCGAGCCGTACAGCGCCCAACCCATGCCGAGACGACCGATGACGAGCCCGCTGAACACGGACGTGATGGCGAACGAGACCCCGGTGACCGTGCCGACGAGTCCATTGGCGCGATCACGGCGTTCGGCGGGGACGAGCAGCGTGACGCAGGTCGACAGCGCGATGCTGCGCAGCTGGCCGGCGACGGACCCCGCCAACGTGAGGGCGATGAGGATCCAGAACTACGGCCGACCGAGATCGAGCAGGCTCTCGGCGTCGACGAGCAGGAACTCGACAGTGGCGGCGATGAAGCACAGCGCCGACGTGGTGGTGGCGACGACCATCGCCCGGTGCTTGCGATGGTGGTCGACGAACGTGCCGAACCAGGGTCCGAGCAACGCCGACGACAGGCCGAACGCCGCGCCGATGACGCCCGTGGCGACCACCGAACGCGTCTCCAGGTAGACCCAGAACGTCACGGCGAACCACAGGAACGTGCTGGTCACGCCGCTGATCAGCGTGTTGAGGACGAGTTGCCGGAACACCCGCTCGTTGGCGGTCGGCCGGACCGGCGCATCGTCATCACGCACCAGCTCGTCGTTCACCCCGATCCAGACCTCTCACTGCGTCGAAACTCACCGTGCTGACACCCCCTTGTTAGCTTCGGGGGGTGTGGCTCGCCTGAAGCCGAACGAGCGTGCCGACCTTCCGGACCGGGCGTTCGCGTACGTCGACTCGAAGGGTCGGCGCCGCCTGCCCATCCACGACGCCGCGCACGTCCGCAACGCCTTGGCCCGATTCGGACAGGTCGAGTTCGAGAACGATGCCGCCCGTGAGCTCGCTCGCAAGCGGCTCCTGCAGGCGGCCAAGCGGTTCCGCATCGTGCCGATCGGGTTCATCACGAGTGAGCTGCAGTCGGCCGGTTCCGCCGATCGACGCGGCCGACGGCTGCCATCCGGGTTCGTCACGATGCTGATGACCGACATCGAGGGATCGACAGCCCTCGTCCGCAGCCTTGGTGACGGCTATCGCCAACTGCTCGACGACGTGTACGTCGTGTTGCGCAAGGCAGTCGGCGAGGCAGGAGGACACGAGATCGAGGCCCGCGCCGACGAGTTCTTCGCCGTCTTCGCGACACCCCGACCCGCCGTCGACGCCGCCATCGCCATGCAGTTGGCGCTGCGTGATCGGATGCCACGCGATGGCGCCGACGTGCGGGTGCGGATCGGGATCCACAGCGGCTACCCGACCTCGACGGCCAACAACTACATCGGCCTCGACGTGAACACGGCGTCGCGGATCTGTGCCGTCGGCCATGGCGGACAGATCGTCGTGTCGGACAACACGAGGGAGAGCGTGAAGGCCACGGCACCGGCCGGCGTGCGGTTCGTCGCCCTGGGCTCGCATCGCCTGCGTGGCCTACCCGATCCGGTGTCGCTGTTCCAGGTCGGAGCGAAGGGCCTGGCGACACGCTTCCCACCGCTGCGCATCACCGTCCGCGGCTAGCTGCCGCCGCGCGCGACGTCGGTACGGTGGCGCCGTGTCGACGTCTGTCCCACCGGCCGAAGTGGTGCGGCCGGGCTTGTGGTCGATCGGCGTCCCATTTCCGAACAACCCGCTGGGCTACACGTTGGTCTACCTCATCGAATCCGATCGGGGCCCGGTGCTGGTCGATGCCGGCTGGGACGACGACGAGTCGTGGAACGCGCTGGTCGACGGTTTTCGTACGGCGGGCACGGACGTCTCTGCGTGCTACGGGGTGCTCGTCACGCACGTCCACCCCGACCACCACGGCTTGTCCGGGCGGGTGCGCGAGGCCTCCGATGCCTGGGTGGCGATGCACGAGCGCGACGCGGGGACAGTCGAGCACCTGTCCAGCGTGATGGCGCAGGAGAACGAGCGGAGCGACGACCGGAGCCAGTCGTTGCCGGACTTCACCGATGAGCTGATCTCCGTGCTCCTGGACGCCGGCGCCAGCGAGGACGAGCTGATGGCCGCGCCGGCGAGCTCGGCGCGACGGCGTGTGCGTAGGTTCCGGCCGCTCGCCACTCCTGACCGCACCCTCGACGATGGCGCCCGCGCCGACGTGCCGGGATGGGACGTCGCCGCGGTGTGGACACCAGGACACACGCCGGGACACCTGTGCTTCCACCTGCCCGAGCAGCGCGTGCTGCTGTCGGGTGATCACGTGCTGCCGGCGATCACGCCGCACATCTCGATCTCGCGACGTGACCGCGCCGGCGACCCATTGGGAGACTTCCTCGACTCGCTCCAGAAGGTCGCCAGCCTGCAGACCGACGAGGTGCTGCCCGCACACCGCCACCGCTTCAACGGCCTCGCACCCCGCGTCGACGAGATCATTCGCCACCACCACGAGCGGCTGGTCGACATCGAAGTGACGCTCGCCGACGGCCCGGCGTCGTTGTGGCAGGTCGCCGCCCGCCTGACGTGGAACCGACCGTGGGACCAGTTCCCCCTCCGCCTGCGCCGCTCCGCCGTCAACGAGACCGCCGCCCACCTGCGCTACCTCATCCGCCGCGACCGGGCGGTGCGGCTGAAGGGCGTGCGGCCGTTCACGTTCGCGCTCCCTGAGGGATCACCGCGCTGACGATGGCGCGACAATGGCATGACGAGACGGGAGAGATGAGGGACGATGCCAACAGTTCGTGATTACGCCGCGGAGCGCGCCGAGATCAACGCAGCCGTCGCCGGGGACACGCTGCCCAAGGCGTTCCTGCGCACCGCGGCCACCCATCCCGACGTCGTGGCGCTGCGCCGGATGGCTGGCGAGGCGCCCGACGCGTGGGACGAGACGACCTACGGCGAGCTGCGGGCGCAGGTCGCCGCCGTCGCCGGCGGGCTACGGGCGGCAGGCCTCGAGCCCGGCCAGCGGATCGTGCTGATGATGCGCAACCGACCAGAGTTCCACGTCGTCGATCTCGCTGCCACGTTCCTGCGGGCCACGCCGATCTCGATCTACAACTCGTCGTCACCCGAGGAGCTGCAATACCTCGTCCACCACTCCGAGGCGGTGATCGCGGTGGTCGAGGACGCAGGGTTCCTCGAGCGTTTCCTCAAGGTGCGTGAGGAGTTGCCGCACCTGCAGCGGATCTTCGTCATCGACCCGCCCGAGCTGGCACCAGACGACGTGCACCCGTACGAGACGCTGCGCTCGGCGGAGCCGGCGGACATCGACGCGCTCGGCGCAGCGACGGAACCCGACGATCTCGCCACGGTCATCTACACGTCTGGTACCACCGGTCCTCCCAAGGGCGTGATGCTCACCCAGCACAACGTGGTGTACACGGGCGAGCAGCTGACCCGCTGTTACGCCTGGGCGCTCGGCGACGAAGGAGGTGCCGGGCTCCGTCTGATCTCGTACCTACCGATGGCTCACATCGCCGAGCGCCTCTCGTCGCACTACAACGGCATGCGCCTCGGCTTCACGATCACGTGCTGCCCCGATCCGAGTCAGATCGCCACGTACGCCCGGGAGGTCCATCCGGAGGTCATGTTCGGCGTGCCACGGGTGTGGGAGAAGGTGTACCTCGGCATCAACGCCGCGCTCGGTGCGGATGAGGAGAAGAAGCAGAAGTTCGACGAGGCGATGGCCGCGGCGTTGCCCGTGATGGAGGCTCGACGGGCCGGCACGATCACTGAGGAGCAGCAGGCAACGTGGGACTTCCTCGACGCCGTCGCCTTCTCGGTCGTGCGCGGACTGGTCGGGCTCGACGCGCTGCGCCTCGGGATCACCGGGGCGGCACCGATCCCGCGCCACATCCTCGAGTGGTTCAATGCCCTCGGCGTGCCGTTGAGCGAGATCTACGGCATGAGCGAGACAACTGGCCCGATGACGTGGGAGGCGCATCCCGACCGCATCAAGCCGGGAACGGTCGGACCTGGCATCCCCGGTTGCGAGGTCGTGATCGCCGACGATGGGGAAGTCATCTGCCGCGGCGACAACGTCTTCCAGGGGTACCTCAAGGCGCCCGCGCAGACGGCGGACGCGCTGATCGACGGCTGGCTCCACTCGGGGGACATCGGTGAGATGGACGACGACGGCTTCATCAAGATCGTCGACCGCAAGAAGGAACTGATCATCACGTCCGGCGGGAAGAACATCTCGCCCGCCAACCTAGAAGCG
>Ga0190271_10002617_pt1 | contig 10996 bp, 9 predicted proteins | sample Popmic356T_FD_133747 | JGI IMG/M metagenome (GOLD analysis project Ga0190271, IMG submission 133747) | Populus adjacent soil microbial communities from riparian zone of Weber River, Utah, USA - 356 T | ecosystem: Environmental > Terrestrial > Soil > Riparian zone | place: USA: Utah | collected...
ATAGGGGTGGGGGGCCGATTTAATTTGACCCCTCCCCCCTAACTTGCTTTCACCTTCCACGAATCCTTTGTGATCTTCACGTGCATGCCTGATGGATTGAGATACACAATCTCATCAATTGCATTCTGTGTTGCATCGCTCTGATCAGCTTCACTCATCTCATCACTCGTCTTGGCTATGCGTGCGAGGAGAGAGGGGGTGTTGTATCCAGCATTCGTATCCCATGCCAACCACTCACGCCACTGTGTGAATGGATCGTATGGATTGTCTTGTGTTGTGAGCATGTACTCAGTCATGTCATCCACCACCCAATGACGTCTTGAGTGTAGTCAATGACACACCTAGTGCAGCAGCTACCTCTGCCTGTGTGTATCCACTGTTCAGCATCTGCTGTGCCCTTGCTGTCTTAGTGCTGGTCATCAGCACCTTCTTCTTAGGAGTAGCCAGCTCCCTTACTGTATCGAGGTTTGCGTTGTCAAGGATCTCTCCAAGCTTGGACTTACTGATAGCGTTGGCCTGGATAGCGTCCCACTGAGCGGATGTGATCTCAATGCGATTCTTTGCTGCACCAGTACGCACACGCATCTCTGCCAACGCTTGTTGCTCAAGCTTCTTCTCATCAGCCTTCGTCATCCCAGGATTGGCCTGCCTCTTCTGGGACACTACGCTGTTGGCTAGAGCCTGGGCATTCCTTTCGAGGGGGGCGTTCTTCTTAGCAAGATTCAAAGCAGCATTCAACTCTGCTACTTCCTTGCTGTACACCTTCTCTGATGATGGGTTCTTAGGCTCACCATCTACAGAAAGAGAATCCTTGCGTGCCTTATTGGCAAGGGTCTTCAGACGATTAGAGTGATCTGCATAGATCCTCTCGATACGGGTGCCACCATCAGTAGACACTAGCGTACGTGCATCATCTGTGACAGCAAGACGATCATGACGCTGTGTCTTAACTACCGTCTTACCTGTCTTAGAATCTACGTATGTTTCACCCGTTTCGACAAAGACTTTCTTGCCTGTGGCTGGATCAATAGGGCCACCTTCTGCTGCACGCCTGGCCACCCTGTTGGGAATACGGGCAGTGGACGTAGCCCTACTGATAAGGGTCGCCGCACCACTCTTCCCTGTGGATGGGTCAAGCTGGTACTTGGCCTTCAGTGCAGAGATGCCATTATCCTTGGCCGACTGCCTATGGTCAAGGACATGCTTCTCACAATCGATGACTACCATGGAATGCCGCACTGCACGAGCAAGCTCGTCCGAATTGGCACCCCTGATGGTCATGTCTGTGATGAGATTGGAAACCTTCCCCATCTCAGTCTGCATAGTGGACTTACGCGGCTCGCCTGTGTACTTGACAGAGCCATCCTCTTGGACAACTCCACCATCCACAGTCTTCATGCCTGTGTAACGCTTGTACTGTTCTCTGGGCTCGAAACCCTGCAGACCAGTAAGCGCAGGCGATGACTTGATCTCACCCTTGTTGTTGGGGATGACCAAGACATTGTCGCCGTCGAAATCGGCGCCCGACAGACGCTCTGCTACGGAATGATGAATTCCGATGGCATCTGAAACGAGATCGGTTCCGATCAACTTCCTTGCTTCACGGTTCCTGTTGTTAACCGTGAGTTCAGGAATCTCGAACCGCCCACCATGAGGAAAGCGTACGAGAGCCACACGTTCACCATTGTTCAGGTGAGGCGCATAGACTTCGTCCCTCTTCATGGATGGGACGGGAAGGATGACTCGAGTTGCCTGGTTGGGCATGGCGGCAGCAGCCAGATCGACTGCGGCAGAGTCTGCTCCATCAGCAAAGGTGCCCAGGAGCTTCTTCTTCACGACAGGGTTGGTAAGGGACGAGATTGTCTCGTATTCCTTACTCTGCCTCTCGTACACCATGTCCAACTGACGCTTAGCCAGAACAGGGTCTTGCTTGGAGAGCATCTGGGAAGGAAGAGACTTATTCCAGGTCTCCCACTTGCCCTCCTCATTGACGATGTTCATCGCCGAGGTGACCTTGCCCTTGTCATCCTTCAACTGGAACGTAGAAGCACCGAACGGGTTGTCCCGATCGATCTCACCCTGCATGTCCTTCTGCATGGGCTTCATTGCATCGTGCTTCTTACCAGTGTCCGACTTGACCGTGTTGAAGACGAGATCTGTCCCAGCAGGCAGATCATCCTTGTAAATGGCCATACCCTTGAGATAGTGAGTGCCATCCACAGCGATACGCACCTGAGCGTATCGAGATGAGCCCAGAGAGAGATCCGCTACTCCAGGACGGACATAGATCACGCCATCGGCCTGATCTCCACCCTGTTCCTTGTAGCGCACGGCGACTCTCTTGGATGAGACCTGGATCGGGTCCTTGAATCCCCCATCCCAGGTACGACCATCGTCAGACGAGTGCTCGTTGATCGTCTTGATCTTGGCGGGGTCGAGAACTAGCTCCCGCCACTGCCCCTTCGGATCAGTCGTAGGGCGAGCCAGGACCTTTGCGGTGGTGAAGTTCCCCGTCCCCAGCTGCTTGTACTTGACCGTGTGGATCTGGTAGCCCTCTTCTTTGAGCGCTGCCACTGCCGTGTTGAACTTGGTTGTTGTGATACCAATTCGTGCAGCAGGACTATCACCAAGAGGTAGGTCCAGCTCGACACCTCGACCGATATCCACGGCTCCCTTGGCGTCGACTTGCTTTCTGAGCATTTCCGTCGTAGCCGCAATGGAATCAGCCTTCGCCTTCTTCTTGGAGGCGAGAAGCGACCGGACGGAGGACTCGTTCATTTCCATCTGCCTTGCAATCGCAGATGTCGACATGCCCTTGTCCTGCAACTTCTCAATTTGGTGAATCTTCTCTTGCTTCTGCTGCGCCAGCGCAATGGAGCGCAGAGCGGTGAGGTCATTCCGTGTGAACGGATGTTCCTTGGTGGAGAACCCCTGAGCGATCTGGGTATCAGACAGACCTTGCCGCCTGAGATCAGCCACCACATCCAGGAACATCTTGTTGCGCTTGCTCTGAGTATCACCAGAGCCCCACGGGTATCGACCTGACTTCCGAAGGATGCCGTAATGCGCCAGGTATTCCTTCTCGGTCATGACAGACACTACGGCACCTCCTCTCTCAGGGTGTTGAGAATTTCATCGAACGCCACGATTTTGTCCATGATTCCTTGTATGAAACCAGGGTCTCCCACGTACGCACGGCACGTGTTGTCCTGGTAGATTCGGAGTTCAATTTCTCTCATGGAGAAAGGACTTATCTCGTACTCGAGACAGAATAGCGCAGCGTACACTTCTAGTTGGTGCTCTGAAGTGCGCGAAACGCCTGTCTTGAGGTCCGAAATTCGAAGACGCCGGTAGCGGTATGCGATGGCGTCAACAGTCCCATAAGCATTGGGCGAGTAGTACAGCACGACTTCCGGCGACATCTTGTACTGGATACACTGATTGATGTACATACCGACTGTCGTGGTCTCGTCATCTTGAAACTCACGTTCCTCGATGGCGATGGCGGCGAACCGGTGATGTTCCATGCCTTCAAGAGCTGCACGCATCGTCCGGTAGCGGAAAGCGAGTTTCTCCTCGTCATAGTTTATCCAGTGATAAGTACTAGGACTGAGGAATGCATGCTGACCGCTGAGATGCGAATGCTCTCTGAAGCGCATCCAGTACTTCCTCCTCGTTCTCCGGGTGGATTACGGCAGCGAAGGACATCTTGTCCAACTGCTCGATGTAGTGTTCCTGGTTCGGCTGGAACGGGGAGTCCGGCTTGAGCTTGACTTCGAGCATGGCCCACATGTTCTCGTAGAGAATTGTGAGATCGAGGATGCCTTGGATGTACTGCGAGTCGTTCTTGAGGACCATACAGCCCGGAAAGATGATCCGCAGCCTCGGGATCAGCTTGTTCTGGTACTGCGCTTCAGTCACATGACCCCTCCTCAGGCAGAAAAAAAGAGGGATATCTCATCCCTTTCTATTAGATGAGATGTTTTTCATGCAACGTAATATGCAATCAGTCTGCGACCCTCTCGAAGACCTGATAGGTAGGCCATGCGTAGGTCTGATGCAGGATACTGAGCACTACATCGCGCTCTAAGAGCCCGTAACGCTTTCCGGCGTCCAATGAGGTGTCGGACACCTCTTCATCGTCTACGGGCCTCACAGGGCCGTTTATGGGGTTCTCATAGGGTTCTTTGATCTGGTGGTGGTACCGGATTGCGAACCATCTCGGGCGCCACATGAGATTGTCCACTGCGCAGTTGAGACGATCCAGATCCAGATTGATCGGAGTGTCGAAGACCTCGCGAACGTCCGGAGGAAGGAATGCTCTGGCCACCAACAGGGGCAGCGATCGGTTGAAGTGGATGTACTCCCCCATCAATCCCACGTACGGAACCCCGAACTGATTGATCTGAGGAGCCAGGATTCGCTGTGTTCGCTCGTGCCTAACCTGTCCCAGGGCGTTCACACTGTACTTGGGGAATCCGGCTACTGGTCGCCAGTCCACTTTGCTCCTTTCTGGTCACCCGAATCTGTTTCAAAGAGTTTTCTGTGGGGAGCGAGGTAATATGTAGTACTACGGTTTTGTGGGGGTAATTACTTTATACATATTACATCTCCCGCGTACAAGAAGTCTTTTGATACAGATTCGGGCGGGCTTTTTACTTGAGCATTCCTTCATGCTTTGAGGGCTGAAAGCTCCTTTTCTCCTGCAAACTGGCATAAATTGCCCAGTCGATGGGGGCCTTCGATCTCAATATGTAATAGCCCAAATCTGAAAAGGGTGTGTTCAAACGGTCAATTCTACCCTTCGCTTGGTGCCACATCTTGTACGAGTAGGTGAGGCTGTAAAAGACCATCGTATCGGTCTCTGTACAGTTCCATCCCTCGGCCCCAGCCATGTACTGAACCAGATACGTCCATTTTTGGCCAGTAGGAAGTGGGTCATGTTTGTGACCATTCCACTCCCCACAAGGCCCGTCTTGCCCAAGGCCTTGAAGAATTTTCAGCTCGTAATCGAAGTTGTAGAAGATGATGACCCGCTTATGCGCCTCGAGCAGTCTTCGGCACTCCTCCAGCCTACTGGGATGACTGTTGGCCACTCTGCGCATCACATAGAAGAGCTCAGGAATGTTCTTCACTGGACGATCTTCATAGATGTTCCAGCGGGTCTTCACCACCTTGTCCATCAGCTCTTCGTCATACGGCATCCATAGGTTGTGTTCGTGCCGTACGGTCTTGCGTGTCATGGTCATCTTGACCAGCACCTGGCGACGGTGGCGCAACAGCCTCTGCACGTTGACGTAACGCTCCACCTTGGGGAAGGTGGTGTACGGTGCGTAGATGACGTGCTCGGACTTGAACTCGGTCCGGTTCTTGTAGAAGCCGTTGGCTACAAATACCGAGATATAGTCCAGCCATGTGTCGCCCGGCGTGGCAGTAAGCAGGACCCAGTTGTTGGCTTTGGCGGTGCGGACGAAGTCCTTGGCCCAACGACCAGAACCCACAATACGCTGTTCGTCGAAGATAAAAAACGCATTCTCCACGTCGCGGTACTTGTGCAGGTTGTTCCAACTGTCAACTCGTAGTACACCGCCGAGTGTAGACTCAGGGGTACTCCCAATGACAAAAAGTGCTGCTTCTCCTTCCCAGTCCTTACTATCCCTCTTTTTAGCCGTCGTGATGACATAGACATCCTTGGGTGCCTCGTACTGCATGTAGTATGCTAGGGCTACCCGGCTCTTACCACTGCCCACCTGTCCCCACAGGACACAGCCGTTGTGCATACGGTTCAGTGCGTCACGTTGGTGAGGCCTGAGATCTACTTCTTTCATATTAGCCTCTCAAAAAAAGAGTAAGGGCTTGGGTGACCGAGCGCCCACAATTTCGCTCAGTCACCCTTACCCCTACGTCTGCGTGTACAGGTGCTTCTGTATTTTGAGTCCCAGTTGTTTGGGTTAATAGCTCTGCTAGTGCATTGGACTCACCTCTTTCCACAGATTGGCCACGGTGTGTAGCCGTAGCCCATCTTCTTGATCAAGATGACAGCCCTGTACTTCTGCTCGAGCTTTCGTGCCTGGTGCGGGTAACCCTTACCTCCGGTTGCCCGCCACGTCTTCAGTGAGAACTGCAGGCCACCGTAGTAGCCGTTGCCCGTGTTCGCCTCCCACGGATCCTTGAGATCGCCGGTCTCGCACTCCTGCATGCGCTCCAGCTTGGGGTTATACGGCTCCACCACCTCCCACCGGTTCACCGAGGGAGACAGCAGAGCCAGTGCCACCAGCGCAGCGGCGATCATGTGACGGCCTGGATGGGGCCGTTCTGCAGATCGAAGGACCCCTGGAACGCCTTGTCCGTGTAGACCTTGTACCCACGAGTGGTGTACAGAAGCCAGTCTCCCACGAAGGCCTTCGTCTGTCGGGGGTTCTTGGGGTTGTGCACGCGCACTCGCACGTACTGCTTCGACGGATCCAGCCCCTCCTCGGGGGAGACCTCGGCGTCGTTGGACGCCCAGAGGATGGAGCCCTGACACCATGAGGCGATGTCAGCGAAGTTCTGCACGGTGACCTGGACGGCATCCACGTACAGGGGCTTCTTGACGTACCTTTGGGTTTCGATCATGACGCTTTCTATCGGGGGATTTACCACCGGCGATGCCAGATGGCCCATACGGCGATGATCACTACGACCATGTAGGTGAGGAAGCCGAACGCCACCCACTCCAGAGTGCTCACTGCGCGTCCATCTCCGCGTACTTACGCTCGAGGTCGTCCTCCTCGATGGTGACGTACATGGACTGCAGGTACGCCTTGACGCCGTTCTTGCCGTTGACGTCCCAGTTGTAGGGACGCACGATGAGGTCGACGTTGGTGATGTCCACCCAGTCCAGGGTCTCCACGTCCTCCTCAGTGAGGTTCGTACGGCCGCGGGTGGTGACCAGCACGATCCGGGGTGGGCGCCCCTTGTCGTAGGCTGCCTCCACCGGAAGCCAAGGCTGACGCTCGGTCTCGTCCTCCTCTTCCTCGCGCGGCTCCAAGAACTTGACGTTCCAGCCGTCGTTGATCATCGACTCCCCCACCTGAGGGTCGAGGATCACGCCGAAGTTGCGCGTACCCTTGGCGTTGTACTTTCCCTCCTTTCCCTCGAAGTTGCGGAAGATGATCCGCACGCCCTCCATGAGGACGGTGTTCTCCACCCGGGGCATCTACGTCTCCTTGGTTAGTACGATCATGCCGTGCAGCAGGTAGGCCTTGGCCGCCAGAAGCGGCGACAGGGCCCAACCACCACTCGTATCTCGTAGATCATGAGGGGAGATCCCCATCCGAAGCGCCTCGTGCTTGACGGCGCTGATCTGCATCTCCACGGCGCCGAGGGCGTCGAGTATCTCTTTTTCCAACTTCATCTTGTGAACTCCTCGAAGGATCCGAACTTCTCGATCGTCGAGACAGCATCGTCCTTCAGCTTGTCGAAGTAGGACATGTCGATCTCGAGACCTTCCGTGGTCTCTGCGACATCTGCCTCCATCCACTGGTACCCCTTGGTTCCGGACACCGCGTAGAACTTGTCCTCGAACACGCGGTACAGGGTGCCTCCGCCCTCCTTGACGGGAACGAACAGACCGGTCTTGCCCACGTGGCGCATGTTGTCCACGCTGTCGGCACCGTTCTTGTCCAGGTACATCGTGCCCTTGGTCACGCTCTTGGGCTGGCAGTAGTCGGCGAAGGTGATCTCCTCCCCACTGAACAGGGACTTGAACACGTAGGGGATCTGGAACTGCGCCCCCACCGCTTCCCACTTGCCTTCCTTGCGGGCCACGTACACCGCATCGTTCACCAGGCAGAACTTCTCGTAGTCTGCCTCGTGTTCGAAGTCGTAGCCGTACGCCTTACCCATGGCGATGACCTTGGCTACACTCATGGGTCCACCGTCAGGGATCTTCACCGAGTCCGTCTTGATGTGGGCCACGGTGAAGCCCTCTGCCTGCAGCTTGAGCTTGAGATCGATCATGAACAGCGCCCCGCGCTTGGCTACGATGTTGTCCACATTGCGGTTGTCGCGGAAGGCGTTGTCGAACTTGGCCGATGTCAGGCCATACACAGTGTTGATTACGATCTTCAAGGCGTAGGAGAGCTGCTCAGCTGACGACTCATCCTCCAGATAGGGGACGAGCCTCCCGCTCAGCATCTCCCGCGCTGCGTCGTAGTTGCCACGCTTGATGGCCATACGCGCTGTCTTGAGATCTGAGAAATTTTGAGTGTATGGTCCAAAGAGGTCTAGGATCTCGATGGTGGTCGGGTGCATGGACGCGATGTCCAGTACTGTCACTCGCTCATAGATGCCCGGCTCGGCGTAGACGTAGCCGCCTTCACCTGGGTCCTCATCCTTGTAGGAGCTCTTGCCCAGCTCGAATTTGTAGCCCGGGAACTCCTCGGAGAGGTCGGTGTACTTGAACTTCTTCTGGGGATTCTTGTCACCCCCGAAGATGATCTTGGCCGTATGGTTCTGCGTGGTGTCGTTCACCGTGAGGCCGGACAGTTCCGCCAGGATCTGTCGCGCGACGAAGTCGCCCTTACGATTCTCGAACACTGCTTCAGTGGCCCGGACGTCATTCGCGCAGTACTCCACCACGCGAGGCCAGTCCTTCTCATCCACCGGCTGGTCCCAGGGGAGATCGAGCTCCATGTGGAGGATGCCCAGCTTGATCTCGAACTTCTTGAGCCCCATCTTCTCTGAGCTGAAGTCCCAGATGTCGGCGTAGGACAGGTTGTACGCCGCTCCGAAGGCTGCAGAGCGGTTGTTGTCCACCACCATCTTGGCACTTAGCTTAAATAGATCCTGTGTACTGGCCCCCATCGAGGCGGCATACAGGATGTGGTTGTCGTAGCGGCGGTTGTAGAAACCCACCAGCTTCAACGAGAAGAGCTTCTCCACCTCATGGGGCTTGGGATTGATCATCTTGACGACGGTGTCGTCGCCCTGGAACTTCCAGCAGATGACGAACAGGTTGGGATAGACCTCCACATCGAAGAACGCGATGCGGTCATCCCCGAAGTCCACCTCAGCATCAGCGGGCATCTCTTCTCCCACCTGCTCTTCGGACTTCCACTTCATGTCCTTCACTACCTTCAGGCTGGTCTTGGCCTGGTTGGAGGAGTTGTTGGCGAAGGCGATGATCCGAGGCCGCAGGTCAGAGACGTCGTACTTCATCCCTGACTCGTAGGCATCGTCCAAGATCTTCTGGATGAAATCAACCGAGGGCTTGGTGCCGGGGTGAATCTCCTTGCGGAGATTACGGTGAATGAGATCCCGGAGGCCTTTCTCGGTAGTAATGGTCTTGGCCTTGAGCATCTTCTCCTTCTTCTCACGCTTGGGCAGGCCGGAACTTATCTCCGCCACGGGCACCGCATTGCAGCGGGTCCGCATACGTCGCAGGGCGCCTTCCCCTGTGTACACTTTGACCTCAATGCCATCAGAATACGCTGGCGCGAGTTCGGCAGGATCCCCAAGGTAGGTGTAATGGAGATGGATGCCCTCTCCGCTCTTGGAGATCTCTCCGTAGGTGGCGGGCCAGGCTGAGGCTGCTTCGAGGTTTCGTTCGAGGGCGGTGTGGCCATTCGATTCCTTCAGATCGAAGTCGATGACGATGTGATTGTCCGGCACCTGCACGTAGTGCATCTTGGACGTGTCGATGTCGTCCAGCATCGTCTTGACATTGACCCACTTCTTGGCGGGGGTACCATCTGCCTTGGCCAGCTGCGCCGGGCAGAACATAAGGAGCTCGTCGAGAAGTGACTCAGACTCCTCCATCACCAACGAGAACGTGCCCGCCTCATCCTTGGGGGCCTTGAACTTGTCGGCGTTGAAGCCCTGGTACAGCGATCGGACCCGTTCCTCGTCCACAACCCCTCGGTCGTGGAACTCGTCGAAGTAGTTGCGTAGCTCTTCACGCATCTTGTATTGAGGCATGGGCCTCTCAATCCCAGTCTCCGCGCAGTACTCCTTGTACAGCGTGTAGGCCTGCTTGAGGGTGGTGTAGTCCTGGGCCTTGAAGACGTCGTAACACGCCTCGATGTAGTTGAAGAAGATGTCCGTCTGGAGCATCATCTCCATGGGCTGATACGACGAATAGTAATTCTTACCCATGGCCAGGAACTTCTGCCAACAGTAATATGCAATACCACCCAGCTCGAAGTCTACCGCGCTAATTAGAGCCTGGTAATGTTGCGGTGTGACACGCACCCCACTTGGGTGGATGTCGATCAGACGACGGATGATCCCCGACTTGGCGTCCGAGATCTTGACCGGCTGGTTGGATCCCATGAACAGCATGGCGTCCACTCGTGCCGAGTACGAGGGCTTGTACTTCTCGTTCATCTGCATCGTCTCGTGTGCGATGATCGAGTTCAGGCGTGTGTTGTCGTCGATCCTGGACAGGTCGCCATCATGCTGGATAGCGACCAGGGGGTTGCTCTTGAACGCCTCTGTGGCGAAGGCTGAGTCCCCCTTACCCAGGGCGCGGCCATCGAACGAGGTCACGTACCCGGTGAAGAGCTTCTCGATGATGGTGAGGATGGTCGACTTACCCGTCCCCTGGGGTCCGTAGAAGACACAGAACTTCTGGATCTTCTTGGAGTCCCCCGCCACCACTGATCCGATGGCCCACTCGATCTTGTCCCGCTCTTCCACGGGATACAGTGTGGTGATGAGCTCGTCCCAGGCTGGGATCGGACTATCCACCATGTCGTACGGCAGCCGCTTGCTAGCGTAGTCGTTCTTACGCACCTCATCGCTGGCGAATACCAGCTTCGTGTTCAGAGGCCGAGCGTTGTCCGGCATGTCCCGTAGGAGGCGCTTGTACTTGGCCCAGGAACCGGAGTCGAAATTCCGCATGGTCTTGACGGTGAACTTCATCCCGTCTTGGGAAAGCCGCTCCGACTCCTGGTACAAGTCCTCATCTACGAGACGCTGCACGTCAAACTCGTCCTGAGACCAGAGACCCCTC
>Ga0190271_10002618_pt1 | contig 10995 bp, 5 predicted proteins | sample Popmic356T_FD_133747 | JGI IMG/M metagenome (GOLD analysis project Ga0190271, IMG submission 133747) | Populus adjacent soil microbial communities from riparian zone of Weber River, Utah, USA - 356 T | ecosystem: Environmental > Terrestrial > Soil > Riparian zone | place: USA: Utah | collected...
CCGTACCTGCCGCGGGTCGCGATCCGGGCACTGGCCGAGGCGCCCGCACCGCACGTCGCGCTGCTGCCCGGCACGCTGGTGTTCGCCGACGTCAGCGGCTTCACCAGGCTGTCCGAGCGGCTCGCCCGGCTCGGCGCGGAGGGCGCGGAACGGATCAGCGAGGCGATCGAGACCTCGTTCACCTCGCTGCTCGCGGTCGCATACGCGAACGGCGGCGGCCTGCTCAAGTTCGGCGGCGACGCGCTGCTGCTGTTCTTCGAGGGCGACGAGCATGACCAGCGCGCGCTACGCGCGGCCGTCGGGATGCGCCGCGCGCTGCGCGCCGCAGGCCCGGTCGTCGCCCCGGGCGCGCGGACCACGCTGCGGATGTCGATGGGCTTGCACAGCGGCACCCTCGCGCTCTGCCTCGCCGGTCGCTCGCACCGCGAGCCGGTCGTCGCCGGCCCGGCGGTCACCACGACGCTGCGGATGGAGAAGGCCGCGGCGGCGGGCGAGATCGTCCTCTCCCCGTCGCTCGCCGCGACGCTCCCGGCGCGGCTGGTCGGCGCGCCCCGCGGGCCGGGCCTGCTGCTGCGGGCCGCGCCGCGCGGGCCGGACTTCGCGCCCGCCGAGCCGCCGCTGCCGGCGGGGGCGCCGATCGCGGACGGCGTCCCGGTCGCGGTGCGCCGCCACGTGCTGGGCGGCGGCGGCGCGCCCGAGCACCGGCTCGTCACGGTCGCGTTCGTCCGCTACGCCGGCGTCGACGCGCTCGTCGAGCGTGCGCCCTACGCGGCCGGCGCAGCGCTCGACGCGCTGCTGACGGTCGCCCAGCTGGCCTGCGAGGAGCACGAGGTCGCGCTGCTCTGCGCCGACGGCGAGGCCGACGGCGGCAAGCTGATGCTCGTGGCGGGCGCGCCGCGCGCGGTCGGCGACGAGGAGGAGCGGATGCTGCTCACGCTGCGCGCGATCGCCGACGCCGGCGGCTCGCTCCCGCTCCAGCTCGGCGTCAACCGCGGCCGCGCGTTCACCGGGGACATCGGGCCGGACTACCGCAAGACGTACACCGCGATGGGCGACGTGACCAACCTCGCCGCGCGGCTCGCGGCGAAGGCGCCGGCGGGCGGGATCTACGCCACGGCCGGCGTGCTCGAGCGCTCGGCGCTGCGGTTCGACCACACCCGCATCCCGCCGCTCGCGCTCAAGGGCAAGACGCGCCCCGTCGACGCGTGGTCCGTCGGCGCGGCGCGCGGTCGCGAGCGCAGCAGCGAACGGCAGGAGCGCCCGACGCTCGTGGGACGCGAGCGCGAGCTCGAACTGCTGCGCGGCGTGCTCGCGGAGGCGCGCGCCGGCGAGGGTCGCTACGTCGAGCTCGCCGGGCCGCCGGGCATCGGCAAGACGCAGCTCGTCGAGACGATGCGCGCCGAGGCCGCGGGGCTGACCATCCTGCTCGCGACCTGCGAGCCGCACGGCGGCGCCGGCCCGTACGGCGCCTGGCGCGAGCTCCTGCTGCCGCTGATCGGCGCGGATTGGGACGACCCGGAGGCGGCCGTCGTCGCGCGTCTGCGCGCGGCCGTCGCCGAGCGGGCGCACGACCTCGAGCCGTGGATCCCGCTGCTCGCCGCCACGCTCGGCGCCGAGCTGCCCGACACGCCGGCCGTCGCCGCGCTGGCCCCCGCGTTCCGCGCCGACCGGCTGCACGACGCGGTCGTCCGCTTCCTCGCCGCATCGCTGCCCGACGCCACGGTGCTGGTGATCGAGCACGCCCACGACATGGACGCGGCGTCGGCCGCGCTGCTCGGCGCCGTGCTCGACGCGCTGCCCGCGCATCCGTGGCTGATCCTGCTCACCCGCCGCGATGCGCCGTGGGACGCCGCGCCCCCGCCCGGGCCCGGGCGGACCGCGCTCGCGCTCGACCCGCTCACGCCCGAGGCCGCGCTCGCGCTCGCGCACCACCTCACCGACGACACGCCGCTGCCGCCGCCGGTGCTGGCGCGCGCCGCGGACCGCGCGGCCGGCAACCCGCAGTTCCTGCGCGACCTGCTCGCCGCCGCCGCGGCCGGCGACGACGCGCTGACCGAGACGCTGGAGGCCGCGGCCACCGCGCGGATCGACCGGCTCGACCCGCGCGACCGCACGCTCGTGCGCCACGCCGCGGTGCTCGGCATGAGCTTCCACCCGCGCACGCTCGACGACGGCGAGTCGTTCGCGCGGCTCGGCGAGATCTTCGCCGAGGACGGCGGCGGGTGGCTCCGGTTCCGCAGCGGGATCGTGCGCGAGGCCGCCTACGCCGGACTGCCGTTCAAGACGCGCCGGCGGCTGCATGCCGACGCGGGCGCGCGACTGGAGGCCGAGGGCTCCGGCGCGCCCGGCGAGCGCGCCGGCGTCCTTTCGCTGCACTTCTTCCTCGCGGGCGACCACCGGCGTGCCTGGGACTACGCGCGCGAGGCGGCGGAGCGCGCGCGCACGCAGGGCGCACACGCGGACGCCGCGCTGCTGCTCCGGCGCGCGCTCGACGCCGCGAAGGGCGCCGGCGCCGCCGGCGACGACATCGCGGACACCTGGGTCGCCCTCGGGGAGGCGCAGGCGCGCAGCGGGAGCCCCGATGCGGCCCAGGATGCGTACCGCCGCGCCCGCGCGCTCGCCGCGGGCGATGTGCTCCGCGCCGGCGAGGTGCTGCTGCGCCAGACCGAGCTCGCCGACCGCGCCGGCCGCGCGCCGCAGGCGATGCGCTGCGGCCTGCGTGCGCTGCGGACGCTGGCGGACGTGCCCGGCGACGCGGCCGCGGGCTGCCGCGCGCGGGTGCTCGCCGCGCTGGCCATGACCCGCCAGCGACAGGGCCGGAGCGAGGAGGCGATCGCGCTGTGCGCGCAGGCGATCGCCGAGGGCGAGCGGTGCGGCGAGGACCGCGCGGTGGCGCATGCCTGCCACGTGCTCGACTGGGCGCTGCACGACGCGGGCCGCCCCGAGGAGGCCACGCACTCCTCCCGCGCGCTCGCGATCTACGAGCAGCTCGGCGACCTCGATCGCCAGGCCGCGGTGCTCAACAACCTCGGCGCGTTCGCCTTCCACGCCGGCGACTGGCGCGAGGCGGTCGTGCTCTACCGCCGCGCCGCGAACGCGAGCGCGCAGGCCGGCGACGTCGTGAACGCCGCCTTCGGCGACTGCAACGTCGGCGAGGTGCTCGTCGAGCAGGGCCGGCTGACCGCCGCCGACGAGGCGCTGCGCGCGGCGGTGCGCGTCTGGCGCGGCACCGGCGACGACGCCGGCGTCGGCTACGCCACCGCGATCCTCGGCCGCGCGGCCGTACACCAGGGCCGCAGCGAGGACGGCCGCGGGTCGATCCAGCGCGCGCTCGCGCAGCTCAAGCGGCTCGGGCACGAGGCGGACGCGCAGATGGCCGAGGCACTGCTGATCGAGGCGCTCGTGTTCGGCGAGCACGCCGAGGCCGCGCTCCAGCAGCTCGAGGCGCTCCGCCCGCGGTTGCTCGACGGGCGCTTCGAGCCGCTGCTCGAGCGGCTGCGCGGCAGCGCGCTCGCCCAGCTGGGCGAGTGGGACGCGGCGGCCGCCGCGCTGACCTCCTCGCTCGACCTCGCCCGTGCGCTCGAGGCGCCGTACGACGTCGCCGCCGCGCTCTCCGCGCTCGCCGCGGTCACGCCGGACGACCCGCGCACGCCGATCCGGCGACGCGAGCTGCAGGCGATCCTCGAGGGCCTCGGGGTCGTCCGGCTGGCCGCGCCGCCGGGTGTCCGGCTGCGGGTGGCGCGCGCCTCGTGACGGGCGCGCGCCGCCCTCCCCTCCGCTAGCCGCGCATCCGCGGGTCGATCGCGCCGCCCGGCATCTTCACCGTGATGGCGACGCCCTCGCGCACGAGCTTGCGATCCGAGACGCACGGCGGGACGTTCGTCCTGCCGAGCACCTTGCACTCGGGCAGGACCCCCGTGTACCACGGCTCGTCCACGCCGTCCGCGTCGCCGTCGTACATCGTCGTGGTGCGGACGAAGCCGGCCCGCGTCGCGAAGGTGTACGGCGCACTGAAGCAGGCCTGCACGCGCGAGATCCCGTTCGTCTGCCAGCCGTTGAACAGCGTCCGGTACCCGATCCGGTAGGTGATCAGCTTCTGGGTCAGGTTCGCCGAGCCGTTGACCCCCACCCAGTCAGGCGAGAACTCGTTGTAGCCGGCGCAGTCGACCGGGGGCCCGACGTTCAGCGACAGGCTCAGGAACGACGGTCCGCCCGAGCTCGTCGCGGTGCCCTGGACCAGCGTGTCCGGCGAGGACACGGTGGCGTTGCAGGTCGTTCCGGTGCAGACCGTCGCGACATCGTCGACGAAGAACGGGTCGGACGTCGCCGCGCCCGCGCCGTCCGCGGTGGCGGTCAGCGCGTACGTGCCCGGCGCGTCGATCGAGAGGTCGTTGAACGTCGCGACCCCGCCGACCGTCGTCCGGGTCGTCGTGCCGTGCAGCATGCCCGTGTAGACCGGGTCGGTGGTGAGCGTCATGGCGACGGACGTCCCGTTCGCGACCGCGTTGCCGGCCCCGTCGAGCACCCGGACGGTCACCGCGGGGCCGGAGGGCGTGAACGCCGTGCCGGTGATCGTCTGGCCGGTGCGGGCCGCGGCCGGCGGGGTGCCGAACGCCACCCCGCAGTTCCCGGTCGCCGTGGTCGAGCCGGCGCCGCCGACCAGCGGCAGCCCCGACGAGGTCGCGCCCCAGGCGCCGCCGGTCGCCGTGCAGGCCGCCGTGACCGCGAAGGTCGTCGTGCCCGTGCCTCCGGGCGCGATGTTCAGGCCGCTCTTGACCACATCGCCGCCGAGGCCGGCGGGCGGGTCGAACGTCACGCTGTCGAGCACGGCCGTCGTGCTGTGGTTCGTGATCGTCGCGCTGACCGTCGCCGTGGCGCCCCTGGCGATCGACGCCGGCGTGATGCTCACGCTGAAGCTGTCGCACGCGTCGCCCCGGCCGTCGCCGTCGCTGTCGGCCTGGCCGGTGTTGGCGACCGTCGGGCAGTTGTCGACCGGATCGAGCACGGTGTCGCCGTCGGTGTCGACGATCTCGACCTGGACCTGGGCATCGATGTAGCGCTGGTCCTGGTCGTCGTGCGCGCGCACCGCGATCACGTTGTCGCCCGCATGCAGCACGCCGGCGGGGATGGCCATCGGCGCCGGCGGGCCCACGTTCGCGCAGCCTTCGTGGTCGTCCCCGCCCACCAACACGTCGTTGACGTAGACGGTGACGTCGTTGTCGACCCGCACCGAGACGGTGCCGTTCGCGGCCCCGGCGGGCACGGTGAACGTGCGCCGCAGCAGCAGGTCGCCGCTGTTCGTCCAGCCCCCGGCCGTGGTCGGCGGCGTCAGCCCGGAGGCGCAGGAGGTCAGCGCGCCGAACGGCGTCGCGCCGCCGGCCCAGGCGGCGTCATCGAAGAGCGGCGCCTGGAATCCCCCGATGCCACCCGTGGTGGTCGCCTGGTACTTCCAGCCGCTCGACGAGTACGGCACCACTACCTGTGTCTGGGCCGACGCCGCGGCAGGCAACGCACAAAGCGCGAGGCAGACGGCAATCAGGGCACGGCGGAGCAAGGCGACCTCCTGTCACCGACGCCTCCATGCGCGGCGGGCACTCTAGCGGAGCAGCGTCAGATCGCCAACGCGACGGGCGGCTAGGTCGTCTTGACGATCAGCACGGAGCAGGGGGCGCTGTGCGAGACGGAGTTCGGCACGCTGCCGAGCACCTTGCGCTCCATCCCCTTGTTGCCGATCACGAGCAGGTCGGCGTCGTTGCTCGCCGCGAGCTCGACCAGGATTCTGGCGGGATCGCCCTGGCGCGCCTCGCTCGCCCAGCGCAGGCCCTGCGCCTCGGCGCGCTCCTCGCAGTCGCGCAGCGTCGAGTCGACGTCCTCGGCCGGGTTGATCGTCCACTGGAAGTCGCCCGGCGCCTCTTCGCGCTCGCGCCGGAGCCGCGTCTCGCTCACCGGCACGTACGCCGAGATGAACACGATCTTCGCCTCGTACCGCGCCGCGAGATCGATCGCGAACTCGACCGCCTTGTCCGCGGTCCCGGACCCATCCGTGCCCACCGCCACCGTCCGAACCATCCGTGCCTTTCGTCGCTCGGGTACCCGCCCGGAGCATATTCGTCCGGCGCTGCCGCGGCCGGACGCGGGTAGCCTCATCGGATGGCCATCGACGAGGGCAAGAGCGCCGACCTCTCCGTGGCCCCGCTCGTGGGCCCGGACGACCCGCGCCGCTTCACCGACTCCGGCATCGAGGTCAAGCCCCTCTACACCGGCGCGGACGTCCCCGGCGACCTCGACGCGCAGCTCGGCGCGCCCGGGGAGTTCCCGTTCGCGCGCGGCCCGCACCGCGAGATGTACCGCAAGCAGCTCTGGACGATGCGCCAGTACGCCGGCTACGCGTCGGCGAAGGAGTCCAACGAGCGGTACAAGTACCTGCTCGCGCACGGCTCGACCGGGCTGAGCATGGCCTTCGACCTGCCGACGCAGCTCGGCCTGGACTCCGACGACCCGCGCTGCCTCGGCGAGGTCGGGCGCACCGGCGTGGCGATCGACACGCTCGACGACATGCGGACCGCGTTCGACGGGATCCCGCTCGACGAGGTGTCGACGTCGATGACCATCAACGCGCCCGCGGCGGTGCTGCTGCTGCTCTACCAGCTCGTCGGCGAGGAGCAGGGCGTCGACCCCGCGAAGCTGCGCGGGACCGTCCAGAACGACATCCTCAAGGAGTACATCGCGCGCGGGAACTTCATCTACCCGCCCGCGCCGTCGATGCGGCTGACGACCGACCTGTTCGCCTACTGCGCGGAGCACATCCCGCGCTGGAACACCGTCTCGATCTCCGGGTACCACTTCCGCGAGAAGGGCTGCTCGGCGGTCCAGGAGGTCGCCTTCACGCTCGCGAACGGGATGGCCTACGTGCAGGCCGCGCTCGACGCCGGCCTCGCGGTCGACGCGTTCGCGCCGCGGCTCGCGTTCTTCTTCAACGGCCACAACAACGTCTTCCAGGAGGTGGCGAAGTTCCGGGCCGCCCGGCGGCTGTGGGCCGAGGCGATGCGCGACCGGTTCGGGGCGCAGGACCCGAAGTCGATGGCGATGCGCTTCCACACGCAGACCGGCGGCGTGACGCTGACCGCGCAGCAACCGGTCAACAACATCGTCCGCGTCGCGCTGCAGGCGTTCGCCGCGGTCAGCGGCGGCACGCAGTCGCTGCACACGAACGGCTACGACGAGGCGCTCGCGCTGCCGAGCGAGCGCGCCGCGAGGATCGCGTTGCGGACCCAGCAGATCGTCGCGCACGAGTCCGGCGCGGCCGACACCGTCGATCCGTTCGCCGGCTCGTACTTCGTCGAGGCGCTCACCGACGAGATCGAGACGCGCTCGCGCGCGCTGATCGCCCGGATCGACGAGCTCGGCGGCCCGGTCGACGCGATCGCGTTCATCAAGGGCGAGATCGAGGAGTCCGCCTGGGGCTACGAGGAGCGCTACCGGACCGAGCAGGACATCGTCGTCGGCGTCAACCGCTACGTCGAGGAGGACGTCGAGGTCGAGGACATCCTCCGCGTCGACCCCGAGGCCGAGCGCGCGCAGCTCGGGCGGCTCAAGGCGTTCAAGGACGGTCGCGACCAGGACGTCGCCCGCCGCCGGCTCGACGAGCTGCAGGCCGCCTGCCGCGGCGACGAGAACCTGCTCCCGCCGATCCGCGCCGCGCTCAAGGACGCGTGCTCGATGGGCGAGGTCTGCGGCGCCATGCGCGAGGTCTTCGGCGAGTACCGCCCGGAGGCCTGAGCGGTCGCCGACGAGTTTGGAGGGATCCCGCCCCGGGGCGGCGAAACCTCTCGACGTGGAAGCCAAGCGCACGCTCGTCAAGAGCCCGCCCGAGCTGTGGGCGGAGCTCTCGGAGATCTCCGCGCTCGCCCGGCATCTGGGCGAGTTCGGCGAGATCCGCATCACGCGCACGGAGCCCGAGTCGGTCGTCGAATGGGAGGGCGACCTGGCCTCAGGCTCCGTGCGGCTGGAACCCTCCGGCTGGGGTACGAAGGTGACCCTCGTCGCCTTGCCGGTCATGACCGACCCGCCCGAGGCCGAGCCGGAGCCGGAGCCGGAACCCGAGCCCGAGCCCGAGCCGGTCGCAATGCCGCCGCGCGGCTTCTGGGCGCGGCTGTTCCGCCGGCCGCCGGCGCCCGTCCCGCAGCCGCCGCCGGCGCGCGCGCGGGTCGTCGTCGTCGAGGCGGGGCCGCTGCCGGCGATCGACGCCGCGACCGGCGAGGCCGTGCTCGGTCGCGCGCTCGACACGCTGGGCGCCGCGCACCACCGGCCGTTCTCGCGCTAGTTCCCGCCAGTTCCGCCCGCCGCGCCCGTTCCCGGGCCTGTACGCACATTCCACGGGGAGCGGAGATGCAGAGGTTGACTGGACCGGCGGTGCTGTGCGCCGCGCTGATGGGGCTGTTCGCCGCGCCGGCGCACGCGGCGTTCGAGGTGACGTCGTTCGCCGTCACGCCCGCGTCGACGGCGGCGGGTGCGCACGCCGACGTCACGATCGCGGCCGGCTTCCCGGCCTACAGCGCGGGGAACGTCCCGCAGCGCCCGCGCAACCTGGTCTTCCATCTCCCGCCCGGGCTGGCGGGCGACCCGTTCGCCACGCCGCGCTGCGCCGAGGCGGCGTTCCGCGCGGACAGGTGCCCGGCCGCCACGCGGATCGGCAGCGTGGCCGCCACCGCGGACGCCGTCGTGCTCGGGCTCCCCGTCGTCCAGGACGTCACCGGCGACCTCTACAACGTGGTCCCCTCCGGCGCGGAGCCGGCGCGGCTCGGCGCGGTCCTGCGCCCGCTCGGCGGGCTGCTCGGGAAGTTCACCGTCGCGACGACCGTGAGCGCGCGGGCGTCCGACGGTGGGCTCGACGCCACCGTGCGCGACCTGCCGACCGAGCTCAACGGGCTGCAGGTCTACACGTCGAAGCTCTCGTTCACGCTCCAGGGCCGTCCGGGCGGGAAGCCGTTCATGCGCAACCCGACGTCCTGCCGCCCCGCGATCTCGACGGTCGACGCCACCCCGTACGGCGAGCCGGCCGCGGCGGTCTCGCGGACGTCGAGCTTCACGCCCACGAGCTGCGGCGCGCTGCCGTTCGCGCCGCACATCACGGGCACGATCGGCGCCAAGGGCCAGACCGCCGCGCGGTCGCACCCGCCGGTCACGACGGTGATCACCCAGGGCGCCGAGCAGGCCGGCCAGGCGGCGGTCACGGTGACGCTGCCGCCGGTCGTCGGGCCGGATCTGAACCAGCTCGCGCGCGCGTGCCCGGCGGAGCGGGTGGCCGCCGCGACCTGTCCCGCGACGGCGCGCGTGGGGCGCGTGGTGGCGACGACGCCGCTGCTCGCGCAGCCGCTCAACGGCGACGTCTTCCTGGCGGGCGGCGCGCGCGGCGCGATCCCCGGGCTCGCGATCCAGCTCGGCCCGCCGATCCCGCTCCGCCTCACCGGCAGCGTCGCGCTCACGCCGCAGGGCATCCGGACGACCTTCACCGGGCTGCCGGACGTCCCGCTCGCCCGCTTCGCGCTCAGCCTCGACGGCGGCCCGACGGGGCTCTTCTCGGCGGGACGGGACCTCTGCACGCTGCGGACGCCGCCGGCGGTCGGCGCCGTCTACGCGGCGCAGTCCGGGAAGCAGACCGCGGAGACGCGGGAGCTGGCGCGGGTGGGCTGCACGCCGCGGCCGGCCGTCTCCGCAAAGGTCTGGCACGTGCGCAGCGGGCGCCCGGTGGTCCGCGTGACGGCCACGGCCGCGAAGGCGGCGCCCGACCTGACCGAGCTGCGCCTGCTCCTCCCGGAGCGGCTCGCGGTCAAGCCGCGGCGCAAGGCGCAGGGCGCGCGAGTCCGCACCGGCGCAGGGCGGCTGCCCGGCAGCGCCTTCAAGTTGCGCGGCGCGGGCGAGCTGCGGGTGACGCTGCCCGGCGGCACGCGGACCGTGACGGCGAAGCTGTCGCACGGCGCGGTGCGCGCGACGCGGAAGCTGCGCACGGCGCGGAAGCCGAAGCGGCTCGCGCTCCGGGTGCTGCTCCGCGACGGCGACGGCCCGCGGCCGACGCGGACGCTCCGCGTGCGCGGGCAGCGGCGCTAGCGCCGCCGCAGCGCGGCGATCACGGCCTCCAGGGCGGCGGGCGCGGCGTACGGCCCGCCGCCGTCGACGCACAGGAGGCAGACCGGCCGGTTCACGCTGACGACGACGTCGCCGAGGTGGACGTCGGCGAACCAGACGTCCGGCGCGCGGCGGTCGCAGCGCCGGGGCGGGGACGCGTAGCCGCCGACGAGCGTGGCGCGGCCGCCCGCGACGGCGATCCGCTCGACGCGGGCACAACGCTGTCGCCGCACCACCCGGCCGACCCGCGTGCGCGCGAACCGGGCGAACGCGCGCGGGCGCCAGAGGTCGAGGGTCAGCGCGCCGTACTCCAGCGACGCCGCCAGCCCGGGCGGACCGCCGGGCCCGTGGGTGTCGGTGAGGATCAGCGGCGGCAGGCCCGTCGCTGGTTGCGCCTGGCGCCCGAGCCAGACCACCGGTACGGCGAGTCCCGGATCGTCGAGCGGCACCTCGCGATCGTCATAGTCCGCGGGGCCGAGCGGCGCCGGCGCGTCCAGGCGCGCCTGCTGGGCGGCGGCGAGCGCGCGCGCCGACGCCGCGGCGACGCGAGCGGAGCGCGCGCCGGTGAACACGAGCGACAACACGGCGCCGGAACGCCACAGCAGTGCGGCGTGGGGGCGGCGCCCGAACGCGAACAGGGCCGACTCGTCGCCGGGCCCGTCCGCCTGTGGGCGGCGGGTGAGCATCCGGCGCGGGAGCCCGGCCGCGAACGCGGTCAGGGTGCGCGCCTCGGCGAACGCCTCCGCCGCATCGGCCGCGTCGGGGAACGGCCACGCGAGGCTCTCCACCGTGCGGGCGCCGCGCGGCCGCCAGACGCGGGTGAACTCGGCGAAGCACCCGGGCGGCCGGAGCACGCGGTCCAGCACCGGC
>Ga0190271_10002619_pt1 | contig 10994 bp, 13 predicted proteins | sample Popmic356T_FD_133747 | JGI IMG/M metagenome (GOLD analysis project Ga0190271, IMG submission 133747) | Populus adjacent soil microbial communities from riparian zone of Weber River, Utah, USA - 356 T | ecosystem: Environmental > Terrestrial > Soil > Riparian zone | place: USA: Utah | collected...
GCTCCGACGAACGAGCGACAACCCTCTCCCACTTCCTAAACCACTACAACTTCAGACGCCCACACGGCTCCCTCGGCCACAGGCCCCCGGCATCGCGACTGACGAACCTCGTTGGGAACTACAGCTAGGCGACGAGCAGGGTCTCGGCCGGGTACTGCGCCACGGCCGGGTCCGCGGTGAGGATCGTGGCGCCCGCCGCCCCCGCCTGGGCGATCAGGAGGCGGTCGAAGGGATCGCGGTGCAGCGCAGGCAGCGCGGCGACGGCGAGCGCATGCGCGTGCTCGATCGGGAGTGCCTCGGCGCCGATCGCGCGCATGCGTGTGGGCACGTAGCGCTCGGGCGGCTCGGGCAGGGGCAGCCGCTCGATGCCGTACTTGATCGCGATCTCCCACGCGCTCGCGGCGGACAGGAACAGCGTGGTGGTCCGGTCCTCCACGAGCGTCAGGTGGTCGCCGATGCGCTCGGGCTCCGTCTGAAGCCAGAGGAAGACGTGCGTGTCGAGCAGCAGCCTCACCGCTCGAACGCGGCGATCACATCGTCCGGCAGCGGCGCGTCGAAGTCGCCGGGAACCGCGTAGCGGCCTCGATCGATGCCGAGCTCTCGCCCGCCGCCCCGCTCGGCCGGGACCAGGCGTGCAACCTCCTGGCCGCGACGGGTGATCACGATCTCCTCGCCCGCCGTGACGAGCTCGAGCAGGCGGGACAGGTTGGTCTTCGCCTCGTGCACTCCCACGGACTTAGTCATGGGACTTAGTCTACATCGAGAAGGCCGTCTTCGCGCTCGGCGCCTCCGGCGGCTCGCGCGCGGCGCCGGTCACGCTCGCGCTCGCCGGCGCGGCGCTTACGGCCCTGCTCACCGCCCTCACCTCGGCGGTGCTGGTGCTCGACCTCCGGACGCTCGACGAGTTCCGCTTCTGGGTCACCGGCTCCCTCGCCGGGCGTGACCTCGCGCTTCTGGCCGGCGCGTTCCTGTGCCAAGGTGAGGGTCCAGCGGGTGGGGAGCGGTGCGGACGAGACGCACGTCCACCTGCGCCACGGCTGCTGCCTCTACTACCGGGTGCCGGGTGCGCCGAAGTGCATCGGCTGCCCGCTGGTCACGGACGCCGAGCGGGCGCGCCGGGTGGCGGCGGAGGGGTCCACCGGCTGAGCGTCAGCGGTCGTGGCCCTCGCGCGGATCGATGACATCCAGCTCTCTGTCCAGCGCCAGGATCTCCGGATCTCCTGTGATGAGCGGTCGGCGTAGCCGCTCGGCCAGCGCTACAGCGAAGGCGTCCGCGTACGAGACGGCGTGGTGGGCCTTCACCCGCGCTGCCGCGAGCACCAGATCGGCGTCGACCTCGAGCGCTCTCACGCTCCCTCGCACTCGCTCGACCGCTGCCGCTGGTGAACGGCCGTCAAGCGCTGGGTCGTCGTTCGCGATCCTCGTCCCGCTCGAGCTCACGTAGGTGATCAGCTTCGAGTCGCTCGATCGGGTTGCCGTCCTTCAACAGCCCCCGCAGCCGCTTGTGGGCCTTGACTCGACGCACCCGGGCCTCGCCGGCTGTCTCTTCGACGACCACGTCGTCGCCGGGCCGGATTCCGAGCTTGTCTCGCACCCGCTTGGGCAGGACTACCTGCCCATTGGGTCCGACGCGGCTAGCCATGCCATGCAGTATGAACCCCCGCACGCTCTCGCCCCGCGCCGGATTCCATGCGCGGGCTACGGCTCCTCGCGGAGGTACCACGGACCGGCTGCCTGCTCGAGCACGATCCCGGTCAGCGCCCCGGCGAGCGTGGCGACCTGGTCGTGGGTGAGGCGGACGTGGGAGATGCGGCCGAAGCGGGGGCACCGGACGCTGATCGTCACCGCCTCCTCCCCGTGCGGATCCACGAGCAGGTTCTCGCCTGAGATGGTGTCGATCTTCGTCACTGGGTTTAGTCCTTCGAGCGGTGTTAGGGAACCCTAACAATCTCGGCGCGCCCAGTGAGGTCAAGAGTGCAGGCGGCGGTGCGACTCGAGCAGCTCCAGCACCTCGTCGTGCGGCAGCGCCTCGATTGTCCGGCCCCCGCGGCCGGTGGTGGTCTCGGCGCTCCAGAGGCAGTTCAGCACCGCCTCCTCGGTCGCGTCGACGGTGGCGGCGAAGAGCGGGTCCATGTCGACCGCCTCCGCTGCGCGCGACGTGGAGAAGGCCACGAAGATCTCCCCGCTGCCGTGGTGCGCGACCGACCCCGTGCGCGCGAGCCCGAGCCCGGCGCGGCGTGCCAGCCGGCTCAGCGCGGCCGAGTCGAGCGGCGCGTCCGTGGCCACCACCGCGATGCAGCTGCCCGCGGGGGGCCGCTCGGACCCCGACGGCACGCGCCCGAGGAGCCGGCCGACCGGCACCCCGTCCACGCGCAGCTCGTCGTAGTCCCCGAAGTTGGCGAGCACCAGCACGCCCACCGTCGCGCCGCCCGCCACCCGGCTCGAGGTCCCGATCCCGCCCTTCCAGCCGAAGCACACCATCCCGGTCCCGGCGCCGACGGCGCCCTGCTCGACCGGGCCCTCCGATCGGGCCGCCTCGAGTGCTTTCGCAGCATCCCCGGCCTCCACCTGGACGACGCGGGCGTCGTTCAGCCAGCTGTCGTCACACTCCGCGACGACGGGGATCACCACGTCTTCCACTCCCACGCGCGGATCGGCCGCGACCGCGGCGGCCACGGCGCCGTCGTACACGCGCCCCACGGACATCGTCGCGGTCAGGTAGATCGGGGTCTCGAGCACGCCCCACTCGGCGATCTGCAGCGAGCCGGTCATCTCGCCCGCGCCGTTCAGCACCGCGGTTCCGGCCGGCACGGGCTCGGCGTGCAGCGAGGCGGGCTCGGCCGGCAGCACGGCCGTGACGCCGCTGCGGGCCACGCCCCTGCCTGCGGGAGAATCGGCCTCGTCGCGCCGCACGGTCACATGCCCGACGCGGACGCCGGGCACGTCCACGATCGACCCGGCGGGCCCGGGCTCGAGCTCGCCGATGCGAAGCCCGAGCTCGCGCAGGCTGGCGGCGGCCATCGCTCGGCACCCTACCTCCGGGTAGGCTCGCGCGGTGGGACTCGCGATGCCCGTGGTCTGGAGCGACCGCCACCGCATGCACGAGCCGGGGGGCGAGGTATGGGTCGGCGTGCGCACGCCGGGAACCGAGGTGCCGGAGCGCGCCGAGCGGATCCGCGAGGCGCTCGAGGCCGCGGGCGCGCGGCTGGTGGACGCCGAGGAGCAGCCCGACGAGGCGGTGCTCGCCGTGCACGACGCGCCACTGACGGAGTACCTGGCGACGGCGTGGGAGGAGTGGGCGAGCTCCGGACTGACGGAGGATCCGGGGCAGGACCGGGTGGTGCCGTACCTGTTCCCGCATCCGGGCCTGCTCGCGGGCGAAGCGGCCGCGCCCGCGCGTGAAGCGCCCGCGGCCGGCGCAACCGCGACCCTTCGCACCCCGACCGCCATTTCCGCCCGCGCCGGTCTGTTCGCCTACGACACGATGACCCTGATCGGCCCGGGCACGTGGGAGGCCGCGCGCTCCGCCGTCGACGCGGCGGTGACCGCCGCGCGCCTCGTGCTCGACGGCGCGCCCGCCGCCTACGCCTGCTGCCGCCCGCCGGGCCACCACGTCACGCGCGCCGCCTTCGGCGGCTCCTGTTACCTGAACAACACCGCCGCCGCGGCGGCCCACCTGCGCGAGAGGACGAACGGGAAGGTCGCCGTGCTCGACATCGACGCCCACCACGGCAACGGCACCCAGTCGATCTTCCACGACGACCCCGGCGTGCTCACGGGCTCGGTTCACGTGGACCCCGAGGCCGGCTGGTTCCCCCACTACCTGGGGTTCGCGGACGAGACCGGCGGCGGCGCCAACCGCAACCTGCCGCTCGCCCCCGGCACCGGCGACGAGCGCTGGCTCGAAGCCGTGACGGACCTCGCGGAATGGGCAGCGAAAGTTGAGGCGCTCGTCGTGGCGCTCGGCGTCGACGCCGCCGGCGGCGACCCGGAGAGCCCCCTCGAGGTGACGGCCGAAGGCTTCCGCGCCGCCGGCCGCCTCCTCGGAGGAATGCGGGTGCCGACCGTCGTCGTCCAGGAGGGCGGCTATGACCTGGACCGGATCGGCGAACTCGTGCTCGAGGTGCTCGCCGGCATCGAGGAGGGAGCGCATGGCTGACGAGAAGTCGATCTGGGTCGGCAAGGACGAACACAACGGTGTCCGGGCGCAGCCGCGCAAGGACCTCAAGCCGCCGCCGCACTGGCGGCTCGAGGCCGTGGCGGCCACCCGGCGGCCCCGTTCGCTCACGGTCGGCGGCGACCGGCGCCGGGCGGTCTTCATCGAGGACGGCGCCACCTCCGACGTCTGGATCCTCGACCTCGACGGCCCCGCCCCGCCCGAGCGGCTCACCACGGGCCGCGACCCGATGCCGTTCTGGGAGGACACCGAGCCGCGGCTGTCGCCCGACGGGGCGAGCGTCGCGTACGTGGACGGCGAGCACGTCTGCCTCGTGCCGGTGGCGGGCGGTCCGCCGCGCCGGCTGACCAAGGCCTCGAACCCGGTCTGGGTCGACGACAACACCCTGGTGGTCGAGGTGGAACGTGACGACACCACGCGCCTCGCCGTGGTGGGCACCGCCGATGCCTGGCCGCGCCGGCTGGCCACCGGCCACGGCGAGCTCGACGCCCACGGGGACGAGGGCCACGCCGCCGTCTCGCCCGACGGCCGCGAGGTCGCGTACACCTTCTGGCCGCGCGGCGACCTCAACCGCGGCGAGATCCGGGTGGCAGCCCTCGACGGCGGCGAGGTTCGCGCCCTCACCGGCACGCCGCGCATGCACGACGACGGCGCGGCCTGGTCGCCCGACGGCCAGACGATCGCCTACTCCTCCGAGCGAAGCGGCTTCTACGAGCTGCACCTGGTCGGAGCCGACGGAGAGGACGACCGCCAGCTGACCGACGCCGGCGCCGACCACACCGAGGCCGAGTGGGCGCCGGGCGGCGCCCGCCTCGTGGCGATCCGGGGGCGCCACAACCGGTTCGACCTCGTCGTCGTGGACGCGGAGAGCGGCGCGGCCGACGAGCTCGCCCGTGGCGGCGTGTGGGGCTGCCCGCACTGGACCGCGAAGGGCGAGCTCGTTGCGACCTACGAGGACCACAACACCCCGCCCGAGCTGCGGGTCGGCTCGCGGCCCTCCACGCGCCACGCCCCGGCGCCGGCATCGGTCAAGCGTGCGCCCTACGCCGCGCTCGAGGAGGTCGCATATCCGTCATTCGACGGCCTGCAGATCCCCGCCTTCGTCATGCGCCCGCGCGGCGCCTCGGCCGACCGCCCGGTGCCCGCGGTCGTCTACCCCCACGGCGGCCCGACCATGGCATACGCCGACGAGTGGGACGGCCACGCGCAGTACTTCGTCGACAAGGGCTACGCCTGGCTGGCCCCGAACTTCCGCGGCTCCACGGGCTACGGGCGCGAGTACGAGCGCCTCAACCACGGCACGTGGGGCGTGGACGACACGAAGGACTGCCTCGCTGCGGCGGACTACCTTCGCACGCTCGACTGGGTCGACGGCGACCGGCTGGCGATCTTCGGCGCCAGCTACGGCTCGTACATGGCGCTGCTCGCCGTGACCGACGACCCCGAGCACCGCTTCCGCTGCGCGGTCCCGAAGTACGGCGACTGCGACATCGTCACCTCGTGGGCGCAGGGCGACCGGGAGGGCGTCCAGGACCTCGAGCGGATGATGGGGACGCCGGCCACCGCGCGCGAGGCGTACCGGGCCGGCTCGGCCTTCCATCGCCTCGAGAACGTCGAGGTGCCGCTTCTGATCGCTCACGGAGAGCTCGACGAGCGCGTCAGCCCGAAGCAGTCAGAGCAGCTCGTGACGGAGCTGCGACGGCTCGGCAAGACGTTCGAGTACGTGACGTACCCGACCGAGGCGCACGGCCTGCTGCGCGCCGGCCCCCAGCTCGACTATTACCGCCGCTTGGAGCGGTTTCTCGACTGGAATCTCATGTGACTGCCTGACATAGTCGCCTCTGCCCGGCCCCGAGGAAGGACTCGCGCTTGAGCATCACACGTAGGACCCTCGCTGTGTCGATCCTGATTCTGGCCCTGCTGGCGGGCCTCGCGGCGGTATCCGCGCAGAGCCAGGACGGGCCCGTGACCTTCGACGTGGGGGACCCGCAGGGCGTGGACAGCATGAGTCCGCTCATCGGCGTGACCGTGCCCGCCTACGAGACGTGGAATCTCATGTACGCCACGCTCACGGACAAGTCTGCGGAGGACTTCTCGACCGTGCCGGGCCTCGCGGAGTCCTGGAAGGGCTCGGACGACGGGCTCACCTGGACCTACAAGCTCCGCGACGGGCTCAAGTGGTCGGACGGCAAGCCGCTCACCTCCGAGGACATCGTCTGGACCATCAACACGGCGCGCAAGGAGGAGTGGCTGAACCACTCGGCCGTGGTCGGCAACCTCACCGCGCGCGCTCCCGATGCGACCACCGTGGTCATCGAGAGCTCGATCCCCGACCCGAAGCTCCCGACGATGGACGTGTACATCCTGCCCAAGCACATCTGGGGCGAGATGACCGCCGCCGAGCGCGACAAGTACCCGGGCGAGGACGGCGTGGGCTCGGGCCCGTTCGTGCTCGACCAGTTCGAGAAGGGCCAGTTCGCGCGCTTCAACGCCAACCCGAACTACTGGGGCGGCAAGCCGGCGGTCGACCGGGTCGTGCTGCGGAAGTTCAACAACCCGGACGCCATGGTCGCCGCTCTGAAGACCGGCGAGCTCGACGCGGCCTGGGACATCCCGGGCGCCGCGTTCCTGGAGCTCAAGAAGGACCCGAACATCGTCACCAACGAGGGCTACCAGGGCGGCTTCCAGGAGGTGGCGATCAACGGCGGCGACGGCCTGAAGGACCCGCACCCGGCCCTGCTCGACCTGAAGGTGCGGCAGGCGATGGCCCACGCGATCGACAGGGACACGCTCGTGGACCGCATCCTCGCCGGGGTCGGGAAGCCGGCCCACACGATCATCCCCTCACCCGATTCCGCCTGGGTCCCGGAGCTCAGCGAGGACCAGATCTACGAGTTCGACCTGGACAAGGCGCGGCAGATCCTCGACGACGCCGGCTACGTGGACAGCGACGACGACGGGGTGCGCGAGATGCCGGACGGCGGGCGTCCGCTCGAGTTCCGCTACTTCGCGCGCTCGGACGGCGAGGTCGGCCCGGAGATCGCGGAGTTCATCACCGGGTGGCTGGACGAGATCGGCATCGCCACGACGGTCAGGGTGGTGGACGACAGCCAGCTCACCGACATCATCGGCAGGGGCGACTACGACATGTTCGCCTGGGGCTGGACCCCGTTCGTCGACCCGGACACGATGCTCGACTACATGACCTGCAAGCAGGTCAGCGCCGACCCGGAGGACCCCACCAACTACTACAACGACGCCAACTGGTGCGACGAGGAGTACGACCGCCTCTACGAGCAGCAGAAGACCGAGCTCGACCGCGCCAAGCGTGAGGAGATCGTCCACGAGATGCTGGCGCGCTGGCAGCAGTCGGCCGTCTACAACGTGCTCTGGGAGGAGCCCGACACGATCGCCTACGTGAAGGACCGCTTCGAGGGCTTCGTCCAGCAGCCCGCGGAGACCGGTCCGGTCCTCTACTCCAACACCTCCCCGAGCTACGCCCTCCTGAAGCCCGTCACCGCCACAGCCGGCGGAGGCTCGGGTGACGACGACGACGACGGCGGCGGCAACGGAGCGATCATCGGGCTCCTCGCGGTCGCGGTGGTGGGCCTCGGGGTGGCCCTGGTGGTGGTGACCCGCCGGCGGAGCGCGTACGACCGCGAGTAGTGAGCGCCCGCTTCATTTCGCGCAAGGTCCTCGGGTCGCTGGCCACGCTGGCGTTCGTCGTCGTCTTCAACTTCTTCCTGTTCCGCGTCGTCGAGACCGACCCCGTGGCGAGCCTCTTCCGGGGCAAGGAGCTGACCCAGACCCAGCGCGCGGAGCTGACGAGGCAGTTCGGCCTGGACGGGTCGCAGGGGGAGCAGTTCGTGCGGTACCTGGGCCAGACGGCCTCGCTGAACTTCGGGCGCTCGTACTCGACCAACCAGCCCGTCTGGGAAGAGATCAAGGACAAGGCGCTCCCGACGATCGCGCTCGTGGGCGTGGCGGCGATCCTGTCGGCGGTGCTCGGCGTGATGCTCGGCATCGCCGCCGCGTGGCGAAGACGCACGAAGACCGACTACGCGGTCACGGGCTTCACGATGAGCACCTACTCCATGCCGGACTTCTGGCTGGGGATGATCCTGCTCACCGTCTTCGCGGTCGGGCTGGGCTGGTTCCCGGTCGGCGGGATAACCGACCCGGCGTCGAACGCGACCGGCTTCGCCAAGCTGCTCGACCAGGCCCAGCACATGGTGCTGCCGGCGGTCACCCTGACGCTGGCCTACCTGGGCGAGTACGCAATCGTGATGCGCTCCTCGCTGCTCGACACGATGCGCGAGGACTACCTCATCCTCGCGCGCGCCAAGGGCCTGCGCGACGTGATGGTGCGGAATCGGCACGCGGTGCCGAACGCGCTGCTGCCCGTGGTCGCGCTGATGGCGATCAACTTCGGCTTCGTGCTCTCCGGGGCGATCGCGGTGGAGGCGATCTTCTCCTGGCCCGGCCTCGGGCTCGCGACCTACGAGGCGCTGAAAGGCCCTGACCTGCCGATGCTCCAGGGCCTGTTCCTCGTGTTCAGCGCCTCGGTGATCCTCTTCAACCTGATCGCCGACCTGCTGTACGCGTACCTCGATCCGCGGGTGCGCACGGGATGAGCGCCGCCGCCCTCCCGTCGGCCCGGCGCGTCACTTGGCTGCGCCGCCGGCGCGCGCTCGCCGGGGTCTGGCGGGACTTCCGCCACCACCGCCCCGGCATGATCGGCCTGGTCTTCCTGGGGCTGATCGTCCTGATGGCGCTGGCCGCCCCGCTGCTGGCGGACGAGGCCGGCCTCAGGGCCATCAACGCCACCGACAACCCGGCCTTCGCCAGCCCGTCGGAGTTCGGGCGGCTGGGGACCGACGGACTGGGGCGCGACGTGCTGACCCAGTTCATCTGGGGCTCGCGGATCAGCCTGCTCGTCGGTCTCGCTGCCACCGTCCTGGCGATGCTGATCGGGTCGGTTGTGGGTATCGCCGCGGGCTTCTTCGGCGGGCGCCCCGGCGGGGTGCTGATGCGGATCACCGAGTGGTTCCTGGTGATCCCGTTCCTGCCCCTGGCGATCGCGCTCGCGGCGATCCTCGGGCCGTCGATCCAGAACATCATCATCGTCATCGGGATCACCTCGTGGCCGTCGACCGCGCGCCTGATCCACGCGCAGGTGCTCACGCTCAAGGAGCGCGACTACGTGGACCGCAGCCGCGCGCTCGGGGCCTCGAACTGGCACCTGATGACGCGCCACATCGTGCCCAACGTCTCGCCGCTCATCCTGGCCAACACGACGCTCACCGTGCCCATCGTGATCCTCTCCGAGGCCACGCTCTCGTTCCTCGGCCTCGGCGATCCGACCAACGCGTCGTGGGGGCAGATGCTCGACGACGCCTTCGAGTCCGGCGCCATCACCGTCGAGGCCTGGTGGTACATCGTGCCGCCCGGCCTCGGCATCATGCTCGTGGTGCTGGCCTTCACGCTCGTGGGCCAGGCGCTGGAGGAGATCCTCGATCCCCGGCTGCGGGACCAGCGCGCATGAGCGGCGAGCCGTTCCTCTCGGTTCACGACCTCCACGTGACCTACCGGACCCGCAGCGCGTCGGTGCCGGCGGTGCGCGGCGTGAACCTCGAGCTGGACGTGGGCGAGACGCTGGGAGTGGCCGGCGAGTCGGGCTGCGGCAAGTCGTCGCTGGCGGGGGCGTTGCTGCGCCTGCTGCCGAAGGGCACCGAGGTGACGGGCGAGATGCTTCTGGACGGCGAGGACGTGCTCAAGATGAGGCCGGGCCGCCTGCGCGCCGTGCGCTGGACGGAGCTCGCGATCGTCTTCCAGGGCGCGCTCCACACGCTGAACCCGGTGCAGCGCGTGGGCAGCCAGATCGCCGAGGCGATCCGCCTCCACTCGAAGGACAGCCGCGGCGGGGCGGCATCGAAGCGGGTGGACGAGCTGCTCGAGCTGGTCGGCCTGCCGGCCCGGCGCGGGCGGGACTACCCGCACCAGCTCTCGGGCGGCCAGCGCCAGCGCGTGCTGATCGCCCTCGCCCTGGCGTGCGAGCCGCGCCTGCTGATCGCCGACGAGCCGACCACCGCGCTCGACGTGATGGTGCAGGCGCAGGTGCTGCGGCTCCTCGAGGACCTGCAGGAGCAGTTCGGGCTCGCGGTGATCTTCATCACCCACGACCTGTCGACACTGGCGGCGGTATGCAGGCGGCTGGCCGTGATGTACGCCGGCAGGCTGGTCGAGCGCGGGCCGAGCGAGGCCGTGTTCGAGGACCCGGTCCACCCCTACACGCGCGGGCTCGCGGCCGCCTTCCCCGTGATCGGGGACTCGGCGTTCCGCATGAACCCGTCCGGCCTGCCGGGCGACCCGCCCGACCCGCGCCTCCTCCCCTCGGGCTGCCCGTTCCATCCGCGCTGCCCGGCGGCGGTCGAGATCTGCTCCTCCACGCAGGTCGAGCTCTGGCCGGCGGGCGACGGCCGCACCGCGGCCTGCGTGCACGCCCCCGGCTCCCCGGTGACGGCGTGAACGGCGCAAAGGGCGACGCGCCGCTGCTCGACCTGCGGGACGTGCACGTGGAGTACACCGGGCACGGGACCGTCGCGCGCGCCGTCGACGGCGTGGACCTCTCGATGCGCAGCGGCGAGATCCTCGCGCTGGTGGGGGAGTCCGGGTGCGGAAAGTCCACCCTCGCGCGGACGATCGTCGGCCTGCAGCGCCCCACCAGCGGCGAGGTGCACATCCGCGGCGAGCCACTCGGCTACGGGCGGCGCGCGCTGCGCGAGCACCGCCGCACGGCTCAGATGATCTTCCAGGA
>Ga0190271_10002620_pt1 | contig 10990 bp, 9 predicted proteins | sample Popmic356T_FD_133747 | JGI IMG/M metagenome (GOLD analysis project Ga0190271, IMG submission 133747) | Populus adjacent soil microbial communities from riparian zone of Weber River, Utah, USA - 356 T | ecosystem: Environmental > Terrestrial > Soil > Riparian zone | place: USA: Utah | collected...
GCTGCCGTGGGCGGCGTACCTCCAGGTGCCGGCGGACATCTGGCTCGGCAAGAGCACGGGCCTCGACCTCCTCGCGGGGCTCGGGTTCCAGGCCTTCTGGGCGACCGCCCTGCTCGGGGTCTGCGCCGTCGTGTTGCGCATCGCGACCCGCAAGGTGGTGGTCCAGGGTGGCTGAGAGCCAGACGGTGACCGCGGTCCGCGGCTACCGCGACATCGCGATCATGTGGACGCGTGCGTCGATGGCGTACCGGGCGTCGTTCTGGATGATGGCGGTCAGCAGCTTCGTGATCGGCGGGCTCGACTTCGTCGGGATCTGGATCATGTTCTCCGCCGTCGACTCACTCGGCGGGTTCGACCTGGCCGAGATCGCCTTCCTGTACGGCGCCACCGGACTCGGGCTCGCCATCGCCGACATGTTCGTGGGCCGGATCGAACGGCTCGGGCAGATGGTCCGGCTCGGCAAGCTGGACGTGATGATGGTCCGGCCGGTGCCGCTGCTCGCCCAGGTGTGTGCCGACGAGTTCGCCCTGCGCCGGTTCGCCCGGGTCGCGCAGACCGGTCTGATCTTCGGGATCGGTTGCGCGTACGTCGACTGGTCACCGACGAAGGTCCTGCTCGCGGCCGTGATGATCGTCTCCGGCGCGGCGATCTTCTTCGCGGTCTTCGTCGGCTTCGCCTGCCTCCAGTTCTGGACCGCCGACTCGAGCGAGGTCGCGAACGCGTTCACCTACGGGGGCAACACCATGACCCAGTACCCACTCACGATCTACCCGCAGGAGCTGGTGAAGACGTTGACCTTCGTGTTCCCGCTGGCGTTCGTCAACTGGTACCCGTCCCTCTACATCCTCGACCGACCGGACCCCTTCGGCCTGCCGGAGTGGCTCCAGTTCGCCTCGCCGGTGGCCGCGCTGCTGCTGCTCGCCGCGGCCGCGCTGGTCTGGCGAACCGGCGTCCGCCACTACACCTCGACGGGGAGCTGAGCATGAGCCTGATCGAGGTCCGAGGACTGGAGCGAACGTTCGTCGTCCGCCGCAAGAGCGGGCGGGTGACCCGCGAGCGGCACGAGGTCCGGGCCGTCCACGACCTCGACTTCAGCGTCGAGGCCGGTGAGATGGTCGGCTACATCGGTCCCAACGGTGCCGGCAAGTCGACGACCATCAAGATGCTCACCGGGATCCTCGTCCCGACCGGTGGGCACCTGCGGGTGGCCGGGCTGGAGCCGAGCCGGCGCCGCACCGAGCTGGCCCGGCGGATCGGCGTCGTCTTCGGCCAGCGCACCACGCTCTGGTGGGACCTCCCGCTCCGCGACTCGTTCCAGCTGCTGCAGAAGATCTACCGGATCCCCGACGACCGCTTCCGAGGCAACCTGGCCGAGTTCGTCGAGCTGCTCGACCTCGGCGACCTGCTGGCCACGCCGGTGCGCCAGCTCAGCCTCGGCCAGCGGATGCGCGGCGACATCGCCGCGGCGCTGCTGCACGACCCCGAGATCCTCTATCTCGACGAGCCGACCATCGGGCTCGACGTGGTGAGCAAGGGCCGGCTCCGGGAGTTCCTCCGCACCCTCAACCAGGAGCGCGGCACCACCCTGTTGCTGACCACCCACGACCTCCAGGACATCGAGGCGCTCTGCCGCCGGGTGATCGTGATCGACCACGGCACAGCAGTCTTCGACGGCCCGCTCGAGCAGCTGCACCTGCAGGGCGGATCGACCCGGACCCTCGTCGTCGACCTCGTTGACGAGGCCGCGCCGATCCAGGTCCCCGGCGCGGAGACCCGCAGGGTGGAGGGTCCGCGCCAGTGGCTGAGCTTCCCGAGCGACGCCAGCGCGGCGCCGATCGTCGCCGCCGTGGCCGCGGCGTACGACGTCGCCGACCTGTCCATCCACGAGCCCGCGATCGAGGACGTCATCCGCGACCTCTACACCCAGTGAGCGGCGCGGACCTGTCCATACCGGCGCCCGTCGTGAGGGGCGGGCCTATCAGCATGTTCGGCACGATCTTGCAGACAGACTGCAATTTTCTTGCAATGACCTGATGCTCTGAACCGTCCTCTTGGTCTACTTTGGACGACATGACGAGACGTCTCGCCGAGGTGGCCTCCCGCGCTGGGGTCAGCGAGGCCACGGTCAGCCGGGTGCTCAACAGCAAGCCGGGTGTGTCCGATGCAACCCGGTCCCGCGTGCTCACCGCCCTCGATGTCCTCGGCTACGAACGACCATCGAAGCTCCGCGGCGAGCGGGCCCGTCTCGTGGGCCTGGTGCTCCCCGAGCTGCAGAACCCGATCTTCCCCGCACTGGCCGAGGTGGTCGGATCCCTCCTGTCGCAGAGCGGGCTGACGCCGGTGCTCTGCACCCAGACGACCGGAGACGCCTCCGAGGCGGAGTACGTCGACATGTTGCTCGAGCAGCAACAGGTCGCCGGCATCATCTTCGCCGGTGGCCACTACAGCCAGGCCGACGCCGACCACGCGCACTACGAACGGCTCGCCCGGCGCAAGCTGCCGGTCGTCCTCATCAACGCCGGCATCGACGGACTCCCCTTCCCCCGCGTGGTGTGTGACGACGCGAGCGCGGCCGAGCAGGCGCTGGAACACCTGTGCTCATTGGGTCACACCCGGATCGGTCTCGTCCTGGGGCCACGCGACCACCAGCCCTCGGCGCGCAAGCTCGACGCGGCTCGCGACGTACTCGTGGCCGCGGGCTGCCCCCTCGACGAGGCCCTCGTCGCCCACTGCCAGTTCTCCCTCCAGGCCGGCCAGGCGGTGGCCACCACCCTGATCGCGCGCGGAGCCACCGCGCTCGTCTGCGCCAGCGACCCGCTCGCGCTCGGCGCCATCCGGGCGGCCCGCCGGGCCGGGCTGCGGGTACCCGACGACGTGTCGATCATCGGTTACGACGACTCCGCGTTCATGTCGTCGGTCGAGCCGCCGCTCACCACGGTGCGCCAGCCGATCGAGGCGATGGGGCGGGCCGCCGTCGCGGCTCTGCTCGCCCAGGTCCGCGGCGAGGACATGCCCAGCGACGAGCTCCTCTTCGAACCCGAGCTGGTGGTGCGCAAGTCGACTCGGCCCGCAAATGGAAGTCGCGTCCCTGCAAGCAGTGAAAGTTAATTACGCTCTGTTGGGTTCTTGCATCGATCTGCAAGCGGACCTAGCGTTCCGGCAACGTCATCGCGTGACGCCGACCACAGTCCGGAAGCCGAGGCCCGTCCGAGTGAGCACCGACCTGCACCCCACGAACGCCGCCCACGAGGCCGGTCCCCGGCCGCTGGCGGTGCCCGACGGCGCCGGCCACGACTGGTGGCGTGGTGCCGCCATCTACCAGCTGTACCCCCGCAGCTTCGCCGACGGGAACGGCGACGGCACGGGTGACCTCGCCGGCGTCCGCGCTCGCCTCGGCTACTTGCACGCGCTCGGGATCGACGCCATCTGGTTCACCCCCTGGTACCCCTCGCCGATGGCGGACGGCGGGTACGACGTGGCGGACTACCGCGCCATCGACCCGCTCTTCGGGGACCTCGACCAGGCCGAGCACCTGATCCGTGACGCCCTAGCCCTGGGCATCCGCACCATCATCGACGTGGTCCCGAACCACGTGTCCGACCACCATGCCTGGTTCCAGGCGGCGCTGGCGTCGGCCCCGGGCTCCCCCGAGCGCGAGCGCTTCTGGTTCCGGGACGGACTCGGCGAGCACGGCGAGATCGCGCCCACCGGCTGGGAGTCGGAGTTCGGCGGTCCGACCTGGTCACGGGTGATCGGCCCCGACGGCACACCCGAGCAGTGGTACCTCCACCTCTTCGCACCCGGCCAGCCCGACCTGAACTGGGGCCACCCGGACGTCCTCCGCGAGCACGAGGAGATCCTGCGGTTCTGGTTCGACCGGGGCGTGGCCGGCATCCGGATCGACTCCGCAGCCCTGCTCGCGAAGGACGCCGACCTGCCCGAGGTGTCCGGCGAGCACGGCCCCGGGGACCATCCCTACGTCGACCGCGAGGACCTGCAGGGCATCTATCGCGAGTGGCGGCGGATCGCGGAGTCCTACGGGCCCGATCGGGTGCTCATCGGAGAGATCTGGCTCCCCGACGCGGAGCGGTTCGCCCGCTACCTGCGGCCCGGCGTTCTGCACTCCGCGTTCAACTTCGACTTCATGGCCTCGCCCTGGGAGGCCGCCGCCCTGCGCGCCTCGATCGAGCAGACCCTGGAGGTCCACGAGCGGGTGGGAGCGCCGGCGACCTGGGTCCTGTCGAACCACGACGTCACGCGGCCGGTGACCCGGTACGGCCGCGAGGACACCGCCTTCGCCTTCGAGACGAAACGGTTCGACACCCCGACCGACCTGGCCCTCGGTACCCGTCGCGCCCGAGCCGCCGCCCTGCTGGCGATGGCGCTGCCGGGGGCGTTCTACCTCTTCCAGGGCGAGGAGCTCGGGCTGCCCGAGGTCGAGAACATCCCCTCGGATCGCATCCACGACCCGATGCACGCGCGGTCGGGCGGCATCGACCCGGGCCGGGACGGCTGCCGGGTGCCGTTCCCGTGGTCGGGTGACGCCCCGCCGTACGGGTTCAGCGAGGTGCCGGTCGAGTCCTGGCTGCCCCAGCCCGACGACTGGGCCGGGCTCACCGCGTCGGCGGAGGAGGACCTCCCCGACTCCATGCTCGCCCTCTACCGGGCCGGCCTGGCGCTGCGCCGCGAACGCCCCGAGCTCGGGGCGGGCACACTCGGCTGGCTCGACCTCGGGCCGCACGTCATCGCGTTCCGGCGGGGCCACGGCTTCGTCTCCGTCACCAACCTCTCGGGCGGTCCGATCGACCTGCCGGCTTCGGACCGGATCTGGCTCGCCAGCGCACCCCTGGAAGGAGGCCGCCTGCCTGTCGATGCCACCGCCTGGCTCCGCCCACACTGAGCCCGGTGTTCCGTCCACGAGACCGACCCGAACAGAATTCGTCCCACAAGGAGTAGTCATGAGGATCCACCGACGGCGCGGCGTGAGCGCGCTGGCGACCATCGCCTCCCTCGCCCTGCTCGTCACGGCGTGCGGTGGTGACGACGACGACGACGGCGAGAACAGCGGCAAGGTGACCATCACGGTTGAAGGCTGGCGGCCGGGCGACGAGCAGGGCACCATCGACGCCGTGAAGACGCAGGCCGAGGCCTTCATGAAGGAGAACCCCGACATCGTCGTGGAGCCCGTTGAGTGGGAGTGGAGCGCGGAGACCTTCGCGACGCAGCTCGCGGGAGGAACGCTGCCGACCACGTTCCGGGTGCCGTTCACCGACACCAAGGGTCTCGCCGAGCGGCAGCAGATCGCGGATGTCACCGAGTACGTCGAGGCGCTGCCGTACAGCGCCGAGTTCAACCCCAGCGTGCTGGAGGCCGCGAAGGGCACCGACGGCAAGATCTACGGCCTGCCGACCGATGTGTACGGCGTCGGCCTCCACTACAACCGCGCGCTGTTCGAGGAGGCGGGACTGGACCCGGACTCACCGCCGACCACGTGGGACGAGGTCCGATCGGACGCCAAAGCGATCGCGGACAGCACCGGCCAGGCGGGGTACGTCCAGATGACCTCCAACAATACCGGCGGCTGGATGCTCACCACCCTGACCTACGCGCTCGGCGGCCGGATGCAGTCCGAGGACGGCACCGAGTCCACGGTGGACAACGACGCCACCGCCGAGGGCTTGCAGATGCTGCACGACATGCGGTGGTCCGACGCGTCGATGGGCAAGAACACCAACTTCGAGTGGGGCACCGTCAACGAGGCGTTCGCCGCCGGCAAGGTCGGCATGTACATGTCCGGCTCCGACGTCTACAACGCGCTCGTGACGACCAACCAGGTCGACCCGGACTCCTACGGGCTGGCGGTCCTTCCGCTCGGCGACAGCGGCGAGACCGGCATCCTCGGCGGCGGCTCGGTCTCCGCTGTGAGCGCGAAGGCCACGCCCGAAGAGGCGGAGGCCGCGGTCGCGTGGAACGACTTCTACCGCGAGAAGAAGAACTACGACCCGGACGCGGCCGTCGCGGACGCCGAGGTGCTCCAGGCAAGCGACCAGCCGATCGGCACTCCGACCCTGCCGATCTTCGACGAGGCAACGTGGCAGGGCGTGCAGGACGCGGTCCAGCCGTTCTGGAACGTCCCGCGTGACCAGATGTCGTCGTTCACCGACGGGGTGTTCGAACAGGCCCTCATCCCGGAGCCGTCCTCGCACACCCAGGAGGTGTACGCCATCCTCGACTCGGTGGTGCAGAAGGTCCTCACCGACGAGAACGCCGACATCGAGGCGCTCCTGGGCGACGCCAACGACAAGGCGCAGCAACTGCTCGACGCTTCCTGACCGGCCTGGTCGGCCGGTGTGGCTCCCCCGACCACACCGGCCGGCCCGGCCGGTCCGGGCGTCGTGACCAAGGAAAGGCGAACATGACGGTCACCGCGCCGGCCCCTCGGCCGACCCGACGACGGTCCCTGGTCGACCGGCTCCCCCGCCGTCTACGGAACGCGGTGGGGCCGGTGGTGTTCCTGATCCCGATGCTGGTCGTGTTCGGTCTGTTCTCGTGGTGGCCGATCGTCCGCTCGTTCATCATGAGCGTCCAGCAGACCAACTTGGTCACGCCCGCCGAGTTCGTCGGCCTCGACAACTTCCGGGCCGTGCTCGAGGACCCGCTGCTCGGGACCGCTGTTCAGAACACCCTCTGGTTCGCGGTGCTGGCGCTGGTGATCGGCTACCCGGTCCCGCTGGCTCTCGCGGTCATCATGAGCGACGTACGCCGCGCTCGTGGCCTGTACGCGCTGCTGGCCTACCTGCCCGTCGTCATACCGCCCGCGGTGGCGGTGCTGCTCTGGAAGTTCTTCTACGACGCGGAGCCGACGGGCGTGTTCAACACGATCCTCGGCTGGGTGGGTCTGGGCCCGGTGCCCTGGCTCGAGGATCCGAGCTGGGCGATGCCGGCGCTGGTCATGGAGGCCACTTGGGCGGCCGCCGGAGGCACCGTGATCATCTACCTGGCCGCCCTCGTGACGGTCCGGCCGGAACTGTACGACGCCGCGGAGGTGGACGGTGCCGGCATCTGGGCGAAGGTCTGGCACGTCACGCTCCCCCAGGTACGCGGGATCATGCTGATCACCCTGATCCTGCAGATCATCGGCACTGCACAGGTGTTCCTCGAGCCGTACCTCTTCACCGACGGCGGCCCCGACAACGCGACCCTCACGGTGCTGCTGCTCGTCTACAAGTACGCCTTCCAGAACACCACCGGCGGCGACTACGGCAAGGCAACCGCCCTGAGCCTGATGCTCGCCGCGGCGTTGGCGGTGCTGTCGCTGATCTACTTCAGGGTGACCCGGAGGTGGTCGGATTGAGCACGATCACCCAGCCGACTCCGGACGTGCAGCCGGTGCCGGCGACCCCGGCCGAGATGCCGACTCCCGGGCGGCGCCGCAGCCGCGCCGACCGTGGGGAGTCTCGTGGGATCACGTCGGTCTTCGAGCGCCGTCGGCCGACCACGAGGCTCCTGCGCACCCTGGTGAACGGTGGCCTGCTGGTCCTCCTGGTCGTCGTCGCCCTCGGGCCGATCCTGTGGCTGGCGAAGTCTGCCGTCACGCCCACTCAGGACACGCTGCGCAACCCGATGGGTCTGTGGCCGAACGGCCTTGACTGGGAGAACCTCCGCACCGCCTGGGTCGACATCGACCTCAAGCTCTACTTCTGGAACACCGTGGTGATCGCCGCCGGCTCCTGGGCCACCCAGATGGTCGTCGCCGTGACCGGGGGCTACACGCTGTCGATCCTGCGTCCGTGGGGCAGCAACGTGCTGTACGCGCTGGTGCTGGCGACGATGTTCGTGCCGACCGTGGTCTTGCTCGTGCCGCTCTACCTGACGGTTCTCGACATGCCGTTCACGCACACCAACCTCGTCAACAGCTTCTGGGGCGCCTTCCTGCCCGCCGGCGCCAGCGCCTTCAACGTGGCGCTCGTGAAGCGCTTCTTCGACAACCTGCCACGGGAGATCATCGACGCTGCCCGGGTGGACGGCTGCAACGACTTCCGGCTGTTCTGGAGCATCGTGCTGCCGATGTCCCGGCCGATCCTCGGCGTGGTGTCCGTCTTCGCGGTGCTCGCGGCCTGGAAGGACTTCATCTGGCCGCTCGTCGTGCTGCCCGACCCGGCGAAGCAACCCCTGTCGGTCCGCCTGCCGCGACTCGCGAACGTCACCGAGCTCGACGTCATGCTCGCCGCGCTGCTGATCTCCTGCACGCTGCCGATCGCGTTCTTCCTGGTCTTCCAGCGGCTGTTCCTCCGCGGCGGGCTCGAAGGCGCGGTCAAGGGCTGACCCTTCCCCGTGTGGCCCAGGTCACATAAGTTGGGCCGATCCCCGGCATCCCCCTGCGCCGGGTCTCTTGGGAGGGTCATCTTGCGAACAACGTCCAGAACAATCTGTGCGGCCCTGGCAGCCGCCGCCATCACCATCGCCGGCACGGCTTCGCCGGTCGCCGCCGGCCGCGGCCACGACGGTCATGGCCATGGTCACGGTCATGGTCACGGTCACGGGAGCTCACCGGTCTCGAAGATCACCAAGGCGGTGACCCTGAAGAAGGTCGTGCGCCACCTCGCCGAGCTTCAGGAGGTCTCCGACGAGAACGACGGCAACCGTGCCGCCGGGCTGCCGGGGTACGAGGACTCGGTGGACTACATCACCCACCAGCTGCGGAAGGCGGGCTACCGCCCGGAGGTCCAGGAGTTCGAGTTCGACTTCTTCGACGAGAACTCGCAGCTGATCCGGGTCTCTCCCGAGCCCCGGACGTTCGTCGACGGCACCGACTTCCTGCGCAACACCTTCGACACCGGCAGCCCGCAGGGCAGCGCGACCGGCCCACTGACACCGGTCGGCCTGGTGCTCGACCCAACCCTGCCCACGCCCAACAACTCAAGTGGCTGCGAGGCGACGGACTTCACCGATGCGGGCTTCGAGACCGGCGACGTGGCCCTGCTGCAGCGCGGCACCTGCGGCTTCAACGTCAAGGTGCTCAACGCGCAGAACGCGGGCGCGAGCGCGGTCGTGGTCATGAATGAGGGACAGGAGGGCCGCACCGGGCTGCTCAACATGATCGGTGACGCCACCGGCCTGACCATCCCGGCCGTCTTTGCCACCTACGAGGCTGGCTCCGACCTCGCCTCCACCCCTGGCGCTGAGGTCACCGTGGAGGTCTCGTACGTCGCCGACACCCGCACCACCTGGAACGTGCTGGCCGAGACGAAACGCGGCAACGACGCCAACGTCGTGATGGCCGGAGCGCACCTCGACAGCGTCCAGGAAGGCGCCGGCATCAACGACAACGGCACCGGCAGCGCGGCCCTGCTCGAGACCGCCATCCAGATGAAGAAGGTCAAGCCGAAGAACACCGTCCGCTTCGCGTGGTGGGGCGCCGAGGAGTCGGGCCTGCTCGGGTCGACGCACTACGTCGCCAACCTGACCGAGGAGGAGGCGGCGAACATCACGCTCTACCTCAACTTCGACATGATCGGTTCGCCGAACTACTTCACCGGGATCTATGACGGCGACAACTCCAGCGGCACTGCCGACCCGGCGACCATCCCGCCCGGCTCGGCGGAGATCGAGGATGTCTTCGAGGACTTCTACTCCGACCGACGGAAGCCTTTCCAGGACACCGCGTTCTCCGGTCGCTCCGACTACGGCCCGTTCATCGCAGTCGGCATCCCCGCCGGCGGGCTGTTCACCGGTGCCGAAGGGGTCAAGACCGAGGAGGAGGCCGCGTTGTACGGCGGCGTCGCCGGCGCGGCCTACGACCCGTGCTACCACTCCTTCTGCGACAACCTCCGCGGGGACGGCCAGGACGAGGCGCTGTACGACCAGCTCCGCGACGACTACTGGCTGATCGGCAACGTCAACGCGAAGGCACTGGACCAGAACTCCGATGCCGCCGCCGCAGCGATCGTCACGTTCGCGTACGACACCTCGACCGTCGAGGCGGCACAGGAGACGGCTCGGGTGCAGGCCTCACGAGCAGATCGACAGGAGATCAGGAACCGCTACACCCGGTAGCCCCGGAGTTCGGCGACACCCTGCCTCCCTTTCTTGACTCGTTCCAGAAAAGGAGGCAGGGTCGGGGCATGGACCCCATCGCGACGCACCCCGACCGCAGCGCTCTGCTGCGCGAGGCCGGGCTGCGTGTGACCCGTCCCCGGCTGGCCGTGCTCGAGGTTCTCGAGGCGCGCCCCCACGCCCGGGCCGAGGCCGTGATCACCGGGGTCCGCGAGCAGGTCCCCGTCTCGACGCAGGCCGTGTACGACGTGCTGAACGCGCTCACAACGCGGGGCGTCGTACGCCGGATCCAGCCAGCCGGGTCCGTGGCCCGCTACGAGCTCCGCACCGGCGACAACCACCACCACGTGGTCTGCCGTGGCTGCGGCGCGGTGAACGACGTCGACTGCGCCGCTGGCGAGGCGCCCTGTCTCGACCTCCCCGCGACCACCGACGTGCATGGCTTCGCGATCGACGAGGCCGAGGTGACCTGGTGGGGCGTCTGCGCCGCCTGCCGGGCCTCTGTCCCACCCAGTCCGACCACCGTTTTGTCCCCAACCACCCAGGAGTGACCACGCATGCCTGAACTGCCCCAGCCCAACGACGGCACCTCCATCGCGACCGCCCCCTCCGAGGAGGCACGGCTCGGCTCGACCACCGACAACGGTGCCCCCGCGCCGAGCGACCGCAACACGCTTACGCTCGGCCCCGACGGCCCGATCCTCCTTCACGACGTGCATTTCCTGAACCAGATGGCGCACTTCAACCGGGAGCGCGTCCCGGAGCGCAACGTGCACGCCAAGGGCTCGGGCGCGTTCGGTGAGTTCGAGACGACCGAGGACGTCTCGGCGTACACGAAGGCGGCGCTGTTCCAGCCGGGCGTCAAGACCGAGATGCTGGCCCGCTTCTCGACCGTTGCGGGTGAGCAGGGCTCCCCCGACACCTGGCGGGACCC
>Ga0190271_10002621_pt1 | contig 10989 bp, 11 predicted proteins | sample Popmic356T_FD_133747 | JGI IMG/M metagenome (GOLD analysis project Ga0190271, IMG submission 133747) | Populus adjacent soil microbial communities from riparian zone of Weber River, Utah, USA - 356 T | ecosystem: Environmental > Terrestrial > Soil > Riparian zone | place: USA: Utah | collected...
GCGCGCGGCCGACCCGCTGCAGCTTGCGACGTTCAATCGCGGCGATCACCTCGGCGCAATGTCGGAGATGGCCCGCGCCGAGGCGATCTGCAAATTTCTCTATCCGAGCGATGAGTCGGCCGCCGGGAAGGAATTACGGCTGCGGCAGGAATATTTCTTCGTCTCGGCATCGCTGCAGGACATCATCGACAGCCATGTTCGCTCCGAAGGGAGCGTCCGCACGCTCGCCTCGCGCGCGGCAGTGCAGCTGAACGACACCCATCCGAGCCTCGCCGTGCCGGAGCTGATCCGCATCCTGGTCGATAAATACAGTCTCGGCTGGCGCGAAGCGCGCGAAATCACCGAGCAAACCATTTCCTATACCAACCATACACTGCTGCCCGAAGCACTGGAAACGTGGCCGGTCGATCTGTTCGAACGCATGCTGCCGCGCCACCTCGAGATCATCTACCGGATCAATGTCGAGAACCTCGCGGCGGCGGAAGCGTGCAAGCCGGCGGATTCCCGCTTTATCGCTTCGGTGTCGCTGATCGACGAAAGCGGCGGCCGGCGGGTGCGCATGGGGCACCTGGCATTTGTCGGTTCGCATCGTATCAACGGCGTCTCGCAGATGCATTCCGAACTGATGAAAGAGACGGTCTTTGCCGATCTCAACACGCTCTATCCCGCACGAATTACCAACAAGACCAATGGCGTGACCTTCCGGCGCTGGTTGCATCGCTGCAATCCGGCGCTCACGAAGCTGCTGGTCGATGTCTGCGGCGAAGTCGTGCTCGACGACCCCCTCGCCGCCCGCGCGCTCGAACGGCTTTCGGAAGACCGGGCGCTGATCGAGCAGTTCATGCAGGTCAAGCGCCGCAACAAGTCCGCGCTGGCCAGGATGATCGCCACCAACCTGGACATCAGCCTCGACTCGAGTGCAATGTTCGACATCCAGATCAAGCGGATTCACGAATACAAGCGGCAGTTGCTCAACGCGCTGGAAACGATCGGACTCTATCTTGCGATCCGCGATGAACCGGATCGCAACTGGACGCAGCGCGTAAAAATCTTCGGCGGCAAGGCTGCGGCCAGCTATCACAAGGCCAAGCTGATCAACGACGTCGCATCGGTGGTCAACAACGACGCATCAATTCGCGGCCTGCTGAAGGTCGTGTTCGTTCCGAATTACAACGTCAGCGCCGCCGAACTGCTGGTGCCGGCTTGCGATCTTTCGGAGCAGATATCGACGGCGGGCATGGAGGCGTCAGGGACCGGCAATATGAAACTCGCGCTGAACGGCGCTCTTACCATCGGCACCCTGGACGGAGCCAACATCGAAATCCTCGATCATGTCGGCGAAGAGAACATCTTCATTTTCGGCATGAAGGCCGACGAGGTGGTGCGCCGGCGCAAGCTCGGTTTGGATGCGATCGAAAGCATCGAACGATCGGCGATCCTGAGCCGCGTCGTCGGCGCGCTGGATCGCGGTGAATTCTCACCCGACGACCCGGCGCGCTATGCGCCGATCACCCACAGCCTCCGCAATCTCGACTACTACATGGTCTCCGCCGATTTCGACGACTACTGGCGCACCCAGCGAACCATCGATGCGCAGTGGGAAACGCCGGCATGGGCGTCGTCCAGCATCCTGAATGTCGCGCGAATGGGATGGTTCTCCTCGGATCGGACAATCCGCGAATACGCCGAAGACATCTGGGGACTGCCGGCGCGGAATTTCGAAGCGCCCGTTTGATCGCTTCGCGGCTCCTCACCCCGGTGGTTGATTTCCCCAGGCCGCGCGGACATTGCGCCTCGCATCGCAACGGCCTACACCGCCGCCATGCTCGCCGATCCCGACCCTTGCCGCAGCTGCGGCGCGTGCTGTTCTTTCTCGGCGCACTGGCCGTTGTTCACGACCGACAGCGACGCGGACATCGCAGCGATTCCCGTTGCCTGGGTGAACGACGGCAACACCGGCATGCATTGCATGGGCAACCGCTGTTCGGCGTTGTCGGGCGAGGTCGGGGTTGCGACGACCTGCCTCGCTTATGCGGTCAGGCCTGACGTCTGCCGTGCCTGCAGTCCCGGCGACGCGGAGTGCAACATGGCGCGCCAGGCATTCGGCCTGCCGACACTTGCCGTCTGAACCGACGTCGCTTGCTGCGGCTGCGCGGCCGCTACTTCTTCCCACCCTTGCCCTGTGCCTGCTTGTAGGCGGAGCCTTCGTCTTTCGGCTTGTCAGACTTCGGCTTCTTCGCTTCCTTCGGCTTCTTCATCTGCCTCTTTTGCCACGGTGTCCTCCGCTGCCAGGCCGGACCGTCATCGGTCGCGCAGATCTCAACAGAAAACGCGGCGGCGCTAATCCTGCGGCGCTGCGCGGATCGCAGCGTCCCGCGCCCGATGAGGCTGCGCCATGTCGAACAAGAAAGTCATTGGAGCAAAATGCGTTGCGAAGGTCCGGCCTGGATTTGAACCAGGATTAAGAGCCTTGCACGGCTCCCGCGTAGACACTTCCGCCACCGGACCGGGCGGAATTTCACCACTGCCGGGACGACGCGGCAAATTCAAAATCCCTGAGTGGTTAACGCGGGCTTGAGCGCGCTACGCCGCCTTCGGCATTGGGTGCCACTTGCGCCAGTGCGCGGCGATGTCGGCACGGCGGGTCAACCACACCTTGGGATGACTTCGCAGCCAGTCGAGCGCCTTCGCCAGTCCGAAGGCACGGCCTGGATGAGCGATGATGCGGTTATGCAGTCCGAACGAGAGCATTCGCGGCGGATCTTCCTCGATGAGGCATTCGACGGCATTCCTGACGTAGTCGAAATAGTCGCTGCCCGTGGTGATGCCCTGCCGGCTGAAGCGGACGTCGTTGTGCACCAGTGAATAGGGAACGACCAGCTGGTCACGGGAGCCAACTTTAACCCAGTACGGAAGTTCGTCGTCATAGGCGTCGCTGTCGTAGGAGTAGCCCTCGTCGAGCAGGATCACCCGCGTGGAAAGCGACGGCGCGTAGCGCGTGTACCAGCCTTCGGGGCGTGTCCCGATACATCTGGTGATGATCTCCGTCGCAAGGCGAATGTGCTCGCGTTCCTTTTCCGGGGAGAGGTTCGAGTGCGCCTCCCACCGCAGGCCGTGGCCGGCGACATCCCAATTTGCTTCGCGGATGGCGGCGCACGCTTCAGGGTTACGCTCGAGCGCGCGGGCGACCGCGAACACGGTGCAGGGAATGTTTCGCTTGGTGAACATCCGGTGCAAGCGCCAGAAACCCGCGCGGCTGCCGAACATGAACATGCTTTCGGCGGCGAGGTCGCGTCCGGCAACGGCGACAGTCGATCCTTCCGTCAGCGCCGCCTCGGAGTTCGGATCGCCGTCCGGCACGGCGTATTCGCCGCCTTCCTCGTAGTTGATCACGAAATTGACGGCGACATGCGCGCCATTCGGCCAGCGAGGATCGGGTGGCCGACGGCCGTAGCCGAGGAAATCGCGCGAACGTCCTGCTTCCGCGTCGGTCATGTGCGGTCTCCCGTCGTTTGCCGCAGCTTCGCAACGACGTTGGAGTATACATCCCACAGGCATCGGAGAAAACTGAAGTGCAGAAAGCGAGAGCGCCTCAGACCGTTGCTTCGCGGTCTTCCGGCCAGGAGGCAGCCCGGGCAGGGCGATCTCCACGAGGACGGTTCTCACATCACCTTCGCATCAACGCGCTGTGCCTTTGTGCGACTGTGACGGCGCCGACGTTGCGCGCCCCTCTCCGAGCCACTGCTTGGCGCTCGCATAGATCCGCAGTTTTGCGATTTCGATGAGTGCGGCCTGCTTCAGCGGGCCGGCAGGCAGCTGATCCGCCTCAGCCTCACGTCGCTCGATGTCCTGGAGGATTTCCTGACAGGTCTTGTAGGCAACTGGCTTGAGGGATTTCATTTGTTCCGCCGTTCTTGAGGCGGTGTCGTCACCATCGCCAACTGTTCACTGCTACTTGAATCGCCGCTAGCTGTTTCCCGGAATTTTGGTCACGATCCCGCCATAGGCTTCGAGTCCTCCTGCAAGGCATGATACAGCCGCTCGCCTGCCGGCATATCCTGCTGAAGACTCTCAGCCTTGAGTTCATCGGCCCTCCGGCGCAACTCCTCCGCCATCCTGCGGAACGACGTACGCTTGGAAACATCGGTCGCAAGGTTGCCGATCAGCTCGCAATCCGCCGCTTCCGAAAGCAGTTTTTCCAATTCCTCTTTCACGCCCAACGTCGGCGGCAAGAGGTCTGATCGAGATTTTCTGTCTTCGTTCATTGTGTGCTCCTACGACGCGAGTTGGCCCGATTCCTTCACGAGTTCGCAGCGAAGGCCGAGTTCGTCGTGGTTGAACGTCAGAGTTGCCTTGAGATGGTCCGCCATCGCCCGCATCAGGCGGAAGCCCAAACCTCCGTCGCTTGACGGATCGAAGTTTTCTGGAAGTCCGACACCATCGTCTTCGAAGCGAAGCGTGAAGCCGCCGTTACTCTGCGTTTCACACTCGAGAGCGATCTTGACGGGCAAACCGGTCGGGTGCCCGTACTTTGCCGAATTGGTAACAAGCTCCGCAATCAACAGTCCGATCGGCAATGCAACGCCTGCTTCCACGGCAGCCAGGCACCGACAGCCAACCTTGAGAACGAGTTGTCCCGTGGGCGCCAGCAACTCCAGCGACTCGCAGACGTCGCGAATGAATCTGCCGAGATCGATCGTGCTGCCTGCCGGGGAGTTAGCGAGATACTTATGGAGTCTCGCCGTCACCTCAATTCGCATGCCGAGGTCCTGCAGGATCGAGCACACATCCTCGGCGCGATAGCTTTTCCCGCCCTTCCGGATCGCGGCGCTTTGCAACCGGATGATGCCGCTCAGGCTCGCAAGGTTATTGGCAATGCGATGATCTCCCTCGACTTTCAGGTCTGGCAGGCTGTGGAGAAGAGCATTTTGGAGCTGCATGGTGGCTTTCCTTCAAATGCAAGGATGCACCCCGGACGCGCGACTTTCAAGGAAAATGTAATACATTCAATATGTTAGATGACAATTTGGGGGTATGTACCGTTTGACTGCCTGTACTTCCTACACCCCATAATTAGACAAATGAGTAAGAAACTGTTTAGCTGCCTTCTGAGTTAGTCCTAAGCGCGCAGGAGGTCCGTCATGGGTGAACTCAACAGGGGTGAACGGCTTCAGATCATGCTGACGCCGGAAGAGCTGAAAGTGATTGACAACTGGCGCTTCGCAAAGCGGATGCCAAGTCGCGCAGCGGCTATCCGCGAATTGCTCAAACGAGGCATCGCGGCCGAAGGCTTCGATATGGCTGAAGATGGGCAGAAGTCGCGGGACTTCTCGGTCACGGCTGACGAGCCGCAGGAATAGGACTCACGCTGTCCGGCGCGCAACAACGCCGTCGCAACAATGTGCCCAAACGATGCCCAGGCTTGGCGTTGGGCATCAGACAATCAGGCGGTTCGCGACGGTCAGGCGGTTGCGCCTGCCACCCGCACATCAATGCCGCCGCGCGCCGGGTGGCGCGCCGTCTTCCTCGCCCTTCTGCAGCACGAACTCACCGAGATTTGCCAGCACGTCGGCCAGCAGCGTGGTCCGATCGACTTCGGGCGCCGACAGGATCAGGTCGGCCAGTACTTCGGTCACTTTCGCCGCGATCTCGGCAAGGTTCGCCTCGCCGCCCTGCAGGTGACTGTCGAGCAGGTCGTGGATGGCGCAGTGAATGCAGTCGGACATCTGATCTTCCCGGAGAAGGTATCGAACCCCTCCTAGCAGGATTTTGCCGGATGATGTCAGCCTTCTCGCGGGCATCAAAGCTGAAGGGTGCCCAGTCCCTCAGCGCATCGGCGATGCCGGACCTGGCCGATCTTCAGTCAGTTGGCGGCAGCCTGCTTGCCCATTCCCGCAGGGCTGCAGCAAATCGCTCCGGCTCGGTTTCATGCATGACGTGCATCGCATCGGGCGCATCGAAATACTCGAAAGGCTGTCCCGCACCCGTCACGAGTTCGCGGGCCTTCGCTGCCTGTAAGTCCGAAATCGCACCGACCAGCGTTCCCGACGCTGCGACGATGGTCCGCATATGATGCGTGAGCAGGATCGGCGTCTTCACCTGCGAGAGCATGAGCTCGTGCGGACAGCTTGCGGCCACAGTTCCATCCAGGAAGGCGCGCGCCCATTCGGGATCGTACTCCTTCAGGCGCTGGGTCGGTTCGTCGGAGGGCGGCATGGCCCGGACCCGTGGTGATGGATGCGTGGCCCGGGCGGCCTGCAGCCCTTTCCAGTCACCGACACGCCACTGATCCCCGAGATAAGTCTTGAAGAGTTCGAACATCGGACCGATGGCCGCCTGCCGGATCGATTGACCGTGGGCCGGAGTGAGTTCGGAAGCGAAGATCGGCGGATCTTCCAGACACGCGCCGCGAATCTGGCCGGGCATCGCAAACGCCGAAAGCCAGCACGCCAAAACGCCACCCGATGAGTTGCCGCTCACCAAAACGGGCCGCTTGATCACCAGCGCGATGAACCGCGCGAGATCGTTCCCCATGTTGTCGAGCGTGTATCTGCGCGGTGTCCAGCTGCTTCGTCCCTGCCCGCGCAGATCGACGGCGTAGACCTGGAAGTCGCGGTCGAGCAGCTTGATTGCGGACTCGTACGACCACCAAGACGCCGTCTGCCCGGGAATCAGCAGCAGTGCCGGTTTCGCCTCCGATCCCGAAACCGCGTAGTTCATCGATATCTCGCCAAGGTCTGCCGACCGTTCCGGATAGGCGTGCGGCACAAAGACATCGTGGGGCGCACCTGGGGGACGATTGGTGAGAGTCATGCTTGCCTCCGATCAGACCGGTGTATGTGCGTTGGATTCATCAGCGCCTCGCGAGAAATCGCATCCCTCACAGAGAGCGCGCCTACTCGGCCTTGATCGCCGCCGCAGTGATGATCGGCGCCCAGAACTTTCGAAACCCGGTGATGCGCTGCGCCAGCTCGGCCGGTGAACCGACCGCAGCTTCGAAACCAGATTGTTCCAGGTGCGCACGAAAGCCCGGATCTTCCGCGGCTCGCGCGATGTCCCTGTTGATCCTCTCGACGATCGCCGCTGGCGTGCCGGCGGGCGCGACGAACGCCCACCAGTTCGGCGCGTGCATCGCCGGGAAGCCGGCCTCCGCAAACGTCGGCACGTCGGGCAACAGAGGCGACCTCCTCTCGCCATCGATGGCAAGCGCGCGCACGGCCCCTTCCCTGACCTGTGTCGCAATCGCGCCGACGGCAACGATCAGGGCGTGAACGTCGTTCTGCCGCATGGCGACCATGATCGGCGAGACGCCCCGGTACGGCACATGCAGTGCTTCGAATTTGGCGATGGACCTGAACAGCTCCATGTGCAGGTGCGGCGACGATCCGGGTCCGAACGATCCATAGTTCACCGGATGCACGGCGGCATGCTGCACGAACTCGGCAAGAGTCTGCGCCGGAAGCCGGACGCTGACGGCAAGCACAGCCGGAAACGTCAACAGCGTCGCGACCGGCGCGAAGTCCTTGTCCGGATCATACGGCAGCTTGTCGTAGAGCAAGGGAAAGAGCGCGAGCGACGGGTCTGGCGCCAGCAACAGCGTGTGCCCATCGGGTCTGGCCCGCGCTGCCGCCTGCATGCCGACGATGGTGGCTGCCCCAACGACATTCTCCACGATGACCGGCTTGCCCCACTGCCGGCTCATCACCTCACCGATCTTGCGGGCGACGATGTCGATGCCTCCACCCGCAGCGAACGGCACGATGATCCGCACGGGTCCTGAAGGATGATCCTGCGCAACCGCCTGAGCCGTCCAGTGCCCCAGCAACCCGAGGCAAAGCGCCAGCCGAACCGCAAGGCGAGCGGTACTCATGGAGCGAAAGTGCATGGACGGGTCCTCCGGAGCGGCTCAGCGCAGCGCACCTCATCTCTCCATTGGTGCCTGGGCTGGGCAATCGAACGTCCGATTCTGTCCGCAGAACGGACAGCATCACGTGAACTCCACGACCGACGATGCCCGTGAGGTCGGCCCGCTACCAGTGCCTGATCCACGCTGAACTCGCCGGCGGGTCGGAAACGGTGCGGCAAAACGCTTCCTAGGGAACTTTTGTTCCTCGGGGGGCTTGGCCGTTCGCGGCGCACCAGACGGGCGCTTCAATTGCGGGCAAAGACGATGGTAGCCATTGGCAAACGACGACCTCCCGGCTGCGCCGTGCTGGTGCTTTGCGTGGGTCTGGCAGGGTGCGGCGATACCGCGAAAATTCCCGATAGCGAGACGGTCGGACCGAATCCGACGCTGCCGACGCCAAACAAGACATTGATTCCTACCGTCAACGTCGCGCCCGCTAAGGGGTGGCCCGGTGAAGAGACGCCAAAACCCGCCGCCGGGCTCAGGGTGACGGCTCTCGCAAGAAACCTCGATCATCCGCGCTGGATCCATGTTCTGCCGAACGGCGACATCCTGGTCGCCGAAACCAACGCGCCGAAGCGGCCCGAGCGCTCGGGTTTGAAGACGATGGCGATGGGCTACTTCATGAAGAAGGCCGGCGCCGGCGTGCCCAGCGCCAACCGCATCACGCTGCTGCGCGATGCAGACGAGGACGGCGCGGCGGAGGTGCGCACCACGTTCCTGAAAGACCTCAATTCCCCGTTCGGCATGGCGCTGATCGGCGACAGCCTCTACGTCGCCAACACCGATGCAATCCTCCGTTTCCCCTACAAGGAAGGAGAGACCGAAATCCGCGACGCAGGCACGAAGCTCGCCGACCTGCCGGCTGGCCCGCTCAATCACCACTGGACCAAGGGCCTGGTCGCGAGCCGTGACGGGAAGCTCCTCTATGCGTCGGTAGGTTCGAACAGCAATGTCGCCGAAAACGGCATCGAGGAGGAAACCAACCGCGCCGCCATCCTCGAGGTCGCGGTTGACGGCGGCAAGACGCGGCTGTTCGCGTCGGGCCTGCGCAATCCCGTCGGCATGTCGATCAACCCCGAGACCGGCCAACTGTGGGCCGTCGTCAACGAGCGCGACGAGATCGGCAGCGACCTCGTTCCCGACTACCTGACCTCGGTGAAGGACGGCGGGTTCTACGGCTGGCCTTGGAGCTACTTCGGCAAGCACGTCGACGACCGGGTGCAGCCGCCGCGGCCGGACCTCGTGGCCCAGGCGATCGTGCCGGACTATGCGCTCGGCAACCATGTCGCGCCGCTCGGAATGACCTTCGCGGTCAACGAGGGCTGGCCGGTGCAGTTTCGCCAGGGCGCAATCGTCGGGCTGCACGGCTCGTGGAATCGCAAACCGCATAGCGGCTACAAGGTCGTGTTCGTGCCGTTCAAGGATGGCCGGCCCACCGGCAAGCCGGTCGACATGCTCGCCGGTTTCCTCAGCGCGGATGGTGAAGCGCTCGGCCGGCCTGTCGGAGTCGAAATCGACAGGAAAGGCGGGCTGCTGGTCGCCGACGACGTCGGCAATGTCATCTGGCGCGTGAGCCCGCAGGACTGAGTAACCTCACTTGCGCGATTTCATCGGGGGCATGAGCCTGAGGCGTATTCCGGCGAGCCGTGTGGCGCTGATCAGCGCAGGCGCCGTGCTGCTGGCGGGTGTGCCGCTGGTCCTGGTCCACGACGTCGGCTCGCTGTCACAGCACATGCTGCTGCACATTCTGACGATGAATGTCGCGGCACCGATTGCCGCCGCATGGATGATCGCGGCCGGCGCAACGCGGACAGTGTCGCCATCATGGCTCTGGACCATCGCGGTGGTGCAAATCCTCGCGCTGTATTTTCTGCATACCCCGCGGTTTCATGTCATCGCCGCGCACGATCAGGCGACGAGCCTGGCGATGCATGGCGTTCTTGCCGGCCTGGCGCTCGGATTCTGGACCACGCTTCTGAGCCTCGGCAACACACCGCGATGGCACGCTCCCATCGTCCTGCTCGTCACCGCCAAGCTCGCCTGTCTGCTGGCGGCTCTGCTGATCTTCTCGCCCCGACTGCTGTATGCGGCGATCGATCACGCCGGCCACGCCCACGTCAGCCTCGGAGATCAGCATCTCGCCGGTCTGCTGATGATTGTTGCATGCCCGCTGAGCTATCTCAGCGCCGCCATCCTGCTGACCGTCGATCTGATCGGCCCGCAGCACCGCGAAGCTTCAGAGATCGAACACCATGCGCCGTGAAGGCGAAATGGATCTGAGGCGATGGGTCGGCGTCGCCGCCATTGCTGCGGTCGCGCTCGTCGCTGCGGCGCTGCTGCTCGCGTGGTCGGGCGTCTACAACGTCGCCGCCAGCAAGGGGCATTGGCCGCCGGTCAAATGGTTTCTGGAATTCAGCATGCACAGCTCGGTCAGGACGCATGCGATGGGGATCGCGGCGCCGCCCGGCTACGACGAAGACCAGGTGGTCCTTGGTGCAGCCCATTTTCACGGCGGCTGCGCGTTCTGTCATGGCGCCCCCGGCGTCCCGATGTCAGAGGCTGCGCGCCGCATGCTGCCGCCCCCGCCCGACCTCACCGCGCAAATCCCGGGATGGCGCGACCGCGAGCTGTTCTGGATTGTCAAGAACGGCATCAAATACACCAGCATGCCGGGGTGGATCGCGCAGGATCGCGACGACGAAGTGTGGGCCATGGTCGCCTTTCTGAAGCGCTATCCCTCCCTCGATGCGCAAGACTATCGCCGTCTCGCTTTCGGCGCGCTGCCGGCCGCGCCGCAGACCGGCAAGGACACTGCCGCGACCGGCGCGCCGGCGACGGACGCCACAGGCGCCTGCGGCCGCTGCCACGGCACGGAGCAGCAAGGACCGTCCAGCAAGCTGGTGCCGACCCTGCACGGACAACCGAAGGAATTTCTGGCCGGCGCGCTCACGCAGTTTGCAGGCGGCACACGGCCGAGCGGCATCATGCAGCCGATCGCCGCGGAGCTTTCAGCCGACGCCATCGAAAATGTCGCGGCGTACTACGCGGCGCTGAAGCCGCCACCAGCCGCGACAGGCACC
>Ga0190271_10002622_pt1 | contig 10989 bp, 6 predicted proteins | sample Popmic356T_FD_133747 | JGI IMG/M metagenome (GOLD analysis project Ga0190271, IMG submission 133747) | Populus adjacent soil microbial communities from riparian zone of Weber River, Utah, USA - 356 T | ecosystem: Environmental > Terrestrial > Soil > Riparian zone | place: USA: Utah | collected...
AGCGACAGCGGCCCCAGCGGGATCGACAAGACCACGCTGCAAGACGTCTGGAAGCCCGTGCAAGACCACGGCGGCGAGCTCTTCGGGTACGTCCACACCTGCGTGAACAAGGAGCGCAATCAGCCCGACTCGCACCTCTTCCGCGATCCGAAGCTGGTGCTCGCCGACGTGGCGACCTGGCTCGCGCTGCATCCCAAGCTGGCGGGCATCTGGCTCGACGAGTTTTATCCGCTGTACGAGATCCGTAAGACCTCCAGCTCGCCCATCACGTTTCCCAATGGGCCCGAGCACGCGCCCGACGATCGCGCTTCGGCCACGGACACGAGTCGGCAAGTCGACCCGACGGGCGGCTACTACGACGCGCTGGTCCGCGCCATTCGTGCGCTGAAACCGGGGCTGCGCATCATCGGCAACGTGGGGGCACGCCTCGAGTCGAACCAGCTGCGCTACGCAGAGCTGGTCGACGTGATCTGCAGCTTCGAGAAGAACCTCGCGGTGACGCTGGCCACACCGTCCGAGAGTGACCCTGGGCTGCTCCGCCAGACGCTCAGGCCTGCCTACGGACAGCTCGCACTCATCCATGGCAACCCGACTCAGATGCAGAAGGCGCTGGAGCTGGCCCTGGGGCACAAGTACTCGCACGTCTACACGACCGACGTCGTGTACACCGGAGAGAAGACCGGCTCGGCCAACGTGTGGGGGTCGATTCCCGCGTACCTGTCGGAGCAGGTCCGCGCCGTCAAGGCGCTGCTCCATCCGTAGCAGCAGTCAAAAAGTGGGGCCCGGTCGGTGCCAGACACGGCTCGAGGGCCGCCTGAGGCGCGCCGCGAGGGCGCGCGGACCTGGGCGGTAGGTGCGCGGAATCGTTGGGCTGATCACTCGTTTTTCGGACAGGCTGGCGCGCCTGCCAAATGATCCCAATGCTTGTGGCCATGCCTTTCTTTTCGAGAGTCCTTCTGGGCTGCGTCTTTTTCGCGACGGTTGGCTGCGAGCGCACGGAGTCGTCACGTCACGACGGCGGCCTGCCCCCGCTCGGGATCCCGATGACCAGCGGGCAAGACGCAGCCGTGGCACCCGGCGTCACGCCGACGCCCGACGATGCCGGACCGTCCGCTCCCGCGCGCGATCCAAGCATCAGCGTGATTGGCGTGGAGGGGCTCGATCCGTCCGCGCCCACGCGCAGGAACGACACCTTCGAGACGGCCGCGCTGATCGAGCCCGGGATCGGTGCACATCAAGACGTCGTGCGTTTCCAGCAGTCCAACTTTTTCTACTTCGACGCGAGCGAAGCAGGCTTCTTCGAGCTGTCGACGCTCGACCGCCAGTTCAGTCCGGACGTGGTGATCTCGCTCTACGACGCGGAGCGTCGACTGATCGCCGAGAACGACAACGGCTCGTTGTGGCCACGAGACAACTTCGACGCGCGCCTCGTGGTGCGCGCAGCGCGTCCCGGTCGCTACTACGTCAAGGTGTCCGACCTGACGACGTCGCCCAGCTTTTTTCGCAACAGCGCTTCATCGCTCTTGTACTACCACCTCGACGTGCGGCCCGTGAACGGCACGACCGCAGGCTTTGGCGCCGCCGCAGCGAGCGGCGAGACGTCGGTCCAGTTCTCGGTGGACGAGGCCACCGGCTACTCGTTCATCACGCTGCTCGGTACGCTCGAGCCCAGCACGATGCGGTCTTTTGCGTTCGAGGGGCTGGCTGCGCACGCCTTGATCGGACACTTGCTGCCGGCAGGTGTTCCGGGAGACGGCTCCACCGCTGCGCCCGGACGCGTGCGCGTGCTGAACATGGCGCAGCGCGTGCTCGGCGAGCTCGATGGCCGACGCGCCGAGACGCAGCTCTACCCGCCCGTCTCGGCAGGCCGCACCGTGGTCACCGTCGAGGCTCCCGACAGCGTGGGCGACAACGGGTTTTTCGCCATCGACCTCGTCATGCTGCCCGAAAATCCGGCCGAGCAGACCGAGTCCGTCAACGGTCAACTAGCGAGTGCCGAGCCGATCGCGCTCAAGGGCGTCCCCACCCAGCGCGGTCTGCTGATCTCCGATGTGCCGCCGGGCGACGTCGACTACTACAGCTTCAGCGCGCCCGAAGCCGCACACGTCGCGGTGTCCTGCGAGGGTCAGTCTGCCGGATCCGGCGTGCGCGCCCTGCGCGCAGAGCTTCGCGATAGCAACGACCAGGTGCTCGCGACCTGTATCGAGTCACCAACGCACGAGCTCAACCTGGATTCGTGGCCGCTTGCCGCCGCAGGCACGTACTTTCTGCGCCTCACGAGCGACCCCGCACAGCCGCCGGAAACAGCCGAGCCCTGGGTCCGCTGTGTCGTCTTCGTGCGCTGAGCTGAGCTGCCGAGTTCGCGCTGACGACTAGATGCAGTGTCCATAGCTGACGACGGCGACGTTGTCTGCAGGGAAGCAGTCGGGCACGGCGTGTGTCAACGAGCGTACTTCGTAGCTTCCGATGAACGGACCCGACACGACGGCCTTACGCTCACCGGGCGCCAGGTCCACCGAGAAAACGAGTCGGTAGGGCTTCATGTTGCTGGGCTCCTCGGTGCTGACGATCTCGAGCTCTGCCTGCACACGGGCCAGGTCGCGATTCTCGACCACGAGCGTTGCGTTCTGCTGCTGACAGCGCGAACAGTCCAGCACGCCGAGCGCGAAGCGCGGCCCTTCGCAGGTGGCGCCTAGCGCCTTGGGCCCGTCGAAGGCTTGGAACGCGTCCAGGCTCGCGCACGAACCACCGTCGCTGCCGTCGCAGTCGGGGTCCGCGCCGTCGCCCCACACATCGTATGCGTAGGGTACACGGCTCGCGTCGTTGTCAGCGCAGTCGTCGTTGTAGAGCGACCATCCTTGCTGGGGCCCGGAGCAGACAGCCTCGCCCGCGCCTCGCCCGTCAGCGTCGAGATCGCGATAATAGAGGTGCGTGCGCTGCGCGTCGGCGTCGTCGCAGTCGAGTGCTCCCGAGCTGGGCATCCATTGCCAAGAAGGACCACACACAGTCTGCCCGGCAGCCAACGTGGCGCCGGTGCAGTCGAGCGTGTTCACGCCATCGCCGTCGCGGTCGACACACACCTGCTGAAAGAGCTTCGGGTCGGCGTCGTTGCAGTCTTCGCTCTCCAGCGCGAATCCGCGCGGAAGCGAGTCACCCTCGCACACGTACAGCCTTCTCACTCCGCCGTCAGGCGGACCGCCGCGCCCGTCTTTGTCTGCATCGACGTACGCCGACACCTCGTGCAGCACGCCTGACTCACAGGAGAGCACGTCGTCCTTGCCGAGCGGCAGGGGCTCAGGCTCCATCTGGCCACCCCCACGCCCAGCCTCTACCTGACACCCAGCCAGCGGAACGAGCGTGCAGAAGACGCCGACACAAAGCCGAAGATGAGCCATCGAGCGACGGTAGTCGCACGAAAGCAGCTTGCAAAGCCCGAACCTGCGCCCAGCACGCGCCTCACCCTGGAGAAAACCGCCACGCCTGCGATGATGCGGGGCATGAGCTTCAAGGATCATTTCTCCACGCAGGCGGCGACCTACGCCAAGGCGCGGCCGACCTATCCACCGGCGTTGTTTGCCGAGCTCGCCCGGCTGGCGCCGGGTACAGCGCTGGCCTGGGATGCGGGCACGGGCAACGGCCAGGCCGCCGTGGCGCTGGCAGCGCACTTCGCGCAAGTGGTGGCCACCGAGCCGAGCGCAGCGCAGCTGGCGCAAGCCACCGCGCATCCGCACGTGGCGTATCACCAGTCGGCCGAGACGGCCCCGATGCTCGGCGACAAGACGGTCGACCTGGTGACCGTGGCGCAGGCGGTGCACTGGTTCGACCGGCCCAAATTCTACGCCGAGGTGAAGCGTGTGCTGCGTCCCGGTGGGGTGCTGGCCTTGTGGACGTACGGACTGTGCACCATCACGCCGGAGATCGACGCCAGGGTGTATCGGTTCTACGCCGGTCCGATCGGCCCCTACTGGCCCCAGGAGCGTCGTCATCCCGAGACTGGCTACCGCGAGCTCGACTTCGCCTTCACGGAGCAGCCCTTTCCGGTCGCGGCCATGAAGCTCACCTGGACGCTGGGCGAGTTCACCAGCTACCTGCGCACGTGGTCGGCAGTGATTCGTTTCGTCAAGGAAAAGGGCTTTGATCCGGTGGCAGCACTGGAAGCCGAGCTGCTGCCGCTCTGGGGTGGAGAGACGCGGAAGGTGTTCTGGCCGCTCTCTGGCCGGCTCGGCCGTGTGGAGTGAAGCGACTCAGCCCTCGGGCTCCACGGACAAAGCGGGCGGCGCCACGAAGTTGTCGCAGCGCCAGACGCCGGAGTCGGAGCGCTGGCAGTCGGGTAGCCACGCCTCGTCGAGCGGCGTGGCCTGGCTCAGCAGGTCGCGAAACTCCAGGATGCCCGGGATCTCTTGCTCGAACACGTTGGTCATGCGGCGCGCGATGCGCAGCGTGCGGCCGTGAAAACGCACCGTCTCGTTGCGCACCACGGTGATGAAGTGGAGCGCCGTCTGCTCGGTCTCCGGCGCCGTGCGCGCTGCCAGCACAGCGGGCGACAAAAGCACCTGCTCGACCTGTTCGCGCCCATCGAGGATGAGCTCGTGCAGCAGCAGGTGAAAACGGAAGTTCGAGCGCTTCGCGATGCGCGGCTCGAGCTTGCCAAAAAAGTAGGGCTCGAGCCGGCTGCGCAGCACGAACACGTAGCGCTCGGCGAGCCGCTCGAAGCGCAGCACGGCCTGTTTTCCAAAGCGCGCGTGGACCGCTCGCGCCGTCTCGTCGGCAGCTGCGAGGTCGCCACGCGTGCTGGCCACCAGCGGCACGAACTCGTCCCAGAACGTCGTCACTTCGTCGGCGCGCAGATCGCTGTGCAGACAGACTGCGCGCTCGAGCGGCACACCGCTGGCCAGCGCGGTCAGCATCCCAGAGAGCGCCGGGCTCTTGCGTCGCCAGTGCAGCGCGTCCGGATGAAACAGCTCCGGCGGCGAGAGCCAGTGCGCAAACACCAGCGGATCACGCGCGCGTGCGGAGAGCAGCGTGCCCACGTGGCGCACGTGCCAGCCTTGTCCGGTGCGCGCGTGTGTCTCCAGACTGGCGGGCGTGAGCGCGCGCAGGCTGATGCGCATGTACGTCGGCGGCGCGTCCGCGAACGGGGCCAGCGCGAACAGACCGCGCACGCTGGGCTCCCCTTCGAGCAGGCGCTCGCACACGCGGTGCAGCCACGAGAAGTGCGAGAACGGCGAAAAGCCGTACACCTTGCTGCCGCCCACCAGACTCGCGAGGTAGTCGCTCTCGCTCATGCCCGAGCCGGCGTACACGCACAGGTGATCGAGGCGCGGATGATGGGGCGCGACGATCGGCGAGCGGCTCGTGGGAGACATCGGCATGTAGCGATACTCGTACGAAAGCCAGGTCGAGCCATCGCGGCTGCCCTCGAACACCGGGATGACCTTGATCGGCGGTGCCGAGTTGGGCGGAAACACGCCGTAGCCGTGCATCAAACGAAACGGCGACAGCGCCCGAAAGACCGCGATCAAGCCGCGCAGCAGCGGACGGCCCCAGCTGTAGTCGTCGAACGGCCAGTGGCTGACCGTATGGGTCGCCCAGCTGCTGGTTGGGAAATAGAGCAGCGCGCCAAACGAGTGCAGTAGAAGCGCGACGTGCACGAACAGCGCGCCCGGACTGCCTGTGATCGTCTGCCAGCTGGTGTCGAAGAGCGAGCTCTCTGTATCGAGCAGCACGACGCACAGCGCGCCGTAGCCGAGGTTAAAGAACCCCCAGTTGCCGGTCGCCCAGATGCCCAGCATCAGCGAGCTCAGGCCGACCGCAGCCACCACGCGCGGCAGGCCGGTAAAAAACGCAAGCGGCGGGCACGCCACCTCCGCAAACAGCATGAAGCCGTACGACGCGCGCAGCAGCCACGTGGGCGCGTGCTGCACGCGAAAGCCGAGCGGCGTGCACATCGGCATCCAGGCCAGAAACCCCTGCAGGTAGAGGTTGTCGCCGCGCTTGGTGCCGACGAACTTGAGCAGCGCAAAGCCCCACATCAGACGCACGAGCAAAAAGCGAAACGCGAACGCGACCACCGGCAGCGGCAGCGCGCTGGCGCCGAGCTCGGGCAAGCAGCGCGGCTCGGGCAAAAACAGCGCGAGCAAGCCGGCCTCGAACAGCAGACAGTCCCAGGGAAACATCAGCGCCGCCACGTCGAGCGACAGGTACAGCACAAAACAAGCGGCCAGCGCCCAGATGCTACCCGGTCCGCCGAGCACCGCGTAGAGTCCGGCCGCCATGCCGAGCCAGGGCAGCGCGCGCAAGAACCGATCGCTGGGACTGAGCCACAGTAAGGTCGGCAGACGCACGAAGCGGAGCGGACCCGGAAAGTGCGCGCGCATCGCCGCCAGCTGCTCGCGCGCAGGAGAGATGCCGCGGCTCCCGACCAGGCCGAGCAGCTGCCCCGACAGCGAGGCAAAGGCGATCGTGTAGAGCGCGCCGACGATGCGCGGCACCAGGCCCCAGACCAACTCCGGCGGAGCACCCGCGCGCAGCCATGCGAGGGATTCCATTGGGCACTTCTATAGCGTCGTCGCGCGCGGCTCCGTCATGAAAACAACCTCGAGGACGAGCGTCGGTTGCCGTCGTCCCGCGAGAGCGGAAGTATAAACCCTCAGTTGTCGGACAAGGCTGCCTGGCGCGGTCGAGACGTCAACGGGCAGCAGCAGCGCGCGTGCAGCTGAGCGCACCCATCGGATAGTAGACGACGAAGTTGAAACACATCTCGTTGCCGGTGTCTTCGCCGAAGCCGACCGTCTTGTTGGTGTCGTTTTTGTAGTGGCAGGTCGTGGTCACCACGTCGCCGTTCTTGAGCTCGAACGGCTCGGGCAGCTGGGTGGCAACCTGACCGTCGAACGCAAACGGTCCGTCGTGCAGCACCGTCTCCCGGCTGCCGCGCTTGTGCACCAGCTTCATGTGGGTGGCCAGCTGGTGCGCGTGCGGACTCTCCGAGATCAGGAAGGTCGGCTCTTTGACCGCGACGTTGCACGTGCCAACGATGTCGATCTCCTGCCCGGGCGGGATGCGAGGAATCGCAGCAAAGCCGCCGAACGTGGTGGCCGCGTACTTGCGAGGCGTGCGCGTGACGCAGACCTCGACGCCGCTGTCGTCGAGCTCGGGCTTGGTCCCCTGCAGGTTGTTGTAGTGCATGTCGAGGCGCAGCGCCGACTTGCCCTTGGGCAGGTACACACCGACGTCGTCGGGATACGGCCTGCGCTTGGACTCGTCCTTGCCGGGTGCCCAGCCGTTGATGAACGCGCCCGTGCCTGCGTTGGCGTTGAGGATCCAGTGATGCAGTACGGCTGCGTTGTCGGTGATCGGCCGGAAGCCGACCGCCTGCACGTCGGCGTCACCCCATGGTGCGTCGAGGATGACCTGCGGGTGGATCTCCACGCCGTTCTGGACGGTGACCTTGGAGCCCTTGCCTGCCGTGACGCGGTACATGTCGTCGCAGCCGGGCGGCGGCCACTCGGCCTCTTCGACGGGCGGCTTCTCGGCGATCTGCCCGGCGCAGGTAGCGTCGTCACCGGGCTTGGCACCGTCGGCGATCCAGGCATCGATGGCGGACAGCTCGGCTGCCTCGAGCGGCACGCCCGGCGGCATCGGACTCTTGACGTCGTGCACGCGCGCCTTGACCGCCTCGAAGACGGTCTTGCCCTTGCTCACGGGCGCAGCGGCCGTGGCATCGGCGTAGGTGAGCAGCGCCATGGGTGCGCCCGCCTTGAGCGGTGCGCCGTGGCAGGTCTGACAGCTGTCCTGGAACACCGAGAGCGCGTTGCACCACAGCGATGCGCTGGTGGGCGTCTTTTCGTCCGGCTTGGCCGACTGATCGCCTGGCGCGTCCGAGCCCTGGGGAGAGGCAGGCTTCTTGGTCGTACCGGCGTCGGCCTTGGGCGCACTGGCGCCCGGCGTCTTGTCTTCGGGCTGCTCGTCGTCGGCCGTGCTTTGCCCTTTTCCGGAGCCGTGCACATCAGGGGGAACGGATTCGTCAGCGCAGCCGAGCGCGGAGACCATGGCTGCCGCGCAGACGGCAAATGCGCTGCGAGCGCGCAAAGCGTGGAGTTTCGGACCTGACATAGAGTTCTCCAGAGATCGATTCATGCGTACCAATACGAACGCAGCTGGACCTCATGGTGAGTCTTAAATCGTGCCTTCTGCACGTTGTTTCGGCCTCAACGCCGGATGGTGGAGTCACCGGAATTGCGAGCGATTCGTACGTGCGCTGGATCCGCCCCGTCCGCGCTCGCCGGACTATCCCGGGCGCTCGCGAACGAGCCCCCTGCCGCCGCCAGCTAGAGCGCGGCGCCTGCGCTGGTCGTGGGCGCCGCTCCGGCGAGCTTTTCGCTGATCTCCCACAGGCGCTTGGCCCCGGCGTCGCTCTCGGCCGCCTTGGTGGGCGTGACGAGCTTTCGTTTCACGTAGTAGCCGCCCGTCTTGCCCTCGAGGGCCGGATCGGTCGCGAGCCAGATCGAGGTGTCGGCCCCCTTGTGCTCGTCGAGAAAAAACGGTCGCAGGAGCGTCACGCCGAAGCGCAAAAATGCGCTGCCCGTGTCGCCAAACCGGGTGCGCACGACGCCGGGATGCACGGCATTGACGGTGATCTGTTTGCCCTGCAGCCGCCGGGCCAGCTCGCGCGTGAACAGGATGTTCGCCAGCTTGCTCTGTCCGTACGCCTTGAGTGACGAAAAGCCTTTGCTGAACTGGAGATCGTCCCAGCGCATGTCGGACACGGAGCGGTGCGCATCGGAGGCCACGTTGACGATGCGCGACGGCGCGCTGCGCTCGAGCAGCGGCAAGAGCGCGCGCGTCAGCACGAAGGGGCCGAGGTGATTGCCTGCAAGCGTCTCTTCGACCCCTTCCTTCGTGAGCTTGTGCTCGCCGATGATCCCCCCGGCGTTGTTCACGAGCACATCGATGCGGTCGACCCGCTGCTCGATCTCCCGTGCCGCCTCGCGCACCGAATCGAGGTTCGACAGGTCGCACAAGACGAGCTCCACCTTCCCGTCCTGCATCTCCCGCTTCCAGTCCGCGAGAGCGGCTTCGCCACGCTCGCGGCTGCGCGCCGTGGCGATCACGCGGTACCCCTTACGAAGCAGCTCCGTGACGGTGACTTTGCCAATCCCCGAGTTGGCACCCGTAACGACGGCGACGCGATTCATGATCTTTGCCCCTTGCTGAAACCAGCTCCGATGATGCGTCACGTTGGCGCACTTGTCGCGCTGGACATGGGGTCGGCCGTCAGCGCACGGAGAGGGGAGCTTCCGGCAGCGTGGACCCGAACAGCCCGAGAGCGGCGTCGAAGATGTAGCCCTTGTAGCTGTCGACCAGACCTGCTTCTGGACAATCGCGCAGACGCCCGTCGCACAGCCGGCGCATCGCCGTCTGCGCCTTGAAGTAGGCGTCCGGCGCGATGCCTGCGCTGTCCACGATCAGCGAAGGTAAGAGCGCGATGTCCAGCAACGCCAGCGCGGGGCTCCTGGGCAGCTCGTAGTTGGCGCGCAGCTGGTACTGCGTGATCAGCTCCGGGTCGGCCAGATCGTAGCGGTAGCCTGGCTGCGGCTCGCCAAAGTTGGCCTGGTGATCGCCGAAGTACGCCCACAACGCAGGGCGCGCGGAGCTGGTCAGCGCGTGCTCCAGCAGAGCGGTGGCAGTGTCCAGTGCGCGCAGTCGATCCACGTAGTCGGTGAGCCGCGCGGCCAGAGAGGGGCGCAGGCCGGCTCGCTCGAGCCCGTAACCGACCCTCGTGTCCTCCAGGTAAGGTCCGTGCTCGCGAATCGAGAGCATGTAGATGAACAGCGGCCGCGCGCTCTCTGCGCGGTGCTCGCGCAGCAGCTTGATCGCGGTCTCCGCCATGCGCGGGCTATCGGAGATCTCCCACTCGCCGCCCTCCAGCTGGTCGTACTCGTGGAAGTCGCGCAAGGTCAGGATGCGGTCGAAGCCGATCTGCGCGTAGGTGCGGCCAGCACCATAAAACTCGGAGGAGGTCGGCATGAGCACCAAGGTGTCGTAGCCGGCAGCTTCGAAGCGGTGCACGAGCGTGCTCGACACCTCGGGCGCCACGCCATTGAAGACCAGATTTTTGCGGGCACCGAAGTCGGCCGGGACCAGCCCGGTGAGCAGCGAGAACTCGGACAGCCAGGTCCTGCCGCCGAAGGTGTGCACGCGCAGCTGGCCGGCGGCCACGGTCCGCGCCGAGGTCTGAAACATCGGCAGCGCCGGCAGCTCTGCGCTGGGCAGCAGGTACTGCGACGGGTCCAGGGTCGACTCGTTGAGCCACACGACCACGTCCGGCAGGGCCGCGGGCGGCGCCGGCGGCGCCGCAACGAGCAGCGCGGCGGCGCGCTGAAAGCCACTCGAGTCGGCCCCCGAAGCCGGCGGGATGAACTCGAACGCACAGTACGAGTAGACCAGGCGCGCCATCACACCGCAGATCTTTTGCTCCCCGCAGTCGGCGTCGTCGCGAAACACTTCCCACTGGTGGTGGTGCCGCGCGGCCCAGCTGCCCGCGCACCAGCCGAGCAACAACACGCCCGTGAGCACACGCCAGCGCCCGGCAAGCAGCGCGCGACCGCGCTCGGAGCGCCAGGCAGCGAAACCGAGCACGATGCTGAGCAACAGCCAGCTGGCCAGCGCGCGCTGCATCTCGGGGTAGCGCTCGACGATGGCCCAGTTGGCGCCACCGGACAGGAAATAAAAGTCCAGCAGGCCGAGCCGCTGCCGGAAGAACTGCATCTTGGTCTCGCCGACCCCCCACACCAACAGGCCGATCGCGCAAGCCGCCGCCGCCGCCGCGCGCAGCCGTCCCGCGAGCAGGGCGGTCACCAGAAACGGCACACAAAACAGGCCGACGTTGAGCAGAACGCAGACGGCATCGTCGCTGTACTGCAGGCTTACCAGGAGCGTGAGCAGGGAGACGAGAGCGAGCAAGGTATCGGAGGGCGAAGGAAGCCAGCG
>Ga0190271_10002623_pt1 | contig 10986 bp, 10 predicted proteins | sample Popmic356T_FD_133747 | JGI IMG/M metagenome (GOLD analysis project Ga0190271, IMG submission 133747) | Populus adjacent soil microbial communities from riparian zone of Weber River, Utah, USA - 356 T | ecosystem: Environmental > Terrestrial > Soil > Riparian zone | place: USA: Utah | collected...
AAGCCATCCGTGCGCAGCACCGCCGCGAAGCCGAGGATCATCACGGCCTGTCGGAAGCCGACGTTGCCGAGCACGAACGCCTGCAGCTCCATCTCACTGATCGGATCCGTGCCGTAGCCGGTGATCAAGTGGACGATGTCGTGAATCTCGCGGTAGCGCTTGCTCAGGTACTCCACGTCGGTGCGGACCGGGTAAGGGCTCTCGAAGGGTTCGATGCCGTTGTCTTGGTAATACTGCGCGAGCATGTTGCCGAGCGTGCCCCGCGGCAGCGCACGCAACGCGGCGAGATCCAGCGTGCCGGACTGCAGGTTGGGCCGCTCGCGCAGCAGCTCCCGACCTTGCTCGGTCTTCGCGAGCTCCACGACGAGTCGCGCGAACGAGTCACCATCGAGGCTGGCGTTGAGTACGGGTGCCGCGATGCCGTCTGCCTTGTTTTCGGCGAGCACGATCAGCGCGCGCAGCCCGACCTTGAAGCGCGTCAGCCACCCTGCATTGTCGGGAAGGTGCAGCGGGCCGCCAGGTTGCAACATCGTTAGGGGCACATGAATGGCAGTCACCCGAAGGCCATATCACCGGTTCCGGCTCGGGCATAGAGGGCCGAGCGGCCAATCGAGTTGCTCTTGCGCGCCGGGGGAGCGACCGCGTCTCTCAGGAGCCTGCGACGGACGCCGTCAGCTTGCACTCGCCTGCGACGCAGCGCAGGACCGACGTGCCCAGGTCGCCGGTGGCGCGGCAATCGGGCGTGATGCGCGGACAGAGCTCCGGCGCGAGGGCGTCGAGCTGACTCTGGGCCGCCTCGGCTTTGCCCACGGCCACCGCACTGATGGGCGGGTAGAGGTAGACTTTGCGCGTCTCACACTCGAGCTTGGGTGACCAGGTCGTGCACTCGTGGTCGCCACTGCAGCGTACGAGAGCGAGGCGCGCCGCAGGGTCGATGGCGTTGCGCAGCCGAGCGAGCTCCTTGTCCGCCTCCTGACAGCTGAGCAGGGCCGCGGGAGCGGGGCTCGCGACGGCGCCCGCGTCTGCTCCCGAGTCTGCTCCCGCGTGCTCGGGAGACGATGGGGACTGGCCGTCGACGGCCCGCTGTTCGCTGTGCACAGACGCTCCCTCATCAGGTGCGTCTCGCTCCTCCGCGCAGGCGGCCAACAGAGCGAGCAGAGTCAGCGTGCGTCTCAGACGGCTCATGGGCTCTCCTCGAGCAGCGCATTGAGCAAGGAGCGCACCAGGCGACTACGCCCAAAAGCATCATGTTTACGAGGAGGGCGTCGTGCCACTCTGTGCCTGCGTCGAGAGCGCACCCGGCTCAGAAGCTGGCAGCGGCTCCGTCCATCACACACTGTCGTGCACGCAGCGGGCGAGGGTTCTTTTGAACGCGTCAGGGTCGTCGATGTGGATGAGCAACGAGCGGACTGGCTTCGGCGCGCCCAACACCGGCTTGTAGGGGTTGGGCGCCACGAACGAGAGCCTTACGTTCGCCGTCCCCTGCAGGGCGATCAGGCCCTCGTCCTGGCCGACTTTGTCCCAGCTGCCGGTCGTGACCTCGGCGATGTTGGAGAGCCGCACCTGCGCGGACCCGCGCAGACCGATGCGCACGTCGAGCGTGGGCTCGCCGTCCTTCAGGACCAGCGACGAGCGATATACACGCGTGGCCTGCAGGTCGCCGACCAGCCACACGACACCGTAGAAGTGCACCGCGAACACGAGCCATTTCGCGACCGTGTGCCCGGACGAGTGCAGCCACCAGTGCACGATGCTGCCCTCCATCAGCACCAAGAACAGCAGCACGCCGAGGATGGTGAACCAGTGCGACTGGCGGTGATGCGTGAACACGTTCGGGCCACGCGCAGGCCGGCGCTTGAACGCCCAGCCGACGAAGAACAGCGACCAGAGCTGAAACTCGAGCCGCGCCCACGCGGCCAGTAGCGGCATCGAGGGGGCCAGCGCGAGGAAGCCGGCCTCGAGCGCATCGAAGGTCTCCGCTCCGGTGCGCTTGGCCGCGAGGTAACCGCGTCGGATCGTGCGCACGCGAAACACGGCGAGCCCCAGCACGCAGCACTCGACCAGCGCCGCTCCGAGGAGCGGCAGCGCGCCGTCTCTTCCGATGTGCTTGGGCAACAGCAAGCGGCTCGTGATGACCCCGAGGATCATCACCGGGATGATGGTCCACGCGAGCAGTCCGCCGCGTCGAACGCCGAGCAAGTAATGGCAGAGCGCCGCCGTCAGCGTCAGGTCCACCAGCACGGCAACGCCGACAAGCTCCGGCTCTAGCGTCAGCAACTCGGAGTTGACGACCTGCCAGGAGAGCAGCACCAGCGCGGCGAGGATAATCAGCTCGAAGCCGAGAATCGCAGCGCGAGGAGATGAGTTGATGGTGTCCTCACTCATGCGCGACCGTAGCATGCGCCCCTCTGGTTTGGCGGCCTCTGGTCCTCGGATCACCCATTCGAGCTCGCTCCCCAGGTGCGCCGGAGCTCGGGGCCACGGCGAGCGGCGGCGCCAGCGACGCCTACCCGACGCGTTGTGTGCGGTCCCGGTGCTCAAGGGCTGGGAACTCGGCTACCTGTGCACCGATCATCACGTGCGCGACATGGGCATTTCGATCAGTGACTGGCGCTACGAGCGTGAGCCCAACGCGACCTCGGGCACGCTCTACTACACGCTCGACATGGAGCTGACCGACAACGACGGCAACTACAGCTATGGCCGTGCCAGCATCGACGTGTGGGGCATGAACGCCCGCGGTCTGGAGCCGCATCCGCTGTACTCGGCCGCAGCACTCGAGCAGCTGGCGACGACAGCACGCACCGAGTGACGTCTCGTGGCGGGTGTGTCAGGGCGCCGCTCGGCTCTCGTCCTCTCCGAAGGCCTGGAGCGCGCACGACGCCACGTGCTCGCCCTCAAGCTGGTGGGTGTAGGTCGACGATGCGTGCGCCCCACCCGCCACGCTCGGGCTCGGCCACGCGATGTCGCGCGACCACCGCGGGCAGCGCGTCGAGCACGGCTATCACCGTGTCCCGCTGCACGCCCTTGCCCTTGCCGTGGATGATGCGCAGCTGGAGCACGCCTGCCTGCTGACATGCGCGCGCGTACTCGCGCACCACGTCCGCGACGTCGCGCGGCTGAAAGCTGTGCAGGTCGAGGATCCCGTCGAGCGGGAGGCTCGGAACTTCGTCGTCGCTCATCTCGTCAGTCTGCCATGCCGCCGGTGCCGTCGACAGGGCGGGGGCACACGCCGGGATTCGCAGGTGCACTGACCAGCGCGGTCGTGCGATCCGGCGCGCGATACGCTAGAGGCCGCACCTGGCCCGTGGCCACGCACACCCGCCTGCCTTCGTGCGCTGCTCCCTCATCCAGATCCAAAGGAAATTACATGAAGCTCTGCAAGTTTGCGCGCACGGCAGCCGTGCTGCTGGCGCTCGGCCTGAGCAGCTGTGCCTCGACCACCTTTAATTCGACCTGGCAGGCACCAGACGCCGAGCCCCTCACGTTCGAGGAGGGCGACAAGGTCGTGGCGCTGGTGTTCGCGGAGTCCGGCGCGATTCGCCGCTCCGGCGAGGACAGCATGGCGGCCGAGCTGGACAGCCGTGGGCTCAAGGGCATTGCTAGCTACACGCTGATCGAGGACCGCGACGTCAAGGACGAAAAGAGGGCGAAAGAGGCCATCGAGCGGACGGGTGCGGTGGGCGTCATCGCGATGCGTCCGCTGGCAAAAAAAGAGGAGGTCACCACGACTCCGGAGACGCGCTACGCCACGCCGAACTACGGCGGGTTCTGGGGCGGCCGCGCAGGTCCTTACGGAGGCGGCTACAACAATGGCAGCGCCGCCAGCGACGAATACAACGCGAACGGTGGTCGCAACGTGGGTTATTACAACCACGCCTGGGCGGGCGCCTACAGGCCAGCGAGAACACGTGTCGATACGTACGTCAGCGTCGAGACGCTGGTCTACGACCTGCGTCAAAACAAGCTGATCTGGGCAGGACAGACGCGGACGGAAAACCCGGACAGCGTGGAGCGCTTCATCAGGGACCTGGCCAAGATGGTCTCGCGTGACCTCTACTCGAGAGGCCTGGCACCCGGACAGTAAGGCCGTCGGTCAGCCTGCGCGCATCGCTGCGGACTTGCATTCCAGGGCCAAAAGCTTGCCGAGGTCTGCTTTCGCATCCGTGGCAGGCCCCTTGGAAACGAGCGGCGTCGACGAGACCGTTCGCGGCAGGCAAACTCCCGCCATGCCGAGTTTGTCGACCCCACACTCTACGAACGGGCCCAGCGCGCCGAAGCACCTCCGGCCTGAGCTCGAGAACCTCGCGCGAGCGCTCGCGGCACTTCTAGAAGCAGAAAGGTCAACCGTCATCGCGGCAGCGAACGAGCAAGCGCAGCGCGATCGCAAGCGGCCGACGCTCAGCTCGGACGACTGGGACTCGGTGCGCTGGTTGCTCGGGCTTGGTGGCAACGCCATCGAGGACTGCGACTGGCGAACGCGCTGATTCGCGTCTGCCGTTGTGAGGACCTGGCTCGAGGCCCTCGCGAATAGCGTCAGCCTGTGTGGTCGCCGTCCGCATCGCCGTGCACGCTGGCTCGAGTGCTGCTGGACGAGCGCGCACGAAAGTAGTCGCGCTTCCAGACCAGGTAGAGCACGAACAACCACCAGCCGAGCAGGAACAGCAGCGCGACGCCGCGGCTCAGCTCGTGCACGAGCGGCGCCAGCTCCCCCAAGGAGCCGTCGAGGTCGCCCAACGTTTGCTCTGCTGGGTCCTGCAGCACGAAACCAAGCTTGTCGATCGTGTACAGCACCGAGGTCGCGAGCGTGATCGCGAGCGCCCACGGTCGGCGCTGCGCGAGCGCAAAACCCATCGCGCACAAGAACAGCACAAGCGACCCGTTGTAGAGGTAAGCGGCCCACGCGCCGGCTCCACGGAACATTGGGACGGGCGCGCCGAGATCGAGCAGAGAAAACGCGCCCGACAGCATCAACAGCCAGCCCGTCGACGCAATCGTGAAGTTGCTCTTGCGCACGCCCGGGGGCTGCCCTGGCGCGCTCCACGCTAGGCCAACGCGCCGCGCGCCGCAGAAGCGGCAGAGCCTGGCCGCGTCCTTGATGTCTTCGGCGCAATACGGGCACTTCACGTTGTGTACAGGGTAGCCTGGCCAACGTGGAGCGCGCAGCCGTTCATCGCTCGGTCGCCCCCCCACCGAGCCAACGGCTCCCCAGTGCGCGCGCCCACTTGCGTGATCGCCCCTCGTTCACCACGTTGCGCTCATGATGGACGTACCGCTTCGTGCGGCGGAGACCGAGCCGATCCAGATCGGCCCGTATCGAGTCGTCGATGTGCTCGGTCGCGGCGGCATGGGTGTGGTGTACCGGGGCCAGCATGTCGTTACGTCGGAGCTCGTCGCAGTCAAGACGCTCGAAGCAGTCGACGCGGTTCGTCTCGCGGGACTGCGTCGCGAGATCGACGCGCTCGCACAGGTGCGGCATCCGGGCATCGTGAGCATCGTCGGACAGGGCGTCACCGGAGGAGTCCCCTGGTACGCCATGGAGCTCTTGGCAGGCAGGACGTTGCGCGACGAGATGAAAGCTGGCTTGCCTGCGCACGCAGCACGAGTCGCGCAAACCACGCGCAGCAACAGCGCGCGTGCCACAGCCCCCACGACCAGCTTCGACGACGCACCGGTCACGCACACGTTCGCCCGTACCGATCCCTGCTTTCGGCGTGTGACGCGCATCCTGTATCGTGTGTGCAGCGCGCTCTCGCACCTGCACGCCGCTGGCTTCGTGCATCGCGATCTCAAGCCCGAGAACATCTTCGTGCGACCCAACGGGCTGCCCGTTCTCGTGGACTTTGGCATCTGTGGCAGGTTCGCGGGAACCCAGGCGCGCGAGACCCTGGATCTGCCCGACGGCAGGTACGGCACCGAGGGCTACAGCGCACCCGAGCAGAGCCGGGGAGCGCTGGTCGACGCGCGCGCCGATCTGTACGCGCTGGGCTGCATTCTCTACGAGAGCATCACGGGCCTGCTACCGGCGGGAGACACCGACTCGCACACGCGCAGCATCCTCCACGGGCAGCGAGCCTACCCCCCGAGCTACCTCGCCGCGGGCGTGCCGGCCGAGCTCGATCGTGTGACTGCCCTGCTGCTGGAGCGCAATCCTCAGAACCGGCTCGGTTACGCCGAGGACTTGGCCAGGCTGCTCAGGCCTCTGCTCGATCTGCCCGACGAGCCAGCGGAGACAGCGCCCAGCACCGGGCCATACCTGTACCGACCTGAGTTCGTCGGGCGCGAGCAGACCGTGCAGGAGCTGCAGCGCGCGCTCAGGGAGCTCAGCGAGCAGGGCCGGGGCAGCGGGGCCTTCCTCTGCGGAGAAAGTGGCGTCGGCAAGACGCGACTTGCGCTCGAGGTGGTTCACGAAGCACGACGGCACGGCGCGCAGGTGGTGCTCAGTCAGTGCGTCAAGCTGGACCTCACCACGCGCGCCACGAACGACTCGGCGCCGCTCGCCGCGTTTGCCCCTGCACTGCTTGCCATCGCCGACCGCTGCCAGCGCGGCAGTCCGTCGGACATGGAGCGTCTGCTCGGCGAGCACACCAAGCTGCTCGCGAGCTATCAACCTCGCCTGTGCGAGCTAGCTGGGTACGACCAGCTCGCCGAGAGTCCGGTCGTCGTGCCGCGCGAGGCCCGAACGCGGGCGCTATCACAGGTCGTCAAGGCGCTACGAGCGATGGCAGAAGAAGCGCCGTTGGTGTTGGCCATCGACGACCTGCAGTGGGCAGACGAGATGTCGCTCGAGCTGCTCGCCATGTTGATCGATCGGCAGACTGCCGCGCAGCATCGTGTCTTCGTGCTTGGCACGTTTCGCTCCGAGGAAGCCACCTCCACGTTGCACAGCGCCCTGACCGGCGCCTCCATCTACCCATTGGAGCGGTTCAACGATGACGAGGTCAGTGGCATGGTGCGGGGCATGCTCGCGCTCGATGCTGCCCCCTCGTCCCTGGTCGCGTTTCTACTGCAGAGGTGCGGGGGCAACCCGGTCTTCGTCGTCGAGTACCTTCGCTCCGCGATCGCCGAGGGCGTCCTGACACGGCCCAGAGGCGTTTGGCAGCTGGGACCTCGTGCCGACATGCTGCACAGTGAGTCAGCCATGGCTGTTCCGGCGCAGCTCAAGAGCGTCGTCCAGGGACGTCTGTCGCAGCTGGACGCGACGTGCCGCAGACTCGTGGAAGCCGCCGCGGTACTGGGCCGCAATTTCGAGGTCGCGCTGCTCTGCTCGTGCGCGGCGCTGCCCAGCAGCGACGCAGCGACTGCGCTGCGTACGCTACAGCAGCGCCACATCATCGAGGAGCTCGACGACGGCCGGCTTCGTTTCGTGCACGACGTCATTCGCGAAAGTGCATACGACAGCCTGACTCGCGAACGACGTCGGCGGCTGCACCAGCGCGCCGGTGAGCTGGTCGAGCAGGAGACGACGACGGATGCGTCCATGACGCACATCGCGGCGCTACACTTTTCCAACGCCGGCCTTGCGGCTCGTGCCGCGCGTCACTTCCTGAGCGCTGCCGCCCTTGCTACAAACAGCTTTGCTCACGAGCGCGCCCTCGAGCTCTACGCGCTCGCTCGCGCGGAGCTCGACAGCATCGAGCCCTCCGCGCGCGCGGCCGACTGGGCCATGCAGGCCAGCATGGCCCAAGAGCTCGCCGCAGACTTGTTTACGCTCTCTGCACGAAGACAGGAGGCTCGTGCGATGTACGCGGGTGCTGCCAGCAACGCGACAGGACACATCCGCGTGAGCGCGCGCATTCAACGCAAGCTCGGCAAGAACTGGGAGCTCGACAAGCAGTACGATCAAGGCATCGCTGCATACCGCGCTGCCGAGACCATGCTCGAGGCAGCGAGCGCACGAGATGAAGGCTGGTGGCGAGAGTGGCTCGAGATCCAGATGGGCTACACGTGGTCGCTGTACTGGACGGCCGACGTGTCGACGATGGCGCTGGTCATCGAGCGAGCACGCGAGCCAGCCGAACTACATGGAACGCAAGCTCAGCTCGCGCAGCTCTACATGGCGTGCTCACTGATGAGAACGCGCGAAGAACGCTACCGCCTCTCGCCCGAGACCGTGGAGTACGCCCGGCGCGCGGTCGCCGCTGCGCTGGCCTCTGGTGACCGCAGTCAGCTTGCAGCCATGCGCTTTGGGCTAGGCTTTGCTCTTTTGTTCGGCGGAGACGTGATGGAAGCGGAACGAGTGCTGCGCTCGTCCGTCGTGGAAGCAGAGCGGATCGGCGATCGTGCTCTTCATGCGCGGTCCACGACCTACTTGATGTTAGCCGTTCGCAAACGAGGAGACGTGGCGCAGACGCTCATGATGGCGAAGCAGTCTGCAGACGTCGCAGAGAGCGCACAGATGAAGGACTACATCGGAGCCGCGCAAGCCAACCAGGGCTGGTCGCTGGTGCTGGAGTGCAAGTACCAGCAGGCAGAAAGCTTGCTCGAACAAGCCTTGGCACACTGGCGGTCTCCACCGGCAGTCTATCCGTTCGAGTGGATGGCGCTGTTTCCTCTGCTGCGCCTGCACGCGGAACAAGGCGCCCTCGAGTCCTGCTCGATGGACATCCACGGCTTGCTCCAGCCAACACAGGAGCGCTTGCCGGAGCCGCTCTCTGAGGCGCTCGAACAGGCGGCGGCGAGCGAACCTCGGCAGCGCAGCGACGCCGTCGGTCGCGCGCTGGCGGTGGCGAGCGCTCACGGTTACCTCTGAGGACGAGCGGCAACTTGATCGAGCTGCACGAGCCGCCCAGGCAGCGCGTCGACGGACCTCGGTGACTACGTAGCCGCCCGAACGCTCGCCGCTCGCTCCGACGCGCGCAAGCGCAGGCCGTACGCCAGCATGGCCAGCAACAGCAGCACCTGCACCGGCTTGAGAAAAAAGCCGCTGGGGGGTGCCGAGTCTCCACGGACGAACTCGGCGAGCAAACGAAACGCGGCGTACGAAGTAAGGTAGAGGCGAAACAGGCTGCCCTCGGCGCGCAGCCGGGGACGTGCAGCGAGCAGCAGACACCACAAGCACAGGTCGAACGCGAGCTCGTAGAGAGGGGCAGGATGCACGGAAAGTGAACTTACGGCCGTGCTCGGCAGTACCCCTCGTGCGACGTGGCTCGCGTGCGCGAACGACAGCGCAGGATAACGCACGCCCCACGGCAGCGACGTCGGCGTGCCGTAGCAGCAGCCCTGCAACAGACAGCCGACGCGGCCGATGGCATGGCCGGGCGGAATCGCGAGCGCGAACGCGTCGCCCGTCGAGCGTGCATGGCCAACCAACTTTTTGCACAGCTCGACGCCCACGATGCCACCCGCGATGCCTCCGATCACGGTGCGTCCGATGAAGGCGCTGCCCTCCGCAAGGCGCGCCGGCAGCTCGTGCCACGGGACGAACAGCGCGCTCATCAGGGTGGCGCCCAGTGTGGCGCCCAGCGCGCAGCCCGCCATGATCGACAGCGCGACCTCCGCCGACATGCCCTCCCGGCGCGCGGCTCGATAAAAGATCGCGCCGCCGACACACCAGCCGACGCTCATGAAGAGGAAGTAAGACGAGATATGCAGCCCGGCCAGCTCAACGACGGGCAGCATCGTCTTGCCGGTCGGGGCCGTCGCCGTGCGCGGCAGACAAAATGCGCCGCGGCTGACGCACGAGCACGCCGAGCGCGACCACGCCAAACAGGGCGCCGAGCCAAAACCAGATGCGTGGCGAGTAGCCCTTGTGCTGGGCGAGCCACGCGCTCGTGAGCCCACAAGCCAGCAAGAACAGAAACCACGACGTGCTCATCGCGGACCTTCGTCGATCTGCCACCCACCCGGGCCGAGCAGGTAGTGTTTGTCGAGCGTCGCTGCGACGGTGGTGCCTGCGCCGACCGCCGCGCCTGCCAGCAGACCGATTGTGCAGCCCCCCAAGACGGGCCCGGAAGGGTTGGAGCTGCTGGAGCTGGCAGCACCGATGGCGCCACCTGCGATGGCGCCTCCCACGGCACCCACCACCGCGCCGGCGACGATCATCGCGGTGCGGCCCCTGCGCAGCTTTTTGACGTCGAGCGTGTAGCCCGTGACCGGCAGCGACAGCAGCCCGGCCCGGCGGTCGTGCAGCACCAGGCGCCGCGACTGAGGGTCCAGCCCAACCAGCGTGTACCTCCTGCCGTCGTCGGCTTCGACCAGTGCGCCCCGTGGGACAAGGACGGTCTGTTCTGCGCGGCGCAGGGTGATGCCCTGGGTCACCCCGAACGGTCCGTCCATCGGCGCTCCGGCCGGGGTCGTTCCCAGCGGTAGCGGGCGCGGCGCGCAGCCCGCGAGCAGCGCGGGGTGGAGCGCCTCGAACGAAAAAACGCCCGTCAGCTGCAGTGCGAGTGCAACCCAGCTGAGCACGGCGGCGATCCCCAGGAGGCCGAGCTGCGAACGGAGCGGCGCTGCGTTTTGCAGTAGCACTTGCGCGACGCTAGCACGATGCTCCCGACATGACGGCACGGGTTCGCCCCTACATCTTCTACAGCACGACAACTTCCCTTTGTACGACGTGCCTGCGCCGCGTCGAAGCCAAGATCGTATTTCAGGACGAGCGCGTGCTGATGCTCAAGCGCTGTGCCGAGCACGGCAGCGAGACCGTGCTGATCTCGGACGACATCGCCTATTACCGCGCCACGCGCGAGACGTTTCTCAAGCCGCCCGAGATGCCGCAGCACTTCAATACCCCGGTCAAGTACGGCTGTCCGTACGACTGCGGACTGTGCGAGGACCACCAACAACACAGCTGCGTCTCGGTCATCGAGATCACCGACCACTGCAACCTTCGTTGTCCAGTCTGCTACGCAAACAGTGGACCTGAGCGCACGGGCTATCGCTCGCTGCGCGTCGTCGAGCGCATGCTCGACGCAGTCGTCCACAACGAAGGCGAGCCCGACGTAGTGCAGATCTCGGGCGGCGAGCCCACGCTTCACCCCGAGCTGT
>Ga0190271_10002624_pt1 | contig 10985 bp, 11 predicted proteins | sample Popmic356T_FD_133747 | JGI IMG/M metagenome (GOLD analysis project Ga0190271, IMG submission 133747) | Populus adjacent soil microbial communities from riparian zone of Weber River, Utah, USA - 356 T | ecosystem: Environmental > Terrestrial > Soil > Riparian zone | place: USA: Utah | collected...
CGACGAGGCGTGGAACCAGATCACCTCGGCCTCATCTCTTTTCGCCAAGTATCAGAAGAAGACGGACCGTGAACTTCCGGTCATCCGATTGGTCCGCCGGACCGGCTAGCAGCTGCGGGACGAGAACGGGCAGTGAGGCCGGCAGCCATCACCGAGGCCGCGGCATCTGATCAATCTCAACGCCCGCTCGTCGACGTCGCGCAGGACCTCACCGATTAGCGGTTGTCGCGTGTCCCCCGCCTTCGGCGCGCTGCCCGAGCTCGTCGGCGACGGACACCAAGAGCCCGCCGAGCATGAAGGCGGTGATCGCGGCGATCAGCGCGCCGGTGCTCAGCGTCGGGATGAACCGTCGCGCCCCTGTCACGGTGTGCGCGGTTCCGTGGTACTGGTGGGTCAGCGCGTGGCCCTTACCTCGTTGCAGCAGATAACGATTGACCGGGTAGGCCGCGAAGAAGGCTGCGGTCAGGGCGATCATCATGCCGATCCAGAAGACCGGGTTGACAAGCCCCGCGTTCATGGCGCCGGGGATGACGGCCATCACGGCGTTGTCCACGATCTCCATCGCGGCGATCGACAACGTGTCGGCTGCCAGCACCACGCTCAGCGCGGTCCCCAACGCCAGCCCGGCCTTCAACAGCGGCAGGGTCGACAAGGTGTAGCCGAAAAGGAACGCCAACGCGATGCTGAGTGCGATGGTGACGGCGTTGGTCAAGCCCATGGCCGTCCCGATGATCAACCCGAGGATCTCGCCGATCGCGCATCCGGTAAGGCAGTGCAGGGTCGCGCTGACCGCCATGGCATTGACGCGGCCATGGTCGGTGTGAGATTCGCTGTCCACACGGCCTATTGTCTCCGACCGATGAGTGCAGCCCCCCGCGCCGGTCTACCTTTCACGACCGCAGCGCGCGGTGCACTCAATTCAGGAGGTGAACTGTGGATACTCCGGACACCACCGGCCGGTTGCCCACCATCGTCGACCGGAACGTCTGGCAGGCGGAACTCGATCGGCTGCTCACGCGGGAGAAGGCGCACACCCGCGAAGGCGATGCGATCGCGGCGGCCCGTCGCAGACTCCCGATGACCGAGGTCGACGCGCGGACGCCGCTGATCGGCGCCGACGGCGAGGTCCCGCTGCTCGATGTGTTCGAGGGACGCACGCAGCTGGTGTCCTATCTGCACATGTGGCATGACGGTAAGCCGGCCGAGCAGCAGTGCGAGGGCTGCACGTTTTTCACCGGGCATGCGCTGGAGCTGTCCTACCTGCACAGCCGCGACGTGACGTACGCCACGATCTGTCAGGGGCCCTACGCCGAGAGCGCGCGCTACCGCGACTTCATGGACTGGAAGATGCCGTGGTATTCGGCAGGCGACTCATCCGAAACGCTGCTTGCGGGAAGGCAATTCGGCGCCTATGTGTGCTATCTGCGGGACGGCGATCGGGTGTTCGAGACCTACTGGACCACCGGCCGCGGCACCGAGGCCGGCGCAACCAGCTACCACCTGCTGGACCTCACCGTCTACGGCAGGCAGGAGACTTGGGAAGACTCCCCAGGGAGCTGGCCCCAGCGGTTCGCGCCCGACGGCGAGGAGTTCCGGACCGACGGTCGGCCGACAGCGCAGTGGTCCCGGCTGAAGGCCGGACGCTCCGACGCTCTCGTCGGGTGACACGTTATCGCCAGGCGAACACCGGCTGCTCGAGCCCGTCGACCGGGTCGTGATGTCCCTCAAGACCCAGCCACCGCAGCTGCAGCAGGATCGCTCCCGTCGGCGCGTGGATGAGGTCATTGCCCAGCGGGATCTGCACGACCGGTCGGGGACTCTCCGGAATGGTGATGAACCGGGGCGAGTCCACGCGCAGCAGTTGATGTAGACCCACCCGGTACACCGCCACCACTTCGTCGGGTGCCGGACGCGGGTCGAGCCGTCCGCCACCCCAGATCACCACCGGCGTGATGACGTAGCCGGACCGCGTCGGATAGTCGTCGAGCAGGCCCAGCACGGCCGGGCCCGGGAGTGTCACGCCGACCTCTTCGTCCAGTTCGCGCAGCGCGGCGTCGACCACGGTTTCGCCCGGGTCCAGGCGACCACCTGGCAGCGCCCACTGAGCGGCATGCGACGAGAGACGGGATGCCCTGCGGCACAGCAAGAACGCGGCGCCCCCGGACACGTCGACCATACGGCCGTCGAGCGTGTCCGGCATCGGACGCCCGGTGATCCAGTCGTCCACCGGCGCCGGGTCAGCTCGGTCCTCACCGAGCTCGGAGTCCACCAGCACCACCGCCACCGCCGCATGCCGTTTCGTCTGGTCGGTCACCTCGCGGCGGTCGTGACCCGCGAGGTTCGCCCGGATCTGCTCGCGCAGCGCCTCGTCGTAGGTGATCGTCACTCGGTGATCCCGGCCGCGGTGTCGAGATACTGCAGCAGGTCATGCGCCGCCAGTTCAACGGCCTTGTGCCGCCACTGCGAGGCCCGGTACACGCATGCGATCAGCCCGGAGCGGTGGATGCGGCGAAAATCGCCGTAGACGAAGGCATAGCGCGCCTTGGTGCCGTCGCTGGCACCGTGGGTCAGACCCAGGTGCCACTGCGCGTAGTCGTCCCAGTCATGAGATTCGAGATAGGCGTTCTCCGCGTCCGCGTTCGGTTGCACCTCGCCCCACTCGCTGTCGAGCACGTACTGCTTCGAGTCGATCAGCGCACGTGCCCGTTTCACGCCCGATGGGTTGAGGTCGTACTTGGCCATGGCTTCGAGTGTTCCATGCCCCACAAGCGGGTAATCGCCGGTACACGCGAGACGAAAGGACGTGACCCATGCCAAACGAACTGCAGGACCGCAAGATCGCCTTCCTGGCCGCCGACGGGGTGGAGAGGGTGGAACTCGAACGGCCGCGCGCCGCGGTACAGGACGCGGGCGGACATGTTGAACTGCTGTCGGTGAAATCCGGCGAGATCGTCGCGCGCGACCACGACCTCGAACCCGCGGGCACGTTCCCGGTGGACCGGGAGGTCGGTGACGCCCGCGTGGAGGAGTTCGACGGGCTGGTGATCCCCGGTGGCACCGTAAACGCGGACAAGCTGCGGCTCGACGAATCGGCGGTGAAGTTCGTCCGTGACTTCGTCCTCTCCGGCAAGCCGGTCGCGGCGATCTGCCACGGGCCGTGGGCACTGGTGGAAGCCGACGTCGTCAAGGACCGGACGCTGACGTCGTACCCCAGTCTGCGGACCGACCTGCGCAACGCCGGCGCGACCGTAGTCGACCAGCAGGTCTGCATTGACGGGAACCTGATCACCAGCCGCTCACCGGAGGACCTGGATGCGTTCTGTCAGGCGATCACGGATCAGTTCGCGACCACACCTGCGCATACCTGAGGAGCGGTTACCCGACTGTGCAGATTGATACCTCCGCGCGGTGTGTCGCGGATGAAACCGCACGCTCGGCGGCAGGCGACGACGGCTACGCAGGTCGTGGCCTGCCGGTCAGCTGCCGAATCGTGCGGATTTCGCCGTCCCGATAGGGCCGTCCACCGGGTTTCAGGAGGTCGTGGAACCACACCTTCGGAGGTGCTGTAGAGGGATGGTCCCACGAGTCCCACGGCAGGTACGTCTGCGTCTTCCCAGCGACCAATCCCCACGTATATGCACCGACGTTGTGGCGCTTGGCAACCGGCAAGATTCCTTCCACGGTGCTGTCCAACGTCCGTGCCATGAACTCGGTGCACAACATTGGTCGACCCAGAGGAGACAGTTCTGCGATCCGGCCCTCGAAGTCCTCCGGCTTGGCATAGCTGTGGAAGGTGATCACGTCGGAGTTGTCCAGTTGGATGCCACAGATCGTGCTTCGGCTCCTGCGATCTCCCCAACTCCCCTGCCAGACCCCGCTCGTCAATGGCTGAACGGGATCAACTGAACGGGCCCACCGGAACACCTGCGGAAGCAGCGACGTGACAAGCTCCTCCTTGTCGGTGCGCTCGACCTTGCGATACGCACGAGCGGGATTGTCGGGTTCATTCCACAGATCCCAGCCCAACACCCTGGTGTCATTGCGGAATTGGCTCAGCACGCCCACCACATAGTCGTGCAGAACGCGGCGGTAGGCGCGGTCGCCGAGGTGTTCGGCACCCGGACTCTGGACCCAGCCGGAGTTGTGAACTCCAGGCGTTGGCGGGCGCTGACGGCCAAGCCGTGGGAGCGGGTCCCAACAGGAGTCGAACAACACAAAGAGTGGTTTGATGCCTTGTCGCGCCGCGATGTCGACGAATTGGGCGAGACGGCGTTGAAACCCCTTGCGATCCTGGATCCACAGCTGATCGTGGAGAAAGACCCGCACGGTGTTGAAGCCGATCAGCCTGGCCATGCGTAACTCGCCGAAGATGCCCAGCGGGTCAAAAGTGCCCGGCTGAAACATCTCGAGTTGATTGACGGAGCTCGACGTGATGAAGTTCGCGCCGACGAGCCACCCCTGCCCTCGATACCAGCGATTGGCGCGGTCAGCCGACCAGCGCGCAGGTTCGGCAGACGCTCGGGGCACGGACGACAGCGCCGCGGCTGCTGTCGCCAGGATCGGTGCCTTGAGCGCCGTTCGACGGTGCAGGTGACCGTCGCCTTCGGCGGTGACATGGTCGGGCTTACGTGTCAAATTCGTGCGTATCAAATTGCAGTCCTTTGAGATTCGGATCTGTCATCCGTCGGCATCCGGGCCGGCTATGCGCGAGCACGACGGATGGAATTCGGTGACGCACCCCCGAGCTATCACTCCAGGGCGGGTTTGGGACGGCTCCGTTCAGAAACCCTGGTTAGGTATGGGACTCTGCCCTGATTCCCACTTGGATTCCAAAGACCGATTGACCACGGTGTCAGCCGGCAACTCGACGTCGAGTGTCTCTCCGTCGTCACCCGCGAGGGTAACCACGATCGTCGAGGTGGTGGCGGATTCGTTAGGGTCTCTCTGCGCCACCTTGTCTCTGTGCACCAATGGGTCTTTGTGCACCACCTTGTACTGGCCCACTACGGCCCCGGGTTCGTCGGACAGTCGGAGCGAGATGATGTCGCCTGGTGCGACGTTTTCGAGTCGGTCGTCCGAAGACTGGCCGGCCATAATTTTCTCCTGCGTCAATCGCTGCTGTGGTCGGGTTCGGTGAGTTCAGGGGCGTTCTCGCGGGTCGCCATTCCGCCGTCGCGACCGTGGTCGGCCGGTCCTGGCCGACCCCCCTTCGGTTGAGCCGCCCTTTCGTTGGCCGGATCTGACGGATCTGACTCTTTGCTCATGGCTGACTCCTTCGTCACGGGTGTGATACCCACACTGCACGCTCATGACGCCTCGACATTGCCACTCCCAGGTGTAGGCGGCCAGTTATATCCCCGGCGGGCCCTTCGTGAATCCTTCCAGCCATCGCTGCACGCTTCGGCCCACTGATCGGGGCACATGGTCGGGATCCATCAGGTCGTTCTCCGCAAGCAGGCTCGCCTCGTCGGCCACCGTGTCCTTGGTGAACAGCTGCAATGTTCGTCCTTGTCCGCGATGTGTTTCCACGGCCTGCAGGAAAGAGCCCTGTTCGTGCATCGTGCGCTCGAAGTCGTCACCGGACACACCCAGGTGTTCACCCACCAATTCGTTCCGTACCGACGTGATCGTTTCGCGAATGTGCCCGTGCTCGGCGGTGTCTGGGTCGGCTTCGACGGCCACATCGCACTCGCTGTCGAATCCCATCGATCGGTTGTTGAGGTTCGATGAGCCGATGCGCAGGAGCCGGTCGTCGACCACGAGAACCTTGGAGTGCACATAGATGGATGTGTCACCGTCAGTGACCGGCCAGTAAACTCCCAATCGTTGGTATTCATCTGCCGCCCAGAGCAATTGGAGCAGACGGTACCTCGCACTGTCCATGGACTGCTCTTCGAGACGGCTCTCGGAGTTGCGGGGAATGACGATGACGATCTCTGGGCCGTCGGGTTCCTGCAGCCGTTTGGCGAGCGCATCGGCGAGTGCGCGCGACGCGAGATACTGGTTCTCGAGGTAGATCGCGCGGCGCGCCGCCGCGATCGCCGCGAGGTTCAGCGCTTCCACCTCACGCACCTCATTGCGATTGTCCAGCTCCGGCAGGGTGCGGGCGATACCGACATCGACGTTGCGCATGGTCGGTTCCAGGCTGGAGGGCCAGACCTCATGGTCGACGACCACCTGCGCGACGTACTGGCCGGTGGCGGTTCGCCATCGGGCACGGGCCTGGTCGCCGAGGGCGCGCGCAGCGGCGCCGCTCACCGCGACGGCGGCCTCGTGCCTGGGGCCGTATTTGCTGCCGCCCTCAAGGCGGAATGCACTGTCCTGCAGATGTTCTCGAGTGTCCCAGCGTCCGTGGGTCAGGTCGATGCCGCCACAGAACGCCATCACATCATCGATGACGACGATCTTCTGGTGATGGACCGCAGCGGTCGGATGTGCGCCATCGATGGCGAACTGCAACCGCTCGCCGGTGAGCCAGTTCAACAGCGCCACCGGAGTGAAGTCACCCCAGAGCCCTTCGAAGGCCGGGAGTAGGCGCAGATTCGACCTCAGCAAGTAGACATCCAGGTTGGGCCGGACCCGCACCAGCCAGCGAAGGAAGGTGCCCAGTTGGTTCGGGCCGGGAAGTGTCTTGGCGCCGCGTTCGAAGGTGGTCCTGGTGTCGAAGTCCCACCCGATCAGTAGTACCCGGCGCTCGGCGCGCAAGAGCGCCGCCTTGCAGTGACGGAAGTAGTCGGCGCCGTCGATGATGCAGGCGAACTGGTCGGCGCGCTCGACACGCCAGCAGGTCTCGCCGGGGACCAATAGGCTGTCGCTGCCCATTCAGACCGCTGGACGGACTTCACGGGTCGGGGCAGGCATAGCGGTGTGTCTACCACACGGGGCGCTGCCGAGCAGCCATCGATCCGCCCCGCGGGATCAAATATGTATGTGCTATGCATATATTGTGCCGCAGTCGCGATATGACCAACTCGACGAGTTGCTGACGCGCATTCACATCGCGCGGCAGCGGCCGACCTGGCGGCGCCGTCTGCTCGACGGAACCGGTCCGGTGACGAACGTGTCGACGTTGCGGGTGCTGCGCGCGGTCGAGCAATGTGAACACTCCGACGAGGGGGCATCCATCCGCGATGTTGCCGAGTACATGGCTGTTGAGCATTCGACCGCCAGCCGCCTCGTGGCCACCGTCGTCGCGGCCGGGCTGTTGACGAAGTCCTGCGCCGCCGACGATCAACGGCGGCGCGCCCTGGTGCTGACCGACACCGGCCGCAAGGCGCTTGCCACCGTGACCGGTCGGCGGCGGGATCTGGTCGCCGAGGCCATCGCCGACTGGCCGGACCCGGATGTCGACGCCCTGGTCACCCTGCTCGACCGGCTGACCGAACGCTTCGAACGCGCGGCGAACGGATGACCGCTGATATCACCGCCCCGCTGAGGTCGCGCGGTGCATTCGGGCTGATGTTCGATCCGGTGTTCGGCGCGCTCTTCTGGGGAAAGATGTTCTCTGTCGTCGCGGTGTGGACGCACGGCATCGTCGCCGCGATCGTGATGTACGACGCGACGCACTCAGCGCTGATGGTCGGCCTGGTCGGTGTCGTCCAGTTCGCGCCACAGCTGGTCCTGAGTCCCACCAGCGGCAAGTGGGCCGACACCGGGAACCCGGCGCGTCAGATCCTGCTCGGCCGGGTGTTGTGCGTCGCCGGGTCCGGATCCGCGGCGACATGGTTGCTCCTCGAACCGGGACTGCAGGGAATGTCGGCCGCGGTGCCGGTGCTGGTCGGCACTGCCCTGGTCGGGTTCGGATTCGTCGTGGGCGGGCCCGCCATGCAGTCGATCGTGCCGACGTTGATCCGCGATGGTGAACTCTCTACAGCCATGGCGCTCAACAGCATTCCGATGACGATCGGCCGCATCGTCGGCCCCGCCGCGGGCGCCTACCTGGCCGCGCATTTCGGCTCGGCCTCCGGTTTCGCCGTCAGCGCCGTCCTGCACCTCGTCTTCGCGGTCTTCCTCATCGTCGTGCACTTCCCGGCACCGCCGGTGCGGCGCTCCGACGCCGACTATCGCGTGCGGGCCGCGGTCACGTACGTCTGGCGGGACCGCCCGCTGCTGCTCGCGTTGATCGCGGTCACGACCGTCGGCTTCGCCTCGGACCCGTCGATCACGTTGACGCCCTCGGTGGCCGATGAACTCGGCGGAGGCGCCAGACTCGTCGGAACGCTGTCGGCGGTGTTCGGTATCGGCGCGGCAGTCGGGATGGCGGCGCTGGCCCTGATGGGCGGCCGGATGGCCTCGGCACGCGTGTCGTCCATCGGGCTGTGCGGGCTCGCCGCCGGGTGCGCGGTGCTCGCCGTCGCGATGGTGCCTGCGGTGGCGATGACCGGGTTTGCGTTGGCAGGCTTGGGCTTCGGCTGGGCCATGACCGGGCTCAGCACGGTGGTGCAGGAGCGTGCGCCCGAGGAGTTGCGTGGCCGGATCATGGCGCTGTGGTTGGTCGGGTTCCTCGGCTCCCGGCCGATCGCGGCGGCGCTGCTCGGCGGGACCGCGGACGCGGTCAACGTGCAGGCGGCGTTCGCCGTGGCCGCGGCGCTGACCCTGGCGGTGACGCTGTGGTGCCGGCCGTCGAAGCTCGCCGGCCCGTTGCCGACCCGTGTGTGATCAGTCCGTGGTGCTGTCGGTGTCGTTGGCCGCGGCCAGAAGCGCGTTGATCGACGCCGGATCGACTGGGCTGCCGCTGGCGGCCGCCAGCATGCCTGCTCTGCCGATCGGGATCGAATCGAGCATCTTCGCGAGGTCAGCGTCCTCAGCGATAGAACCCGCTGCCCCGGCCGCGCCGTCGGCCATCATCGAGGCCATCGCGGCCCGCAGGATGGGGCCGGCGACCGGGTGGGCCATGACGTCGCCGATCGATGACCGACCGGACAACGGCACGACGACGTCGTCGCCCTCGATCTCGATGGTCACCGACGACCGGATGTCGCGGCTGGATGCTGCGACGTCAACGGCGTACTTGCCGCCTTCCACGATCCAGGCATCGACACGAATGTCCCAGTAGGCGAGGTCCTTCCGGCGCACCGTGAGCATGACCTCACGGCAGTCGCCTGCGTCGAGCGCGACCGGGGCGAAGGCCTTCAGCTCGCGCACCGGGCGCTGCACCCGGCCACCGGACAGGGATGCGTAGACCTGGACGATCTCACGGCCCGGGGTGGCACCCAGGTTGGTCACCGCAACCTTGACGTCGAGGTCGCCGTCACTGTTCACGGTGACCGTGGCAGCTCCGTATCCGAACGTCGTATACGAGAGGCCGTGGCCGAACGGGAATGCGACATCGATACCGCGTGCGTCGTACCACCGGTAGCCCACGAACAGGCCTTCCCCGTAGCGGACATGGGAGAATTCGCCGGGGAAGTCGAGATAGGCCGGGGTGTCCGATAACTGCACCGGGATCGTCTCGGTCAGCTTGCCCGACGGGTTGACGTCACCGAACAGCACGTCGGCGATCGCACCGCCACCCGCTTGACCCAAAAGCCATCCTTCGAGAATCGCCGGGACCCTCTCGGCGAACGGCAGGGCAACGACACCTCCGTTGGACAGCACCACGACCGTGTTCGAGTTGACGGCGAGCACGGCATCGAGGACGGCCAGCTGCTCGGCGGGCAGATCGATGTCGGCGCGGTCGTAGCCTTCGGACTCCAGACCAGCCGGCAGCCCGAGGAAGACCACCGCGACGTCGGCACCCGATGCGGCGTCGGCGGCCGCACCGCGCAGGCGAGCGGACTCGTCGTCGGACCGCTTCGCCGCGCTAGCAAAACCCGCTGCGTACCTGACGTTTCCGGTGGCCAGGGAATGAATCTCGTCGAGCGCGTGGTCCAGGCGCGTCGGATTGATCCTCGACGATCCGGCGCCCTGGTAGCGGGGCGCTGCGGCGAACGCACCGATGACCGCGATGTTCGCGTGCTTCCCGATCGGCAGGATGCGGCCCTCGTTCTTGAGCAGAACGATCGACCGGCCGGCGGCTTCGCGGGCGAGTGCATGGTGTTTCTCGACGTCGAGGGGGCCCGTGGTCGCGCCTCCCCCGGCCTGGGCTCTGCGGACGAGTTCCAGTACGCGGCCCGCTGCGGCGTCGAGGACGCCCTCGTCCAGTGAGCCATTCTTCACTGCCTCGACGACCTGGGCGTCGGTGACTCCGTTCGACGTGGGCATCTCGAGGTCCAGTCCGGCTTCAATCCCGGCGACGCGGTCGTTGACCGCCCCCCAGTCCGAGACGACGACGCCACCGAATCCCCATTCCTCGCGCAGGACAGTCGTGAGAAGCCATCGGTTCTCCGAGGCATAGACACCGTTGATGCGGTTGTAGGAGCACATCACAGTCCACGGCTGTGCCTCCTCGACGACATACTGGAAGCCGCGCAGATAGATCTCGCGCAACGGCCGGGCATCGACGTCGGAACTGATTCGCATGCGGTCGGTTTCCTGGTTGTTGGCCGCGAAGTGTTTGAGTGATGCGCCGACCCCCCGTGACTGCATACCCCTCACCAGGGCCGCGCCCAGCACACCCGAGACGATCGGGTCTTCGGAGAAATACTCGAAATTGCGTCCGCCCAGCGGCAAGCGTTTGATGTTGATGCCCGGGCCGAGCAGAACCGCGACGCCTTCGATCGAAGCCTCCACGCCCAGCGCCCGGCCGACGCGCTCGAGGAGCTCGACATCCCAGGAGGAACCGAGACCGACCGCAGGCGGGAAGCATGTCGCGGGAACACTGTCACCGATATCGAGATGGTCGCCATCCTGGCGCTGCTTGCGCAGGCCGTGTGGTCCGTCGGTCAGCAGTATCGACGGAATCCCGGCGTGCTCAACCGATTTCGTACACCAGAAGGTCGCACCGCTGGTGAGCGAGGCCTTGGCTTCGACCGTGAGGTCCGCGATCGTCGCATCGTCGGCGGACGAGGTAGTCACCAGGGGACGACGCCGTTGCGGTCGAAGAA
>Ga0190271_10002625_pt1 | contig 10985 bp, 8 predicted proteins | sample Popmic356T_FD_133747 | JGI IMG/M metagenome (GOLD analysis project Ga0190271, IMG submission 133747) | Populus adjacent soil microbial communities from riparian zone of Weber River, Utah, USA - 356 T | ecosystem: Environmental > Terrestrial > Soil > Riparian zone | place: USA: Utah | collected...
AGTCCGCGGTGGCTCGAGGCGCCGGCGAAGCCCAGGCGGACGAGGCCCTCTTCGCCGGTCTTGATCGAATCGGCGACAGCCTTGGTGCGGCGCATCTGCTCGAGCACCTGACGCGCTGGCGGCAGCAGTCGGGCACCCGCTTCGGTGAGCGTCACCGTGCGCGTGCTCCGGATGAAGAGCTCGAGCCCGAGTTCGGCCTCGAGCTGCCGGATGCGGTTGCTCAGCGGCGGTTGTGAGATTCGCAGTCTCGCGGCGGCTCGACCGAAATGCAGTTCCTCGGCAACGACCACGAACGCTTCGATATCTCGAATCTCCAAGACAGCACCCCCGGCCATATTCTGTCGCGTTCGCGAAGAATCCAATAGCGATTGATAGACCTTGCCGTCGAGTTCCGGGGGAGACTCTGCTGGTCAGATGGCCAATTGGATCATCGCGAAGCGTTCATCGATACCAGATTAGGAATAAATCGACCTACATTGATAACAATAAAACCTTCACACCTGACGAGTTTCGCCCTAGGTTCAATCTCGTTGGCGACCCGCCGTGGAGTCGCCCCGATGGAGGGACCGAAGATGTTCCGATGGAAAGCAACCGCTGCCGCGGTAGTCGTGGCAGCGCTGGCCTTGTCCGGATGTGCCGCATCCGGTTCTGGAAGTCCCAGCGCCGGCGCATCCGGCGAGGGGGAGAAGCTCACGATCGTAGGCACCCTGTCGCCCACCTCTCTGGATGCGGCGGTCTCGTCGTGGGGCAACGCAGCGCCGTTCTACCAGGCGGTCTACGACACCCTGCTCCTCGCGACTCCGGAAGGGACGATCGAACCCTTCCTTGCCTCGGAGTGGTCGTACAACGATGACAACACTGTGCTCACTCTCACCCTGCGTGACGATGTCACGTTCTCGGACGGCAGCAAGCTGACCAGCGAGGTCGTGAAGACGAACCTCGAGCGCTTCAAGGCGGGTACATCGCCGGATGCCGCGTTCCTCAGAAACCTCGACACGATCGACACGCCCGACGACACGACCGTGGTGCTCAACCTCTCGGCTCCGGATCCCGGCATGCTCAGCTATCTCACCCGCGATCCCGGCCTGATCGCCAGCGGTGAAGCCATCGCCTCGGACGCCGAGGGCCTGGCCACCAACCCCATCGGTTCGGGGCCCTACGTCCTCGACACCGACAAGACGGTGACGGGCACGAGCTACGTGTACACGAAGAATGAGGATTACTGGAGTCCGGATCTTCAGCACTACGGGGAACTCGTCATCAATGTGATCCCCGACCCCACGGCTGCGCTGAACGCCATCAAGTCGGGCGAAGCCAACGGCGTCCGACTGGCGAACAACCAGAACCTCGCGGAGATCGAAGCCGCCGGCTGGACGATCAATGCCGGCCAGATCAACCAGTTCGGTCTGCTTCTTCTCGACCGCGCCGGAACGCTGAACCCCGCGCTGGGCGAGGTCAAGGTGCGCCAGGCGATCAACCACGCGTTCGATCGTGAGGCGCTGCTGACGGCTCTTCAGAAGGATGCCGGCGAGGTCAACGTGCAGACCTTCCCCCCGCGATCGGCGGCATTCGACGAGTCGCTCAACGACACGTACCCCTATGACCCCGAGAAGGCCAAGGAACTGCTCGCCGAAGCGGGCTACCCCGATGGGTTCACCCTCGAGATGCCGAGCACCGCGAGCGTGGGACCGACCACGTTCAACCTCATCACCCAGCAGCTCGGCGACATCGGCATCACCGCGAAGTTCACCGATGCGGGCAACAACTACGTCTCGGACATGCTCGCCGCGAAGTACGCGGCCGCGTGGATCGGACTGGAGCAGACCGGCGACTGGCAGATCACGCAGTTCATGATCGCGCCGACGGCGACGTTCAACCCGTTCCACTACGAGGACCCAAAGGTGAACGAACTGCTCGAGAAGATGCAGTACGGCGATCAGGACGCGCAGAATGAGGCCGCGACCGAGTTGAACAAGTACATCCTCGACCAGGCGTGGTTCGCCTGGTGGTACCGGCCGCAGAACAGCTACGCGACCGACGCCAACACCTCGGTAGAGATGATGCCGACGAACAACTACCCCGCGATCTACGACTTCCAGCCGAAGAACTAGCTCGCTTGCCTCCCCGGCTCGCGGTTGCCCGCGAGCCGGGGAGGCAGCCAAGACAGGAGCGATCATGCTCGTATTCATCATCAGGCGCCTCCTCGCGGGGATCGTGCTTCTGCTTGCGGTGTCATTCGTGGCCTTCACGATGCTCTACATCGGCGGTGGCGACATCGCACGGCGACTGCTCGGCGAGAACGCAGCGCCTGAGGTCGTCGCGCAGAAGGCAGCCGAGCTCGGGCTCGACCGGCCATTCTTCGTTCAGTACCTCGACTGGCTCGGCGGCGCCGTCCGTGGCGACCTCGGTGCCTCGTGGTTCACCAGCCAGGCGGTAGTGGTCGACTTGAGCAGCCGGCTCCCCGTCACACTCTCGATCGTCGTCGGCGCCGTCCTCCTCGCGGCCGTCGTGTCGGTGGTCTTGGGAGTCCTCGCCGCGACGCGGGGCGGATGGATCGACGGTCTCGTGCAGTTCATCTCGGTCATCGGCTTCTCGATTCCGAACTTCCTGATCGCCCTCATGCTCGTGATCGTGTTCGCCATCAATCTTGGATGGTTCAACGCGACCGGCTACGTGACATTCGCGATCTCCCCAGCCGGATGGGTGGCCTCGGTCACCCTTCCGATCATCGCCCTCTCGCTGGCGACGATCGCGACAGTCACCCAGCAGATCCGCGGATCGGTGCTCGATGCGATGACGCGCGACTACGTCCGCACGCTCCAAACCCGCGGTCTGAACTCGCGAACCATCGTCCTCCAACACGTTCTGCGAAACGCAGGCGGTCCGGCACTCGCGGTGCTCGCCGTTCAATTCATCGGTCTGCTGGGCGGCGCAATCGTCATCGAGCAGATCTTCGCGCTTCCCGGAATCGGGCAGCTCACGGTCCAGGCGACGACGCTCGGCGACATTCCCGTCGTGATGGGCGTCGTGATGATCACGGCGATCATCGCGGTGATCGTCAACCTTGCCATCGACCTCGCGCAAGCTGCGCTCAATCCGAAGGTGCGACTCTCATGACCGCTGTCGATGTTCCCACGACGGTACCTGCGCCGCTCGCGCGCGTATCGCTGACCCGGCGTCTGATCCGTCGCCCTATCGCGCTCGCGGCATTGATCTTCCTCGGGATCATCGTGCTCGTGGCTCTCGTCGGGCCGTTCTTCGCACCGTATGGGCCCAACGAGGGGAGCATCAGCGACATCCTCGCTCCGCCCAGCCCTGAACACCTTCTCGGTGCTGACAGTTCGGGGCGCGATGTGTTCTCACGACTCCTCTACGCGACGCGGATCAGCGTCCTTGCCGCCGCACTTGCGACGGTGACATCGCTCGTTATCGGAGTGGTCGCGGGGCTGCTCGCCGGCTACTACCGAGGCTGGTTCGACACGACCGCCTCCTGGTTCACCTCGCTGATCATGGCATTGCCGGGCATCGTCGTCCTCCTCGCGGCGCGCACCGTGTTCGGTCCATCGGTGTGGCTCGCGATGGTCATCTTCGGCATCATCCTCTCGCCTGCGTACTACCGGCTCGTCTATGCAACGGTGTCCGGCGTGCGCAACGAACTCTTCATCGACGCCGCCCGCGTCTCGGGGCTCAGCGACACCCGCATCATCGGCCGCCACATCCTCTCGGTCGTGCGAGCGCCGATCATCATCCAATCGGCGATCATCGCGGGGATTGCGATCGCGATCCAGTCGGGACTGGAGTTCCTGGGTCTCGGAGACCTCACGGTTCCGACCTGGGGTGCCATGCTCAACGACGCCTTCATCAACATCTACTCCGCTCCCTGGCTCATGCTTCCGCCGTCGTTGGCGATCTCGCTGACCTGTATCGCGCTGACCCTCCTCGCCAACGGCATGCGCGACGTGCTGGAGCGAAGCGTGACCGTCCGCCGTCGTGCACGGCGGGCCGTCACGACCAAGACGGGCTCGGTCGCAGCCGTCACCACCTCGTTCTCACTGAGCGGGGGTGACTCCGCTGTCACAGACCTCGAACCCGAACCGCTCCTCGACGCCGGGCCGATCATCCATCGCGACGATGCCCATTCCACGTCGGACAATTCCGAGCCGCTCCTTCGCATCACCGATCTGCGAGTCGGCTACGAGCAGGCAGAAGGTCCTGATGTGGAAGTCGTGCACGGGGTGAGCCTCGACGTGCGAAAAGGCGAGATCCACGGTCTCATCGGCGAGTCGGGATCCGGCAAGACCCAGACGGCATTCGCCGTTCTCGGCGTGCTGCCCCGCGGCGGCCGAGTCACCGCCGGCGAGATCACGTTCGACGGGCTCCGCTTGACGGGCAGCGCGCGTGAAGGGCGCTCCTACCGCGCGGTTCGGGGGACTCGGATCGCCTACATCCCACAGGAGCCGATGTCGAACCTCGACCCCTCCTTCAAGATCGGCTTCCAGCTGGTGCAGCCCCTTCGGCAGACGCTGGGGCTGTCCAAGAAGGACGCCACGGCCAAGGCGCTCGCCCTGCTCGATCGAGTCGGCATCCCCAACCCGAAACGCACATTCGACGCGTATCCGTTCGAGGTGTCGGGCGGGATGGCGCAGCGTGTACTCATCGCGGGTGCCGTCTCGACGGAACCCGACCTGATCATCGCCGATGAGCCGACGACGGCGCTCGACGTGACAGTTCAGGCCGAGGTTCTCGATCTCATCCGTGACCTCCAGCGGGAGCGCGGCATGGCTGTTCTCCTGGTCACTCACAACTTCGGAGTGGTGGCCGACCTCTGCGACCGGGTCACGGTCATGCAGCAGGGTCGATTCGTCGAGCAGGGTCCGGTGCGAACGATTCTGGGTCACCCAGAGCACCCGTACACCCGGTCTCTGCTGGATGCCATTCTCGATGAAGGGCCAGCGCGCGAAGAGCTTGACGAGATTGAGGGAGCACAGCGATGACTTCTCTGTTGAACGTCACCGACCTCCAGGTCGAATACCCGGGCAAGGGATTCCGCGCGAAGCCGTTTCAGGCACTCAAAGGCGTGTCACTTCACATCGAGCCGGGGGAAACGGTCGGGCTGGTCGGCGAGTCGGGCTCGGGCAAGACGACCCTCGGTCGCGCGGTACTTGGCCTCGCACCGGTCACCGGCGGCACGATCACCTACGACGGCAAGGACATCAGCCACCTCCACCGCCGGGAGCGCCGCGCGCTCAGCTCCGAGATCCAGGTCGTGTTCCAAGACCCGTACTCGTCGCTCAACCCCTCCATGACGATCGAGCAGATCCTCGCAGAGCCGCTCAGCGTACGCGGAGTCGCGACGAAGGACGCGCGGGGTCGTGTCCGAGATCTGCTCGACCGCGTCGGTCTGCCCGCCGACGCAGCAGGCCGCCTGCCCCGAGAGTTCTCCGGCGGGCAGCGTCAGCGGGTCGCTATCGCGCGAGCCCTCGCTCTCGACCCGAAGCTGATCGTGTGTGACGAACCCGTATCGGCACTCGACCTATCGACCCAGGCCCGGGTGCTCGATCTGTTCATCGAGATTCAGCGGCGCACCGGGGTGGCATACCTCTTCATCTCGCACGACCTCGCCGTTGTGCGTCACATCAGTCACCGCGTCGCGGTCATGTACCGTGGCGAGCTCGTCGAGACCGGCAAGGGCGACCAGGTGACGGCCAGACCAGAGCACCCCTATACGCAACGGCTGTTCCTCGCCGCTCCCGTGCCTGATCCAGACAAGCAGCGGCAGCGCCGCGAGGCGAGGCGGGAACTGCTCACCTCGGCTCAGGCCGACCAGTGACGAGCGACGCGCCCGGGATGACGGATCAGATCACCCAGCAGAGTCAGAGAGGCCGCATCCGAGGATCGTATGCAAAAGGGGACGCTCGTCGAACTCAGATCCTTGATGCCGCGTTCGAAGTCTTTGCAACGGGGGGCTTCCGAAACCCGAGCATGGTGCAGATCGCGGCAGCGTGTGGTGTCACTCGGATGGGACTCGTCCACTACTTTCCGACCAAGGAATCGCTTCTCGAGTCGGTGCTCGTCGAGCGTGATCGACGCGCCGCGGAGCTCTTCTTCGCCGGGGCGCCTGCGGAGACCGACGACGGCCTGGCCTACTTCACTCGTCTGCTGAAAGTGGCGGAGCACAATGCCCACAATCCCGGCATCGTCAGCCTGTTCGCGGTTCTCTCGACGGAAGCGACTGATCCGGAGCATCCGGCCCATGATTATTTCATCGCGCGCTACCGGCGCAGTCTGGAGCGCACACGTCTGGCTCTCGCCAATCTCGAGGGCCGCGGCCTTCTGAAGGCTGCGGGTCGTCGGCCCGGAATCGAGGCGGAGATCATCGCGACGATGGATGGCCTGCAGGTGCAGTGGCTGCTCGACCCCGCTGCGACCCCGATGGTCGACCTGCTACGCGCTCGCCTCGAAGAGCTCATCGACGCCGACCTTGTCTGACCAACTCAGACCTCTACCAAGTGAATGCGAATGACTGAATACTCGACTGATCCGGCCTCGATCACGACCGGAACCGGATACTGGACGACCGCGGCACTCGAGCATCCGCCGATCCGTGTGCTTCACGTCGCGGACGGTCCTCATGGCCTCCGGATCCAGGATGATGACAACCCCGATCATCTTGGACTCGGTCGAAGCAGGCCAGCGACCTGCTTTCCGCCCGCAGTCACACTCGCATCGTCCTGGGACAGCGAACTGGTCCGCGAGGTCGGAGCGGCGCTGGGTCGGGAAGCCGCGACGGCCGGGGTTGATGTCGTGCTCGGTCCCGGGGTCAACATCAAACGCTCGCCTCTCTGCGGGCGCAACTTCGAGTACTTCTCGGAGGACCCCTTGCTCACCGGCAGACTGGGCGGCGCGATGGTGGCCGGAATCCAGAGCAACTCGGTCGCCGCATCCCTGAAGCATTTCGCCGCGAACAACCAGGAGACAGACCGCCTACGGGTGAGCGCGGTGATCGGCGAGCGTGCGTTGCGAGAGATCTATCTGCGTGCGTTCGAACTCGTGCTCCGCGAGAGCCACCCCTGGACGATCATGAGTGCCTACAACCGAATCAACGGCGTGTACGCCTCGGAGAATCCCTGGCTGCTCGAGGACGTGCTGCGAAAGGAGTGGGGTTTCGACGGCGTCGTGGTCTCGGATTGGGGCGCGGTCCATGATCCTGTCGCTGCGCTGCAGGCGGGGCTCGATCTGCGGATGCCCGGTCGCCCCGAAGACTTGCGCGTAAGGCGCGCCCTCGATGCGGGTGAGATCGATGAGAGAGTGCTCGATCGCACGGTGGCGCGCATGCAGACGCTGGCTCAGCGCACCGAACGTCCGCAACCGATGCATGACACCGACATGCACGACGAACACCACAAGCTCACTCGGCGCGCGGCGGCCGAATCCGCCGTCCTGCTGCAGAACGACGGCACCCTGCCGCTGGTGATCACGCCAGGGCTGCGGGTTGCGGTCATCGGCGAACTTGCTCGTTCCCCGCGCTTTCAAGGGGCTGGGAGCTCCGCCGTGAATCCCACGAGGGTGTCGAGCGCGCTCGAGACCCTGCGGGGCGACATCGAGCGGGCGGGCGGAAGCGTCGAGTTCGCTCCTGGCTATCGGCTCGACGCAGGTTCGGACGAGACCGGCTCAGTCGCTGAGGCGGTTGAGCTGCTGACTCGCGTCGACGTCGGCATCGTATTCGTGGGCCTTCCCCCCTTCTACGAAACAGAGGGGCGAGACCGCACCTCGATCGACCTGCCCGCTGATCAACTCGAGCTGCTGTCCGCGATCGCCGAATCGCAGACCCCGGTCGCAGTCGCGCTCAGCAATGGAAGCGTCGTGACGACCGCAGGGTGGCGCGGGGGAGTGAACGCCATCGTCGAATTCTGGCTGACCGGACAGGCCCATGGTGAGACAGTGGCCGATGTGCTGCTCGGCCGCGTGAATCCCTCCGGCAAGCTCGCCGAGACAGTTCCGCTTCGACTTGAAGACACTCCATCGTTCCTCAACTTCCCCGGCGAATCAGGGGAGGTCTACTACGGGGAGGGAGTCCACGTCGGCTACCGCCATTACGACGCCACCCGCGCAGACGTCGATCAGCCGTTCGGGCATGGGCTCTCCTATACGACGTTCGCATACTCCGGCCTCACCGTGACCGCCAACGCAGTGGATGATGACATAGCCCTCCAGGTCCGGCTCCAGCTGACGAATACCGGTGCGCGAGCGGGCGCCGAGGTGGTGCAGGTCTACCTCGGCGAATTCTCGTCGCAAGTCAGACTTCCCCCTCGGCAGCTCCGTGGCTTCGCCAAGGTCTCGCTCGCGGCCGGCGAGTCTCTGACGGTGGCGATCGACGTGCGTCGGTCGGATCTCGGGTACTACAGCGTGGCGCTGGGACGGTGGATCAGCGAGGGGGGACCGGTGCGAGTCGAAGTCGGATCGTCGTCGCGCGACATCCGACTCATCGAACAGGTGCGGATGGACGGTGAGGCAGCCGTCGTCCCGCTCAGTATCTGGTCGACGTGGGGAGAGTGGCGAGCCCACGACACGGGGAGTGTGCTGCTCGCCTCGGCGATCACGCGAGGCGGCGGGCTGCGCGGAAGAGTCGCGGATCTCATCCAGGATGAGACCGGGAAGCAATCGGTGTTGGCGCTGCCCATGCAGACGCTGGTCGAATTCCCTGGCTTCCCCGTCGAGCAGGAGGAGATTCAGCGATTGCTCCTCGCGCTCGGAGACGCGGCATGAGCGGGTCCGCAATTCGACGAGACTCCGTTCGCGCCGCGGGGGAGCAAACGTGCGAGAGCTGATGCCCGGGCAGCGATCATGCGTGTGGACATGGTCGCTGGCGGAGGGACAGCCGACATTGGTGTTCGAATCGGATGAGCTGCTGCTGGAGGCACCGAACTGGATCGACCGCAGCAACCTCCTGGTCAACGGTGCGGGCGATCTCCACCGACTGACACTCGCCGGAGAACTGCAACCCGTCGGTCATCAGGGGCTGCCGTCGCTCAACAACGATCATGTCATTGCGAGAAGCGGCGAGTCGGTCTTCGCCTCCGCGAACGATGGGCAACTATACGAGATCTCACTCCTCGACGGTGCGAGCCGTCAGATCACGACTGCATCCGGGGCACCCGGCGTCCACCACTATCTCCATGGCGTGAACGCCGATGACCAGCGACTCGCGTTCGTGGGCGTGAGAGCGCTTGCCAAAGGGGGTTCGTCAACCGCCCTTTACACCGTGTCGCGGGACGGAACCGACTATCGCCAGCTGACCGACGGTTCGAGCGCTGTCGATGGCTGCGAATTCGCCCCGGACGACTCATGGCTCTATTACAACTCCGAGGAATTCGACGGCCATGCTCAGATCGCGCGCTGCCGACCGGACGGCACGGCGGCAGAGCAGCTGACCTTCGATGATGCGGTGAACTGGTTTCCCCATCTCTCGCCCGACGGGATGAACGCCGTCTACCTCGCATTTCCGTCGGGCACCGAGGGCCATCCGGCGAACCTGCGAGTGCAGCTGAAGCTGGCCCCCGGCCTCGACTGGAATGCTCCGGACACTGTCGTTCGGATCTTCGGCGGACAAGGCTCTCTAAACGTGAACAGCTGGAGCCCGGACTCGAGCGCGTTCGCCTTCGTGAGCTACCCGATCACTCCGCCTGTCTGACCCAACGCCCTACGGAGGTCTTATGCTGCCGAGTGTCTTTCCTGAACCCCGAGTCTTCGCACCGAACACCGGCGAGCCTTCCCTGCGGTGGGGCATCCTCGCCCCCGGAGAGATCGCGCGCAGCTTTGCCCAGGCGCTGAGGCAGCACACCGCACAGCGGCTGATCGCCGTCGCTTCTCGCTCGAAGGAACGCGCCCTCGCATTCGCCCGCCGGTTCGACGTGGAAGCTGTTCACGAATCCTACGAAGCGCTGGTCGCGAACCCGGAGGTCGACGTCGTCTATATCGCGGCCCCAGCCAGCGAGCACGTGGCACTCGGAATGCTCGCCATCGCGGCAGGGAAGCATGTGCTGATCGAGAAGCCGCTCGCGACCGACGCGACTGACGCACGACTCCTCGCGAACGCCGCACGAGCGGGAGGTGTTCTCCTGATGGAGGCGATGTGGAGCCGCTACCTGCCGCAGGCTTCGGTGATCCGCACGCTCGTATCGGACGGAGTCATCGGCGCGCCACGGGGAGTCGTCGCGGACCACAGTCAGGCCGTCGCGTTCGACCCCAGCCATCGTCTGTACCGTGCAGACCTCGGAGGTGGGGCGCTGCTCGACCTCGGGATCTATCCGATTCAGCTCGACTCGATGATTCTCGGAAGTCCGAAGCGGGTGACGGCGATCGGCGGTCTCGCAGAGTCGGGTGTCGACGCCTACTGCACAGTGGTCCTCGACCATGGCACAGGAGTGCAATCGACGGTGACGACGTCGATCCTGGCTCGCGCGGGCTCTCGTGCGACCATTTTCGGCGGTGAGGGACGCATCGACATCGAGGGTCCTCACCACGTTCCCACGACTTTGACGCTCCGCGACAACAGCGTGCGCGGGCCGCGACTGACTTGGACCGATCCCACGGGCCTTGCGTTCTACGACGGGCTGTCATGGGAGGCGACCGCCGTTGCGACATTCGTCGGCGAAGGACGCACGGAATCGCCGCTGCACACGCTGGACGAGACGGTCCTCATTCTCGAGACGATCGACGAGGCGCGACGACAGCTGCAAAATAGTTGATTGCGCGGCCAGGATCGCCGGTCGGGGCTGCGCGCTACCGCGCCGGGTCCGCGGCGCAGTCGCTCAGATCTGTTTGCGCCGCATCCGCGGCGGGGTCTGCGGCGCAGGCGGCCTCTGCGCCCTCGCCGGTGACCGCCAGGCGTCGATCCGGATCGAGTTTGTCGAGAATCGCGTACGAGATGTCTGCCAGTCGGGTGACGCCGCCTTCTCCGAGGCCGTCCAGGATCATCCCGCGCA
>Ga0190271_10002626_pt1 | contig 10983 bp, 6 predicted proteins | sample Popmic356T_FD_133747 | JGI IMG/M metagenome (GOLD analysis project Ga0190271, IMG submission 133747) | Populus adjacent soil microbial communities from riparian zone of Weber River, Utah, USA - 356 T | ecosystem: Environmental > Terrestrial > Soil > Riparian zone | place: USA: Utah | collected...
GCTGGGCGCGCTGCGGCCGGATCTCGCGCGGCTGTCGCCCGCGGCCGGGCTCGGGCGCGCGTTCGGGGCGCAGGCGGCGTTGCAGGTCGGCAAGGGCCTGCTCAAGGCGACGCTGGTCGCGGTGCTCGCCTGGCTGACCGTGCGGCCGTTGCTGGCGGGCCTGGCGTCGCTGTCGGGGGCGCCCGTCGCCAGGCTGGCGGGGGCGCTGGGTGTCGTCGCCGCGCAGCTGGCCGAGCGGGTCGCGCTGGTGGCGCTGGCGCTGGGGGTCGCGGACTACCTGCTGGTGCGGCACCGTCACCTGGGGCGGCTGCGGATGACGCGCGAGGAGGTCAGGCGCGAACACAAGGAATCGGAGGGGGATCCGAGCCACCGCGCGGAGCGGCAGCGGTTGCACCGCGAGCTCCTGGAGCAACGAATGGTCGCCGAGGTCCGAAAAGCGGACTTCGTCGTGGTCAATCCAGATCACATCGCGGTCGCGCTTCGCTACGATCGCAACGGGGAAGCGGCGCCGGTCGTCGTCGCGCGCGGCGAGCGCCTGCTCGCCGAACGGATCAAGGCCGTGGCGCGCGAGGCGGGCGTGCCGATCTTCCGCGACGTGACGCTCGCCCGGTCGCTGCGCGACCTGCCCGAGGGCACCGAGATCCCGGCCGCGCTGTACGAGGCGGTGGCCGAAATTCTGCGCGCTGTCTACGCCATGTCCCCGTCCCCGTCCCCGTCCCCGTCTCCGTCTTCGTCCGCGTCTCCGTCCCCGTCTCCATCCTCGTCCGCGTCTCCGTCCCCGCCGCCCTCTCGTCCCCCTGGCGTGGGATGGAAGCGGGCATAGAATGTCGGGCCTCATGACGAAGAAGCGAGTCCGGAAGGCCGTGTTGCCGGTCGCGGGGCTGGGAACGCGTTTTCTTCCCGCCACCAAGGCGATCCCGAAGGAGATGTTGCCGCTCGTCGATACCCCGAGCATCCAGCTGATCGTCGAGGAGTGCGTGGCCGCCGGCATCGAGGAGATCATCTTCATCAGCGCGCGCGGCAAGTCGGCGATCGAAGATCACTTCGATCGCGCGGGCGAGCTCGAGGCGCTGCTCGAGCGGCGGGGCAAGACGGACGACCTCGCGCTCGTGCGGCGGCCGACCGAGATGGCCCGCTACGTCTCCGTGCGCCAGGGTGAAGCGCGTGGGCTCGGGCACGCCGTGTTGTGCGCGCGCGACGCCGTGGGCGACGAGCCGTTCGCGGTCGTGCTGGGTGACGATCTGCTCGATGCCGAGGTGTCGGGCGTGCGCCAGCTGATCGACGTCTACGAGAAGACGGGCACGGGCGTCATCGCCCTGAAGGAGGTGCCGGCGGGGCAGGAGCACATGTACGGCATCGTTGACGGCGAGCCGGCTGGTCCGCGCCAGCTCTCGATCCGCAAGCTGATCGAGAAGCCGGCGCCCGGGACGGCGCCGTCGCGGATGGCGATCATCGGGCGTTACGTGTTGCCGCCGGAGATCTTCCCGATCCTCGCGGAGACCAAGCCGGGCAAAGGCGGCGAGATCCAGCTGACCGACGGGCTGGCGACGCTGTGCGAGCGCCATGGGCTGGCCGGCCTCGAGGTCGAGGGGCAGCGTCACGACGTCGGCGATCGCGCGGGTTACGTCGTGGCGATGGTGCACTACGCGCTCCGCCGCGCCGACATCGCCGACGAGGTGCGCGCTGGGGTCACGCGCCTGCTGGCGGAGACCGCCGCGAAGAAGTGAGCCTCCTCGAGGTCGCGGTCGCGCTGCCCGTGCAGGGCACGTTCACCTACCGCGACCCGCGCCCGGGAGCGGCGGCGCCGATCGGCGCGCAGGTCGTGGTCCCGTTCGGCCCGCGAACGGTGACCGGGTTTGTCGTCGCGCGCGCCGTCGCGGCGCCGGACGGCGCGACGACGCTCGACATCGAACAGGTCGTCGCGGGCGAGCCCGCGTTCGACGAGGCGATGATCGGCTTCGGTCGCTGGGTCGCCGACTATTATCAAGCGCCGCTCGGCGAGGTGCTGCGCGCGGCGTTGCCGCAGGGTGAGCAGGCGAGCGCGTCCCGCTCCGTCCGCCTGACCGCGGCCGGCCGACGGGCGCTGGAACGCCAGCCCGCGCTGCTGCCCGACACGCCCCCTACCGAGCCGGTGCTGGCCGCGCTGGCAGCGGCGGGGGGGGAGCTGCCCCTGCGGCGGCTCGCGCGTACGGTGCCGCGCGCGGAGCGCCAGCTGCCGCGGCTCTGCGACGCCGGGCTGGTCGAGGTGGGCGACGAGGTACAGGCCCGCCGGCCCCCCCCCACCGTGGCCTACGCGCGCGCCACCGGCCTGTCGGTCGAGACGCTGCCGAAGCGCGCGGCCAGCAAGAGGGCTGTCCTGGGCAAGCTCGGGACCGCCGACGACGGTGTCGCGATCGCGTCCCTGTCGGAGGCGGAGCGGGCGACGCTGCGCAAGTTGGTGGTCGCCGGGCTGGCGCGCATCGAGCATCGGGAGGTGGCGCGCGCGTCGGAGGCGAGAATCGCCGCCGCGCCCGAGGGGATGACGCTGACGCCGGCGCAGGCGCAGGCGATCGACGCGTTGACGGCGGGACTTGCGGGCGGCTTCGCCAGCTTCCTCCTGCAGGGGATCACCGGATCGGGCAAGACCGAGGTCTACCTGCGTGTGATCGCGGCGGCGCGGGCGGCCGGACGCGGCGCGCTGGTGCTGGTGCCGGAGATCGCTCTGACGCCCCAGCTCGCCGCCCGGTTTCGCGCCCGCTTCGGCGAGGACGTCGCCGTGCTGCACAGCGCGCTGCCGCCGCGCGAGCGGCTGGCGGCGTGGCGGCGCCTGCGGGCGGGTGAGGTCGGTATCGCGCTGGGCGCGCGCTCGGCGGTGTTCGCGCCGGTGCGCGCGCTGGGCGTCGTGGTCGTCGACGAGGAGCACGACCCGTCGTTCAAGCAGGAGGAGGGGGTGCGCTACCACGCGCGCGATCTGGCGGTGGTGCGCGCGCAGCGCGCGGGCGCGCTCGCGATTCTGGGCACGGCGACGCCGTCGCTGGAGAGCACGTACAACGTCGCGCGCGGGCGGTTCACGCGCTTGCTGTTGCCCGAGCGGGCGACGCCGCGGCCGCTGCCCGCCGTCACCGTCGTCGACCTGCGTCGCCACCCGCCCGGCCCGGACGGGCTGCTGTCGGCGCCGCTGGTGGAGGAGATGGGCGCCGCGCTGGCGGCCGGGGAGCAGAGCATCCTGTTCCTCAACCGACGCGGCTTCTCCACCCTGCTGCTGTGCCACGCGTGCGGCCACGTCGTGCGCTGTCCGAGCTGCGCGGTGTCGATGACGTACCACCATGGGCGGTCCCGCCTGGTTTGCCACTACTGCGGCCGCATCCAGCACGTGCCCGAGCGCTGCCCGTCGTGCTCGTCGACGCGCATCGAGCGGATGGGCACCGGTACCGAGCGCGTCGAGGCGATCGTGCGCGAGCGCTTCCCGGACGCGCGCGTCGCGCGGCTGGATCGCGACACCGCCGGCGAGCGGGCGGCGGCCGGCAGCGGGCTGGACGCGATCCTGGCGCGCATGCACGCCAGGGAGATCGACGTGCTCGTGGGGACGCAGATGGTGACCAAGGGCCACGATTTTCCGGGCGTCACGCTGGTCGGCGTACTGAAGCCCGATCAGACGATGAACCTGCCCGACTTCCGCGCCGCGGAGCGGACGTTCCAGCTCATCGAGCAGGTCGCGGGACGGGCGGGGCGCGGCGATCGCCCCGGCCGCGTCATCATCCAGACCTACGATCCGGAACATCCGGCCATCGCCGCCGCCGCGACGCACGACTACGAGGGCTTCGCGCGCGAGGAGCTGGCGGGGCGCGAGGAGGCCGGCTACCCGCCGTTTTCGCGCATGATCGCGCTGCGGATCGACGCGCGCGACGGCGCGCGCGCCCGCGCCGCAGCGACGACGGCCGCGGAGGCGGCCCGGCGGGCAGGCGGCGCCGCCGTCACCGTGCGCGGGCCCGCCGAGGCGCCGCTCGCGATGTTGCGCGGCCGCATCCGCTGGCAGGTCTGGCTGTCGTCGCGCGATCGCGCCCCGCTCGCCGCTGCCGCCCGCGCCGCCGCGGACGCGGTTGGCGCCACCGGCGACCTGCGCTTCGCCGTCGACGTCGATCCGCACAGCACGTTGTAGAGTTCGCGGTGCGATGAACGCACGCGGGATCGCGCTTGCGGTGGTGACAGCAGCGGCCGCGTGCGCGTCCCACGTCGCGCGGGTCGTCACCGAGACCGGCCGCCCCGCCGGCGAGACGATCGGCGACTACGCCCCGGCCGTCCGTAGCGAGGCGATGTGGCGGCTGCTGGCGGCGCGGCCGGGCACGGAGCACTTCGCCCGCTGCGAGGTGGTCAAGGTGATCATCGACCGTTCGGACGGCGAAGTCTATTTCATGGAGAGCAAGCGGTGGCCGATCCACTTCTTCTTCGCCGCGCGCTTCCTGAACAAGCCTGGCCGTCCCGTCGAGAGCCAGGCGACCTTCAACCGCCGTCAGTACAGGGCCGACGATCGCCGCTTCGTGCTCGCGACCGTCTCGCGCTTCGTCGACGCCGATCGCTGGGTGTTCGATCTGTTCGCGGGCGATACGCTCTCCGTGCAGGCGACCGCGGACGCCTTTCGAATCACCCGGGCACGCGTTTTCTTCGGCGAAGCGCTTGCTTACCGGCCCGTGCCGCCGCACCACGAGCGTGACATCGATCGACTGCGCGCCCTCATGCCGGTCGTCACCACCGACGAGCTCTACGGCAAGATTCGCTATCAGCCCAACGAGCTGGGCGACGCCTACGGCTATCTGAGGGTCTTTGCCCGCGGTGAGGCCTTCGACGCGGCGGCGGTGCGGCCGTACGACCTCCTCGTGCTCGCCGAGCAACCCGCCGACATCCCCGTCGTGTCCGGCGTGATCACCGACGAGCTGCAGGCGCCGCTCGGGCACATCAACGTGCTCTGCCACAACCGCAAGACCCCGAACATGGCCCTGCGCGGCGCGACGGAAAACGCCGAGGTGAAGGCGCTGGCCGGGAAGCTCGTGCACCTGACGGTCGGCGCGCAGAGCCATCGGCTGGAGCCCGCGACGCAGGCGCAGGCGGAAGCCGCGTGGGCCAAGAAGCGGCCCGCCAAGGGCTTCAGTCCCCCGCGCGACGATCGGGCGGCGGGACTGCCGCTGCTCGCCGAGCTCGGGCGGGGCGACGTCGCCCTCGTCGGGGCGAAGACGGCCCAGCTCGCGTTCGCCGCGCGTCGTCTGCCGGAGCGCTCCACGCCACGGGGGTTTGCGCTGCCGTTCTGGGCGTACGAGCGCTTTCTGCGTGAGACAGGCCTGGCGCCGAAACTGACGGCGATGCTGGCCGATCCCGCCTTCCGGCGGGATCCGGAGGTGAGGCGCAGCCGGCTGGATGCGTTCCGTGCCGAAATGACGGCGGCGCCCGTGCCGGCGGACATCGTCGCCGACGTGATTCGCCGGGCGCGAGCAACCCTGCCCGCCGGTCGCGTCCGTCTCCGTTCGAGCACGAACGCCGAGGATCTGCCCGGCTTCAACGGCGCCGGGCTCTACCGTTCAACGCGCGTCGACCCGGGCGATCCCGCGGACGTTGCGCGCGGGCTGCGCGAGGTGTGGGCCAGCACCTGGTTGTGGGCCGCCTTCGAGGAACGCGAGTACTACCGCATCGACCACCGCACCGTCGGCATGGCGATCCTGGTCCAGGAGTCGATCGACGACGACGTCGGCAACGGCGTCGCCATCACCGCCAACCCGTTCAGCCAGGGAAACCCGGGCTTCTTCATCAACGTGCAGCTGTCGGGTGGCAGCGTCACCGGCGCCAAGGGCGACGAGATCCCCGAGCAGATCCTTTATTACACCTACAACGGTGGCCGCGGCTTCGAACGCCTGTCGCGCAGCTCGCGGGCCGGCGGGCGCGTCATCCTCGAAGATCCCCTGGTCGAGGAGCTGCAGCGCCACCTCGCCGTACTGCACCGCGCCTTCACCGACGATGACCCCGACTCCACCACCGGACAGGCCGTCGACGTCGAGTTCCTGGTGCGCCGCACCCCGCCGCGCATCGTGATCGTCCAGGCGCGCCCCTACCAGGTCACTTGGGCCCCCGAACGCCTCTGGCGCGACGAGGACGGCGACCCGGTGGAATGAGGGGCGCCGTTCGATGTATCCCGGTGCCGACGTCTGGTAGATTCGTCCCGCTAGATGAAGCTGCTGATCATCGCGGGCCCGTACGAGGCGGATCGCCTTCGCAAGGCCGCGGTGTCCGCGGGGTTCGAAGCGGTCGCGGTCGAGCCGGGCGAGAGCCTGTCGGGCTGGATCACGGCCAGCCGGCCCGCGCTGATCGTGATGGCGCCGCAGATGGTCCACCCGGATCCGGCGCACGCGCTGGCCAGGGTCCGGTCGGTGCCGCGCGGGCGCGTCCCGATCTTCTTCGTGGGTGACGCCGCGGACGAGCCGCGCATGAACGGCGTGGCGGACGGCTTCTTCATCCGGCCCGTGTCGCCCGACGAGCTGCTCGATCGGGCGCGCGCGGTGCTGACCGCCTCCGCGTCGGACGGTGGCAACGGCGCGCGGCGCCGGCCCAAGACGGCCGACGGCCTGGGGCCGATGACCAGCGCGGGCCAGGAATTCACGATTGGCGGGCGCACGCCGCAGGGCGGCCCCCATCTGGGCCGGCCGGCGGTCGGGCTCAGGCCGCTGCGGGCCAATCCGCCGGCGAGCGCGTCCAAGGTGGTGCCGCCCCGTCCGGCGAGCGACGCGAACGCGCTGCTCGCGGAGCTGGGCGCCAGCATCGACCAGCTGTTCGAGGCGGACCTGTCGGACGCGCTGGCGATCGCCCCGCGCGTGATCATCGCGCCCGAAGGCGATCACGAGTTCGACGACATCCCGACCGACGATCGACGGCAGCGTCCCGCCGCCAAGTCGGATGACCGGCGCGCGGCGCTGCTGGCGCGTTATGCGCTGGTCGAGGAGGGCGACTACTTCGAGATCCTCGGCGTCTCGCGCGACGCGACCGCCGACGACCTCCAGCGGGCGCACGATCGCATCGCGCGCGAGCTGGATCCGGGGGCGCTGGGTCCGGTCCTCGCCGGCGAGCTGGGCGCGAAGCTCGCTGCCATGCGCGAGGTGGTGGGCGAGGCGTTGCGCGTGCTCGGCGACAAGCACCTGCGGCCGCGCTACCAGAATCACCTGCCGTGAGGGCGTGACCAGTCCGGTGACCCCGGTGCGTGTGGTGTTCTTCGGCTCGCCCGCGTTCGCGGTGCCGTCGCTGCGCGCAGTCGCCGCCGGCACGACGCTGGTGGCGGTCGTCAGCCAGCCGGACCGGCCCGCGGGACGGGGGCAGGCGCCGTCGCCGCCCGCGGTGAAGGTCGCCGCGACGGCGCTGGGTGTGCCCGTGATTCAGCCCGAGACACTCCGCACGCCGGAGGTGGAGGCGACGCTGGCGGCGTTCGGGGCCGACCTGTTCGTCGTCGTCGCCTACGGCCGCATCCTGCCGCAGCGGCTGCTCGATCTGCCGCGGCTCGGTCCCTGGAACGTGCACGCGTCGCTGCTGCCCAGGCTGCGGGGCGCCGCGCCGATCCAGTGGTCGCTGATCCGCGGTGACAGCGAGACGGGCGTCTCCATCATGCGCATGGAGGCCGGCCTCGACACCGGGCCGGTCGCGGCGATGCGCGCACTGGCGATCGCCGACGACGACACGGCGGGGTCGCTGTCCGACAAGCTCGCCGAACTGGGCGCGGGGCTGCTCGCTGAGACCTTGCCCGTGATCGCCGCCGGACACATCACGCTGACGCCGCAGAAGCACGCCGCCGCGACGCTGGCGCCGATGCTAACCAAGGCGGACAGCCACATCGGCTTCGATCGGCCGGCGCAGGCCGTCTCGGCGCATGCGCGCGGCGTTGATCCGTGGCCGGGCGCGAGCGCGATCCTGGAGGGTGCGCCACTGAAGCTGTTTGTCCCGCGTGCGGTGGATGCGGCCGAGGGCCGCCCGGGGGAGGTGCTGGGCCTCCGGCCCGAAGGCCTGGCGATCGCGTGCGCCGGCGGCGCGATCGCGTTCGCGGAGCTGCAGCTCCCGGGACGACGGCGCATGCCCGCCGCGGCGGTGCTCGCTGGGCACCGCATCCCGGCGGGCACGGTCCTCGCGTGACCGGGCCCCGGCGCAAGCCGCGTGGGGAGCCGGCGAGCTCTGCTCGCCGCGTACCATCGCGGGAGGGCATGGGAGGGGAGGGTGGGGGCCCCCACCCTTCCCCTCCCATGGTGAAGCCGCCGGGGCGCAAGCCGCCGCCCCCGCCGACTGCCGCCGGTCCTGCGCTCACCGCCCGTTCGCTGGCCCGGGCGGTGCTCGAGCGCGTCGAGGTCGGCGGCGCGTACGCCAACCGCGCGCTGTCGGCGGCGCTGGATCGCGCGACCGCGCTCGGTCCGGAGGACCGCGGGCTGGCGACCGAGCTGGTCTACGGCGTGTTGCGCCGGCGCGCGCGTATCGACCGCGCGCTCGCCCCGCTGGCGACCAGCGGGCTCGACAGGCTGGACCCACGCGTGCTGATCGCGTTGCGGGTCGGCGCGTACCAGCTCTTGTTCCTCGATCGCGTGCCCGCCTACGCGGCCGTCGACGACGCCGTCGACGCGTGCAAGCAGATCGCGGGGCGCGGCGTCGCGGGGTTCGCGAACGCGCTCTTGCGCCGGCTGGGGCGCCAGGGCGAGCCGGCCCTGCCCGACGCGGCCGTCGATCCGGCCGGGTACCTGGTCGCCGCGGCCGGGCTGCCCGCCTGGCTGGCGGCGCTGTTGCTCGCCGAGCTGCCGGCGGCGGAGGCGCTCGCGTTCGCGGCCAGCATCGCCGAGCCCGCGCCCGTCACGCTGCGCGCGAACAGCGGTCGCGTCACGCGCGACCAGCTGGCCACCGCGCTCGCATCGGAGCGGGCGGGCGCGCTGCTGGCGCCGTCGGAGGTCGCCCCTGACGCGCTGGACGCGCGCCGGCTGGATGCGCCGGCCTCGACCCAGGCATGGCGCCAGGGACTGTTCGCGATCGCCGACGCCGGGGCGCAGATCGCGGTCGAGCTGTGCGGGGCGGCGGCGGACGAGCGCATCCTGGACGCGTGCGCGGGCAGCGGCGGCAAGACCGCGCACCTGCTCGCGCTCGCCGGCGATCGCGCGCGCGTCGACGCGATCGACGTCGCCGCCGACAAGCTGGGTGCCGCGCGCGCCACGCTCCGGCGCCTGGGGTTGACGGGCGCGACGTTCACCGTGGCGGACCTGACCGCGCCGCTCGCGGATCCGACGCCGCGTTATCACCGCATTCTGCTCGATGCGCCGTGCAGCGGGCTCGGCGTGTTGCGCCGGCATCCGGAGGCGCTCACGCGGCGCGCGCCCGGCGATCTGGAGACGCTGGCCGCGCAGCAGCAGCGCATGTTGTCGGTCGTCGCCCCGGTGTTGCTGCCGGGTGGTCTGCTCGTCTACGCCGTCTGCACGTTCGCGCGCCGCGAATGTGAAGACGTGGTCGCGGCGTTCCTGCGCGCGCATCCCGACTTTGCGATCGAGAGCGCGGCCGCCGCGGCCGGCCGCGTGCCGTGGGCGCGGCTGATCGACGCCGCCGGCGCGATTCGAACCTGGCCGCATCGCGACGGCGCGGACGGTTTCTTCGCGGTGCGATTGCGGCGCGCCGCTCCTTGAGACGAAATACAATGGCGCCCATGACGACGGCCGTGGCTGAGGTCGAGCCGCTCCCGAACGATCTCCTGGCCCCGCTGTCGCGCATCCTGACGCCGTCGGGCTGGCAGGCGGTCGAGGGACATCCTTCGCTGTTCCTGCGAGCGAACACCGCCTTGATGTCGGCGCTGCGCTGCACGTTCACCAGCCGGAGCGTGACCGTCGTGTCGGTGTCGATGATGTTCGAGGAGGATCGCCCGCTGCAGCTCTCCGTGCAGCCGCGCGATCTCGGCACCTTCGCCGCGGTCTGCGAGGTGCTGAACCGGCACGCCGGCAGGCTCGATCGCCTCGACTACGGGGACTGCGTCGCCGACCTGCTGAGGCACGTGGGCGAGGTGCGCCTGGAATGCGAGACCACCGGCCTCGTGCCGACCGTCGCTCGTCTCGCGGGGGGGGCTGTCCATTACGAGCCGGCGCCGCTGCCGGCGTGGCCGCCGCCCGAGCGCCAGCAAAGCGAGCTCAATCAGAGGCGCGGCGGTGGCGATACGATGTTGCTGCGCTGGGAGCGCGCGCAGCACAAGCAGTTCCCGCGGCTGCTGGAGAAAGATCGCCGCCGCAGCCTGAGCGCGCGGCTCGCGTATTACGAGGGCCAGGAGTTGCTGCGGCCGGACGAGGCCTTCGTGCGCACGATCGACAGCGGCCGCCCTGCGGTCTGGCTGCCCGCCGACGACAGCAAGGGGGCCTTCGCGTATTCGATCGGGCTCGGCTACCTATACGATCTTCCCGAGATCCTGCTGGTCAGCCCGCTGCCCGCGACGAGCGGCGCGACGTCGCGCGCGCTGGCGCTGACCGTCAACGCGATCACCGCCGCGCTGATTGACGGCCTCCGCTTGAGGCCGGGTGACCGTTACGCCGCCGTGGCCGAAATCGTGGCGCGGACGGTTCACGAGGAGTGCACGCTCGATCACGCGGCGCTCGCGCAGTCGTGTTTCGTCATCCCGTCCGCGCGCATCGAGGAGCGCACACTGGGCGGCGGGGCCTGGTTCTACGCAAACTTCATGGACACCGCGTCGTTTCCGGTGCTCGCCTGTCTGCTGCAGCCGCCGCGCGTGCCGGACGGTTACGGCCTGCCGCCGCCCCCGCCCCCCGCCAGGCCCAAGCCGGCTGTCGTGCCGGTGAGCTCGAAACCGGCTGTCGCCCCCCTGAAGCGGGCGCGCGCGGCAGCGCCGGCGCCGAAGGCGAAACGGGCGCGGAAGCCGAAGCGGCCGGCAGCAAAGCCGCGATCGAAGCGCCCTGCCTCGAGAAAAGCCGTGAAGAAATCGCCGCGATCGAAGCGCCCGGTCTCGAGAAA
>Ga0190271_10002627_pt1 | contig 10983 bp, 8 predicted proteins | sample Popmic356T_FD_133747 | JGI IMG/M metagenome (GOLD analysis project Ga0190271, IMG submission 133747) | Populus adjacent soil microbial communities from riparian zone of Weber River, Utah, USA - 356 T | ecosystem: Environmental > Terrestrial > Soil > Riparian zone | place: USA: Utah | collected...
CAACGCCGAGATGGAGCGGCGCTGCCAGGAGGTGATCGACCGCTGCGTCGACCTCGGCGACGACAACCCCATCGTGTCCATCCACGACGTCGGCGCGGGCGGTCTGTCCAACGCGCTGCCCGAGCTGGTGCACGAGTCCGAGCGTGGCGCGCACTTCTCGCTGCGCGCCGTCCCCAACGACGAGCCCGGCATGTCGCCGCTGCAGATCTGGTGCAACGAGTCGCAGGAGCGCTACGTGCTCGCGATCGCCGAAGACAAGCTGGCGCGCTTCGAGGCGCTCTGTCTGCGCGAGCGCGCACCGTACGCCGTGGTCGGTCTCGCCAGCGACGACGGCCTGTTGGTGCTCGACGACGAACTTTTCGCCAACCGACCCATCGCCATGCCCATGCAGCTCCTGCTCGGCAAGCCGCCGCGCATGAAGCGCGACGTCGCGCGCGTGCCCGCAAAGAGCCTGCGCTTCGAGCTGGCCGGTCGCTCGATCGACGAAGCGCTGACGCGCGTGCTCACGCTGCCCACGGTCGCCGACAAGACATTTTTGATCACGATCGGCGACCGCAGCATCACCGGTCTGGTCGCGCGCGATCAGATGGTCGGGCGCTTTCAGGTGCCGGTGGCCGACGCCGGCGTGACCGCCACCAGCTACGACAGCACCACCGGCGAGGCGATGGCGATGGGCGAGCGCACGCCGGTCGCCCTGCTCAGCGCAGCCGCCTCGGCGCGCATGGCGGTGGCCGAGGCGATCACCAACATCGCCTGCGCGCGGATCGCACAGATCGGTCGCATCAAGCTGTCTGCCAACTGGATGGTCGCCGCCGGTCAGCCCGGAGAAGACGCCAGCCTGTACGACGCCGTGCGCGCGGTCGGCGCCGAGCTGTGCCCCGCCCTCGGCATCGCCATCCCCGTCGGCAAAGACTCCATGTCGATGCGCAGCGTATGGAGCGAGCGCACGACTACCGACGGTCGCGAACAGACCGTCGACAAGAGCGTCACGGCACCGCTCTCGTTGATCGTCAGCGCGTTCGCGCCCGTACTCGATGTCCAGCGAACGCTGACTCCCGAGCTGCACCCCCAGGCAGGCGATCGCGAGCTTCTGTTGATCGACCTCGGCTCGGGCCAAAACCGCATGGGCGCAAGCGCGCTGTGTCAGGTGTACGGCGCGCTCGGCGAGACGCCGCCCGACCTCGATAATCCGGAGCTGCTGGTGCGCTTTTTTGCAGCTGTCCAGGAGCTCAACGCCAAGGGCTGGCTGCAGGCCTACCACGACCGCTCGGACGGCGGCCTGATCGTGACGCTGCTCGAGATGGCGTTCGCGGGCGGCGCCGGGCTCGAGATCGACCTCAGCACGCTGGCCGGACACGACCTGGCTGCGCTCTTTTCCGAGGAGCTCGGCGCGGTGGTGGAGGTGCGCACGCGCGACCTCGACGGCGTGCTCGACCTGCTCACGCACCACGGCTTGTTCGAGCTCACGCACCGCATTGGACGTCCGGTGGTGGGCAACCAGGTTCTCGTCACGCGCGCCGGCCAGACCCTGCTGTCGAGCCCGCGTTCGGCGCTGCGTGCGTTGTGGTCGGACACGACGTTCCGTATGCAGACGCTGCGCGACGACCCCGACTGCGCACAAGAGGAGCACGCAGCGCGGCTCGACGACGACGACCGCGGCCAATTTGCGCGCCCCAGCTTCGACATCGAGCTCGACGTCGCCGCGCGCTTCGTCGGTCGCGGCGAAAAACCAAAGGTCGCGATCCTGCGCGAACAGGGCGTCAACGGTCAGCTCGAGATGGCGGCGGCGTTCGACCGGGCAGGCTTTCTGGCGATCGACGTGCACATGAGCGATCTGCTCTCGGGTCGCGTGCAGCTGAGCGCCTTTCGCGGCTTGGTAGCCTGCGGCGGCTTCAGCTACGGCGACGTGCTCGGCGCCGGCCAGGGCTGGGCCAAGAGCATCCTGTTCAACGACCGCGTGCGTGCGTCGTTCGCCGGCTTTTTTGCGCGCGAGGACGCGTTTGCCCTGGGCGTCTGCAACGGCTGCCAGATGATGTCCAGCCTGCGCGAGCTGATCCCCGGCGCGGAGCTGTGGCCGCGCTTCGTCAAAAACCGCTCGGAGCAGTTCGAGGCGCGGCTGTCGCTGATTCGTGTCGAGGCGTCACCGTCGATCTTTTTCGCCGGCATGGAGAGCTCGATCTTGCCGATCGCGGTGGCGCACGGCGAGGGTCGCGCCGAGTTCGACACCATCGATCAGCGCGCGCGCCTGGAGCACGACCATCTGATCGGAGCGCGCTTCGTGGACAATCGGGGCGAGCCGACCCAGCGCTACCCGAGCAACCCGAACGGCTCGCCCGAGGGGATCACCGCGCTGACCACACCGAGCGGGCGGGTGACGATCATGATGCCGCATCCGGAGCGTGTGACGCGGGCGCTCAACTACTCCTGGCATCCCCCCGAGTGGACTGGTGATGGGCCCTGGCTGCGCATGTTCCGCAACGCTCGCGCCTGGGTTGGCTGAGTGTTCAGCGCCGCCAGGAGGCCGTGGCCTCTAGCGAACAGCTAGCGCGCGCCACATAGCGGAGTCTCGTCCGGTGGTGCGTTGCGAGCTCAGTCGGGGGTGTCGCACTCTCCGTCTGACTCGCAGCGCTCGTTTGGCTTGGTACAGTCGGCGTTGCGCAGGCACTCGACACAGACGCCGCGCTCGAGATTGCAGAAGGGCTCGTCGCGGGTGCACTCAGTCGCCTCGCTGCACGTGCGGGGTCGGTCGGAGCGCTGCTCGTCCTCGTCCTCGCGCTCGTCGGGCTCGGGGCTCGCTGCGTCAGCGCCGTCCTGCTCGCTGGATCGCTCGCGCTCGGATGCGTCGCCGAGTGCGGCATCGAGAGCGCTGCGCCGACCGAGCTCCACTTGCTGCGCCGGACAGCCGAGACTCGGCGCCAGCACGAGCGCCAGCGTGAGCGCCCGCGCGCACGCCAGCGCACCCGTCCACAGTGGCACCAACCTCATGGTGCGTCCTTTGCGTCGCAGGCGCGGCGCACGCGCGCAGCGAGTGGGGTGCCGCCAGCAGCTCGCAAGAAGGCGGCCCGCTCGAGGCGACCTTCGCTGAGGCGGCCCGTTGCGCACAAGGCAAGCACGCGCAGTCCGCTACGCTCCGTCTGCAGCACGCCTCCCGGATACAGGGCCAGGTGCTCGTCGAGTAAACGCAGTGCAGCGCGGTGATCGCCCTTGCGCAGCGCCAGCGCCGCGCGGTCGATCAGGGCCAGCTCGGTCGTCGCCGCGGGAGGCGCTGAAGGCGGCTTTGCGGGCGGCGGGCGCTCGCCCTGCTGTGCGACCTCGTTGGCCTGCGCGGCAAGCTCGGCAGTCGACAGCGGATGCGCGGAAGGGGTCGGCTCGGAGACCGCTGCGGACGTGTCGTTGTGAGCAGCTTCTGCTGCGCGCGAGGGAGCTGGCGCGGCGCGCGCGGTGCGCCGCCCGGTCGCGCTCGCGAGCCGCTGCGCAGAAGTCTCCCGACGGCTGCCGCGCGCGGCGATGGCTGCGGTCGTCGGAGCCTCTGTGCCGGTTGCTCCGCGGCCGGCGCCGGCTGCCTGTGCGGGAGAGGCAGCTGCTGCGCGCGCAGCAGGCGGCACGGCGACCGGGCCGGGACGGGAAAACGCACTGCCCGTCGTCTCCGCGGCGGCTGTGGGTGCAGCGCTCTCGTTGGCGGCGGGCACTGTCGTGTCTCGGCTCGCGAGCAGCCACGCACCGCCGAGCGAGCCACCCAGCGCCGCGACCACGAGGGCCAGCTTGGCCAGCTTGGCCGTCGACCAGACCACGCTCGTCGTGCCGCGCGCGCCCGGGGTCAGACCGGCGCGCGGCTCGGCGAGCGGGTCCGCGCTCGCGCCCAGCTCCGGTGCAAAGCTCAGGCTCGCGTGCAGACGCTCGAGCGAGCGTGCGACTTCCTGATCGCTCGGGTCGTGCGCCGCGCGCACCTGGCCCAGCACGGCCCTCGCTGCGGGTGGAAGCTCGTTCATGGCTCCGGGTCCTTTTCGATCATGCCGCGCTTCTGCAAGAAGGCGACGAATGCCTTGCGGGCCGTGGCGACGCGAGAAAAGATCGTGTTGGCGTTGACGCCCAGGGCGGCCGACACCTCGGCACCCGTCATCTGCTCGAGCTCCGACAGGATGAAGGCCGAGCGGCGGGGCTCCTCGAGCTGCTCGAGAAACGCGAGCACGGCGTCCGACACCTGGCGCTTCATCGCTCCCTCGAGCGGAGACGAAGAGCCCTCCACCAGCTCCTCGTGCAGCGGCAGCAAGTTGCCCTTGCGGCGCACCCAGCGCCGCTGGTCGCTGGCCACGCGCTGCGCGATCGCAAACAGCCACGCCCGCTCGGTGGGACCGGGCCGAAACTCCGCAAAGCGTCGGTGCACCACCACGAACACCTCTTGCGTCGCGTCGTCCAGCACGGACTCGTGGACCCCCAGGCGGCGCAGCGAGCGCCACACGAAGTGCACGTGCGCGCGGTGCAGCGCGTCGAACTCGGCCCGACCCGGTAGTTTCGCGACCGTGCTCACGTTTGGCACGGGCTCCGGTCTGGGCTGAAGAGAGGGCACGACACTCTATTGGCCGCGCACCGGCTCATTCTTGAAGCCGAGTCGAACGCGCGCGGCGAGGCCGGCCCGAAAACCTAGCGCGGCCGTCTCGTAAAAGGGCTCTTCACCCGCCAGCGAGAAGGTGGGAGGCCACGGCGGCAGACTCAGCTGCAGGGAGAGCGCGAGCGTCAGGCGACCGCCCGTGGGTAGCTCCGCGAGCGCGCCGACGAGTGCGGTTCCCCACAGCGCAGTCCCTTCGGGGCTGCCTTGCTCGCCGCGAGCACGCGCGCGCAGGACCCCGAGCTCGGCGTCGAGGGTCGGCCCCAGGCGCACGGGCCCCAGCGTCCACAGGTACGCGACGCCCAGCGCAGCGGCGAACTGATCGATCTCGGCGACCAGCCGCGAAGTCGAGTCGCTCGCCTCGCGTGCGAACAAGTAGTGCGCCTGGACCGCGAGCCGAAAGCGGCCCCGCTCCCAGCCGAGCCCCGCACTCGGCCCAGCGCTGGCAGCGGGCAGCGTGCCGAGGTCAGCGAGCAGCCCCAGGCGAACATGCCAGACGTCATCGCGGGGTCGGCGCACGGCGGGCTGTGCCGGCAGGCTCGTGGGCTGCCTGTGCTCCAGCGCAGTGGCGACCAGCAGCGCGGCGGCGTGGCGCAGCTCGGCGCAGCTGGCGAGCTCGAGCACGCGCTCGCTCTTGCCCTCTGCGACCTCCAGCTGCAGACGCAGGCGGTAGCCAGCACGCCCGCCATCGTCTGCCAGCTCGTCGATACGAAGCTCGACCTGACCAGACTCGATCGTGTGCGCGTCCGCGCCAAGCAGTCGCGTCAGCTCGCGATCGAACTCGACATCGCGAGCACAGCTCTGCGCGCCCAGCCAACGAACGCGCAGCTGCGGCGGAAGCTGCGCCTGCAGAGGTGTCGCGAACCACATGGACAGCGCGCACATCAGCGCGAGCAGCGGCGCGCCACGAACTCGCCAGACAGTGGCCAACAGCGACATCCTCGCCGAGATAACATGGAGCCACGCGTCAAACTACGGCTCATCGCGCCGCGCGGGACGGCGCGGCGACCTCGATCGACAGCTGCACGTCGTCGCCGTGCGCATCGTGCGCGTCGTCCAGCTTGGGGTCGAGGTCGCGTCGTCGGTTTGGACCAAACGAATAAAGCAGCAGGCGCCCCTTGCTCTGGGTTCCATCACCATCGGCGCGCACGAACGAAATCCAGTACGGGCTGTTCCAGGCGTCGAGATAAAAGCGCTCGCGCTCGAGGTCGAAGTAACCCGCTTTGACCGCCGTATACAGCCGCTTGTGCACCTCACGCTTGCGAAACAGGCTGCTGCGCACGGTGTCGCCAGCCTCCATGCGGGCGCCCAGTGCCAGCAGGTCACGCTGGGTGTGCAGAACCAGCTCTGCGTCGTCTGCGAGCAGCGACACCTCGTTGAGCGGCAAGCACAGGCCCGCCGCAAACAGCGCCGCCAGCTGCGCGAACACCACACGTCGCGCCGTGCGCAGCGAGCCGCTCTGCGCCTCGGAAGACATGTCCCGCTCGGCCGACAGCGACGCGGTGTGATCGGACCGTGTCGGGGTCGACTGACGTTCGAGCAGGTCGGTAAGAAAGAGCAAGCCAAGCAGCAGCTCTGCGAGCTCACCCACCAGCTCGTACGGGTAGCTGAACTCCAGCCACGCCACCGCGCAGAACCAGGGCAGCAGCGCGAAGGGAGCAGCCAGCACGGCAGGAAAACGCATCACGCGCGCGGCGTAGGGCGCCGCGATGCCGTACGAGACACAGACGGCAAACACCATCCAGCGCGTCTCGAAGATGCCCTTGAGCAAGTTGTGCAGGTTGCTTTCCTGCTGATGGTTGTGCTCCAAAAACAGCGGCGCGGGCCGAAAGCCGAGCAGGCGCTGTCCCCACGAGATCTCTTCACCCGCCACGAACAGAGAAAACAGACCGAGTCCCAGCAGCGCGAGCCGCAACAGCACGCTTTCGCGCCTCGGTCGAAGCTGCCACAGCGCGCGAAAAGCGACGCCAGAAGCGAGTGCGAACGACGTAAACGTGGCCCACTCCGCCCAGCCGTCCTCTTGCATCAGCCGCTCGAAGCGCGCTGGCGCCCGCTCGGCCAGCGCAAGCAGGCCGAACAGCGTGATGAACAACACGACGTGCGGCAGGGTTCGTAAAAAGCGACGCGAGTCGTTCATGGGGCTGGCTCCTCCCCCCTTACTGGCCGCGTCCGCACCTTCTCTTGAAGGTTTCGCGATCTTTTTCGCCGCTCACAATTTGTGTTCGCACCCGTCAAGACGAACGCGTCGCACGGCCAAGTAACAGCGAGGGCGTCGTGCTCTCTCGCTGACATTCGGAGAATTTCGCATGCACAAACAACGATTGCTGCTCACCCTACTGCTCACCTTCGCGGGCAGCGCGCTAGCGTGTGGAGACGGTTCCGACGCCGCAGGCACAACAAACTCGCAGCAGGAGCTCGACAAGGAGACCTCGGCCATCAGCTCGACGTCGGGCGACGGCTCGGCAGTCAAGGGCAGCGACGACGACACGGACAGCGACCTCGACACAGACTCAGACTCGGACAGCGACTGCGACGGCGACACAGACTCCGACTCCGACTCCGACTCCGACAAGGGCCCAGACGACGCCGACGACGCCGACGACGCCGACGACGAAACGCCAGACGACACAGATACGGACTCCGACACGGACTCCGACTCGGACGAGGCCTGCGTACCTCCCCCTGTCACGTCCGATGGCGGCACGAGCCCCGCGATCTAACTCTCCCGCTCCCCACTCCGGACGAGCGAAGCGAAGTCTCGTGACTCTCGTCTTACTCTTTCCGTTAAATCAACTAGCGAGGCTTTGCGGAGCTCGAGACACCGGAGGGCGGTAGGGGGCCTTCCCGGGCGATACCGAATCCCCCCGCCATCAGCACGCCCAAAGTGATGATAGGGAGCTGAAAAAACAGCGACCGCAGTCCAAACTAGGCCGCGCCAGCGGCCGTAGGTGAACCACCGCCGTCAGCAGCGACGCAGCTTGTGCGCCGCCCCCAGCGACCCCATGGGATTCGCTTCGCCCGGGAAGGCCCCCTACCGCCCTCCGGCACGAGACCCCCCCGGCAATGGCGAGCGGTCACCAGTCGACGATTGAGGCTCCCCAGGTGAAGCCGGAGCCAAACGCGACCATCGCGACCTTCATCCCGCGCTCGAGCCGGCCGGTCGTCTCGGCCTCGTACAGGAGACCCGGAATCGTGGCTGCCGTGGTGTTGCCGTAACGCTGGATGTTGTTGATGAACTTCGACTCCGGCGCGCCGATGTGCTGCTGGATGTACTGGTTGATGCGCAGGTTGGCCTGATGAAACGTGAACAGGTCGATGTCGTTCAGCGTGATCTTCTGCGACTGCATCACCTGCATCAGCGAGCCGATCATGCGCTCCACCGCGTGCCGAAACACCTGCTTGCCGTCCATCTGCGCCCACATCATCTCGGGCGAGACCTGGCCCACTCCGTTTTCGTCTTGCGGAATGTACGGCCGCTTGGAGATGTCCCAGATGCGCTGACACAGCACCTCGGCAAAGCGCCCATCGGCCCCGAGGTGCACGGTGCGAATGCCTCGGTCTTCTTCGGTCGCGCTCACGACCACGGCACCGGCGGCATCGCCGAACAGCGACGACACCGTACGGCCACGCGTGCTCAGGTCGAGTGCCGCCGAGTGTGTCTCGCCGCCGACCAAGAGCACGTTGTTGTACTGACCCGAGCGAACCATCGCGTTCGCGGTGCTGAGGCCATACAAGAAGCCGGAACACTGATTGCGAATGTCGAGAGCGGGGATGAAGCGGCCCTGGTCGCACAGCCCGAGCTTGGCCTGCAGGTAGACGCCCGAGCCCGGAAAGTGAGCGTCCGGGGACAGCGTGCAGAAGATGATCAGGTCGATGTCCTTTTTCTCGAGGCCGGCGCGCTTGAGCGCCTCCTCGGCCGCCGGCACGGCAAGATCGGAGGTACTGACCCCCTCCGCAGCAAAGTGCCGCTCTTCGATGCCGGTGCGTTGCACGATCCAGTCGTGCGTGGTGTCGATGCCGTAGTCGGTGCGCAGGGCGTCGTTGGTCACGACGCGCGGCGGTGCGTAGAAGCCGGTACCCGAAATAAAAGCGTTCCGCATGTAGCCTCGTGGCCGGACTATAGAACGACTACCCCTAACGCACCGCTGATAAAGCTCTCGTATCAATGGCCGATAGCCCCTTCCCGTGCCAGCGATGACGCAGCGCGGCGCGGGCCCTGACCGACCCGCCGCGACGTGTCCGGACAGCGGCTCTTACACCACGGGGTCAGAGCGCCCCTGATCACCTGTCGGGTCCCGGACCACGTACAAAAGCGGGGGCCTGTCACACAGGGATCGCACGACCGCGAGAAGGTCGTGGAAACAGACCGGCCACAGGCGGCATGCTGATCGTGATGAGCCTTTCGTCCGTGCGCCCCCCGCTGTCGCCCTCGATCTTGGTCGTCGACGACAACCTGCAGAATCGGCTGGTCGCGGAGGCACGCCTGACGGCGGCCGGATACCGGGTCCTCTTGGCCGAAAGTGGAGAGCGCGCGCTGGAGATGTTCGCCCGCGAACCGGTCGACCTGGTGCTGCTCGACGTCTGCATGCCCGGCATCGACGGTTTTGTTACGCTCGATCGCTTGCGTCGCCTGCCGCGCGGCAGCGAGGTGGCCGTCGTGTTTCTGACCGCGCTCGATGACGTCGCCACCCACGAGCGCGCGCTCAAGGCCGGTGTCGACGACTACCTCACCAAGCCGCTGCGCGGCACCGAGCTACTGATCCGCGTGCGCTCACTGCTGCGGCTCGGCCAGGCGATGACCTCGCTGCGCACCAGCCACGCGCTGGTCTCGGCGCAGCGCGACGAGCTGATCCGCGGGCGCGACCTGCGCCGTCAGCTGTCGGCGTTCGTCGTGCACGACCTCAAGAGCCCGCTGTCGATGATCATGGCGGCCACGGACATGGTGCAGCGCAAGCTGTCCAGCCCCGGCGCGGAGAAGCTGCACATCGTGCAGCGCGCGGCGCAGAACATGCTGCGCATGGTCCACAACCTGCTCGACATCGCGCGCAGCGAGGACGGTCGGCTGATCGCGCGTCCGACCGAAGTCGACGTGCGCGAGCTGGTGGAGGAAGTGGTGCGGGGTGTGCGCGGGACGCAGGGGGAGTGGCACTCCGCCATCACCATCGAGACGCGCTATCGACTGGACAACCCGCTGGCCTGGGTCGACGGACAGCTGCTGCACCGCGTGCTGGAGAACTTGCTCGACAACGCCCTGCGCTACAGCCCCACCGACGCACGCATCTCCGTCGAGGTCGTGCGCAGCCACCGCGAGCTGAGCCTGTGCGTGAGCGACGATGGCCCCGGCATCCCGAAAGACCAGCGCCAGCGCATCTTCGAGATGTACGTCCGACTCGACGACGACAACCCGATCCGCGTCGGACACGGCCTGGGGCTGGTGTTCTGCAGACTCGCGCTCGAGGCTCAGGGTGGGCGCATCTGGGTAGAGAGCAGCTCGGACGACAACGGCGACCAGGGCGCAGCCTTCCACGCGGTGCTGCCGGTCGTCTAACGTGGCCTCTCGGCGCGCCTGCCGGCGGGTGTCTTGACGGGCCACGCACACGAGCGCGCGGCCCGCACCCGACGAGGCATAAAGTCGCACTGCGCACACGAGTGGAGGCGACGACGAGCGACCGCGCGCGCTGCGGCGACCCTCCGCGGGTAAGGAGCCCGATTTTTTAGGCCCGCGGGGCTCAGGGCTGCTGGCACGCGTTGTGCGACACGTCGCGTCATGCAGCCGAGCACCATCGCGAACACGGAGCGTGACAACCCTGATGTGCTGCCTCCGGGCACGTTGTTGGGGAGCCACACCCTCATCCGTGGTGTGCTCGGCGAGGGCGGCACCGCCGTGGTGTACGACGCCTGGCACACGGAGCTGCAGCGACCGGTCGCGGTCAAGATGCTGCACCTGCACGGGCGGGCGGCCCGCGAAGCGCGCGCCCGCCTGATCCGCGAGGCGCGCATCTGCGAGAGCGTGCACGACCCACGTGTGCCCAAGGTCTACTTCATCGACGAGCTGGACGACGGCACGCCGTACATGGTCATGGAGCGCATCGACGGGCCCACGCTGTCCAAGCTGATCGAGAGCGGTCCGCTGCCGGTGACCACGGCCTGTACGATCGCGGCGCAGCTGCTGGAGGGGCTGGCTGCCATCCACGGTCGCGGGGTGGTGCACCGCGACATCAAGCCGAGCAACATCATCCTGCAGCCGCGAGACGACGGCACGGTGCGTGTGCGGCTGATGGACTTCGGGATCGGCAAGCTCACGGCGCAGGCGCCCGAGGTGACCGGCATCACGCGGCAAGGCGACATCATCGGGACCCCTTGCTACATGCCGCCCG
>Ga0190271_10002628_pt1 | contig 10981 bp, 7 predicted proteins | sample Popmic356T_FD_133747 | JGI IMG/M metagenome (GOLD analysis project Ga0190271, IMG submission 133747) | Populus adjacent soil microbial communities from riparian zone of Weber River, Utah, USA - 356 T | ecosystem: Environmental > Terrestrial > Soil > Riparian zone | place: USA: Utah | collected...
AAAAACCTTCGAAGGCAATTGCTGTTTTTGTTTCCGGACAGCAAAGTATGACCGCCGCACTTATCCGTTCGCATTACATAAGCATCTATCCGGAAGAAACCAGGAAGATGATCTCCGAAAGGAAGAAGAAGTAGTTTATGGTTTATCGTTTTTCGTTTTTCGTTGCTTAGGTCAACTTCCCTTACTAATTACATTCTTGCCTCAATATCTGATTGATATTAGTTTTGGATGACCGAACTAAAGAACCTGCTACCGGCAGGCAGGCGAGAAACGAAAAACGATAAACCTGCCTGCCGGCAGGCAGGCCAAAAAACCTATTGCTTAGTATCAAACAACGCCTTCACTTCAGCGGCACTTAAAGGCACATTATAAATTCGGAACTGATCAATTGAACCATTTACTTCGCTTGCCCACGGTTCTGCACCATGACTTGCCATGGTAGGATCCGTTTCGAAGGCAAAGTTGCCGAGTACAATTCCGGCAACGTCGGTAAATTTCAAAGGACCATAAGCCCCACCCTTCAGCACTTTTCCATTGATGGCTGTTGGTTGTCCATCCGCATATATGTAAATCTTAGAATCAGCCGAATTATATACCACGGCGAAATGTGTCCATTTTCCCAGCGCGTTGGGAATTTTTACTTCGTTCCATTCTTCCCCTTTATCAGCATGATTGGCATTAAACATATGGACCTTTAGGAATGCTTCATTGCCATTGTTATTTGTTTCGAGGAAGAATTCAACATTTCCCCAGAACTCTGTTTTCTTTGAAATTGCGAATATTCCTCTTGCATTAGGCGTAGGCGCCGCTGCATTCATCCACCACGCAACAGTAAGACTTCCAGGTTTTGTAAGGCTATCATTTATTTTGGTGCTCATGGTATATCCATCAGCATTCAATTTTAAACCCTGGCCTTTGATACCAGCTACATACGCAAGATTTTTATCGGTCATTTGCGTACGGTACTGGCCGGTGTCGCGGGTATTATTTTCAAATTCCCAATAGCTCTTCAACGTACTATATGGAGGTGGTGGAGGATCTTCGGGATAATCGCCGAGTTCGGGTCGCTCCATCTTCTGGCAGGCGCTCATTGCCATAATTGCCAGTGCAAACATTATGGTGATGGCCTGAAATTTTTTATTTAAATGCATACGTAACGAGTTTATTTAATGTTTTACATCAATATACCTTTATTACCATTCGGGGTTTTGTTTGAGTACTCCACCCGTCAAGTCGATCGCATCCTGCGGAATCGGGTAATACCTGCATCGGTTCGTATATCCCAATGAGCCCAGCTCGGTAATAGCATCGCCCCAGCGAACAAGGTCGTAGAAGCGGATGCCTTCCATCGCAAATTCCCATCTTCGCTCATTCTTTATGGCGGTACGCATTTGGGCCTGGTCAACGAAAGTAATTTTAGGGACAATAGTTCGTCCAGCTCCCAGGTTACCGCTTGCGCGGTTGCGCACCAGCTCAAGATTCGCCTCGGCGGTTGGACCGTCACCCATTTCATTAGCAGCTTCGGCAAGCATCAATAATACATCTGCATATCTGAAGATGCGGTGATTGATCCACGGTGCTGCACCATCTGCGTTTATCCATCCTGTTAAGGCGCGGTCCTTCGGATCATTACCGGTATATAATTTCTTGTTCCAGTAACGTTGCGCAAGTCCACCGTTACCATCGGGATTTGTATACGCTGGTACGGTAGCTCCAAAACCTCCCTTCGCGGTACCACCATCCGACATTCCCGAGAACAGAATTGTCTTTTCCTTTCTTGGATCGGTTGCCGGCCAGGCGTCCACCAGTTTTTGAGTGGGCGCATTCCAACCCCAACCGAGGTTCCATTCAATGGGAGCGCCATTGCGTCTCACCTGCTGACAAGTACCCCAACCGGAGCCGAAGTCAACAGCAGAATTACCACGTGCCCCTTCGCCTGTATGCGCCTGCATCTCGAAGATGGATTCCTTACTGTTTTTATATTGTCCACTCACACCATCGCGCCATATGTCGGAAAACTCGGCGAGCAATTCATATTGACCGGACGCTTTAATTTGATTACAAAGTGCTACCACCTGACCCCATTGTTGACGAAAAAGATAGGTTTGTGCCCACAGCGTTTTTGCGGCGCCACTGGTTAACCTGCCCTCGTATTGACCGCCTACGCCATATGCTTCAGCATTTGGAGGAAGCAGTGCCGATGCTACTTGAAGATTTGAGTCTACAAAAGCGTATAACTCGGCAAGAGTGGATTTGTCTTTTATTCCATCCGTAGGATTCACCAGGCGTTGCTTGAACAAAGGAACTTCACCGTATGCTTTCATTAGTTCCCAATAAGCATATGCACGGAAGAAGCAAGCTTCCCCAACATTTCGCATAGCGGCATCACTGGTTAAATTCAGCGAGTCGATCGAATACAAGGCTTCATTAGCCTGGTTGATCATTGTATAGTGATTATTCCAGTAGGAGTTGGTTGCCCAATCATCTTTTGTATACTGGAACGTTTCAAACTCCGTGTTGATTTCAGCACCATCGCTGGCATCACTGCCTTTTTGCGCATCGTCGTCACGAATACTATGAAAGTCTATCCAGGGTAGTGTCGAAAAACCTTCCCCGGTTCTCAGGAAAGAATACATTCCAAAGATCTGGCCCTCCACCCCCTGGTTGAGGTCATCTAAGGTTGCTGTAAGCGGTTTACGGTCGAGGAATTTTTTACATCCCAAAACAGTAAACAGCACAGGGACCATTAGTATTAGAAGCACTGCTGTTACTCTATTTTTCATATCGAAAAATTTGATCGTTAAAAAGTAATGTTCACACCTATTGTACTTACTACGGGAATTGCACCACCAGCATTGTCGTATCCGAAAGCTGTTGCATCTCCACCAAATTCAGTAGTGTATCCGTAATTATTCTTAAACGTCTTCAGGTTTTGGACGTTGGCATAAACGCGCAACGCTTTGATCTTAGCTCCGGAGATCATTGATTGCGGGAAATTATATCCTAACTGAAGGTTTCTGATCCGGAAATAGCTACCATCTTCTATATTATAGGTAGAACCATTATAGTTGAAGCGACGTTCCTGGCTTATGATTGGAACCCAGTTTGATGTACCTGGTCCATGCCAGCGATTAATTTTATCGCCCGCATAGTTCACACGCTGGAAAGGAGATTCAAGAGAACCCCAGGTTCTGAATATCTCATTTCCATAAACACCCACTACATCTACGCCAAAGTTCCATCCTTTATATGTCAGGTTAATTGATGCGCCATATGTGAAGTCTGGTGTTGGATTGCCAATGAATGTGCGGTCGTCAGTTGTAATTTTTCCATCACCGTTTACATCCTTGAATTTAAAATCGCCGGGTTTGGGAGGTCCGCCACTTACAGCACTTGCGTCAGGTGATTTCTCCACGTCGGCATTACTCTGATAGATTCCCTCAACCACATATCCCCAAAAAGAACCAATAGGTTGTCCAGGAATCGTTCTGCTTTCGGCAGACCCGTTATTCTGGAATGAACGAATCAAAACGCCTGTTGGAAGTTCTTCACTCAATTCTATTACTTCGTTATCGAGGAAAGTGATATTACCCGATACATTTAAAGTGAGATCATTGTTGATTTTATGGGTATATGCTGCTGATGCCTCAATACCGCTGTTCCGGATCTCACCACCATTCACCAATTGGTCGGCTAATCCTAAACTCGCCCTGCTAACATAAGTCATCAGATCGCGTGTTGTTCTATTGAAATAGTTGACTTCAAAATTGAGGCGGTTATCCAATGCCGCACCTTCAATACCGAGTTCATATGCAAGTATGGTTTCCCATTTAAGGTCCGGGCTAGGAATATATGCCCGTACTGCCGCAGATACTACGTTTGTTCCGAAAACAGCATTTGTTCCTGTTAAAAGAGTGGGATAAATGGGATAGTTAATAGGTGTACCATCTAAATACGAAGCTGATTGGTTTCCGAGAACTCCCACAGATCCTTTTAATTTAAGCGCATTAAAACTTGTTTGCTTAGCCATGAAATCTTCGCGTGCGATATCCCATGCGGCACCAATCGCCCAAAATTGCTGATGACGGTTCTTTTCGGGAAGGCGGGAAGAAGCATCGTCCCTGAATGACGCATTCAGGAAATACTTGCCCTGGAAATTATATAAGGCCCGGGCAAGAAATGAAACGGTTGAAGATTCCTGCTGGCTGGATTTAGCGGCTACAGTACCCGAATTTTCGAAGCCAGAAGTCAAAAACCAGAAACGTTCATCATCCGGAATGGGAACACTGCCCTGGTTGGCGGTTCCGTCCCTGTTGAAATTACCTAAATAATAGGTAGTGAATCCGCCGGTTGCGGTAATACTATGGTCATCAAATTTTCCTTTATAAGTTAAGAGATGATCCTGCTGCCATTTACGCCAATCCTGATCGGACTCCGCTACCCGGGTAGATTGACTATACATTTCCGGGGTGTTGTTTTTCGGATTATAGCTATAATAAAGCGGAGTATACTGCCTCCTGTTCACATTGCTCATATCCCCATAGAATGTGGAGCGCCAGGTGAAGAATTTCGCAAAGTTAAATTCAGCATACACACTTCCTACCATTCTGTGTTCGATGCTTATTAATTTATCCCACTCGTTTTCTACCCTCAGCAACGGATTAACAACACCTGAACTTTGCAAACCAACATCCAGTCCTGAATAAATATCCTGGAACAAGCTATCGGTACCATAAGGGTTTCTTACAAAAAAACGTTGTGTGCCCGATGAAACCTGTGGTATTACTTTCCGGGCATCGTCCAATGTTGAAGTAGCATCGAATGGATTTTTAGTGCGGCTACCATTAAAGGTAATGCCTAATTTAATTCCTTTGCTCACTTTGAGTTCTTCCGCGAAGGATATGGTAAACCGCTCTAGTTTTTCATTTTTGATAATTCCCTCATCTATCATATATCCCAAACCGAAACTGACTTTATTCTTATCTGTGCTACTCGAAACGCTGATATTATTCGTGTTGAATAGGCCTGTTCTTGTTACCGCATCTATCCAGTCGGTATTGGCTGTTAAGCCGGTATAGTCGAACGGATCGGTAATTCCCATATTCGCTCTTTCTTCAGCAAATAATGTTTTGAAAGTTTCCGCATCAGCCAGCTCGATCTTATCAACCAGCTTTTTCATACCAACCGCTGTGTTGAAATTTATTACAGTTTGGCCGGCACGTGCTCTCTTTGTCGTGATCGCGATTACGCCACCTGCACCTCTGATTCCAAAAATTGCCAGCGAAGAAGGATCCTTCAATATCTCGATAGATTCAATATCGTTGGGATTGATATAATCTATATTATCATTCAGGATACCATCCACTACATATAACGGATTAACCGCTCCGATACTAACCGTACCACGAATTCGGATATCCGGAGATCTACCTGGCGTACCATTGTTTACTACTGATAGACCAGCAACTTTACCCTGTAATGAAGAAACCGGGTTTGTATTCGGCTTGTCAGCTACGTCCTTACCTGGAATTTTTACAATGGAACCGGTGAGGTCCCTTTTACTGGCGGTACCATATCCGATCACCACAACCTCATCGAGTTTTCTTTGAGATTGCGCCATTTTAATATCCAGGACAGTTTTGTCTCCAACAACAACTTCCTGGTCCAGGTAACCAATAAATGAAACCACCAGGGTTGCATTATTAGGAACAACAAGTGTGAAACTACCGTTATTGTCGGTAGTCGTTCCTCGTGCGGTCCCTTTTATCACGAGGGAAACACCCGAAAGAGGTTCGCCTGCTTCTCCGGTAACACGACCGGAAATGCGATTTTCCTGTTCTTTGGGATCTTCGGATCGAATAGCTATTAGGTTATTTTCGAGCCGTTTGTAGGTTAGATCTGTTCCGTTAAAAATAGAGCCTAGTACTTCGTTAATTTCAGCCTCACTGAAAGAGACATTTACCTTATTCTTAAGGTCTTTCAGCCTGCTGTTATATAGAAACCGATAATTGCCCTGCTTTTCAATGGTGGAAAGCACTTTTGCAATTTCAGTGTCTGTAACATGCAGCGTAACAGTTTGGCCTTTAACATTATAGGCCCACGATTGAACCACACAACAGATCGTCAGGATCAAAGTGAGTTTCATAATCATTAGTGGCTTTTTCAGGGCTCGCCGGACCCCTGCAACCGATAGGTTTTTTTTCATACTTTTATCGTTAATGGTTGTAAATGTGGAAACCGCTTTCTATTCTTTGTACAACGGTTTCTAATAATTAACCAGAACAACGGGGAATGCGCCAACATTTCCCGTTTTCTTTAGCGATTGCTAGGAACTATTTAAACAGACATTCATCATAATAGCAGTTTTTGAAAATTATTAATGGTTAATAAATGGTCACTTTTTTACCATCGATTTCATATTTGAAACGATTGGTATATTTTAATGCTTCCATTGCCTGCGCCAATGTTTCCCTGATAAACGAACCCTGGAGTCTTATATCTTCCATTTTGCTGTTGCGAAACTCAAACTCTACATCATACCAGCGTTCCATCTTTTTAGCAACTTCAACAAATGATTCGTCTTCAAAAGACAGTTTATTGTAAGCCCATGCTGTTTCAACTGAAACGGAATCTCCTTTTTTATATGTAAGGTTCTTTATCGCGATAATTGGTTCTTTTACTTCTTTTGTTTTTACCACCTCTGCTTGCGGTGATGGAGAAGATGTTGTACGATCATCATTCAGAACAACAATTTTTTCATTTGGTTTAAGGATGTATTTCTGGTCTGGTCTTTTATGAACTACCACTTCAACACTTCCGCGCACCAAGCTTGTTTCACTTGTTTTATCGCCCGGATAACTTTTTACGTTGAACTGGGTGCCTAAAACTTTGATATCGATAGAAGCGGTATGAATGATAAATGGTTTATCAACGTTTTTCACGACATCAAAAAAACCTTCTCCAATCAATTGCACTTCGCGGATAGTTTTACCAAACTCGCTTGTATAATTCAGCTTGCTTCCGGCATTTAGCCATACCTGCGATCCATCCGGCAATTGAATGCGGGTTTTAGAACCATATTTTGTAGATACTTCGCTATTATTAACTTCTTTCGTTGGAGGTGCGCTGGCGATAACTGTAATATCCGATTGTGATGAAAAAAAGTACCACCCACCTGCGAGAACTGCAACTAGCGTAGCAGCGGCCAACCATATATATCGCTTCATCGGAATTTTCCTGCTGCCTTCAATCAATACTGATTCGTCGTCCTTAACAGTACCAGCTGTTGTAATGTCAAATCCCAGTTGTTTCATTTTTTGCAGGTGCCGTCCATAAGCTTCAATTGCTTCGGGAGATATCGGTGAAGTGGAAGAGTGGCGCCAGAGATCAGAGAATGCCTGAACGGAGAAATGAAGATGCGGGTTATCCCGTAATATTTGGTCCAGTTCATCGAGCTCTCCCGATGAAAGTTCCCCGGACATTTTACGGGCCATTAATTCCCAAATACGGTCATTCTTCATACGCAGTAGGGCAGTCGTTCCAGTTAAGGATCCCAAAAACAAAAGAATCTACTAAAGAAGAATAAAAAATAATCAGAAACCAGGCCCATCAATTGTTCCGAAGTACCCGTTCGAGGTCAACGCTTACCGCCTTATTAATTTTTCTGAGAGCAATAGCTAGTTGATTGTCAATTGTTTTGACAGTTATATTGAGGATTTCCGCTACTTCCTTATACCGAAGTCCATCTTCTTTGATCAATTTAAAGATGAGTTTACAACGGGGAGGCAGGCTATTTACAGTCTGTTGTATTTTATTCATCATTTCCGCCGTCAGCATAAGTTCTTCGGGTGTTCGCAAAAAACTCTCCAGTTCTACATCCAGTTCATCAATGCTGATGGCCACCTGTCGCTGTTGCTTTAGCAGGTATTTGAGGGAGGTGTTCTTAATACTTACATACAGGTAAACTTTCAGGTTATGGATGGTTTCCATTTCACCCCGTTTTTCCCATATTCGCATAAATACATCCGAAACAATTTCCTCGGCCAAATCTCTTGTCTTTACAAAGGAAAAAGCAAATTGCTGCAATGGTTTATAGAAGGCTATAAACAATTCCCTATACGCCGCTTCATCGTCGTAAACGGCCAGTCGGCGTTGTAATTCCTTTATTTCGGTGGGAGATGGCATTGACGCAATTATCTAAATGTAGACTCTTATTCCAAATCAGTAGCTGCTCACAATGTAATTGATTTTGATAGAAAGATTTATTGTAAACACTTGTTGAATTTTTCTACTTTTGCAAACCTGTTTTATCAGGAGGACCCTTAGCTCAGACGGTTAGAGCATCTGACTCATAATCAGAGGGTCGCTGGTTCGATCCCAGCAGGGTCCACAAATGCAATTTTTGATTTTGAGATTCTGGTATTTTGAGATTTAAATCTCAAAATCGACAAATCAAAAATCTCAAAATTTTGTCCATGGTTCGCTATGGGCTTTTTTTTAACCTTAACCTTTCGTTAACCCGTTTGCAGATACATTTGAACCTCATTAATGAATTATGAAGAAAGTTGTTATACTGTTATTGTCAATTTTTGTCTTATCTGAAATTCAGGCGCAAGCCCAGGATACCACGGCAAAGAAAAAAACCAAAAAAGACTGGAGCAAAGTAAGTCTGGCTTACCGCCCGAAAGATCATTTACTGTTGCAGATTGGTTATAATCACTGGATGAATGAACCCGATTCTATTCAGGACCATGGATTACCCCTTAGCTATAATTTTTACTTGTTGTTTGATTTCCCTTTTAAAGGAAACCCCCGATACAGTGTAGCACTTGGAGCTGGAGTTGGGTTTGACAATAAGGGCTTCGAATATACTTATATTGATATTACAGGTCAGAAAGCGAACAGGTTAAGTTTTATGAATGTGAAGGATACGAACCATTTCAAAAAGTATAAAATGGTTAACTCCTACCTGGAAGTACCAGTTGAGTTGCGATTTAGTTCTAATCCCGAGAAAAATTTGAAAAGCTGGAAAGGTGCTATAGGATTTAAAGTGGGAACCATGTTAGGCGCAGGCACCCGGGGCAAAGAATTACAAAATAGCAATAACGTCACCATTAATGACTACGTGATGAAAGAAAGAGCCAAACGCTATTTTAATACTACCCGACTGAGTGTAATGGCCAGATTTGGCTATAGTTTTGTAAGTATATACGCCAGCTATAATGTAAACGAATTTATAAAGCAAGGTTTCGGTCCGGCAGATGTGCGTCCCCTGCAGGTGGGGCTTACGTTCAGTGGACTGTAGGATAGAAGAACTTCGATAGACAATATTGATACTAGATACTGGATACTGGATACTAGATACTGGATACTGGATTCTGCCAGCTTCCAGAAACTAGTATCCAGTATCTTTTTTACCCACTATTTTTGCGGATAAATTCAACAAATTGCTGGACAAGAAGAACATCATTCAAAAAGAAGAAAAAGCCATACTGGTAGGGTTGGTTTATAAAGACCAGACGGAAATGCAGGTAAAAGAGTATTTAGACGAGCTGGCATTTCTCGCTGAAACCGCAGGAGCTGTTGCGGTAAAACGAATTATTCAGAAACTACCTCATCCAGATAGTCGCACGTTTTTAGGAAAAGGCAAGCTGGAAGAAATAAAGAATTATATCGCTGATAAAAATATCCGGATTGCCATTTTCGATGATGAATTGAGCGGCGCTCAAATCAATAACATTGAAAAGATACTTGACGTAAAAACAATTGATCGATCGGATCTTATCCTCGACATTTTCGCGAATAGGGCCAAGACAGCCCAAGCAAAAGCACAGGTGGAGTTAGCACAGTATCAATACATATTACCCCGGCTTCGTGGGATGTGGAAACACCTTGAACGATTAGGGGGCGGTATTGGTACAAGAGGACCAGGGGAAAGTGAGATTGAAACGGACCGTCGAATTGTGCGCGACAAAATTTCTTTATTAAGAAAAAGACTCGCTGAAATAGATAAGCAGGCATTCACTCAGCGAAAAGATCGCGGTGAGTTTATACGCGTGGCATTGGTAGGTTATACCAACGTGGGTAAATCCACTATCATGAACTTATTAGCCAAGAGTGAAGTGTTTGCTGAAAATAAGTTATTCGCTACGTTGGATACCACTACTAGGAAATGTGTTTTTGAAACCACTCCATTTTTATTAAGCGATACAGTTGGATTTATCCGCAAACTCCCTCACCACCTGGTAGAAAGTTTTAAAAGCACACTGGACGAAGTGAGAGAATCGGATATTCTATTGCATGTAGTAGACATTTCCCATCCCGGCTATGAAGATCAAATAGGAGTAGTGAATAAAACCTTGCAAGAGCTTGAAGCATTTGAAAAGCCGATCATTACAATCTTCAACAAAATGGATCAGTATGAAAAAAACACCTTCGATCCATGGTTGGAACAGGAAGTAAAGACTGAAATATTGATTGATCTTAAAGAGCGTTGGGAAAATGAATTGCAGGGCAATTGCATTTTTATATCGGCTACTGAGAAAACAAACCTCGAAGAATTAAGAGCGACTATACTGAATAAGGTAAGAGAGTTGTATAGGATCAGGTATCCGTATAAGACGGAGTTTCTCTACTGATAATGTGCAAATATGCAAATTAGAAAATGTGCAGATGCCAATGTGCAGATGTGCAAATTAGAAAATGTGCAAATTCCTTCGATTCGATCACGATGAATAAAAGTAAATTCCTTTTTCTAGGGAAAGTACCCATAAATGCATTTGCACATCTGCACATTTTCAAAATTGCACATTCTTCATATGGCTGATAAAAAGTATAATTGGTACAAAATCGCAGAACATCTCTCCGAAATTGATTTTAGTTCCGATCATATAGCTGTAGCAGAAGTGAATGGTAAGAAGATATGTCTCGGAAAATATAACGACTCCCTCTTCGCTTTTGCCTATAAATGTCCGCATGCCGG
>Ga0190271_10002629_pt1 | contig 10980 bp, 3 predicted proteins | sample Popmic356T_FD_133747 | JGI IMG/M metagenome (GOLD analysis project Ga0190271, IMG submission 133747) | Populus adjacent soil microbial communities from riparian zone of Weber River, Utah, USA - 356 T | ecosystem: Environmental > Terrestrial > Soil > Riparian zone | place: USA: Utah | collected...
CGTGTTTGGAAAAGCAAACCCGGCCTGGTGAAAATTTACAATAGCTTCTATATTGACTGCTCTCCGGCCGTGCCCTGATGCGGTAACCGAAGCTGGTGGCGATGCTGCTATTGCGGCCCTCGCCGGTGCTTCTGCCGCTTCTTCAGATGCTGAAAAAGCGCCTGGTGACGCGGTGTTTGTCGTGCATACGGCCCCCGAAACGCAAGGAACTTTTTGTATGATTTTTCTTTGGGCTATGTGCTGTTGTTGCAACACATGCGTTAATTCATGCGCCAACAAATGCCGTCCTGCTGTGCTGTTTGTATATTTTCCTGCATTGAAATAAATATCGCTGCCGTGTGTAAATGCCTGAGCATGCAAATCCTTGCTCATTTGAACTGCAGAACTATCGTTATGTAATCGCACATGAGAAAAGTCTGCACCAAAAGAATTTTCCATTTGTTCTTTTGTGGCCGCAGGAATAGAAGAACCTCGTCCTTTAGAAGAATTCAAACTGCTTTCAATATGTGATGACACTTTAGGAGAATCGGATGAATTCTGTTTTTTCTGCAATTTCTCTTCCTTCTCACATTCTGCACACTTTCTCTGAATAGTACTATTATCGTCCGGAGGCTCTGCATTACTTTCAAAAATCGGTTTTCGCCTCACCTGCATGTCGGATTCCTGAACCAAATCTGCGTCTTCCTTCCTTTGCAATTTTTCTTCCTGTTCACACGACGCACATTTTCTCTGAATACTATTTTCATCATCCGGAGGTTCGGCATTACTTTCAAAAATTGGTTTTAGTTGCAATTCCAGCGGAGATTCCTGAACTAGATCTTCTTCATCCTTTCTCTGTAGCTTCTCTTCCTGCTCACAAGCCGCGCACTTTGTTTGAAGTATCGGAGTAATGACAGCTGCCAGTGGCTTTGTCTGTATCGCCGTTTCCTTTTTTGTCAAAACATCCGGCATCGCCAGTCGTTGCACGACTTTATCGGCTACAGCATCCGCTTCCTTTTCATACTTATCATCCGGCTGTCCTATAGTAAGTTTCGGTTGTATTATCGGCCGCTTACTTTGAGTCTTCGTGAAGAACGAGGTGTCCGTTGCACGATCGGAGAAAAAACTTTGCCCACCTCCTTTTTCAAAGAAGGGCTGCGCCTTTTTTTGCAACGAGGCAGTAGTAGTTTTATTCTCCGCTGCTTTCATACGGTTTATTCCTGTTACCCTATTACCTTATTACCCTATTACCTTATTACCCTATTACCTTACCCTTGGACTTCAGATAAGATTCCACAACTGACTCTATCAGCTTTTCATTTTCCGCAATACGATTAGCAGAAGTCCTCATATTGATCGTATCCCAGCGTTCATCATGAATTAATTCTTCTACCCGTTGTACAAACCGGTCCAATTTTTCCTTTTCATTTCCAGTATCCTTGTAAGGACCGGCCGACATCGAAAACAACATCTCTTCGCTGCGCAGGTTGGAATCAATAAGATTATAGTTCCGCCAATGCTCCCGAAATCGAAACACTTCCTGCAGCGCTACTCCTATGCTTACCAATAAACTAAATGCTGTAGCCAGGTAGAGGAATAGTTTGTTTTTATCAGACAGATTTACCAATACCGGTACCATTGCTGCACTAACAGCGATAACAACGGACGCTATCAGATGCCAGATACGATATTGTTGTGCCTTCCGGAAATACAAATTGATCTTGTACTGCACCCTTTCCTTCATATACTCCTCCAATGAGCGCTTGGTTTTTGATTCAACCTCTCTTTTACGCGGACTATTGGTAGCAGTCTGTGACATATTCAATTTTCCTCTATTAATCCATTACTTCCACTCCACTCTCAGCAATTCTTTCATCCACGGCAGTTTGATCATACTTAATACCCATGGCAACTGGTCCAGCAACACATCGATGGACTGTGCTTCGACGCGGAGGTAAAGTTTTTCGTTTTCCGTAAAGAGTTTGCCGCTGCGTTGTAGAAAGCCTTCCCGTAATCCGGTTGCCGAGGTATTCTTCAAAACTGACCATTGTTCGATAGCGGCCGTGAGCATAGCATCGGTTTCAGTTAATTCATCGGTAGAAAGTTTTGCACTTTTATCCACCGGAATCTCTAACGGCCAAGCGCATAACACTTTAGCTATAGACAGTTCATATTCTTCTGCTAACACCTGACCAGTAGCCATATAGTGAATAAGGTATAGGGCTTTTTGTTGTGCCTGTTCATTCTCAAACTTTCCTTCTTTCACGAGGTAAAGCCGTCTAAATAGAGATGACAGAAAGGGATGAAGCAGTACTACTCCGGCATTTTGCAAATAGATTCCCTGATCAATATTTTCAATTTTTTCTGTTTCTTTCTTCTTGTCACCCACGAACACTTTCTCGTCGGAGTCGATCTCATTGTAAGGCGGAGTAAATTGGCCAGCCTCTTTTTTCAACCTATCGACTACCGGCAAAATGATATCATGGGCCAGTACATTTTCTTTATCCGGAAAATGAAAATTGGGATCAACAGACCAGTAACGACGCAGTATCCTTTCCACAAGATTTTGTAAACTCAATTGTCGTTCTGATCCCGCAACCTCCCGGAGCAATAACACCCAAATCCTTTGAGTTCCATCCATTATTCCTCGCCCTGATAATCCAGAACCTTTCGCCTGTAAAAACATCTTGTCTAACACTTCTGCAATACCGGGAAGATCCTGCTGGCCCTGTGCAGTTAGAATTTCAAACAGTTTTACTAAGAAATCTACTTTATGCTGCGCAACAATGCGATGAGAGACAACCGGCTCGCCCTTAATCATTCTTATCAATTCACTGACACTCGCATAATCAACTGCCAGTGTTTCAAGCACAACGTTATACCAGCCCTCATTGACCTCGAGTGCATTCCACGGCAAGTAGCCCTTTTGCATGTAAAACAACCATTGTCTGCACGCGCTGATTGCCCTTGGTTCTCGTGTAACCCAGGGATTCGGTTTCCTCCCTCCTATCTTTTCATACAGCTGCTTTCGTATAGCTTCGAGTATTGTACCATCCCAACTGGATTGATTTATATCCTTTTCTGAAAGCACACCGAGATCGATCTCCAATCTATCGATCCGAATAATCTCTTCGTTATTAGAAAGTTCATCGAAGACGGACGCCATCGTTGGCAGTATATCCCTCCAATAATGGCCACTCATCTGCTGCTGCATCTGAAATCCATCAGCCCCCTTGCTTAGAAGAATGTGAATCGTCTGCCTGTTTATCAGATGCTGCATACTCTTTATTTTACATTGCGATCAAATAACTTATCGATCTTAGTTTCATCTAATGTCGGTTCGTATTTTTTTATCTCTTTCGGATCCCAGTAATCATAAATCGTCTCGATCTTTATTTTTGCCTTGCTGATCTTATCAACAATTTTCTTAAGATTCCCTACCTTCTCCATATCCTTACCGTTAAAGCAAATCTTGTCGAGATAATAGGAGATACAGTTCTGCACTAAAACATTCACCTGGACTTTCGTAAGCTTCTTTACACCTTTTACTTTAGGGGCCTTATTTTGTAAGATCTCGTTCACAAGTTTCTCAAGCCTGTCTTGGGTAGGTCCTGGGTCGGCAATGAAACTTTGCACCTTGGCGACAAGGGGATTGTTATTTGATTTCTCAGCAACTTGTAAAACGCTGGTCTTGTATTTAGTCATACGACTATTCACGACCTGGGACTTACGTTTTGATGTTGCGGTACTCGTCGCCGCGGGGAGAGCCTCTTCTTTTCTTTCGCTCACCACGGGCTCCGAACCGGCAGAGTCTGCCTTCTTTTCCATAACAGCTTCCGTAGGAGGAGAAACTTTTTCACTGACCAATTCAATAAATGGACGAGAATGCACAGCCAGCTCAGCGATTGGTATAGGTGTATCACCACGTGGTTCCTGCGTCCTCTCACAAGGAATGAAGCGAAATTCCCTCTCACAATCCTGCACCTGCCAGCAATAGAGCTCATTTACCTGGTCTAAGAAATCATCTTTTTGTTTGTTGCCGACTTGTGCAAAACAAGGCTCGCGTTGAGCCACAGTATCCTCGCACGGTTCGCACGCGGTACAGTCACTCAGGCATTCATAATTTCTGTCAAACAGGAATTCCAGGAAGTCACAAACGGTAAACTCGTCGACGCAGGTTTTTTTCATTGCCAGCCAGCGATTCCACTTCTTGAATTTGCTCTCAAAGCAACAAAAGTCATGTGGTGCAAGCCACAGGATTCGCAATAGTACATGTGCTGGGGTTTCGCGGTACAGCATATTCTCCAGTAAGCGACGGTTTGCCGGCTTCCGGAAACGTTCCGGCCAAGCTGGTAGTGCTACCGTAGCAATAAAAGAATAGCGGTCGGCGCCTGGAACGAAACAAATATCTTCTTCATCAGAACAGGGATCATCATCTGGAACTTTCCAAACAAATCGGCAGTCCGTTTTACTGTCGCATTGATTATTGTATTGCGGGCATCTGCAATCCTCAGGGAAACAACGAGGTCGCAGCAAGATGTGTTCTATGAGGTGCAACCCTTCGCTATTGATCAATCTTTTTGACCGGTCTACAGCTTCACAGGCGTATTCTTTATTGGGATAACATTGTGGATTGATAGCAATGATTTCACTGGTCTTCAAGTTGCTGATCAATACCTCCAACCGCTCATTGTCACTATTTCGATTTACGGTTTTTGTGTATTGCAGCGCTATTCCATGCGCATAACACTCACAGTCAAATACAGGTTGATAATATTCAAACTGAAGTAGCAATCGGATAATCACCTGCCATGCACGCTCGGCCTCTGCGCACGTCCGGTAACAACAATTTCCTTTCCATGCGATATAACAATCAGACGTGTCTCGCGTGGGTTCATTTCCGCATCCGCATGGTTTTTCCTCCGTGTCCTCTTTACATGAGTTAAAGCCAGGCAGTCGGATTTCAATGCAATACTTATTGTTATCTCCACCAGTTTCATCCTTTACCTTAATTATCGGATAATAACAAGCGAACAACTGCAACATCCCTCTCCATTCCGAAAGGGTTACTCCTTCCCCCACAGAACTCGCAACAACTTGCTTTTGGTCATTCTGTAAGACTATTCTTCCATCAACTTCCTTGTAATTTTCATTGGAGTGCGTGTACTCCATTATATCAGAAACTCTGTCGCTTACGCAAGTATTACGGGCATTGGAGTGAATTACAGCAAACGCCTTCCCTTCTCCATCCGTCAGTAAAAGTTCCTCCTTATTGTCATCCGTTTGCCAAGCCTTCTTTGTGATCATATCACTTAGCGACCGATACAATTTCAACGACGCCTCATCTCTTCGCTGCGACGTGTCATACTTGCAAGGATGATAAACAAAGCCGGTACCACAGGCCACATAAAACGAATAACAACAATCTTCTTTTCGCCTGTAGGTATGAAAAGCATTTTCAGTTTGTGAAACACAAATGAATTTCTCGACTCCTTCTTTTCCCCACGCTTGTTCTTCACTCGCAAAGCGCTCAGCGCTTTCAGCCAAAACTTCGCGTATAAATATCTGGTATTGATTGCCTTCCTTCTGGCAACCATGGCAATCCACATAATAATTGCCCGGATAGTACAGTAGGATCAGAAAAAAGTCAAATTCCTTTCTTGCCGCCTTAGGAGTGTCATAAAACGTCAGGCTTTGCCATCCTTTACTATTAGGTGATGCCTGAAGGACGAAATAGTAAACATATTTTGCCTTTTTCTTTTTACAATCTGTGCTTTCTGTTTCATCCGCCCTTTCGTCTTTTTCACAAGGGAAAAGTCGATAGAATTCCTTTGATTTATAAATTACAGATCGTATAGGGTATGTAAGGATCAGCTCAATTATCTTCAGTATCGCAGCGTCGGGGGAATTCCCAAGATCGGCTAATGTTTCCTTTGGGATAAAAACAATACTATCAGATTTTACTTGTCGGTCCTCAGCGTCTACAGGAATTTCAACAAAGCCTATTTCTTTCCCATAATTAGGTTGTTCCGAAGCGAGGCGAATAATCTCCGAATAATTCTCTCTAAATGCTTTTTCCGCTTCATCACGGGATACAAATCTGGCGACGCTTTCAAAAAGAATTAATGGTTTCCCTGCAAGATCACCGGAATTGTAAAATCGATTCAGGCATCTAAGCTGATAACGATACCAGGTGGCATTCGTCATCGGATGTTTCCTTTCCACGATAATGTCCCCGCCCATACACAGTTGCAGGTAACTGATATTTTTTCTGAACCGTTTTACAACCGCATTTATTTGGGCTGAAGCGCTGTCTTTGTCAGGAAATGTTTCGGCGTAAGAAGCCATTATCCTGTCTTTATCTACGACCCTGTAAACGAACAGTCCCTGCTTGCTTACTTCGTCTATGTCTACGCTACTGCTGAATGCCTCGGGCTTTGGATTTGCCGATAAGCGCTTTATTTCTTTTTGCTCCTCTAACAATTTGGTTATACTCTCCTCTATCTTCTTCGTAGGACTATTACCCGCTTGTGGCATCCATCTCACTGCGCTTGCAGACGTATTCTTTTTTGGAACCAATGTCAGTTCCTTATCATCCTCTACCACCAGTAGTGTCGGCACCGCCTTGTTGAAATTACCTGCTGCCTCCGTAGCTTCTTCCGAGCTATCGTACTCTTTTACACTCTGAAACGAAAAGGCATTACTTTTTGCATAGCCAAGCTGATAGCTGAACCTCCAGCGATGTGGTATTTTTTCAATAACAATAGAATACTGGTGATTTCTTACGATATCGAGAATCTGCTTCTTCAGGTTTTCTACTTCCTTCGGGGTAACACTATCAATCGAACTGTTCGCCTGAACATCATTTTGTTTCACGATGCGCAATAATGACTTGCCGGTTTTTTCATCAACCAAAACCAGATAATTCGCCTCGTCCGTCAGCAACGCCAGCAACTCATTGGCATTCGCACGAGCATCATCATCATCGTCAAATTCCTTTACCGAAGTGATCTTGAAATTATTTCCTTTATCGAGAAGGTCGTAAGTAAACTTATCGGGCTTTCCAACGATCGTGCTACCGACATCAATTTTAAAAGCATCTGTATTGATAAATGACAGAACATCTGACCTCTTCCTGTCGTGATACAGCATACCCAACTTCGATGGACCCTCGTCATAGGCCCACAATTTCTTGTCATCAATTTTTTTTGCAGCTTTGAGTGCGCCGGATATAGCGTCCTCATCTGACGTGTAAAGGTGAATGGATTTGCGTACGGTCTTGCCGGCAACATCTTTCAAAACAGGAACATAAACATATGCGCTTTCAAAAACAGATTCTCCCGGTGGCTTTTCCTTAAAAAGATTTGTAATGTTTGTGGCTACCGCGACTGAATCTTCTTTGGAACTGAATCTCGCAGGATATTCGGCCCACTTGTCTTCTGCATACTTAATTCTTAGCCGAAAACTATTATCATAGGGAACCTCATACGAGGTATAATTCGAGTTATCCGCCAAGGCTTTAAACACCGAATGAGCTGCTACTAACGCTCCTTCTTTGGATTCAAACTTTTCTTCAGTGGAAAAATATTCGGTCCCCGCAAGCTTTAACGTAGCTGCAAATTGCGGGTCGTACTCAGCGACCACGAAATTGCAGAGGCTGTGCCGCTTCCAGTTATCAATGCCGCTGATGGCTTTAAACTTTTTTTCGAATCCCGATACATTATTGTTGTTCCAGCCATTTTCAAGAAAGTCATAGGCCTTCCCCCGGTTGCTGCTGATCTCATCATAACTGGATAACAGCGCCTCCTTTTTTTTTATTTCGCGCTCTGCGAATTGGTTAGTATTGTAAAACCCAAAGGATAATGTCGCATAGTCAGTGAACTGTTCGGCAAATCTTGCCAGTAAATGATCAAGGAAACCTTGTCGGCGCTGATGAAAAAGCGTTTTATCCTCGACGATCAGCTCCAGATACTTGGAAAAAGCAAGCAAATTAAGTTCGATGTCAAATGAAAAATGTTTATCAGCAGTTATGAAAGACCGGTAGTTCTCTTCAAATGTACCGATGTACTTTACCGATGCTGCATGTTCAGTCGCTGTACGTATGTTACTGAAATATTTCTTGCTAATGAGTACGATATCATTTGACGAGGTCAGAAGGTAATAAAAAACGCATTCATCGTTCTTGGTGACACACTCACACTGAAATTGCTCAACCTGCAGGTCGATTTTCAGTTGATTAATCGCCATATCCTGATCCGCTAGTGTATCGAATTTATAAGGTACGATGCTTTCAAGTTCAAGGGTCTTAAGCTTATCCTGTTCCTTTAATTGCAGTATTTGTTTTTTATCAACGGGCAACACCAATATACTCCCCATTGTCCCAAGAGGGTTTGTAGCTGTCTCACTTACATTAAAACGCAAAAGCTTCTGAAGGTCAGGTACTGAATCAACCTGGTTGATAAAGTAGGTATGTCTTTGCGAATCATCAGTAGGCGATAAAGCAAACAAGGAGCGTATGTGACTAAGTTGTGTCAGGTAGTTGGCCAATAGCTGGTCAAAAAATAAAAGATATGCTTTTAGTTGATAAGCCTCCGCCTTCCGCTGATTGGATACATTTCCTGGTAGTCCTCCCTCCGCGATGCCATACACTCTTGGAAATTCATTTTGGATCGAGTAATAATCCTTCAGATCGTTTCTGTAAATGCCCCTCGGCACCTCACTATCAAGATTGGGAGAGGGAGATTTAAATAAGATCTTTCCGTTATGCGCGAAGTTGATCTCGAACAGGCCGTCGAATTTTTTGAAATCGAGGGGTACCGGCATACCAAATCGGCTGAACTGAAATCCTGAACAAGTCACTGAAAATTCGGGCGTATGGTTTTTGGGGATTTGATATTTCCAACCGCCCAGCGATGTAGCTATGTTGTCCTTACAAGATTGCAACCGAAGGTCACGAACGTTCTTAACGCCATCGATTTTGAACAGAACATTGTAAACGTCAGAAAGATGGATCTCCTTTCTCAGCTTTAGGAGTTCAAACTCAGCAGTATCAACAAAACCATGACTTTCTTCGATATTATAGGGACGTCCTGCAAAGATCTCTTCGATCGGTTTATTCCTGTCCAATAACTGCTGAAGGGTATAAAATTGGGGAGCAGGAGAAAAAAAATCCCTTAATGTTTCTACTACAGAGAGATATACTTTTTCAACATCTGTGCCTTCTTCCAATTCAATATCCGCACAGACTCCGATTTCCTGCTTACATAAAATATAGATGTCGACAAAATCTTCGCATAGATTGCGGTGAGCCATCAGCGCAACCTTTACTTTCTTTAAAATATTATCGACATACTCTTTTTTAGCTTCAGGTTCATTCCTGAATTCGCTTTCGACGTTTTTCTCCAGGTCAATGTAAACGCGATATAACCCATTCAGGTATTCAAGACAAGAACCCTCGTCGCGAATAATACCCTCCAGATCCGCATCGTTTGGATTTGGCTGTCTGCAAATATCTCTTTCATCCGTTGCTATCTCCAGCCATGCGTTCTTTACTCCATCAATATCAATCAGCAACTTCCGGAAATCGGTTATAGTTAACGGATTGCAGGACAGAATTGCTGCTGGTGTGAAAAAATTATCATCCTTCGATTTGTCTTCAGGGTGGCGAGTAAGTATGTCGGCTTCGGGCAGGTTGGTTCTGTAGCCCAGATCTAATAACGCGTAGCAGAGTACTTCTAAGATTGTAATCCCCGGATCATGTACGTTGTGATCCGTCCATAACTTTCCCGCCAATTTGCCGAGGTGATCAATTCCTTCTTTCCGAAGGTTTTCAAAATCCAGGTACTCAGGGAAACCGGAATTGGTCTTACTGATAAGGTTACTATTTTTTGATTCTTCCGCCATCAGTAAAATATTTTTCAGCCCGGAATACTTCTAATGCAATAATCAGAAATAGGTATCTTTTTATTTTCGCAATTTGTGTCCGCCTGCCATGCTTCACAATCATTCTTACGGATACAGACATCAATATCTCCGGCAATTAAAATGCTGCGTGGAGTCTTAGGACAAATAGCCTTTATCAATTCTTCTTCCTTGGTTTTGTCGGGCCAGTTGTCGTCGTTATGCCGCATCAACAGCTCAATGATGTAGTCCACGTAATCTCTTGTTTCAAGAAATCGTACAACTTCGGAACGGGTTACACATTGTCCGAACGTTAGTTTCTCATACTGACCAATCGACCAGGGCGCCAGAAATTCCCGCAAATCCTGTTTCAGTTTTTCTTTGTAATAGTTCTCATCTTTCCCCAACACAAGTTTTATCGTCAGGCAAAAATGAATTTTCTCGTACCGAGGATTCATTGCCCGCAGTCGTACAAATGGAGAGGTGAGGTTTTTCAGTTGTTCCTCGATATCATCGAGCATGCTCACTGGTACTCGTGGCTCAAAGGACTGAGCCGCTTTCAACTGTTTCAGATCTGGGATCACGACTAGTAACACGTACCCTGGCGCTATTGGAAAATCGTTTTTATACTTGTGGCCATTCAATGCAAAACTGTGATTAATACATTTTGCCTTAAAGAGTTGTGGGAACAGTTCCAATACCAATCGCTCATAATCAAATTTTTGGATCGCCCTTCCTTTGTGTCGCAACATTTCGCTGACACGAACATAAAAATGGCCTTCAATCTCTGGAACTCGTCCACCGAATGTATCATAAGGCTGGACCAATTTTTTTAAGTTGGCATTCGCCTCATTCAGCCGGGATATGGAGCCTGCAACAAGCGCCTGACCGAGGCGTAGCTTGTCATTAACGGAATCATTTGTAAATGTCGCGCGAATAGCCTGGGTATAAACAGCGATGGTCTCGCTTACCGTCCTGCTATTTTTCGGAACTGAAGCCCTGATCCAATGCAGATCTTTGGGAAGGACAGTATTGTCCCTGGTCATATTTGCCGGCAGGGCAAACTTGATAATCCCGGACGTGGTTAGCCCATCCGTTGCA
>Ga0190271_10002630_pt1 | contig 10980 bp, 11 predicted proteins | sample Popmic356T_FD_133747 | JGI IMG/M metagenome (GOLD analysis project Ga0190271, IMG submission 133747) | Populus adjacent soil microbial communities from riparian zone of Weber River, Utah, USA - 356 T | ecosystem: Environmental > Terrestrial > Soil > Riparian zone | place: USA: Utah | collected...
CGCGAGCTGGACCCGAAGGACTTTCCCGGGGCCGACCCTGCCGAGCTGGTGGCCGGGGCGATGGTGTTCACCCCGACCGACGGACCTGTCGACCTCCGCAACTGGCGCAACTGGTGGCGGTGGCAGCCGGGCGCCTTCTGGCGGCGGCCGTTCGGCCCGGACTCCGGCGTCGAGGACCGCCTGGACCACCCGGTGGTGCACGTCGCGTTCGAGGACGCGAGCGCCTACGCCGAGTGGGCCGGGCTGCGGCTGCCGACCGAGGCCGAGCACGAGTACGCCGCCCGCGGCGGCGTCGACGGTCAGCAGTTCGCCTGGGGCAGCGAGCCCTATCCCGACGGCGTCCCGCAGGCCAACACCTGGATCGGCCCCTTCCCCTGGGACAACAAGGGCTACGGCGGCACTGCGCCCGTGGGGTCCTTTCCCGCCAACGGGTTCGGGCTGTTCGACCTGATCGGCAACACCTGGGAGTGGACGACCGACTACTACCGCCCCGGGCACCACCCGATGCCCGCGCTGGACCTGAGCGGCAAGACCGACCTGCTCGCCCAGGCCAGCGCCGAGCCGGGGTTCGCGATCCCCCGACGGGTCCTCAAGGGCGGCTCGTTCCTCTGCTCTCCCGAGTACTGCCTCCGGTTCCGCCCCGCGGCCCGCTCGCCCCAGGCCGAGGACACCGGGATGTCGCACGTCGGGTTCCGCTGTGCCCGGGATCTCTGACTCGACCGACGTCGTGATGGGGTCGACACAGCGGTGAAACCTGGACGGTGGGGCGATCGGGTGGCTTTGTACGGTTCGATGGGGGCGTGACCTCTGAGAGCATCTCCGCCGCGCCGATCCAGGACACCGACCCGGATGTAGCCACGGCGACAGCCGAGGAGACGGCGGAGAAGGTCGATGAGCACGGCGATCCACCACGGCCCCGCCTGGCAGCGGTCGTCTTCAACCCCACCAAAGTGGACCGCAAGGTGCTCGGTGCCGCGGTCGAGGCCGCGGAGACGGCCGCCGGCTACGAGCCGTCGATGTGGATCGAGACGACGGCGGAGGACCCCGGCGTGTCGATGGCGCGAGAGGCCGTCGAGAGCGGGGTCCGTGTCGTGCTCGCCGCCGGCGGAGACGGCACCGTGCGGGCTGTGGCTGAGGGCCTGCGCGGCAGCGACACCGCGCTCGCGCTCGTGCCCGCCGGCACCGGGAACCTGCTCGCGCGCAATCTCGGACTGACCCTCGGCAACTTCGACAAGTCGGTCGCCACGGCCTTCGCCGGGCAGGAGCGGGACATCGACCTGGGCATCGCGACGATGCGACGAGAGAACGGCAGCATCGAGGAGCGTGCCTTCCTCGTGCTCGGTGGCATCGGCCTGGACGTGCAGATGATCGTCAACACCGACGAGAAGCTCAAGGAGCGAGCCGGATGGCTGGCCTACGCGCAGGCGATCGGCCGGTCGGTCAAGGGGGGTTCCCGGGTCAAGCTGCGGTACCGGATCGACGACGGCGAGCCGCACGAGGCGCGCGTGCACTCGCTGATGGTCGGCAACGTGAGCGTGCTGACCGGTGACGTCGTGCTGCTCCCGGACGCCGAGCTCGACGACGGCGTGCTCGACGTGGTCGCGCTGCGGCCCGACGGCGTCGTCGGCTGGGCGAACGTGATGTACCGCGTGCTCATCGAGCACCGCATCATGCGCCGCAAGGCGGATTCCACGACGCTGCCGCTCAACAAGGGCGGCCGCAAGCGATTGGACTCGCTCCACTATCTCCGCGGCCGCACCGTGGAAGTGAGGCTCGACGAGCCCGAGGTGTTCGAGATCGACGGCGACGACATGGGCGAGGTCGTCGGCTTCACGTTGACCGTCGAGCCGCAGGCACTGACGGTGCGGGTGCCCTGACCGGTGGGTCGTCGGGCACGATGGAGGGACGAGCTCGATCAAGGAGGGGCACCGATGCCCGAGACCCGACGACCGAATCTCGTCGTGATCATGAGCGACGACCACGCGGCGCACGCGATCTCCGCCTACGGAAGCCGCGTCAACAGCACGCCGCACATCGACCGGATCGCCGAGGCGGGCGTCCGGTTCGAGAACTGCTTCTGCACGAACTCGATCTGCACGCCGAGCCGGGCGACGATCCTGACGGGCGAGTACAACCACGTCAACGGCGTGCGCACCTTGTTCGACGACCTCGACAACACCCGACCCCAGGTCCAGAAGGAGCTGGGCGAGGCGGGTTACCAGACCGCCGTCGTCGGCAAATGGCATCTCGGCCACGGCGAGGGGCACGACCCGGCCGGGTTCGACTACTGGCGAGTGGTGCCCGATCAGGGGCGGTACCACGACCCTGAGCTCCTCGGCCCCGACGGGATGGAGGTCGTCGAGGGTTACGTCACCGACGTGATCACGGACCTGTCCCTCGCCTGGCTGGAGCAGCGCGACCGCGAGCGGCCGTTCCTGCTGATGGTCAACCACAAGGCGCCGCACCGGTCGTGGGAGCCCGACGAGGCGCACATGCACCTCTACCCCGACGGCTCGATCCCGGAGCCCCCGACGTTCGACGACGACCTCGCAGGCAGGTCAGCCGGGCCGGGTCAGCCGTTGGCCGGGTTGCAGATGAGCATGTGGGACCTGTCCGAGGAAGACCTGAAGCGGCCGGTGCCCGAGGGCCTGAGCCTCGAGGAGGAGCGGTCGTGGCGCTACCAGCGCTATATGTCTGACTATCTGCGCTGCATCGCCTCAGTCGACGACAACGTGGGCCGCGTGCTCGACTGGCTCGACGCCGAAGGGCTCACCGACTCCACGATGGTGGCCTACACCTCCGACCAGGGCTTCTTCCTCGGCGACCACGGCTGGTACGACAAGCGGCTGATGTACGAGGAGTCGCTGCGGATGCCGCTGCTGGTGTCGATGCCCGGGCTCACACCGCCCGGCTCGGTGAGCGAGGACCTCGTCACCAACGTCGACGTCGCGCCGACGCTGCTGGAGCTGGCGGGGGTGCCGCTGCCCGAACGGCTGCAGGGGTACTCGATGGTCGCGTCGATGGCCGGTCGGGAACCGGAGCACCGCCAGACGTCGGTCTACTACCGGTACTGGGAGCACGATTCCGGACCCCATCGGGTTCCCGCGCACGTGGGGGTGCGCACCGATCGGTACAAGCTGATCTGCTACCTGGACCAGGCGTGGGCGCATGGCCGGCCGCCGTCGTCGGTCGAGCTCTACGACCTCGCCACCGACGCAGCCGAGCTGCGCAACCTCTGGAGTGAGCCGGGGTACGAGTCGATCGGTGCCGAGCTGGCCGCGTTGCTTGCGCAGCGGCAGATCGAGCTCGGGGACGAGGACGTGGTCGGGGTCAGCGCGCCGTTGGCCTGACATCGTCGGCGAGTGTGCGGCAGCGGCCCTGTCGGGACACTCCGGCCGCGGTACGCCGCTAGCCTTCGATCCGTGACCGATGACGCGGCTCAGGAGACGCCGGCTCCGAGAGCACCCAGGCGGGAGCGGCGTCGCGTGGCGCGGGCGGAGTCGAAGGCCCTGCGGCCACCGCTGTCTCCAGCCACGCGAGCCGGCCGCATGCTCCTGGCAGTGGCGGGGATGGTGCTGTTCTACTACGTGGTCCCGCTCGACGACCTGCCCAGCGGTTCGGACCTCGTCACCGTCGTGGCCGGGATGCTGATCGGTCTGGCGGGGATCGTCTACGTCTCCGTGCGTCAGCTGCGCGTGCTCGCACACACGGCGCCGGGCGCCCCGGGCGTGCGCCTGGATGTCCTCGCGCTGGCCGTGGTCATCCTGGTGCCGCTGTTCGCGCTCGGCTACTACGCGCTGTGGCTCATCGAACCCGACCAGTTCGCCGACCTCGCGACGCGAACCGACGCGCTGTACTTCGCGGTCACCACGCTCGCGACCGTCGGCTTCGGCGACGTGCACGCCGTCGGTCAGCTCGCCCGCGTGCTGGTGACGGTTCAGATGCTGTTCGACCTGGTCTTCGTGGCGATCCTGGTGTCCGTCATGGGAACCGAGATCGGGGCCCGGAGCGGGCGCCGTCGGTACGTCGTCGAGGCGGAGGACGTCGACGACGACGACACCGCCCAGACGTGAGGGGCTATCTCCTCGACGTCGCTGCGGGGGCGAGGCGCGGGTACAGGTCGCGCAGGAGTGCGATCTCGGCGCCGTGGTGGATCACTTCACGGTGGATGTGCAGCACGAGCCCGGCCATCGAGTCCTGATCGTGCCAAGGCTCGCCGCAGGGCTGGGCGAGCGCCGCCTCGTCGAGGCCGGCGACGCCGGTGCGCCAGTTCTCGTACTCGGCGTCCAGGGCACTGAGTGCCGCCTCGGCGGTACCGGGGGAGGCGTAGTCCTCGTACGAGACCGGTGTGGCGCCGAAGTGCCGGGCGTTGCGTTCGCCGAGGACGCCGACCAGCACGTGCCCGATCCGCCAGGCGATCGTCGTGACGGGTGCGGGCTCGGGCTCTGGAACTGCAAAGTCGATCAGGTACTCCCCGGAGCCGACCGTGATCGGTGCGAAGGACCGACCGCGCGGCGCGATGTTCCACGCGCCGGGCACCGGCTCCCAGAAGTACTCCTCGTCGGTGAGGCCCTCCAGCCGAGGGCGGAGCTGGCTGTCCCAGTGCCAGGTCAGCTGCGCGAGCAGCTCGGCGGTCCAGTCGATCGGTGGTGCGGCCATCACATCTCCCTAGGCGCGGTGTCAGGTGTCAGGCACGCTAACCCGGGGTACCGACATCGCGACGTGCGGTTGTGCCCCAGAGGTACGCGTGAGGGTTTCGAGCTCACTCGATGGCGGAGCGGGCGTACCGCGCGTGCCAGCGCAGCCACGGCGGTGTGCGGGCCCAGGCCAGCGCGACCGTGCGCCGGCCACGAGCGAGCCGCCGGAGCCATTGCTCAAGCCCATGCACCGAGCGCGCCGACACACCGACCACCGGTCGGCGGGTGACGACCACCGTGACCTGCGGACCGAGCGCGAACGACAGATCCATGTCGTCGTGGACCTCGGACTCCCATCGGTGGACCTCACCACTGACCCGCCGCCAGTGCTCGATGCGGATCACGCAGCTCGATCCCCACAACGGCGCGTGGGCCATTGCCGCTGTGGTCAGCAGGTAGTAGCAGGCGAGGTAGAGGCTTGCTGACCAGCGGTACCACCAGCGGGCGTCATAGAAGTACCCCCAGCCCGTGACGGCATCGGCACCCGATGACACGGCGACCGCCGTCATCGCGGCGATCCAGTCGGGAGGTGGGATCGAGTCGGCGTCCAGTCGGCCGATGAGATCGCCGGTAGCTGCGTCATAGCCGCGTGCGGCCGCGGCCCCGATCCCCCGCACGGGTTCGTGCAGCACCCGGGCGCCGTGGCGTCTCGCGATCGCGATGCTGTGATCGCTGGAGCCGTTGTCGACCACGATCACCTCGTGAGGTGGCACGTGCTGCCGCGCGAGGGCTTCCAGGCAACGGTCGAGTGCCGGGGCGTCGTCGAGCACCGGGATGACCACGCTCATGCGCGGGCTCACCGGGTGATCGCCTCCCGCCGCGCGAGCACCCCGCCAGCGAGCAGCGCGCCTGCACCGCCGGTGGCGATATCGCTGATGGTGTCGTCGTAGCCGACACCGATCCGCGGGTCGATGTGGGTGTGACCGATCCACTCGAGCATCTCCCAGATGCTCGCGAGCGCCAGCCCGACCGTGACCGCGCATCCCACGGCGACCCACCAGCGGCTGGGTCGTGCCAGCACGTGGTGGCGAAGGAGCGCCTGTGTGGCGACCGCGGCGAGCAGCCCCACGACGACCGTGTGGACCACCAGATCGAGCCAGGGCGTCGTCTCGTAGAGCGTCAGCAGGCTGGCCCAGGCGGCACCGAGGAGTGCGAGCAGGGCGAGAGCGGCCAGGACCGGGCTGGTATCCAGGAGCCAGAAGAGCACGGCACCGAACGAGACCAGCGCGACCAGGGCCACCGCGACCGGTCCGATCGCCACAGCGAGCGCGATGCTGACCATGACGAGCCCGACGGCAATCCAGTACGGGGGCGCGGCCGTGCGTCGGTGCGGGATCGCGCGGGCCGCCCGAGCACCGGCCACCTCGGGCGGGTCGCGGTGCCGGTCCGCCGCGGGGCCGACCTGTGCGCCGCGGCGTTGCCTGTCGTCGAGGTGGGTCACACGTCCGCGACGGCCTCGGACGCGGCGACCGCAGCCTCCTCCTCGGACTCGGCCCCCGCGTTCGACAGCTCGCCGCCCGCGTTCTCCAGGTGTGCGCGGATGAACCACTGGAACAGCTCGAGCTGACGGATCTGACCGACCAGCAGGTCCTCGGCCATCGCGTCAATCTCGCCGACCTGCTCCTGCACCTCCCGCATGTCCGTGATGACTCCGGTGTAGACGAGATCGAGCGCAGCCAGGTGCTCGACCGTGCTCGCGCGCCCGACGGCGTAGTCGTCCCAGGTGCGGTCGCTGACGAGCGCGCCGGGGGTACCGACCGGTGCGACGCCCATGGTGGCCATCCGCTCGGCGATCTCGTCGACCATCTCGCGAACGGCGTCGATCTGCGGGTCGAGCATCTCGTGGACGCCGATGAAGTCGCGCCCGACCACGTTCCAGTGGGCATGCTTCAGGGTCAGCTGGAGGTCATTGAGGGCGTGCAGCCGCAGCTGCAGCAGGCTCGCGACCTTGTGGCCATCCTCGACGGACAGGCCGGGAACGGTGAACTTCGCGCTGGATGAGGGTGCCATGGCACTACTCAAACACGCGCCTGTGACACCGGCAATCGAAGGGCCTCGCGAGGTCGTACCTGCGCGCCGACGTCGTACGGCACGCGGTACTACCTCGGCGCTTCGGGTCCTACCTCGGCGGTTGTGGGTGCAGAATCGGCACGCCGGGTCGTGAGCCCGGCGCACCAGAAGGGCGAGCGCCATGACCTACCCGGGCGATCCGAACCAGCCGCAGCCTGGCTCCCAGCCGAACCAGCAGCCTGGCTCCCAGCCGAACCAGCCGTGGGCTCAGCCGCCGCAGCAGCCGAACCCGCAGCAGCCTGGCTACGGGCAGCCACCGCAGCAGCCCGGTTACGGCCAGCCAGCGCAGCCCGGTTACGGCCAGCCACCGCAGCCGCCCGGGTACGGGCAGCCCCAGTACGGGGCGCCCGGCCAGTACCCGTCCGGCCCGCCGCCGAAGAAGTCCCACACCGGCCTGATCGTCGGGATCGTCGTCGGGGTGCTGGTGCTGGCGGGTATCGCCTTCGGGATCTCCGCGCTGATCGGGGGCGGCTCCGATCCGGCCACGGCCGATCCGACGACCGAGGCGACGCAGGCCACCACCGACCCCACGACCGAGGCGACCACCGACCCGACCACTGACCCCACGACGGACGAGCCGACCACCGATGGTGGCGACGGCGGCGGGGTCGCGACGGCCGACGTCGGCGCCTGCGTCAACACCGCCGACCTGCAGGGCGACATCACTGACATCGTCACTCTGAGCTGCGACGAGTCCCATGACGCTCAGCTGGTCGGGAAGTTCGACATGGAGGATGGCGACTGGCCGGGCGACGATGCGGTGCAGACGGCGGCGACGGAGCAGTGCGTCCCGCTGTTCGATGACTTCGTCGGCGCCGAGTACTCGTCGTCGTCGCTCTACCTGAACTACGTCGGCCCGTCCGAGGGGACGTGGACCAACGCGGGCGACCGTGAGGTGCTCTGCTTCGCCTATGCCGACGAGGCGACGACCGGTTCGTGGGAGGGCAGCGGCATCTAGTCGCGAGGGTTTGCGTGGTGGCGCGGTGACGGCGGGCGCATGATGGTCCGATGGGACACGGCAAACGACAGTGGCAGGACCTCAGCCCGCGGCAACGGACGGCGATCGTGGTCATCGGGACGGCACAGCTCGCGCTGCACGGGTACGCGTGTGTGGACCTGATCCGGCGCCCGGCCGACCAGATCAACGGGCCGAAGCTGCCGTGGGGCGTGTCGCTGCTGGTCAACTGGATCGGTCCGATCGCCTACCTCGCCCGGGGGCGCAAGGAGAACTGAGACCCGGGCCCGGTCACGACTGACGAGCTACGGCCGGGGGCGCCAGAAGGCGATGCCGATCCAGGTGCCGATGCCCATGCACGCGACCAGGAGCAGAGTCGCGACAGTTCCCTGCCAGCCGTAGGTCTCGCTGCTCGTCGGCGCGCTCTCGTAGAGCATGAACACGAGGAAAATGGCCGCGGCGAAGCCGATCGCGGAGAGCCACAACGAGTTGCGAACGCTTCCAGGCTGCACGCGAGTGCCTGCCGCTATCAGCGGCGTGGCGAAGGCGAGGAGTCCCAAGCTGGCGATCGGGAGCACGCACATGACCAGCGACAGTGTGATCTGCGCGCCGGACATCCTGGGTCGGACAGGGATCGGACCGGTGATACCCATCGCGAAGATGGGACCGGTGGTCGCGGGCGGCGGCTCTTGCCAGGTGGGTATCGGCCCCGTGTCGTAGGTGACCGGCTGCTGCTCGGGGGGTCGTGGCGGGAAACTCGCTGCGGCGTGACTGACGGGGCCGTGCTCGCTCGCCTTGGCCACGTCGGCACGGTCACTCTTCTGGTGATCGCCGATCTCCTTGACCCGCGCGACCAGTCGGCTCATGTCGGATCGCCAGCGGGTGTCGTTCATCTCGAGCGCGTTGATGCGGGCGAGCCGCTTGATGTCTTCGGGCAGGTGGGTGGAGCTAGGCATCCTGGCCCCTTCCACCAGGAGCGGTATGACCACAACGCCGGGATTCGTCAACGCGTTCTCGATCTCGAGCCGCACGAAGTCCTCGGGATCGTCGATGCGTCGCTCGCCGGACTGGGTATCTGGGGCCAACCAGTCGTCGCCGATGACGACGAGCACGACGTCACACCGGTCGATCTCGGCCCGGATGTGATCCTCGAAGTCGACACCGGCCGGGATCGAGTCGAGATCCATGAAGATCGAGGCCTCGGGCAGCCGCGTGGCGAGGCCGTCGAAGAGGCCGTTCGCGTGGGCTTGGGTGTCGGAGCGGCGGTACGAGATGAAGATGCGGGTCACGCCGTCGTCGGTCTCACGGGCGGCGGCCGCCACCGGGTCGGTGTCGATCCAGAACTGCCAACCCGAGGGCGCGCTCTGCCAGCGCGGGTCCGGCGTCCAGTCCGGGCCCGGTTGCCAGCCCTCGGGGGGCGTGGGCCAGCCCGGCGGCGGGTTGAAGAGCTTCGTCACGGCGCGTCCCCTGCGTGGGCGATGCTCGAGTGTGGCGCATCCAGGGCGGTGCCGCTATCCCTCGTGAGCACCTGAGGATCGACGGCGGGCCGGGCACCGCGGGCGAGGCGTGGCCTAGAGTCTGTCCTGACTCGCCGTCGAGCCGTCCACGTCCACCGCTCGAAGGCTCGCCGTCATGTCAGACCTCACTCCTACCCGTACCCGGTTGGCGCTGCTCGCACTTGCGCTCGGCGGCTTCGGCATCGGGACCACGGAGTTCGTCGCGATGGGGCTGTTGCCCGAGATCGCGGCCGACCTGCTCCCCGAGCTCTGGGCCAGCAGCCGCGAGCTCGCCACCGCTCAGGCGGGACATCTGATCTCGGCGTACGCGGCCGGCGTCGTGATCGGAGCACCGACGATCGCGACCGTCGCCGCGCGACTGCCGCGCAAGGGCCTGCTGCTGGTGCTGGCGACGGCATTCACCCTCGCTACCGTGCTCTCGGCGCTCGCGCCGACGTACGAGTCCGCGATGCTTGCCCGGTTCGTCGCAGGGCTGCCGCACGGCGCGTACTTCGGGGTCGCCTCGCTGGTGGCGGCGACGCTGATGGGGCCGGGCAAGCGGGGCCAGGGCGTCGCGTTCGTGATGGCGGGCTTGACGGTGTCGAACATCATCGGCGTCCCGCTGATCACGATGCTCGGTCAGCACCAGGGCTGGCGGGTGGCGTATCTGGTGGTGGCCGCGATCTTCGCCGCGACCACGCTCGCGATCGCGCTCGCCGTTCCCGCCCTGCCGGGCGACCCGACCGCCACCATGCGCCGCGAGCTTGCCGCTCTGACGCGGGCGCAGGTGTGGTTCACGCTCGCGGTCGCCTCGCTCGGCTTCGGCGGCTTCTTCGCGGTCTACAGCTACATCTCGCCGCTGGGCACCGAGGTGAGCGGGCTGCCGTCGTCGGCGGTGCCGTGGATGCTCGCCACGATGGGCATCGGCATGACCGTGGGCAACCTCCTCGGCGGGCGGCTGGCCGATCGCGGCCCACTGCGCGGGATGATGATCGGGTTCGCGGCGTTCATCGGCGGGCTGGGTGCGCTCGCGATGCTGTCGGGGACCGGTGCCGGGCTGTTCGTGGGCATCCTGCTCGTCGGCACGACGGCGTCGCTGACCACGCCGTCCATCCAGACCAGGCTGATGGACGTCGCGGGCGACTCGCAGACCCTCGCCGCGGCGCTCAACCACGCTGCTCTCAACGTGGGCAACAGCCTGGGAGCGTTCCTGGGCGCCGTCGTCATCGCCGCCGGGCTCGGGTACGTCGCGCCGACCTGGCTCGGTTTCGGGCTGGCGATGCTCGGGCTGACGATCGCGGGGTCGGCGTGGGCTGTGCAGCGTCGGACCGTCTCGGACGAGCCGACGACGGCGGAGCTCGCCGGGGTGCGGTAGCACGCCGTATCGGCCTTCTGTCGGAAGCGGCGGATATGGCGCTCGGGACGGGCCGGAGTCTCCGTGAGGACGTCGGCGGTGTCAGCTCTGGTGACGGGCGTACTCCTCGAGCGCTGGGCCGGGTCGCAGTGCTTCATTCACGAGGGCTGAGATCGCGAACTCGGTCGCCTCGCCGAGCTCGATGGCGCTGGGGTCGAGCAGCCACTGCAGCTGCAGCCCGTCCATGACCGCGAGGATCGACGCGCATGCCTTGTCGATCCGTTCGCGATCGGTCACGCCCTGCTCCTCGCACAGCACATCGAAGGCCGCTCGCACGTCGCTGCGCAGCACGCGGTAGCGCTCCTCGAAGTAGCTGCGTGCAGCGTGGTCGTCGGTGACCGACTCCGC
>Ga0190271_10002631_pt1 | contig 10975 bp, 5 predicted proteins | sample Popmic356T_FD_133747 | JGI IMG/M metagenome (GOLD analysis project Ga0190271, IMG submission 133747) | Populus adjacent soil microbial communities from riparian zone of Weber River, Utah, USA - 356 T | ecosystem: Environmental > Terrestrial > Soil > Riparian zone | place: USA: Utah | collected...
CCGTATGTTCAGTTCATGAATGGCGATGGCTTCTTCCTCGAGCGGGAAGGCCTGCTCCTCCAGCAGCGCATCGTACTGTTCGCGCTCGTCGGCGCTCAGATTCTTCGGCCGGTCGGAAGCCAGCAGATCGCGCGCCAGCGTGCGATACAGCTCGGCCATTTCATAGGTGGCGGTGGTGGTGGTGGCCGCGACGTTGTAGGCCGCCACCGCCTGATAACCCTGCAGCGCGCTGTCCAGCGCCTTGCGCTTGGCTGCCAGCGTATTCTTCAACGGCGCAGTCAGCCGCACGGCGCGAAAGGCATCGCGCGACGGCGTCACCAGCGCGAGCCTGGCATTGGCCGCCAGGAAGCGCGTGCGGTCTGTGCGGGCCGCGCCCGCTGCGGCATCCGCCTTGACGATTTCCGACTGCCAGTGGCGCTGGCGTTCGGCATTGCCGGCCTTGCCGGCGAGGTCCGCCAGCCGCGCGCGGGTTTCGATGGCCTCGGCCACCGGCACCGGATACTTCTGCACCAGCGTTTCCAGCATGGCGATGCTGCGCGCGGGATTGCCGGCGGTGGCATGCAGGTCCGCGGCGCGCCCCAGGGCCTCGCGCACCACCATCGGATCCTCGCCGGCAACGCCTGCGATGCGTTCGAATTCGCTGGCCGCCTGGGCCGATCGTCCCGCCTCGACATAGGCCACCGCCAGCTTGCGCCCCACCTCCGCGCTGTACTCGCTGCGCGGCCAGTCGCGCCGATAGCCTTCCAGCACCGTGATGGCCCGGTCCCACTGCCGCGTACTCAGCAGCGCCGCGGCGGCATCGTACTGCGCCGTGGGCACCACCCTGGAACCCGGCGCCAACTGCGCCACACGCAGGAAATCCTCGGCCGCCGCGGCCTGATCGCCCGCGTTGCGCCTGGCTTCGCCCTGGCGATACACCGCCGCGGCCAGTCTCTCGTTCAGATCGGCGTGCTCGGGCTGCGCCGGGCCGGTCACGGCCAGTGCGCGCGTGAAGGCCGCTTCGGATCGATCAAACACACCCAGGTCGAACTGCGACTGGCCGATGATGGTCCAGCCGATGCGCCGCTTGGCCGAGTCCACCGGCGGCACGCGCGTCAGCAACTGCTGCGACACCTCGATGGCGCGCGGCAGGTTTCCTGCCGCGAACAGATCCTGCGCAGCCCGTGTGTGCACGCCGGCGCTTTCCGGGTGCAGCGGGAAGGTTGCGGCGAAGCGCAGGCCCGATTCCACCGACTGCGCATGCCACGCGGCGCGCTGCGCCGCCGGCAGCGTTTCTTCCTGTTTCTGGTAGGCCACCAGCGCCGCATAGCCCGCAGCCGATGAACGCGGACCCAACGAATAGGCATAGGCGCTGCGCTCGTACTCGGTGGCCGCGCTGGCGTACTGCCTGCTCTCGAACAGCACTTCGGCCAGCATGTAGTTGGTGTCGGCCGAATCCGCATCGTCGGGGAAGGAACGCAGATAGTCGCCGTACCAGCGCGCCGCGACACCGTAGTCCCCGGGCTGCTTCGACTTCTGCGCCAGCGCATGGTGATGCTGCGCCAGATCCTTCAGGTTGCGCTTCAGCTCACCCACCACCTGCGGGGATGACGCGCGCTGCCGCCCACTCCAGAACGGCGCGGTAAATCCGTATGCCGTGACGTACTCGGTCTTGCCCACCACCACCAGCTCGGTGAATCCGCCTTTCTGGTAGGCCTCGATGGCCTGGTTGGACAGCGACGGCGCGTGCTCATCCACCGGATCGCGCGCCACGAAGGCGCGGTAGGTGGTGGCGGCATCCTGGTAGCGCTGCTTCTCCACGAACAGATCGCCCAGCCGCGAATACAGCAGCCATGCATAGGGCACGGCCGGACGGCCGGCCAGCAGCCGGTCCACCGATGCAGCGCCATCCATGTAGGAGAAGGCAATGCTCATCACCCGCAGCGTGTCCTCGGCCAGCTCGCGATCCGGACGCGACAGCGCATCCCAGTCGCGCGCCGTGCCGGGGTGTTGCGCGTCCACCAGCTTGCGATCCAGCAGGCGCATGAACGAATCCAGGCTCTCCTCGTTCTGCGCCTGCTTGAACTGCGACCAGCCCTGCTTGTACAGGCTCTGCTCATAGAAGCCGGAACCGCCGGGTCCGCGCTCGATCACGGCCTGATAGGCCGCCTGCGCCTGCGGATAGCGCCGCGCCGAGAACAGCAGTTCGCCGCGCCGGAACTGCACCTCGCCGATGTCACGGCCATGCGGATGGTGCTGCACGATGCTGTCCAGTGTGGCCAGCGCAGTGGCCGACTGGCCGGTGGTCTCGTAGGCGCGCGCCAGCTGGTACAGCACCTGGTCATTGCGCGCATAGTCGGGATAGGCCTTGAGCAGCGTGGTGTACAGGCGTATCGCTTCAGCTCCCTGCAGATCCAGCTGCGTCACTTCGGCAGACAGCCGCTCCAGCTCGCCCGACTCGAGATTCAGATCGCCGAGACGGCGCAGCGCCTCGGCGCGCAGCTTCGGATCGGTGTTCTGCAGTTCCAGGAACTGACGATAGCTGTGCATGGCGCGCGCGGCACTGCCGGCTGCGGGCGCGGCGGGACGCACCTCGACGCGGCGCTGTTGCAGATCGCCGATGGTGGGTGCGCGCGACGCGCTGGCCGCCCACGTCGCTGCGGCCAGCAGCAGCGCCAGCGGTGCAACGATCAGCGCTGCATCGCGCGCATTCATGGCGCCGCCACGGGCGTCACCGCGGGCGCATTGCTGGCGCGGTCGTAGATGTCGGCCAGCGCAAAGCGCGCCTGCACCTGGTAGGCCGCCAGTCGCTGCTGCTGCGCCTGCAATTCCTGCTGTGCCAGCTGCGTCAGGAACTGCTCCTCGCGCAGGGCCGCCTGCTGCAGCTGCCCGCGCAGCGCCATCAGCCGCTCATTCAACGCGGCAATGCGCGTCGCATACTCGGCCGTGTTCTGCGGCACGCTGCGGCGCGCCGACTGCACGCGCACCCAGCGGTTCTGCGCCTCGTTCAGTGCGCCGTCGAGGTCACGGATCGCACTGCGCTGCTCGTAGACGCGGGCGCGGAATGCATCATCCAGCTGCCAGGACAGCGTGCCCCGGATCAGTCGCAGCTTGTCGCGCGCCGCCCGGGCGTCCGCGGTCTCTCCGGCCTGCGCCAGCGCTTCCTCCAGCGCGCGGATGCGGGCCCACTGGGCCCGCTGCGTGGCATCGCCCAACGCCGCCACGTCCTTGCCGGCCTCGATGTTGTCCAGGCGCGTGTCCACCGCCGTACGTGCGCCCACCATTGCGGCGGGCCGGTCATCGGCCAGCAGTGCATCGGCGCGCGGAAGCCGTTCGGCATGGGCACGCTCACGCGTTTCCACCATGGCGCCGAAGGCATCGATGTTGCCGCTCCAGGTCTGCAGCGTATTGTCGAAGTAATGCAGATCGCGAAAATTCTTCAGGCTTTCCTGGAAGGTGTTGTCGGCCAGCACGGCATACAGATAACGCGACTGCGGCGAATCCGGCAGCGCCTTGAGCTGCCAGAACCAGCCCGGTGATGTGCCCGTTCCCTCCCCCAGCAGGTCGGCCAGCATGTGGCCTTCGCCAATGCGCTCGATGGCCGTGCCGAGCCGCCCCGATTCCTCATCGAAGGCACGGATCGCCGACTCGTAGTACTCGGCCGCCTGCGCGCCGGCGCCGAGCTGGGCGAAGGCATAGGGCACCGCCAGGTAGGATTCCTGGACGGCCGCGTCCAGCAGATTGCGATCGTGCAGTTCCAGCCAGGGCGTCAGCGCCGCGCGATATTCGCCCAGCGATGAATCGGCCCAGCCCACGCCCAGCAGCGCGCGCGTCGCATAGGGACCGGTCAGCCGCACGCGATTCAGCGCGCTGCGCGCCGGTTCAGGCTTGCCGGCCTGCAGCCAGGCATAGCCCAGCGCCAGATTGGCCTTGTCCTTCAGCGCCAGCATCTCGGTGCCGGCCGCATTCATCGTGCCCACCGCGGTCAGGATGGGATCGGCCTGTGCCAGCTGATCCTGCCGCACCAGCGCCACACCGAGATTGAAGCGTGCGTACGCCAGCCACACCGGTGATCCCTGCCAATTCGCCAGCAGCGCGGCCGCCTCGGCAAAGCGTTGCTGCTGCATCAGCGCATTGACCAGCAGATGGGTGCGCTCGGCGTCGAGCTCGGCGCCCAGACTCCCGTCGATGCGCCCCAGCGCCTGGGTGGTGCGATCGAAATAGCCGCGCGTGTACCAGATGCGGGCCAGATGGAACCAGGCGCGGTTGCGCACACCCGCCGGCACCGTGACGGTCAGCAGCTGCTCGAAGCGCGCGCCGGCCTCGTTGTGCAGGCCCAGGGTCAGATACATGCCGCCGGCCAGCAGCGCGGCGTCACTGACATGCGTGGGCATGCGCTGCCAGTGCTGGTAGGCCTCGAGCCGCGTCAGCGCCTCGAAATCATCGCCGGTGAAATAGTGGAACAGCACGTCACCGTAGTGCAGGTCCTGCACGCGGGTGGCGGCGAGCTTGTCGGCATCGGTCGCCGGCGCGGCACGCGCCGGCGCGACGCTGATCAGCAGTCCGGCCAGCAATGCGGATGCCCGCCGCAGCAACGCGCTACTCCCAGTCCTTGATCTCGAACTCGGGCTGCGCGCGCTGGGCCCGGTCGGTGATCTTCAGTTCCAGGTACTTGGCGCCGATGCCCTTCTCGAACCTGATGCTGGCCGCGCGCCTGTAGTCGCGATCGTTCGGACCCTTGCCGGTGAAGAAGGCCACCAGCTCGTGCTCCCCGGTGCGCAGGTTGCCCACGTACAGGCGCTGCACGCCGCCCCTGGCCAGCGCCGCCACTTCACGCGGCGTGTACAGATAGTTGCTGACCTCGCGGTCATCGACCTTCAGCTGCACCGAATCGAGCGCGAAGAAATCCCCCACGTCCATCGACACGAATATCGCCACCTGGGTGTTGGCCGGGAACAGCAGTTCCTCCTCCAGCACGAACAGGTCGCGGTTCAGATCCACCACCTGCTTCTTCAGATCCTGCACCTGCTGGTCGAGCGCACTGGCATCGGCCGCGGCCGGCGCAGCGGCAGCAACGACCGGTGTGGCCGGCGCGGCGGCGTTGTCGGCCGCCTGCACGCAAGCGCCGCCCAGCAACAGCGAGAGCGCCCATGCGGTGATGCAGTGCTTGCCTGGTGACTTCATGAAATGCGACTCAGTTCAAGGTTCTGTCCGGTCTTTTACCGGTGCATCATCCAGCAAGGCCCGCAGCTGCGATATGTACGGGTTATCAATCCGGCGAATGTCCTCACGCCGGTAACGGAGCCGTCCCGAACGGTCGATCAGCAGGATGGTGGGCACATGCCCGACGTCATAGCTGCGCCCCACTGCGCGCGCCTGGTCCAGCAGCATCGTCAGGTCCCCGCCATGCGCCGCCGCATAGTCACGCGCATGTGCCATGTCATCGTCGATGCTCACCGCCAGCGTCACCAGCCCGGCCGAACCGTAGGTGCGCTGCAACTGGCGGAGGTCGGCCAGCTGCGCCGCGCAGACGCTGCAGCGACTGCTCCAGAACGACAGCACCACCACCTGGCCGCGATATTCCGACAGCCGCACGTTACTGCCGGATGACGCCGGCAGGGCGAAATCCGGTGCCGTGCCGCCCACGGCGGGTGGCGTGGCGGCGTACAGCGACGCGGCGCAGAACAGCACCAGCATCCCCATCGGCAACCGTTTCAGCAGCTCACGCAAGAGAATTCTTCCGATCAGATGATCTGGCCGATACCGATCAGGCTGCTGTACGAAGCCGCGCTGCCGAGACCTGTGGACAGGCCACCCGACCACTGCAGATTCTGGAACTGGCCCTCCATGCCGTGCAGTGCCATGTAGTTCAGCACCACCATTTCGGCCAGCAGATTGACGGCATTCGCGCCAGGACTGGACGAGGTGTTCACTGAACCGTCCGCCGTATAGGAACCGATCTGGTTGCGCAACAGCGGCGGCGGACTGCCCGGCCGGTACACCAGGAAGAACGAGGCGGCGGTGGACTGGTTGTCACCGGTCCACTGGCCCTTGCCGCGCCCATTGATCGAGCTGTCGATCATGCCGTTCGAGGACAGCGAGCCGTCACTGAACACGTAGATCATCACCGGCTTGTTCATGCGCGCGGCATATTCGAGGCAGGCGCCGATGCAGCGACCGGCGCGCAGGTCGCGCACCTCGCCGGTGGCGCGATCACCGGTGTGATAGTCGAAACCGCCCATGGTGATGGTGCCGGCGCCGGCATAACCATTGATCACCATCTTCATCACCGCCGCGGTCTTGCGGAATTCGGCGTCGCTGCTGTACTCGGTGCTGTTGAAGATGCCGGTGGGGCCGACAATCTGGGTGTCATTGTCCGGATTCAGCGTCTGCACCGCGTTGCCGAAACGATCGGCGAGATCCGCGGCCTTCACGTAACCGCACTGGACCATGTCCTTGATGACGGCATCGGCGCTGACCTTGGTGTCGATGCGATCCAGCTTGCGCTTGCTGATGCGCTCGATGGATTCCAGCACGGCCACCGCATCCTGCTGGTTCAGCAGGCCCACCAGCTTGCCGGTGTCGACCAGCCCGGTGACGTCGGAGGCACGGTCCACCTTGGTGGGCCGTGCGCCGGCATCGATCATGTAGGCCGGCGACATCGAATTGCCGCCGGACACCGAACTCTGCGAGCCGATCAGTCCCAGCAGGTCGCCATAGGCCGTGGCCGGATTGATGACGTCGCTGGCCGCGTACAGGCCGTACATCGGATTGTGCGGATTGTTGCCGGTGTCGTTCTCGCTGCGCGCGGCGATCACCGTGCCATTGACGAAGGCACGGGTGCCGGGCGCGGTGCGTTCGAGAATGCCGCGCAGGAAGGCGCTGTCGGTGTGGAAGGCCAGGCCCAGCTGCGTGTCGATGAAGCTGGCGGCGCCTGCGTTGGGCACCATGTTGCCGGGCAGACCCAGCTTGCTGTAACCGGCCGTGGACAGGAAATTCAGCTGCGAACCCGACTGGCCGATCAGCACGTTCGAGCCGGCGATGTTGGCACCGCCGGCCAGATCGAAGGCGATGAAGGGCACGCGTCCGCCGCCACTGAGAATGTTGCAGGGACTGAGTTTCAGCGCGGCAATGTCGGGCGCCAGTGCGGCGCGCGCTTCATGCGGGCTGGCGAACAGGCTGAACACCGAAGCGCCGGCAAAGGTGGCGGCGCCGGACATGAAACCCTGCGCGATAAAGTCGCGACGGCTGACCGGTCGCGGATGATCGGCATGGCGCAGCGGCTCGTTCGGGCCCAGTTCGCGCTTGCGTCGGATTCTCATGGCTCGGCCTCTTTACTTGACCAGCAGCGCTGCGCTGCCGAGTACGGCGGCGCAGGCGGCCTTGGTGATGGTGCGGGTGCGGCAGGCACCGGTGCAGCTGCCCGAACCGGCACTGGCCGACAGCGTGGTGATCAGGCTGTTCAGTTCGGCGGCGACATCCGCGTCGGCCGGCTGCGACTGCAGGTTACTGCCCACACCGCGCGCCAGTAGCGGCCCGGTTACCTGCGCGGGATCGGCGAAGGCCGTCGCCGGCGCAGCATTCAGGTTCAGGTTCGGGAAGAAGCTGCCTGCCTGCGACGACTCCACCAGCGCGTCGCAGTACTGGATGGCCAGCTGCGCAATGCCCACCTGGTGCGAGGCCAGGAATCCTTCAATGCCCGGCGCCACCGGCAGCTGCTGTTCCACCAGCGCGTAGGTGGCCCGCACATCGACGTTGGTGACCGGCACGCCGGTGATTTCCGACAGCGAAGCATTGATCTCGCTGAACACGCGCACGCCCACGTCGGGACTGGCGCTGCCCGACGCGGGCGGCGCCGGCTGCACCGGCGTCGGCTCGGTGTACACATTGGTACGGCTGCCGATGCGCTCGAAGCTGAGGAAGAACTGATCGGATTCCGGTCCCTTCTCCAGCGCGATGATGGTGCCGACCTCGGCCAGCCGCTGACCGGTGCCGGCCACGTAGTTGGCGTCGGTCACCGTGGTATTGACGCTGGCAAAGGCCTGGCCGGTGGCAGCTTCGCGGCCGTTGATGCCGATGCGGATGCCCTGGATCGGAATGCTGCCCGGGCGCGCCGCACTGTCCAGGCTGATGAACACCGGCCGGTTGAACAGGTAGCTGTAGCTGTCGTAGCGGCTGACCTCGAACACCACATAGCTCTGCGACATGCCAGTCAGGGCGCTGACGTTGAACAGCAGGTAGTAGCGCTCGCCGACGCCGGCGGCGAAGTTCTGCTGCACCTGGGCCTGAGTCAGCGCGCGATTGAACACCGCGGCAAAGCGGACCGTACCAGCCCACTTGTTGGCATTCGAAGTCTCGTTGCCGAGCAGGAAGGCGAAGGTGTCATCCCAGTTGGCCAGCGTGCCGCCGCTGCGCGCATCCACATCGCCGGTGTAGTTGCCATTGACGTACAGACGCCGGCCGTTGACCGGGTTGTAGGTCAGCACCACGTGCTGCAGTGAAGCCTGCGCATCACGATCGGCATCGCGCGTCAGCAGGGCCGGCGCACCGTTGGAATCCGTACTGCTGCTGCGGCCGAAAGCTTCGTACTGGTAAGCGCGCTGCGCCAGCGTGAAATTGCGCGCGCCGGCGCCGCCCGAATAGCTGGCGAGGTAAGCATCTTCCTGCGCCACATTGGCCGGCGCCGCCCACAGCTCGATCGAATACTCGCCGGCGCTGCGGGTCTGGTCGAAGATCTTGCGGCTGGTCGCGACTGAGCCCTGCGCCTTGCCGCCATTGGGTCCGAACTGCACGCCCCAGCCGCCGACGCAGCTGTAGTCCCCCGACAGCGTCAGGTTCAGCGCCGGCTCGACCCCGCTGGTGTCATAGGCAATGCCGCAGGGTACGCCGGCATTACCTTCCTTGAACTGATACCGGGCGATGGTGTTGGTGTCATGGCGATTGCCGCCCGAAGCCACGGTGCCGTCGTACAGCGTCAGCGCGCGCGACAGCACCAGCGCCGGATCGACCTGCGTCGGCGCAATGCCGTTGAAGAAGGCCTGCAGCTGCACCAGCATGGTTGCCGAACTGTTGGCGCAGCTGACCGGCGTGCCCCAGCAGTTGTGGTTCTCGTCATGCAGGCGCACGTAGAAGCGCGACAGCGTGATGGTGTCCAGGTTGATCCTGGCCTTGGCCGCGGCATATGCCTCGTCCACGTCGCTGCTGGCGAAGTACGGCGACACCGGCGAGGCCGCGCCGGCCGCATGGCAGCGCGCGCAGTTCTGCACCAGCAACGGATGCAGCGTGCCGGCGAACAGCGCTGCGTCATCCGGGAAGGTCCTGCTGGAACCCACGGCAAAATCGAGCGGCGCCTGCAGCTGGATGGTCGTGCCGCCCGCGACGGCGCCCCCGGCCCAGTTGCGTATCCAGGTAGTCAGGATGTCGGCGCAGGCCTGCGCGCTGGACAGCCAGCAGTTATGGCCACCCGCCACCTTGGTGACGATGCGGGACTGATCGGGCTGCACCAGGTCCACGATGCCCAGCGCATCGTTGTAGGCCAGGTTCACATCGTCCGAGCGCGCGAAGCGCGGCGTCTGGCCGTTGGCGTTATGGCAGTTGCCGCAGCGGTTGCTGGCGGTGATGTACTGCCACAGGTTGACCTCGAAGGCATGCACATCGGCCGTGGTGGCGGCGGGACCGGTATACGTGGACACCGTCGGCGATTGCGTGTTCGGGTTTGACGTGGTCTCGGCGCCGCCGCCGGAACAGGCGACCAGGGTGGCCGTGGCGATGGCGGCCAGCAGATGTCTGAGTCGCATGCAGTGGTTCACGGTGAGTTCCTCAATCGCCCATGCAGGACACGGCGGTGTCCGCAAACACCTGTTTCATCCGGTAACCACCGGTCTTGAAGGTGTTCTTGATGCCCTGCACGGTGGCGCGGTCGGTGCTGCTCTCGGGCGCGCGCAGGCACATGGCCTTGAACACCTTCTCCACCTGGCATTGCGCGAAGGCATCGCTGCGCGCCAGCTCCTGGCCCATGGCCTTGGCGCCATTGCCGCTGCCCGGCAAGGCGCTGTCCCAGCCCAGCAGGCTGTTCTGGCCCTTGCGCCAGTAGTTGTCCCATTGGTCATTGGTGGTGACGTAACCGGGCTTGAAGTTGTCCGAATTGATCAGGTACTTGGGCTGCACGGCGCCGGCGGTGTATTCGATGCGACCGGTGGTCTCGTTGTAGTTATAGAAGGCGAAGGCCTGCGCCAGCGGGTCCATGCCGCTGTGGCAGCCGATGCAGTTGTTGAGGAACACGCGGCTGTCGCCACCCGGCGAGCGCGCCACGTCCTGACGGATGCGATCCGGCGGGCGCGTGGTGTCCAGCACCGCTTCCATGTCGCGGCACAGGTAGTTCATCAGCGTGAAACGGAACATGGCGCGGTTGGTGCCGGCGATGAAGAAGGCCTGCGCGGCGGCGCGCGTGGTCATCACGCCGGCGGTGGCCGCCACCGGCAGGCCCAGCAATCCGGATTGCGAGGCCGGCTGCAGCGCGGTCTGCAGATTTACGCCGTTGTCCTCGAGATACTGGTAGTGCGCATTGTTGGCCGGCGAATAGGCCGGCGCGCCGGCCGTATTGGCCACGTACAGCAGGTCCGCCGACAGTACGGTGCTGAAGTCCACGTCGTCGCGCACCATGCCAACGACGGTGGCGATGTAGTCATTCAGTGGCACGAACACGCTCTGGTCGCGGTTCGTCGCCGGCGCGACGAAGTTCTTCAGCGTGACGTTGTAGAAACTCCTGTTGGCCAGCGCCAGCTGCGCGGCGGCGTTGGCGTTGCCGCCCTGGATCAGGGTGGCCATCTGGGTCAACACCGCGTCAGAAGGTGGCACACCGGCAATGCGATCGTGCAGGCGTCGGGCCTGCTCGCGCGGTCCGGCCCCGGCCGGCATGGCCACCACCTGCAGGCAGCACAAGGCCAGCAGCGCGGCGCCGACGCGCTGCGCGGTGGTGTTGCGGGTGACCGTCTTC
>Ga0190271_10002632_pt1 | contig 10973 bp, 7 predicted proteins | sample Popmic356T_FD_133747 | JGI IMG/M metagenome (GOLD analysis project Ga0190271, IMG submission 133747) | Populus adjacent soil microbial communities from riparian zone of Weber River, Utah, USA - 356 T | ecosystem: Environmental > Terrestrial > Soil > Riparian zone | place: USA: Utah | collected...
CGCAGCCCGTGTCGAGCACTGCTACGGCCGTGCCCACGCCGGTCATGCCGCTGGCAGCGACGGCCGGTTGTCCGATGAGGGATAGGCTGGCGACCTGCTGCAGCTCGAAGCCGCGCTCGGGGTGCAGGCGCAGCACGTCGCGATGGCTGGCTAGGGCGTGCAGCGCTGCGAGCGTATGCACACGCACGAACACGAACGGCAGATGTTCGTAGGGCTTGAGCAGCGTGAGCTCGCGCGCTGACACGGTGGCCAGGACCCGCGCTCGAGCGGCGCTGTAGCGCGCAGCTCGCGCTGCCAGCTGTTCCGTACTGTCGACGCGTACGCCCGTGTCGTCGGTGTCGCTCGCGCCAGCTGAGGCGGGCATCCCGGGCGGGAACTCTTGGGTGTTCGCGCGATCGACTTCCGGTGACTGCGCGTCCGCGCTCCGTGCGTCCGTCTGGTCGTCGCTAACGGTGGCGGCCCCGGTATTGCTCGCGTCGGGGATGTCGGAGGCGGCCACTGAACCCGCCGCCTCCGCCGCATCACTGCGGACGCCATCAGCTGCTGTCTGTAGCTCGACCAGGACGTCCCGTGCGACGCCTGCGCGCAAGCTCTGCTCCAGCTCACTCGGCATCAGGTCCGACGCGAGAGCTGTCGCATCGTCGGCGGTGTGGAACTGCGCGCAGCTCGCCGTCGCTACTGTCAGAGCCACGAGCGCTGATACGCGCGTCGCAGCTACGCGACGCTGCCAGGCGACGATTCGGTTGGACACTGGTATCTCGCATACGGCTCATGCGACCGGCGACTTGAGCAGCGGCGACGGGACGGGTAAGGCCCGCGGGTCCAGCCGCGCACGCCTGCCGTGTGTGTGGGCGGCTGACGGCGGCTGCGGGAGGCCAACGGTCTCGGCTCAGCGGAAGCGCGCGTTCGCCGTCGGCAACACGTGGAGCTGGCGAGCTTCTGTGGCGACCTCGTCGAGCGCCTGGCAGAAGCGCTCATCGTTGTGCTCGTTGGCCACGTAGCGGCGCCCGCGTCGCGCGAGCTCTCGACGCAGACCTGGCTGCGACGCGAGTGTCGAGATCGCGGCGGCCAGCGCGGCGGTGGTGTGCGCCTTGGCACAGAGGACAGCGTCCGTGATCGACAGGCCCGCTGTCGCGTGCGGCATGACGGCGCATGGCAGACCGCGCGCCAGCGCATCGAGCAGCTTGATCGGCAGCCCGCCGGGGATGCCTCGCGGAACGATGGCGAAGTCGGCCGCGGCGTGCAGCATGCGACGGATCGGCTCGCCACCCAGCTGGCAGGTACGGAAGGCGACGCCGAGCTGGATCGCATGCTGCAGGAAGTTGCTCGAGTCGCTGCGTGTGGCGAGCAGCAGTGTGATGCGGCGACGGCTCTCGATGCCCACCAGCCGCAAGGCCGCCAGAATGCGCTCGGCATCCTGGTAGGCGTCGAGATTGCCCGCGTACAAGGCGACCAGCGCATCGGCCGCGAGGCCCATGGCGAGCCGCGCCTCGGCTCGTTCTGCGGGGCGAATCGGCTCGGGTAAGGGCCAAGGGGTGGGTACGTAGCAAGCTCGTCGATCGCTCAAGGCACCGAGCCGCTCGCACAGGTTGGGTGAGATGCCGGCGATCGCGCTCGCCCGGCGACACAGCGTGCGATCGAGGGCGCGCCCTGCGAGCTCGAGCGGCTTCGAATACCTTTGTAGGCTGTACGTAGGCAGCTCGGCGCTGAGGTCCGTGTGCGCGAAGAAGACGCACGGCAGCTCCGGTAGCGTGCACGCGAGGCTCATCGCTTCGGCATGGTGCGCGATCAGCAGGCGCGGGCGGGTGCGCCGTACGAGCGCATGCAGCTGGACGCCCATGCACACGTCGAGCGCCACCTTGGGCCAGCTCGGCCCCGAGCGCTGCGAGATCGCCTGCCAGCTGGGAGTGCGATGCAGCGTAAACGTAGGCGCGAGGGGATAGTCGCGTGTGCGCGTGCCATACGTGAAGAGCTCCGCCGCGTGGCCCTGCCGCGTGCGCGCCTCGAGCATGCCCAAGACCGCCGCTTGCGTGCCTTGGTAGGTGGGGAAGGGCAGTGCTGCGAGGTGCAACTCGGGGCCTTCGGCCGCCGGGATAGCAGGCTCGGTCATTCGATGTAGCCGAGCCTGCGTAGGCGCTCTTCCACCCGCGCGCTGTTGATGCCAGCCACTTCGGTGTCGTCGTCTGTGGTCAGGTGCGGCATGCACACGCGTGCGTTGGCCGCATGTCCGGGCTGCAATGCCGCGCTGAGCACTTGGCCGTCGAGCTCGGGTGGCGGCACGATCTGCATGCGCGCGAGCAGCGTCGCGCTGACATCGGCCATGTGCGCATCGATCTCGCCTACGGGCTTGATCGACGGACCGGCCGCGATGAATAGGCCGCGATCACGGTGCGAGCCCGGCATGCTGCGACCCTTGCGCCCCAGGTATTCGTGCGTCGCGAGACGCCGGAACACACCGACACCGTCGGCGCCGACGCGGGTGGGCATCACGTTGTATGAATAACCGCGGTCCAGCGCGAGCTCGAGCAGTAGATCTGGAGCGCGCTCGAGGTGCGGGCCGTCGAACAGCTCCTCGCGCGCGTAGACGCGCCGCACCACCGGCTGCTTGGTGTCGGGATCGCGCAGGGCGTACAGCACGCGCTCGATCTGGGCGCGCAGCTTGGGGATGTCGGCTGAGCTCACGATGCCGTTCGGTTCACGGCCTTTTAGGTTGTAGTGCAGCGCGGGAAAATAGTTGAGCTCGTCGCTGAACACCTGCGTGTTGTGCATGTCGAGCGCCGCGAAGCGCGTGCGCGACTCGACCAAGCCCGGCAAGAGGGCCCCGAAGCCACGGAACAAGCGCTCGCGCAGCGCAGGCGACAGGTGCGTGAGCGCCAGATCCCGAGCGTGGTTGAAGCCGTCCGCCAACCAGGGGTGCGAGCGATAGGTGAGCAGGCCGGCTTCCTCGAGCGCTCGATTCAGGTACAGCACTTTGTCCGATGCGCCGCCCGAGCCGTGATCGCTCACGATGCTCAGCTCCACCTCGTCGCCGCCAGCGGCGGCCAGCAGCTCGGCCACCGCGCGATCGAGCGCACGGTACACGCGACCGAGGCCATCTTGTTCGGCGGGGCTCACGCGCTCGGGCCGGCGCGGCGACTGCGGATCGTGCAGCGACCACAGGTGATGGGCCGCCGTGTCGCTCTCCCCGAAGTAGATCGCGAACATGTCGAAGCGCTCGCGCTGCAGCAGCCAGCGCCCGAGCGCGACCCTGCGTTCGATGTGGCTGCACAGCGCCGCTGAGAGCTGCGAGTGCCAGCCCGGTGCGTCCGCCGCAAATTGGTCGACCTCGTCGAAGCGCTCGGGGCCGAAGCGCGTGATGATCTCGCGATACAGCGAGCGCGGCCACACGAACGAGGCGTCGACTTCGAACGCGACTGGCGCGTCCCACCCGCTGATGTAGCAGCCGCGTTGCAGGCGCTCGGGCGGATAGGTCCCGGGAAAAAACAGGCTCGCGCAGCGCATGCCGAGCGCGTCGAGCCGCGAGATCAGCGTGGGAATGGCGCGCACGCTGCCCGCGGTGAACTGCACGCGGTAGCCGTTGCGCACCGTAAAGTCATAGACGCCGTGCTTGCCCGGATTCGTGCCGGTGAGCAGCGTGGTCCAGTTGGGCAGGGTGGCCGGGGGCATCACAGCGCGCAGTGCCGAGGACACGCCGCGGTCGAGACAGGCGTGCAAGGTAGGCAGCTGATCGCGCCCCAACGCACGCACGACGTCGAGGCCTGCGCCGTCGAGGCCGATCAGCAGATGGCGTGCGCCGCGCGCGCGCGTCGTCTGCGAGGCATCGCTGCCACGTGATGCACCCGGTGAGGCTTGTAAACCAGCCGAACCAGCCGAACCAGCCGAACCAGCCGAACCAGCCGAACCCGTACGATGACGACGAAACTTCACGCAATGCCTCTGCGGTCGACTCCAACGAGGTCGGTGGCCGGCAGGCCGAGCAACCCGAGTACGGTCACGGCCACATCACTGTTGTGCAGCCCGTCCTGCGCACCACGCGCGGCGACAGTGGGTCCCGACATGACGAAAATGCCATCCCAGTCATGATTGCACGCGTCTGGGCCGGTGTCGTTGGTCGGGCTGTACCAGTTGTGTGCTCCGCCTACCGAACCATTCGACCGATAGTCGAGGTTCGCGAAGAACAGCATGAGGTCGGGCGGCGTGCCTTGTGTCTGCCGGTAACATTCGCGCGGGGTCACGACCTGATGCTGGAGCACCTCACCGCACGGGCCGGGCAGACACGATAGCTCTCGCTTCAGCTGACCACAGAGCGGCTCGATCTCGGACTCGGGCACTATCCCATTCGGCTCACGACCTAACACATTGAGTGTGATGCGTGCGTAGTAACCACCTTCGCCGAACGCGCGCGTGCGGCTCCAGTCCACTGCGAGCTGCGAAAAGGGTGTGACCTCGCGCGGGTATTCGGAGAGCACGAGGTAACCGTGGTCGATGAGCCACTGGTTGATATGGATGCTGCCGAGCAGCGGCCGCACGCCATGGTCGCTCACGACCAGGACAGTCGTGTCCGACCCGGCGGCCTCGAGCAGTCGGCCGAGCTGTTGGTCGAGAAAGCGATAGTAGTCCCGCCCCGCGTCTACATACGGGTTGTTCGGCACGTGCTTGGGGTGGTCGGGATCGATGTGCGACCAAAAAGCGTGATGGAACCGATCGGGACCGATCTCGACCAGTGCGGTTAGCTCTGGTTGTCGCGTGCGTAGCAGGTACTCAGCCATCGCGAAGCGCTGCGCGGTCCCGGCGTAAAGTTGCTCGAGCAGGTGGGGCAGGTCGTCGGTGCGGTAGCTGTCGACATCCGGTTGATAGGCGCCGAAGCGCTCGCGCAGCTCGTCACCTAACAGCGCTGGAAATGTGTGTACGCTATCGGCATCGGGCGTCAAGAAGCACGACACGAGCTCACCGCGCACCGCGCGGGGCGGATAGCTCGGGGGTGCGAATAACACGCAGGCGCGCTGGTCACGGCCGAGACGATCCCACAGCATCGGCCGCCGAATGTCCGTGCTCGCGACGAGTTGCAGCCCATAGCTGCCGGGTACACGGTTACGGAAGCCGTAGAGCCCGAGCTCGCCAGGGTCGTAGCCACTGAACATACAAGCCCATGCCGGCACCGTGATGGGCGGAGTCGTCGAGCGCAGCGGACCGTAGCAGCCCGTATCCATGAGATGCGCGAGGTGCGGCATGACGTGGCGGTAGCGCTGGAAGGCAAGCAGTGGGGGCACGGAGTCGAGCCCAACGATGAGGACGCGCGGCATCTTTCACGGCGCTTAGCATGCACACCACGGCGTTGTCCCGTTTCGTGATAGGCAACCGCGCTGTTTGCGTTTCCGAAACAGGCCGGAACAGATCTGAAAGGTGCCGCGCTGCTGCGCGCGTCCCACGTCCGGTGACGGCGGCATCTAGCTTGAAGCTAATGGCGTCAGCGCTGCGAGGCAAAACGGCTTGGCGTGTCGCCGTGACTGTTGTCACTGCAGCGCCTGTGACTGCGGGACATCCCCGAGATCCGCAGCACACGTGGCAAAGCGTGGCCACTCGGGCTCAGATGGGTGAGAGCTTCGAGAGCTCGTGCAGGGTGCCTGCGGTCGCGTCTAGCAGGTCGGCCGCACTGGCGAGATCTGTGGCGATATCGGCGAGGCCCTGACTCAGGCTCGGCAGCGAGTCGGCGACGAGTCGCACCACATCTCCTGCTGCGTTCAGCCCCACCTGCAGCGTGCCGACGCCGTCGAGGAAGGGCCGCGTCAGCTCGCGAGGCACCAAGCGCAGCAGGCCTGCTTCGCGCGGTTGCAGAAAGCGCAGCGCGTGGCTCGAGACCGCAAACCCGTTTGCGATCAACTTGCCACTGCCCTGCAGCGCGGGCTCGCCGAGGTGGCTGGCAGCTTGGCCCAGGTGATGGCTGAGGCGTCGAAAGCGGATTGCGAGAGCGCGCAGCTGCCCAGACACATCCTCGATGCTCTGCTTGGCGCTCGGCAGCTCCAGCTCTCGCAGCTTGTCCGGCAGCGCCAACAGCGTGGCAGTTAAGCTCGCCGCAACCGCGTGCGTGACCTGCATGCTCTGGGTGGCGGCGGCAGCACTCGCCGCTGCAGCGCCCGTCGCCGCGGCCGCCGCGCCCGACGCCATCTGCGCGAGTGGCTCGACGGCTCGTGCAACTCCTTGCTCGAGAAAACTACGCACGTCTGACATCTCAGGCTCCAGGTCTGTGCTGCGAGGTGAAACATCACTTTGCCCCGTGTACCGCCCGCGCGCTTGAGCTTGCGGTCTTGGGGCGTGGGCCGTCCAGTGCATCCGGAACAGCGGTGCAGCACACGTGGTGAACGCGGCCACATCCTCGCTCAGTGAAACAAAATGATCATGCCGCGACACCACACGAGCACGCGATTGAGCACCTCGGCGTCGAGCGTCGGACACACTGCCGTTTCGTTTCTGCAAAAGGCCAGCCGTTCAGTCGCGCACGGCGCAGTGTCTAAACAGTCGGTCCGTCGACGCAGTGCGTCGACGGAGCAGTGCAGGATCTCCGCATTGCCGTTCGGCACGGGCACGCGCTCGGCGCAGTCCTCCCAGCCAGCCTCGAAGCGCACATCGTCGAGGCACTCTTGGAGCGACTTGTACTGTCCCGCTTCTACTCGGCACGGGCACGTGGCGAGCGTGCCGCGCTCGATCTCATGCAGCAGTGCGACCAAGTCCATGCTTGGTTGCTCTGGCTCTGGCTCAGAGCCGCTGGTGGCGTCTGCAGATTCCGCAGCGCTTCCATCTCCCGAAGCGTCGAGCGTGGGCTGTCCGGCGTCGCTAGCCTGTGCTTGCAGCGCCTCGCCGCCATCGAGCCCGGCCCTGACCGATGTGTGGTCGGACGAGACATCCTGACCAGCGCAGCTAAACAACACGAGTTGGAGCACGATCCAACGCTGCCGAGTACTGCCACTTCCGGCCGCGCGACGGATCGACATGCTGGGCTCCATCGTGGACGCGAGCCTAGTGGCAAGTGCCTGACAGCGCAATCGGCCGCGGTCACGAGCGTCGCGTGGACCGCTGGGCGTTCGCAGTCTCATCCACCCGGATGCCGTCGAGCACGATCAGCACCAAGTCTTGCATGGCCACGAGTGGGTCGACCTCCAGCTCTCCATGGAAGTAGGCGTACAGCAAACGTTCGACTGCGCCGATCACGCTGAGCGAGCTCACTTGAGGGTGCACCTTGCGCAGCAGACCATGCCCCAACGCAACATCGGTGAGCCTACGCGCCGCGGCTGAGATCTCGCGTTCGAGCTGTCGCACGGGCGTCCGAGCATTCACATCCGGCGAACGACTCTCCTGGAGGTACAGCCGTGCAAGCGAGGGTTCTCCGATCACGAGAGCCGCCAACTCTCGCCCGAGCCGCAGGTAGGTGGCTCGGACAGCGGCAGGCCCAGCAGCGTCGCGCAGCTTGCGCTCGGCACGTGCGAATGCGCCGAGCACACGCTCTGCGAGGGCTGCGAACAAGCTGCGCGACACATCCTCCTTGCTCGAGAAGTAGCGGTAGAAGCTGCCCTTCGCGACGCCTGCCTCGCGCGTGATGTCGTCGATGCTGACATTCTCGAGACCGCGCTCGAGGAACAGCTGCTCAGCCGCCTTGAGCAGGCTGTCGGTGCGAGCTCGCCGATTCTTATCGCGTGTCCCGCCGATGGCGCCCGGCCGCTCTTCAGGCAATGGCCGAGGCGTCCCCCGGCGGGGCTTAGACGGCACGGTTTTCCGGACTTTCCCTCAAAAAGATGACCATGCGGTCAGTTTGCCTCGACAGCGCGGTAGGTTCCAATTCATATAATGACTGAGTGGTCACGGTTTCCGAAGTCGTTGAAGTCGGAGGCAGCAACATGATCGGCGTTCCCCTGGGCCTGCTCTACGCGAATGCGAGTGAGTGGCTGATCCACAAGTACGTGCTTCACGGGTTCGGTGCACACAAGCGCAGCTTCTGGAGCTTCCACTGGCGCGAGCACCATCACGCGGCGCGCAAGCATGACTTCGCCGATCCAGCCTACGAACGTTCCGTCTTCGGCAAGCACGCGCAGGGCAAAGAAGCTCTCGCGCTAGCGGGTCTGGTGGCACTGCACCTGCCGCTCTTGCCAGTGGCACCGTGCTTCACGTTGACCGTCTGGTACTCGGCGGCGAACTACTATCTCAAGCACAAGCGTGCGCATCGCGACCCGGCATGGGCCAAGCTACATCTCAAGCACCACTACGACCATCACATGGGCCTATCGCAAGACGCGAACTGGTGCATCACGCGACCATGGTTCGACCACCTGATGGGCACCCGCATCGACTACGCGTATGACGACCGCAGCCGACCGCTGCAGCCGGCCGTAGTGGAGAGCCCGGGCGTGCAGGCGCCGAGCAAGCGCAGCGCGGCCTGATCCTTTGAGATGACCTTTCAGCGCTGCGGCGTGCCTTTAACCTTGCGGCGCCGCAGCAGCTTGGTGAGCTCGCTCGCCCAGAGCACGCAGCTAGCGAGCACAGCGCACTCGAGCCAATCTGTCGGAGCCAAGGCGGTGGTCGAAAACGCGCGTTGCAACACAGGAACGTAGACGACTGCCAGCTGCAACACCCACGCTGCTCCCAGCGCCAGCCACAACCAGCCGTTCGTGAACAGGCGAGAGAAGGCGCTGCGCTCGTTCGAGCGCGCAGTGAAGGCGTTGAAGAACTGGCACAGCGTGAGCGTCGTGAAAGCGCGCGTCTGTGCGTAAACGCTGTCTCCGGTGCCCTCGATCAAGCCGCCCGGCAGCGAAGCATCGAGCACGACGAGCGTCACGCTGGCCATGATCGCGCCGATGAACGCGATGCTCGCCCACATGCTGCGTGTGATCACACCCTCGGTCTTGCGCCGGGGCGCTCGCGACATGTGGCGTGGATCGGCTGGCTCTAGCCCCAGCGCGAGCGCGGGCGCCCCGTCGGTGAGCAGATTGATCCAGAGCAGCTGTGTGGCGACCACCGGCAAGATGAGGTGGCCATCCGGGCTGTGCAGACCGAACAGTCCCGCCAGCACGACGCCGAAGAACATGGTCATCACTTCACCGACGTTCGACGACAGCAGATAGCGGAGAAACGTGCGGATGTTCGCGAAGATCGCGCGACCTTCCTCCACGGCGGCAACGATGGAGGCGAAGTTGTCGTCGGCCAGCACCATGTCCGCCGCTTGCTTCGAGACATCGCTACCGGTGATGCCCATCGCGACGCCGATGTCTGCCATTTTGAGCGCGGGAGCATCGTTCACTCCGTCACCCGTCATCGCGACCACGGCGCCTTGCCGTGCGAGCTCCTGTACGATGCGCAGCTTGTGCTCGGGGTCGACGCGGGCATACACGTTGGTCGTTCGGACAGTCTCCTGCAAGTCACTGGCCGACATGGCTTGCAAGTCGCGGCCGGTCACGACGCGCTGCGCGTGAGTCGTCCCCGTGATTCCCAAGTCTTGCGCGATGACACCGGCAGTCGTGGGATGGTCGCCCGTGATCATCAGCGTACGGATGCCTGCGGCGTGGGCGCGCGCCACCGCATCCCGCACCTCGTCCCGCGGCGGGTCGAACATGCCTACGAGCCCCACGAATGCGAGGTCGCGCTCCAGCTCGTCGTCGCTTTGAGGGGCCGCAGCTTCGTGGAGCTCCCGGCGAGCCAGCCCGAGCGTGCGCAGCCCGCGCGTCGCCAACGCTTCGTTGCTGCGCACGATCTCGCTGCGTCGTGCCGCTGACAGCGGCGTAAGCTCAGTGCCTGTCAGCTCGTAGGCACAGCGCTCGAGCAACACGTCTGGTGCACCCTTGACGCAAAGCAAGCGCGGCGTGCGGTCGGTCGCGCGTCCGTGCACGGTGCTCATGCGCTTGCGTTCCGAGGAGAAAGGCAGCTCGGCCACGCGAGGCTCGGCGCGCGCCAGCTCGTCGAGCTCGAGCCCGTACTTGCGGGCTGCGACGAGCAGGGCGCCTTCCGTCGGATCGCCCTGCACCAGCCAACGCCCGTCCTGCTGCGCGAGGTTTGCGTTATTCGCGAGCGACGCCACACGCAACAACTGCTCGAGCTCGCCGCGCAGCGAGCCGGTAAGCTCGCTTCCCGCTTGATCGACGAGCCTGCCCTCTGGGCTATAGCCGGTGCCTTCGACCGAGACCTCGCCGCTGGCGGTGACGATAGCCCTCACGGTCATCTCGTTCTTCGTCAACGTGCCAGTCTTGTCCGAGGCGATGACATCCGCAGAGCCGAGCGTCTCGACCGCACTCAGGTGACGCACGATGGCGTTGCGTCGCGCCATGCGCTGCACGCCGATCGCCAGAACGGCCGTGACGGCCGCGGGCAGCGCTTCCGGGACGGCGGCCACCGCCAACGCGATGCCGAAGATGAGCAACGCAGAAAACGAACCGAAGCTCTGCAGCCCTTCAGTCAACACGATGGTAGAGACGACGATCACTGCGATCGCCAGCACCGACAGGCCGAGCAGCTTGCCGACGTGATCCAGCTGTTTCTGCAGGGGCGTGGCGTCGTCCGTGACGTCGCGCAGCAGGCCGGCGATCCGTCCGAGCTCCGTGTGCATGCCTGTCGCTGTGACCACTGCTCGGCCGCGGCCGTACGTGACCACCGTCCCGCCGAACAGCATGCTAGTCCGGTCTGCCACGCCCACCTCGTCGCGTACGAGCTCCGCGCTCTTCGAGACGGGCAGACTCTCGCCGGTGAGCGCAGCCTCGGCGGCCTGCAGCGACGTGGCTGCGAGCAGGCGTGCGTCGGCGGAGATCGCATCGCCGGCCTCGACCAGCAAGATATCGCCGGGGACGACGCAGCGAGCTTCCAGGCTGCGCTGCACGCCGGAGCGGATCACCGACGCGCGTGCCGCTGTCAGCTGCGCGATAGCGGCCACCGCCGATTCCGCACGCGACTCCTGGAGATAGCCCAAGAGCGCGTTCAGCAGCACCACGGCCAGGATC
>Ga0190271_10002633_pt1 | contig 10971 bp, 10 predicted proteins | sample Popmic356T_FD_133747 | JGI IMG/M metagenome (GOLD analysis project Ga0190271, IMG submission 133747) | Populus adjacent soil microbial communities from riparian zone of Weber River, Utah, USA - 356 T | ecosystem: Environmental > Terrestrial > Soil > Riparian zone | place: USA: Utah | collected...
CTGGCGCTGGCTGTTCGTGCTCGTGCTGCCGATCGCGCTCGGCTCGCTGTGGCTCGGGTGGCGGCGCATCGAGAACGTCACCACGCCGCGCAAAGCCCCCCTCGACGTCGCGTCGGTCGTGATCTCGATACTCGCGTTCGGCGGCTCCGTGTACGGCTTGAGCGTGCTCGGGGTGCCGCCCGCCCCGGGTCAACCGCCCGCATGGGCTCCGCTTGCGATCGGCGGCATCGCGATGATCGTGTTCGTGCAGCGGCAACTGAAACTGCAGCGCAGTGACTCCGCGCTTCTCGATCTGCGCGTGTTCGCGTCGCGCAATTTCGTCGTGTGCCTGCTGATGATGGTGCTCCTGATGCTGACGCTGTTCGGCACGATCATCTTGCTGCCGATCTACCTCCAGAACGTGCTCGGCATCAGCACGCTGATGACGGGCCTCCTGCTGTGCCCGGGGGCGCTGCTCATGGGCCGGCTCGGCCAAAAGGTCGGCGGTTGGTACGATCGTATCGGCCCCACGAAGCTCGTGGTTCCCGGGGTGATGATCGTCACGGCCGTGCTCTGGGCCATGACGCAGCTCGGCACGCAGAGCCGCGTCGAGTACATCCTCATCGGTCACGTCATCATGTGCATCGGCTTCGCGCTGCTGTTCACACCGCTCTTCACCGCGTCATTGTCGTCGGTGCCACCGCAGCTGTACTCCCACGGCAGCGCCGTGCTGGGCTCGTTGCAGCAAGTGGCCGGCGCCAGCGGAGTCGCTTTGTTCATCGCAATCATGACGGCACAACAGGCGAAGCTCGCGGCAACCGGTGTCGTAACCGTCGAGGCGCTTGCGGGCGGCATTCGCGCGGCATTCTTGGCCGGTGCCATCGGCGCGGTCTTTGCCGTGGCCTGCGCGTTCTTCGTGCGCAAGCCCGACGCGCCGGCGATGCCTGCCGCTCACTGATACATATTAAGGAGAGCTTGCGATGCAGCCCGCGGATCGATTGCATGCTCTCGACGCGGTGCGAGCATACGCACTGTTGCTCGGCGTCGTGCTCCACGGCTCCGCCGCGTACCTCGCTGGCTTTCCGATCCCGATCTTTCTCGACACGCCGGGCGACGGCGCGCCCATCCTCTACTACGTCATCCACATGTTCCGCATGTCGGCGTTCTTCTTGATCGCCGGGTTTTTCGCGCGCGTGCTCGTCGAGCGGCGCGGCGTCAAGGCGTTCGTCAAGGACCGGGCGAAACGCGTCGCCCTGCCGTTGGTGCTGTTCAGCATCGTAGTCTCGCTGGCGACCGGCGTCGGCTTCGCGCTAGGCGCGCTACCGCACGGCGTCGACTACCTGATGTCGCTCGTGCAGACGGCGCAACCGCAGCCGGGCGCGGCACCGGCGCCGCAGGCCGACGCAGCGGCAGCCTTGAGCGGCTTCAATCTCGGTCACCTCTGGTTCCTCTATTACCTGCTGATCTTCTACGTGCTGGCGCTTGCGGTTCGCTGGCTCATTCACGCCGTCGATCCGCGCGGTGCGCTTGCAACCGTCTGCGACCGCGTCGTGGCATTCGTGATGCGCGGTGTGTGGGGCCCCGTGCTGATCGCACTGCCGATCGCCGCGTATCTCTATCAGCTCGACAGCTGGACGGAGTGGCTCGGCTTGCCGGCACCGTTCTTGCTCACGCCGAGCATGACGGCGCTGATCGGCTACGGGATGGCGTTCGGGCTCGGCTGGGTGCTGAACCGCCAGGTGCAGGCGCTGCTCGACCTCCAGAAGATCTGGTACGTCTACCTCGTGCTCGCCGTGGGCTTGACGATCTTCTGCCTCGCGACGATCGGCACGACGCCGCGCTGGGCCGGCGGCGTCCTCGCGGGCACCGACCGCCTGCTCTACACGGTCGCCTATGTCGTCGGCCTGTGGTGCTGGGTGTTCGCGTTCGTCGGCGTCGCCGTGCGGTTCTTGTCGACACCGAGCCCCGTGACGCGCTATCTCGCCGACGCGTCGTATTGGATCTACCTGATGCACCTGTCGACGCTGATCTTCTTCATCACGCTGCTCCGGCCCTACGACTGGCACTGGGGCATCAAGCTCACGATCTCCGTCGGGCTCTCGATGCCGATCCTGCTCGTGACCTATCACTATTTCGTGCGCTTCACGTGGATCGGCGCGATGTTGAACGGCCGCCGTCATCCGCGGCCCGAGAAATCGCCGCCGACGAGTCACGCGACGGAGACCGCATGAAGCTGCCTTCAACCTCAAGAACGCTGAATTGACCTAGTTCTCCGCGTTCGCTACGGTTTTCCGGTTCCGACACTCGTTCCTCAGAGGGGAAAAACCAATGAAACGCATCAAGATACTCGGCGGACTTGCAGCTCTTGCCGTCGGCGTGGGCGTCGCGCTCGCGCAAGCGCCGGCCAACATGAGCTTCTTCGTTACTAGCGCGAACCCGGGCAAAGGCGGCAATCTCGGCGGCCTGGCCGGCGCGGACGCGTATTGCCAATCGCTGGCGCAAGCCGTCGGCGCGGGCGGCAAGACCTGGCGCGCCTATCTGTCCACGGACACGGTCGACGCCAAGAGTCGCATCGGCAACGGCCCGTGGCACAACGTCAAGGGCGAGCTCATCGCGCAGAACGTCGCGGATCTGCATAGCGCGAACAACAAGCTCACGGGCGCAACGGCACTCACGGAAAAGGGTACTGCGCCGACGTATCTGACGTTAGACGCGGCCGGCGCGGCGCAACGTCCCGCGGGTCAGCTGGCGCACGACATCCTCACGGGCACGAACGAGGACGGTACGAAGAATGCCGCCACGTGCAACAACTGGACGGACGGCGCGGACGCCACCGCGATGCTCGGCCATGCGGACCGCCTCGGCCGCAACCCCGGCCTCAATTCGTGGAACGCGATCCATGCGTCGCAAGGCTGCTCGATGGAGAAGCTGCTGCCGACGGGCGGCACCGGCTTGTTCTACTGCTTCGCGACGAACTGATCCGCGGGTACTAGGACTTCGAACGCGCCGAGCGCTTCGCGCGCTTGGCGCGTTTTTTTTGCGCCCCGTTCTTGCGTGTCGTCTTGCGCGGGCCTGCCGGGCTCGTCGAGACGAGACCGGCGCTGATCGTGGCGTACTCGGCGTATTGCTGCTCAACCTCGCCGCCGTGCTGCTCGCGTAGGTGTGTTGCGTCGCCGCGCGGAGCCTTGCGCTCGTCGCGGCGCTGGCCCAGGCGAAAATCCCTGACCGCGACTCGCGGTGGCTCGCGCACCACGTCGACGAGCACCGGCACCTCGTCGAGAGATCGAACGTACTCTTGGTAGCGTCCCTGCGATTCCGCTGCGGCATCGGCGAGCGTGTCGATGCGGCCCGGCATCAAGTGCTCGGGCAGCACTACGGTCTCGGCGTAGTCGTTCTGTGCTCTGCGGTTCGCCATTCAACTCTCCGGCGCGGAACCTCGAGAAATGCTACGCAGGCTCGAGTGTATCGCGCTTCGACGCGCGTCACGCCGCGGCATCACTGGTGAGCCCCATCCGCCCAGATCCGGAACGGCTTTGGAACGGAGCTTGCAACGGGAACGCCTCACTCAAGGAGGAGTCACCATGGGCAGCACACTGGATCCCGACAATTTTCCACATGGCCGCACGCGCAAGACCCTGAAGGGCCATGACGTGCGGGCCCTCGGCCCGAGCGACAGCTCCGACACGGGGGCCGACATGGCTGGGCGCGGCCCGCTCGACGACACGAGCGACCGCAGCGGCACGGGCGAACGCATGACCGTCGACTCGGAGCGCGTGCGCCCCGGGCACGACATCGACACGGATCGCGTCGTCGATGCCGAGGACGCCGGCTTGGGCTATAGCCGCGACAGCGCGGACGAAGCCTGGCTCGAGCACGATCGCGGCGAGCACTGAGCAGCGCACGCGTGACCGTATCGAGACCTCGATTCGACTGACGGCGTAACCGCCACGCGGCTAACGTCGTCTTCATGCGGAGACGGCGGCACGCTACTTGCACCTCATCCGAGCACGGAGGTGAGCCATGGCCGGGCCGCGCACGCGCAAGCCGCGCGTCGTGAAGGAAATGCCGAGCGTCGCGCTCGACCGCACCGAGTTCGAGCGCAGATTCCGGCTGCGGCATCACGACCCGCTGTTCGACGGCGTGGACGAGCAGCTCGAGGCCGTGATCGATACGGCGTGGCGCAGCTACAGCGAGCACCACAAGGCGGCGCGCACGCGTAAAGCCGGACCCGAGTTCGCCGACCCCGACTATGACTTGTCGCTCGACTGGCTGGCGGCACGCGACGCGATTTTCGCCGCCGAGACACAGCATCGCGACGCGGCGCTGCCGGCGAGAATTCTCGTCGTCAACGGCTCGGCGCGCACGAATCAATCCTGCCCCGGCGAGTCGTCGAAGTCGTGGCGGCTCGCAAAGCTCGCGCAAGCCGCGCTCGAAGCGGACGGCGCGATTGTCGACTTCCTCGACTTGTCGGTGTTGACGTCCGAGTACGGCCGCGTCATCTATCCGTGCAAGTCGTGCGTCTCGACGGCGATGCCGCTCTGCCACTGGCCGTGCTCGTGCTATCCGAATCACGGCCTCGGCCAGACGCAGGACTGGATGAACGAGCTCTATCCGCGCTGGGTCGCGGCGCACGGTGTGCTGATCGTGACCCCCGTGAACTGGTATCACGTGCCGTCGGTGCTGAAGCTCATGATCGACCGCCTCGTGTGCGCCGACGGCGGCAATCCCGACCCGACCCGCACGCACGGCAAGAACGCCGCGGAAGCGAAGGCCATCGAGCTCGAAGGCTGGGACTATCCGAAGCACCTGGCGGGCCGCGGGTTCGCCGTCGTCGTGCACGGCGACGTCGCAGGCACGGGCGACGTCAAGAACGCGCTCTGCGACTGGCTCGAGTGGATGGGGCTGATCCGCGCGGGCCAAGCCGCGGCGGTCGATCGCTACATCGGCTACTACGAGCCGTACGCGACGAGCCACGACGCGCTCGATCGCGACGAAGCCGTCCAAACCGAGACGCACAACGCCGCGCTGGCCCTGCTCGAGCGCGTGCGGCAGATCCGCCTCGGCCGTTACGAGCGGCCCGACGCCGGCCTCGAAGCGCCGCGCAAGAAATAGCTACGGAGGCGCCCGGCCGCGCTTGCGCGCGATGCGCTAAGATCGCGCGCGTGAGCAAGCTCCACGACGCCCGGCTGAAAGTCCGCGGCGAGCTCGAGGCACCGCCGGCGCTGCGGCGGTTCGGCACCGGTTGGATCAGCGGCGTCCTCGGGCTCGTGCTCGGTCTCGCGGGCCTAGGCCTCGTCATCGCGCTGCGCATGCCGGGTACGTTCGCCGTTCCCGAAACCCAGAGCCTCTATCAAGACCCTGCCTTTCGGCTCGGGCTGCAGGCGTTGCTGCTGCTCGCATTCGCCTGCGCCGCCCTCAGCATGACGCTGCGGTCGGAGAAGGTCCTCGGCACGAGCGGCATCGCCGCAACGATTCTCGCAGTGTTGCTCGGCGGGTCGGACGCGACGGCCATGAGCGGCGACGCCACGCCGCTTTATCTAGGGCTCGATTTCTTCGTCTTGCGCGTCGTATTCACGGGGTTTCTGTTCATCCCGCTCGAGCGGATCTTCGCGCAGCATCGCGAGCAATCCATCTTCAGGTCCGAGTGGCGTGAGGACTTGTTCTATTTTCTCGTGAGCAGCTTGCTCGTTCAGATCTTGACGTACCTGACGTTCATCCCCGCCAAGACCATCCTCACGGTAACGCCATTGACGGCGATTCGAGCGTGGGTCGGCGCGCTGCCGTTCCTCGTGCAGTTCGTCGCGATCATGTTCCTCACGGATCTCGTGCAGTATTGGCTGCACCGCGCGTTTCATCGCGTGCCGTGGCTCTGGCGATTCCATTCCGTGCACCACTCCGCGCGCAGCATGGATTGGATGGCCGGAGCGCGCATGCACGTCCTCGAGATCCTGACGCTGCGTGCGACGACCGTGATTCCGATGTTCGTGCTGGGTTTCAGCCCCGCCGCCATGAACGCGTATATCTTCGTCGTCTACCTCTACGCCACGTTCGTGCACGCGAACTTACGCTGGCAGTTCGGCCCGCTGGCGCCCGTGCTCGTGACACCGCGCTTTCACCACTGGCACCACGGCATCGAGGACGAAGCCGTCGACGTCAACTTCGCGGTGCACTTTCCGCTGCTCGACCGGTTGTTCGGCACGTACCACCTGCCGAAAGACGCGTGGCCGAAGGGCTACGGCGTGCAGGGGCACCCCGTGCCGTCCGGTTATCTCGCACAGCTCGAGTACCCGTTCCGGCGGGACCGACGCGGCGAGACAGCCGCGCGCTGAAGGCGCGGCTGCCCCCCTGACACTGTTCTCCGCTAGCGGGAGCCGATTGGAGCGCAGCGGCGTTCGGTTGTAATAACCGTCCTCTTCTCCGCGCGATTGTCCTGAATTTCTTCCTGAATCTCGCGACCGATCAGCGCGCCGGCGGCGGCGCCCACAGCCGTGGTGAGGTCGCGATCGCCTACGTCCTTACCCACGGCGCCGCCGACGACCGCGCCGGCTGCCGTTCCGGCGATACGGTGCTTGTCTTTTGGATCGGCAACCGTTGCGACCTGCTCATCCCAGCATTCCTCTCCCGCGCCGGCGAGAGCGACACTCGACTGTGTCGCGGCCGGCTCACCGAGGTACGCATAGGCCGCTGCTGCCCCGGCTACCGCAACGCCTGCGACAACCCCAATCCAAATTGATTTGCTCATTCGATTCTCACCTTGTCTTGAATGCCTGCGAGACTTGCGCGGGCAATGTTCATCGGTTCTTGACGAGCAAACAGTACAGGCGACCCTCGCGCGCGTCGGTGCGCTAGCGCGCTTAGCCCGGACTATTCGAGAGCCGCGCCGCTGCGATCCGGCAGCGTGAGCACGAGCAGCGCGGCCGCGAGAAAAAACGCCGACGTGATCCCGAGCGCGAGCCCGATGCCGACGCCGGGCAGCGTCGCGGCCGCGCCGATCGTGAACGGCGCGATCGCGCCGGCCATCCTTCCCAGGTTGTAGCTCGTGCCCTGCCCCGTCGCGCGAACCGCCGTCGGGAACAGCTCCGCGACGAGGCTGCCGAACAGGCTGAAGTAGCCGTGGCCGAAGTAGCCGAGCAGCGGGCTCAACACGAGCAACACCATCGGGCTGCGCGCCATCTGACCATAGACGGGCACGATCGCGGCCGCACAAATCATGAACAGGATGAACGTGCGCCGGCGGCCAAGCCGGTCGGCGATGAAACCGAACGTCAGATAGCCGAGATACGCGCCGACCTGCATCAGCACGATCCATTGCAGCGAGCCGACGACCCCCATGCCGGCGCCGCCCTGCTCGACGGGTCGCGAGAGGAACGGCGGCAGCCAGAAGAACAAGCCCCAGTACGCGAACTGCACGGCGCCGCCGAGCGCGATGATGCGCAGCGTACGGCCGAGCAGCTTCGGGCCGAAGATGATCTTGAACGGATTCTTGGCGTCATCGCGCGCCGGCTTCGCGCGCGCGGTCCATGCCGGCGACTCGCGCACGTTGCGCCGGATCCAGAGCGCGAACAGCGCCGGCACGACGCCAGCGACGAACAGCCAGCGCCAACCTTCGTTGCCGAGATCGGGACGGCTCAGAATCCACGCGGCGAGCAGCGCCGCGGCGACGTAGCCGATCGCCCAGCCCGACTGCATGATGCTGATCGCCTTGTTGCGGTGCTGCGGCGGCCACGTCTCGCTGACGAGCACGGCGCCCGACGCCCATTCCCCGCCCATGCCGATACCGAGCACGGCGCGCCAGAAGAGAAGCTGCAGCACGCTCTGCGAAGTCGAGGCGCCTAGCGAAGCCAGAGAAAAGATCACGATCGTGGCCATCAGCGCGCGCGTGCGGCCGAAGCGGTCCGCGACGTAGCCGAACACGAGCCCGCCGACGCCCGACATCACGAGCGTCGCGGTGCCGAGTAAGCCGGCTGCCGCGTCGTCGAGCTCGAAGTATGCGCGCAGCTGGCCGAGCGCCATCGCGTACAACATGAAGTCCATCGCGTCGAGCATCCAGCCGACTTTGGCGGCCGCGAGCACGCGCCACTGCTCCGCAGTGATCGTGCGATACCACGGCGTGGACGGGCCGGCGGCGGGTTGCGTCGTGCTCATGAGGCTAGTCGAGCGCCTGCGGCAGCACGAGCGACACCCACGGCACGTACGTCACGACGATCAGCGCCGCGAGCAGCACGACGAGCCACGGCAACGCGGCGCGGATGACCTTCGTCACGGGCAGCTGCGCGACGCCCGACGTCACGAACAGATTCAGCCCGACGGGCGGCGTGATCATGCCGATCTCCAGGTTGACCGTCATGATGATGCCGAGATGCACGGGGTGGATGCCGAGCGCCGTCGCGATCGGGAACATGATCGGCGCGAAGATCAGCACCACCGACGTCGCTTCCATGAAGCTGCCCGCGACGAGCAGCAGCAGGTTCAGCACGATCAGGAAGCCCCACGGCGGCAGCCCGAGCTCCGTGATCCACTCGGACGTGAGCTGCGGCACTTGCTCCGTCGTCAGCACGAACGAGAACAGGTACGCGTTGCCGATGATGAACATCAGCATCGCCGTCGTCTTCGCAGCGTCGGCGATGACCTTGGGCACCTCGCGGAGCCGCACGTCTCGGTAGACGAAGACCACGATCAAGAACGCATACACGGCCGAAACCGCGGCGGCTTCCGTCGGCGTGAAGACGCCGCTATAGATACCGCCGAGGATGATGACGATCAGCAGCAGGCCCCAGATCGCCTCGCGCCCCGTCTTTAGCACGGTGCGCCAGTCGGCGCGGGGCTGCCGCGGCAAGTTCAACCGGCGCGCGAGCAGCGCGACGGCGGCCATCAGCATTGCCGTCAACATGAGCCCCGGCACGACGCCGGCGATGAAGAGATCGCCGATCGACGTTTCCGTGGCGGCGCCGTAGACGACCATGACGATCGACGGCGGAATCAGGATTCCTAACGTGCCGGCGTTGCAGATCAAGCCTGCCGCAAACTCTCGCGTGTAGCCCGACCGCGCCATGCCGGCGATCATGATCGAGCCGACGGCGACGACGGTCGCAGGCGACGAGCCCGACACAGCCGCGAACAGCGCGCACGAGAGCAACGCGGCCATCGCGAGCCCGCCGCGGAAGTGGCCGACGAGCGAGTTCGCGAAGGCGATCATGCGTTTCGCGACTCCGCCCGTCGTCATCAACGCGCCCGCGAGGATGAAGAACGGGATCGCGAGCAGCGGCGGAACTCCCTGCAGCGAGAAGAAGAACCGCTGCGCGAGCGATACCAGCGACTGCTCGGCGAACAGCAGCAGCGTCAGGATCGACGCCAAACCGAGCGAGATCGCAATCGGCACGCGCAGGAACAGCAGCACGAACAGCGCGAGAACGAGGAAGCCGGCCGTCATCGCGTATCGCCGGCCTTGGCTTGCGGCCTTAAGACCGGTCGTGCGGCTTGCACGAGCCGCAGCGCCAGCAGAGCGAATGCGATCGGCATGATGCCCGTGAGCACCCAGCGCCGCAGCGGGATGTCGCGCGCGTTGTTGCCGAGCGTCATGGAGAGCTCGACGAACTGCGAGCTGCCGTAGATCATCAGCGCGCAGTACGCGAGCCCGCAGGCCAACGCAACGCCCGCGAACACGCGCGCGCCGCCAGGCGTCAGCCGGCTCGTCACGAGATCGACGGCGATGTGCGCTTCGGTCCGTACGCCGTACGACATGCCGATCAGCACGAGCCACGCGAACGCATACATGGTCGCTTCGAGCGACCAGACGAAGCCCGTAGAGAATCCGTAGCGCAGCACGACCTGCACGACGGTCAACACCGTCATGAAGGTCAGCGCGACGATCATGAACGTCTCTTCGAGCCGATCGGCGGCCTTCAGCAGGCGCTGCGCGCGCGGCGACGGCATGACGGAGTTACGGCGCGGCCGCGAGCGCGGCGTTCAAGAGATCGGCGCCGATGCGGTCGCGGAACTCGTCCCAGACCGGGCGCATTGCGGCCTGCCAAGCCTCGAGCTGCTGCGGCGTCAGCACCGTGATCTCGGTGCGGCCGGAGTCGACGATGCGTTGCCGGTCTTCCTGATTGACCGCTTCCGAGCGCGTGTTACCCCACTCGGTGACCTCGGCCAGCGTGGCCGCTAGCCCGTCACGCAGATCGTCGGGCAGCGACTGCCAGAACTGTGCATTCACGGCGACGAAGTAGCCGATGTAGCCGTGATTGCTCTCGGTCATGTACGGCTGCACCTCGTAGAATTTCGACGAGTACATGTTCGACCAGGTGTTCTCTTGCGCGTCGACGGTGCCGGTCTGTAGCGCCTGATACACCTCGCTGAACGCCATCTTCTGCGGGCTGCCGCCGATCGCCTCGATCTCGGCCTGCAAGATGTCCGACTCCATGACGCGGAACTTGAGTCCGCGCGCGTCGCCGGGTTCGATCAGCGGCCGCGGGCCCGAGAACTGCTTCATGCCGTTGTGCCAGAACTGGAGCCCTAAGATTCCGTTGTCCACGAGCGTCGTGAGGAGCTCGCGGCCCTGCGGGCTCGCCTGAAACCGCTCGACCGCTGCCAAGTCCGGAAACAAGAACGGCAGGTCGAACACTTGAACCTTCTGCGTCAGGCGGTCGAAGAGCGAAACCGACGTCGCGATCATCTGCACCTCGCCGAACGCGAGCGCCTCGATCGACTCGGTGTCCTCCATGAGCTGCGCCGACGGATAGACCTCGACGCGCACACGGCCTGGGAAGCGCTCTTCGGCGAGATCCTTGAAGCGCTGCGCCATCAGGCCTTTCGGCGTCGCCGCGGCCACGACGTGCGGGAACTTGATGACATATGGCTCGGCGCGCGCTTGCCCGGCGCCGGCGCTTGGGCTCGAGCCGCCGCAGCCCGCCAGCATGGCAAGGCCCAGCCCTAGCAGAATCACGCCCGTGCGCGAGTGCACCGCCATCATGAGTTTCCCCCGTAAGCTCTTGA
>Ga0190271_10002634_pt1 | contig 10971 bp, 6 predicted proteins | sample Popmic356T_FD_133747 | JGI IMG/M metagenome (GOLD analysis project Ga0190271, IMG submission 133747) | Populus adjacent soil microbial communities from riparian zone of Weber River, Utah, USA - 356 T | ecosystem: Environmental > Terrestrial > Soil > Riparian zone | place: USA: Utah | collected...
CTCTTCAGGAAGCGGATTTCCAGGTTCCGCTGGCCACCCTTGGAGTCGGACACGGGGATGTTCATCTTGAAGTCAGGCTTCACGCCCAACGGGTTGTCCTCGTCGGCGTCGTACATCGCCATCGAGTTGACTGTCGGGTCGTATTTGGTTTTGGCGATGTTGTTGGTGGTCAGGCCGAGGTCCGCCAGGTTCATTGTATAGGGCGCCCCGGCGACCGGCGGGGTGCCGCTGGTCGGCGTGATGGTGATCTGCGTCGCCGTCGCAGCAGCTGAACCGTTTGCACTCGTCGGGTTGTTGGGCACAAAGCCGGTGAGTGCCCCTGCCGCGTTGTATGTCGCCACGCCCGTGATCTTGGTGATGCCGGTCTTCAAGGTGACGGCGTAGTTGTTGGCGTCGATCCGCTCATAGGCCACCGACACGTCGTGCACGCCGGGGGTCGGCGCCGTCGTGTCTTCGATGGCTTTGTAGCTTTGGGGAGCGGCCGGGCTGGACACGGCCTGGGTCGAGCGCAGGTTGGCGTTGATCTGCACGCGGGTGGTGGGTTCGGCGGTGCCGCCGACCGACCCGATGTTGATCGAGCGCAGGCGGGACAGATCAGACGGATCGGTGGAGATGTCGCCGTTGGAATCGACGGGCCAGCCCTGGAGATACAGACCGGCGCTGTTCTTCAGATAGCCCAGCTTGTCGACGCGGAAGGCGCCGGCGCGGGTGAACAGGCGAGTGTCTGTCGCTGCGACCCCTTCAGGCTGAGTGGTGGTGACGAAGAAGCCTTGGCCGGCGACGGCGAGATCGGTGCTTTCGCTTGTGCGCTGCAGTTGGCCTTCCTGGCCGATGAACGACCGGGTGTTGGTGGTGACGCCACCGGCCGAATAGCTGCCGCCGGAGGCCGACTGGCTGTTGACCAGGGTCTGGAACTCGCTGGCCGTGCGCTTGTAGCCCACGGTGTTGACGTTGGCGATGTTCTGGGAAATGGCCGCCAGGGCGGCGGAGTTGGCGGCGAGACCGGAAACGCCGGCCAGCATTGCACTGTTGAGGCTCATCGTAGAACGCTCCTTAAATGAAGGTCATCGGGAAGGCGGCGGATCGCATCATGCGGCCGCCTCCTCGGTGGGGACGTTCGGATTCTCCGTATCGTCGGTGTCGTTGTCGGCCTGCGCCTTGATCTCGTTCAGCGAGATCACGGTCGAAAGCGGAAGGATGGAGTCGCCGATCACCAGGTACGGCGCGCCGTTGTACATTTCGACTCCGGTCACCCGGCCCTGGATCAGGGCCTGCGCATCGATCTTGGCGCCGGTGGCGTTTGTCGCGGCGACCTTCAGGGTATAGACGCCGCCGTCTTGGGCCTTGCCGCCGTCCTTCAGCGTGCCGTCCCAGTTAAAGGTGTGCAGGCCGGACGTCTTGTCGGGCGCAGCGCCTTCCCAGACGACGGCGCCCTTGCTGTCTACGACCTGCAACGTGGCCTTTTCGGCGTCGGCGCCCAGTTCATAGGCCCATGCAGCCTTGCCGTCGTTGAACTCGGTCGCCGTCCAGGCGGCGGTCACGCTCTTGCCGATATAGTTGGAGGCGTTGTCCAGACCGCCAGCGGATTGAGCCGACAGCAGACTGGTCAGCAGGTCGTTGGTCAGCAGTTGCTGCTCGACGCCCGCCATCTGGGTCAGCTGTCCGGTGAACTCGTTGGAATCCAGCGGCGATAGCGGGTCCTGGTTCTTCATCTGCGTCGTGAGCAGCGTCAGGAAGGTCTCGAAGTTCGAGGCCAGCATGGTGGTGCTGCTGTTCAGACGACCAGAGGCGTTGGCGGTGGAGATGGCGTCGACCATGGGGTCAGACCTTCACATCGACGCGGTCAGGCGTCTGGGAATGGTTGATCCAGGCGCCGGGCGCCGGAATGTTGGGGGTGTCGGCCTGGGCCGCCAGGCGAGAGCCGCCTGCGAACAGGGCATTGCGTTGCTGTTGACGGTCGAAGGCGCCGCCGTTGCCGGCCGACGGATCGCGTTGCGAGAAGTCCAGCGCATCGCCTGCGACCTGGAAGCCGGCGTCCTGAAGCTGACGACGCAGTTCGTCTGCGCGGCCTTTGAGATCGGCGGCGGCGGCGGGATTGTCGAAGGCTAGGCGGGCCGACAGCTGGCCGTCCTTGCCGATCTCCAGGCTCACATCCACGCGGCCCAGGTCTTCCGGCGTCAGCACCATGTCGAACCGCGTCGAACGGCCGTCCAGCTTGCGCGCGATCTGGGCGGCGAGTTGGGCGGTGGTTTCGACGGTGGCGCGAGACAGGGTCGAAAGGCCCAGATCACGGTCCGGGGACACAGCCTGTTGAACCGACTGCGTATCGGCGGGAACAGGGCTGGCGGGTTGAGCTTCGGGTGCGACTGGAACGGGCGAAGACACGGATGTGGCGATCGTCTCAGCCGTCTTCACGGGCTGGGCTGTCGTTTGCGTGACGGTCGCATCGGCCTTGGCCAATGGGTTCGCCGTACTGTTTGTGGTTTCGGGTTGAGCAGGCGTCGTCGCCGCGTTGCTGGTCTGCTGCGCCAACTCATGGCGTGCGGCCCGGATGGACGGTGCGGCTTGAGGCGTGACTGACGGCGCCGGAGCCGGCTTGTCGGCTGGTGCGGCGGGTTGATCAGATGCAGGCCGATCGGGTTCAGCGGACAGCTCCGCTGTGATTACGGCTGCTGCGACATCGGCGGCGGCGAACGGGGCGGGCTTGGAGATCTGCGCCATGACCGAGACCTGGACCTGAGCCGTCGGGGTCTGGGCGGTCGTCATAGGCTGAACGATGGACGCGGCGGCGGACTTGTCGTTGTCGGACTGCGCGGCCTGAACAGCGACCTTGGCGGGCTCAGGCGCGGCGGCGCGGGTCTGATCCACAGGGGACGACACGGCCTTCGTCATCGACGGGTCGAGAGGAGCCGATGCAACTTCCGGCAGGGATTTCTTCGGTGCGGCAGTGGAAGACGATTGAGCCGTTACTGCATCAGCGGGGACGTCTTCCGACGTCTTCGACGTGGTGTCAGAGACGGCTGGCGCAGCGTTCATGATCGGCAGCGCGGCTTTCGCCGCCGCCATGATGTTCAGGTCGGCCAGAGCCGCTTCCGCCTCGCCAGTGATGGCGAAGCCTTCGGGCAGACTGATCTCAGCCGCATCCTTTGCGCCAAGATTGACCGAAGTCTCGGACGCGCTGACGTCAATCGATGCGGCCTCAACAGGCGCCTTCAATGTCGATGGCGTCGGGGCTGCGGCAATGAATGAAGCGCGGTTTTGCTCGACCGGCGTGTCGGCCTTTGGCGCGACGGGGACAGTTGAGATTGCGCCGATGTCGGCTTGGGCGGCGGAATCTTCGACGACTGGCGGCTGTGGTGTCGAGGCGCCCGCAGCTGTCACCAACGGCGTCGATTGGGGTGTCGGGACCAAGGAGAAAACCGCAGCAGGGCCGGTGGTGTTGTCCGTCTCAGCAGGATCCTCGACAACGGCAGGTTCGTCACCGACAGCAGGTTGCGCCTTTGTGTCGATAACCTCGGGCGCCGACGGCAATGCCGTTTCAATCGCGTGGCTTGAGATGGCTTCGTCTTCGGTGACGGCTTGGTTCAGCACAAGGCCGAGCGGGCTAGGCGCGGTCAAACGGCCAATGGACGCGGCCTTTACAATGTGTGCCTCGCCTAGGCCCGCATCCAGGACGCTTGCGACCTTGCTGGAGAACAGGCCGACATCATTCGCTTCGATGCCCGAGGCAGCAGCCGTCGTTCCGGTCGAAACCGGAGCGGCAGGCGCGAACAGGGCGGAGGCGATCGACATGGAAGCGCGGCGGCTTTTCGAATGAGGACGACGGCGCCTGCTGCGCCCAAGGGTTCGCCGTCCTCAACGCAAGGGTCGGGCCAGTAAAATAGATAAGCAAAAACAACATCAAGTGTGGGTGCGTTCGTTTGCCGGGGATGGGGTGGCGGTCGTTATTGCCGCGCTGTCGCCACTTTTTGCCCGGCTGCGGCGCTCACTGGGAACGAACGCGATTGGCCCGCTTGACGCGATTGGCCCGACCTTTGCGCGTCTTTCTGGTCATGAACGCCGTCCGATCTATGATCTTGTTGAAAAACAACGCTCTGCATGAGCGGGGATGGCGCGTGGCTGGGCAAGAACTGCGCGCGACGATGCAGCGGTTGCCGGGTAGGGCGGGGGAGATGCGTCAATGTCGCTGAACTCGATCATGAACATCGCGACGTCCGGGCTGAAGACCGCCCAGGCCCAGTTGCGTGTCACCGCCGACAATATCGCCAACGTCGATACCCCCGGCTACATCCGCAAGGTCGCAGATCAGTCGGCCGCCGTCACCAACGGCTATGGCGCCGGCGTCGATGTCACACGGGTGCGGCTGGCGACCGACCGGTTTCTGCAAGCCGCAAGCCTGAGCGCGGGCGCGGACGCGGCGCGCCAGACCGTGCGTTACGAGCTTTACGACCAGATTCAGAACCAGTTCGGCGACCCGAGCAGCGACAGCAACTTCTTCGCCCAGGTCGACAAGCTGTTCGCCAGCTACGCCACCTTGGCCGAGAGCCCGACCTCGTCTGCGGGGCGTCAGGACACCATCTACAAGACCCAGGCCATCTTCAATCAGGCCTCGGGCATCGCCTCGCAAATTCAGTCGGCACGCCAGGAGGCGGACGGCCGACTGCAGAGCGCGATCGAGACGGTCAATCCGCTGCTGGAACAGATCGCCAAGCTGAACAAGACGATCGCCTCGGGCTCGGTGACCAATGAGGATGTGACCGGGGCCCAGAACGCCCAGCTTGGACTGATCAACGAACTGTCCAAATATATGGATGTGAAGGTCGAGGCCCGCTCGAACGGCGGCGTGACTCTGCGCACCAATGCCGGCACGACCCTGGTGGGCGAAGGCGCGGCGACGCTGTCGTATCAGTCGGCCGGCACGGTCGACGCCACGGCGGCCTTCTCCGACATCATGATCACCGAGCCCAGCGGCACGCGCTGGCCGCTGCTGGATGGCGTGTCGTCGGGGCAGATCAGGGGGCTTATCGAAATCCGCGATGTCGATGCTCCTGCCGCCGCAGCACGCCTGGGCGAGCTGACAGCCAAGCTGGCCGATGAACTGAACCGCGCACACAACGCCAACAGCAGCGTGCCGGCGCCGACGACCTTGGCGGGGCGCAATACCGGACAGTCGCTGGAGAATGCCCTGACGGGCTTCGCCGGCACGACCACGATCACGGCGGTCGACGCGGCCGGCGTGGTTCAGGCTTCGGCTAGGATCGTTTTCTCCGGCGGCACGATGACGATCAACGGCGCAGCCGCCGACCCGACCACCTTCCTCAGCGTCCTGAACGCCCAAATGGGCGGTGCGGCCACGGCCAGCTTCTCGGACGGCAAGCTGCAACTGGACGGCGCGGGCGGCAACGGCGTCGCCATCGCCGACGATGCGACATCGCCCAGCGCCAAGGGCGGTCGCGGGTTCTCGCACTGGTTCGGTCTGAACGACCTGGTTTCGACCACCACGCCCAGCTTCTATGAGACCGGCCTGACCCTGGCATCGCAGCATGGGTTTGATCCGGGCGAAAGCCTGACCTTGCGCGTCTCTGGACAGTCCGGGTCGCGTCAGCGCGACATCACTGTCTCGGTGCCGGCCGGTACGGGGACGATGGGCGAGATGCTGGGCGCGTTGAACGACCCGATCACGGGCGTTGGACGCTATGGATCTTTCAGCCTGGATGCGGCCGGCAAGCTGGCGTTCAAGGCCTATGATCCGTCCGCCACGACCCTGAGCGTGGTCAATGACAACACGACCCAGGACCCGTCGGGCGTTTCGATGTCGCAACTGTTCGGCCTGGGGGAGACCGGGGCGACGCGGGCCGGCGCCTATACGGTTCGCAGCGACATTCAGCGGGACCCCGGCAAGCTGGCGCTGGCGCAACTGAACCTGTCGGCGGCGGCGGGCGCGCCGGCGCTGAGCAAGAGCGACGGACGCGGCGGGCTGGTGCTGGGCGACGTGGGCAAGAAAAACGTCGCCTTTGGCGCAGCCGGTGGAAACTCGGGCGGGACCAAGACCCTGTCTTCCTATGCCGCAGATTTCGCCGGCGAGATCGGCGGCAAGGCGTCGGCCGCCAAGACCCGCAGCGAAACGGCGAACGCCCTAGCCAAGGAGGCGGACAGCCGTCGCACCTCGGCCGAAGGGGTCAATATGGACGAGGAACTGGTCAATATGACCACCTTCCAGCAAGCCTATAACGCCTCTGCCCGCCTGATCCAGGCGAGCAAGGACATGTACGACGTTCTGATCGGAATCCTGCAATGAACCGCGTTGCGACCAACGGGAACTACCAGTCGGCTCTTCTCAGCCTGATGAACGCGCAGAGCCGCGCCCAGCAGGCGCAGGAGCGGATCGACAGCGAAAAGATCGCCACCGACATGTCCGGCTATGGCCGAGGCGCCGAACAACTGACCAGCCTGACCTCGACCCAGGCGCGGCTGGACGGTTTCATCGCCACCGGAGAAGCCGTCGCCGCTCGGTTGAGCGCGCAGGACCTGGCCATGAACCGTATCTACGAGGGCGGAACCGGCGCGCGCGAAGCCATCGCGACCAGCCTGGCCGCCGGTCGGATCGACAACCTCATGGTCGAGCTGGGCCTGAATTATCAGACCGTGCAGGGCGGTTTGAACGCTGAGCATCAGGGGTCTTATCTGTTTGCGGGCGGTCAGAGCGATGTCGCGCCGGCCACTGCCGGAACCATGGCCGCCCTGGCCACGGCGCCATCGACCGCCTCGACCTTCGCCAACGACACGCTGAAACAGAAGTCACGCATCGACGAGAAGACGACCGTCGAGACCGGCTTTTTGGCCAGCGAGATCGGCGGACCGCTGACAGAGGTGTTTCGCAACATCCAGGCCTTCCAGAACGGCACGCCGGTGACGGTGGGCGGCGTGACCTATACGCCGACCGGGCCGGGCACGCTGACCGGCCAGCCCAATGCCGACATCACCGCCTTCCTGAACGCGCAGATGGGTGAACTGGACAAGGCCAATGCGGGCCTGACCAATCAGACCGCCAAGAACGGCCTGATGCAGAACCACGTCGAGACGGCGCTGGAGTCTCAGGAAGGTCAGAAGACGGCCCTGCAGAAGATGATGCAGGACAAGTCCGGCTATGATCCTGCGCGTGCGATCACCGACCTGCAGATGGCGCAGGTGGCGATCGAGGCTTCGGCCCAGATCATCAACTCGCTGAAGAATACGTCGCTGTTGAACCTGCTGCGTTAAGCCGCCGCTTTAAAAAAGAAAACGGCTACGCTGGACCGATTAGCGGTTGAGAACGTATCATGAACAATGGCTCGTCTCGATCTGCGTCGAAAACTGTCCGTTCTGGCTGATGCGGCGAAATACGACGCCTCGTGTTCGTCGTCGGGGACGTCGAAGCGGAACTCGGTCGGCGGCAAGGGGATTGGCTCGACCGAGGGCATGGGCATCTGCCACGCCTATACGCCGGACGGGCGCTGCATCAGCCTGTTGAAGATCCTGCTGACCAACTTCTGCATCTACGACTGCGCCTATTGCATCAATAGGGTGTCGTCGAACGTGGAGCGGGCGCGGTTCGATGTGGACGAAGTCGTCGACCTGACGCTGAACTTCTACAAGCGGAACTATATCGAGGGGTTGTTCCTGTCGTCGGGCATCATCCGATCGGGCGACTATACGATGGAACAGCTGGTTCTGGTCGCCAAGACCCTGCGCGAGGTTCACGACTTCCGCGGCTACATCCACCTGAAGCTGATCCCAGAGGCCGATCCCAGGCTGGTGGAGATGGCGGGCCTGTACGCCGACCGTCTGTCGGCCAATATCGAACTGCCGCGCGACGAGGCGTTGGCGCGACTGGCCCCGCAAAAGGACGTCGGGGTCATCAAGAAGGCTATGAGCCAGGTGCGGCTGGGCGTCGAGGCGGCCAAGCCGGGCAAGCGCGACAAGATCAAGCCGCCGAAGTTCGCGCCGGGCGGCCAGAGCACCCAGTTGATCATCGGCGCCGACGGCGCACCGGACACCGAAATCCTGGATCGCAGCGCGTCGCTGTATGGCGGCTATGGATTGCGGCGGGTCTATTATTCGGCGTTCAGCCCGATCCCGGATTCCAGCGTCATCCTGCCGCTGTCAAAGCCGCCGCTGATCCGCGAGCACCGCCTGTATCAGGCCGATTTGCTGATGCGGTTCTATGGCTTTTCCGCGCCCGAGATCGGGGAGGGGGCGTCGGATGGGATGCTGGACCTGGCGGTCGATCCCAAGCTGGCCTGGGCGCTGAACAAGCGCGAACAGTTTCCGGTCGATGTGAACCGGGCGCCGCGCGAGATGCTGCTGCGGGTGCCAGGGCTTGGCGTGAAGGCGGTGGACCGGATCGTATCGGTTCGGCGATATCGGACCTTGCGGCTTGAGGATGTGGGGCGGCTGACGCGGTCGGTTGCGAAAATCCGGCCGTTCATCACGGCGCTGGACTGGACGCCGGGCGGGCTGACCGATGCGGCGGACCTGAGGGCGCACGTGACCAGCCGCACGCCCGAGCAGTTGAGCCTGTTCTGATGGCGACGGCGATGCTGGACGGCGAAACGGACTTCGACGGCTGGCGCAAGGCGGCGCGGGCGTTCCGGCTGGCGGGGGTGGAGCCGGCGGCGGCGCGGTTCGTGGTGCGCGGCGGGCTTTCTGCTGCTCAAGGCGGATTGTTCGATACACCCCATTCCGCTCATCCCCGCGAAAGCGGGGACCCAGTGCTGTCGTGGAGCACGATGGCTGGGATCGGCAGCGGGACATACGCCGCGAGTGGAACACCCAAAGATCTGGGTCCCCGCTTTCGCGGGGATGAGCGGATAGAAAAAGAGTTCTCCGTCCCTGCCGCCTTCGTGGAGCTCGCCCGCGAGGTAATCCTGCACCGATCCGCCGACCGGTTCGACCTGATGTATCGGCTGCTGTGGCGGCTGCGGGACGAGCCCGACCTGATCAAGGTGATCTCCGACCGCGACGTGGCGGACGCGCTGGAGCGGGTGAAAAATGTCAGTCGCGCGTCGCACAAGATGAAGGCCTTCGTGCGCTTTCGCCAGGTGCATGACGACCGTGGCGAGGCCTGGGTGGCGTGGTTCGAGCCGCCGCACCGGGTGCTGGAAAAGACCGCGCCCTTCTTTCAGCGGCGGTTCACGACCATGCGGTGGTCGATCCTGACGCCGGACGGCTCGGCCTTCTGGGACGGCGAAACCCTGCGGTTCGGCCCGCCCGCGACGCGCGACATGGCGCTGGCCGAGGACGAGATCGAGGACTTCTGGAAGACCTACTACGCCTCGACCTTCAATCCTGCGCGTCTGAAGGTGAAGAGCATGCAGGGCGAGATGGCCAAGTCCTATTGGAAGAACCTGCCCGAGGCCGCTCTGATCCCTGAATTGATCGCCGCCTCGTCGGTTCGCACCGAGACCATGGTCGCCGCGCCCGCGCCCGAACCCAATCCGCGTTTCGCGCGCCTGACGGCGCCGGACCTGCATGCCGCCCGGCCGGACGCCGAGGCCGTGCCCGACAATCTGGCGGATGTGGTGGACGGGGTTCAGGCTTGCCGCCGTTGTCCTCTGTACCGCGATGCGACCCAAGGGGTGTGCGGCGAGGGGCCATCGACGGCGCGGCTGATGATCGTCGGCGAACAGCCGGGCGATCAGGAGGATCTGGCGGGCCGCGCCTTCATCGGGCCGGCGGGTCAGGTGCTGGACGCGGCGCTGGCCGAGGCAGGCATCGACCGATCCGACGTCTATGTCACCAACGCCGTCAAACACTTCAAGCACGAGCCGCGCGGCAAGCGCCGTCTGCACAAGACGCCGAATGCGGGCGAGGTTCAGGCCTGCCGTTGGTGGCTGGACGCAGAGCGGCGGTTGATCAAGCCCAGGGTGGTGCTGGCTTTGGGCGCGACAGCCGGTCTGGCTCTGTTGGGGCGCAAGCCCGCCGTGATGCAGGAACGCGGCGCGCCGATCGCGCTGGAGGATGGATCGAGCGCCGTCCTGACCGTCCACCCCTCCTATCTGCTGCGCCTGCCAGATGCGGAGGCCAAAGCTCAGGCGCGTCGGCTGTTCATCGATGATCTGGTCGCCGTTCGCCGTCGTATGGATTGATCCGAGAACGAATCCCGTTCGGCCGCGTTTGGCATCAGCGCCAGCGTGACAGTTGGGAAAATCGAATGGGGGAGGCGGTCTCGACACGGTTGATCGATAAACATCCGCGCGAATGTCATCGCGCGTTGACATCGAATGCCGGCTTGACCATTAGCGCGGTAGGGATTTCGGCTGCCTGGAGAGGCGGCCTGGGGAAGATCGCGATGTCCGACCGGTCGTTCGAGGCCCGATGAGCCAGCCTCAGTATGAAATCGTCGATGCGGACGGCGCGGCCAATCTGCGCCTATCTGGCGACTGGACCACGACGGCGCTCGGCCGTCTGCCGACCGAGCTGAGCCGCGATTTGGAAGGCCGCGAGATCGCTAGCATCGACACCGCCGATCTGGGCCGGTTCGACACCGCCGGCGCCCTGGCCCTTGTGCAGGCGTCCAGCGGGCGTCTGTCGAAAAGCCAATGGAAGGATCGGCCCGAGGCCGGTCGCATCTACCACATGATCGAACTGCTGGAGCGCGAGAGCGCCCCGGCGCCGAAACGCCCCAGCGCCTTCATCCGCACCTTCGCTAAGATCGGCCGGGGTGTTTATGATTTCGGCGGCGAGGCCATGCTGTCGCTGGCCTTCCTCGGTCGGTTGATGGCGGCTGTGGTCGAGGCGGCCAAACACCCCGGCGGCATTCGTTGGCCGGCCTGGGTCAGCCAGGCCGAGCGGGCCGGGCTGGACGCCATCCCGATCGTCATGATCACCAACTTCTTCATCGGCGCCGTGATCGCCTTCATCGGCGTGGATCTGCTGACCGATTTCGGCGCTCAGGTGTTCGCTGTTCAACTGATCGGCGTGGCCATGTTC
>Ga0190271_10002635_pt1 | contig 10971 bp, 8 predicted proteins | sample Popmic356T_FD_133747 | JGI IMG/M metagenome (GOLD analysis project Ga0190271, IMG submission 133747) | Populus adjacent soil microbial communities from riparian zone of Weber River, Utah, USA - 356 T | ecosystem: Environmental > Terrestrial > Soil > Riparian zone | place: USA: Utah | collected...
AACGCCGCTGCCAGTTCTGGCCGCCGCCGGTACACCGCCAGACAGACGACCGAGACGCCCTGTGAGCTGCGTGCGGTCGCCAGTCGTGGGTCTCGCCGCAGCTCGGACAGGGCTTCATGCTCATCGCCCTGGGTGGCAAGTTGGATGAAATCGACGGCCTTCACCAGTTCACCAGCTCATTAGCCGCCACGCTCTTACTCTGCGGCCTCCGAGAATTCGGAGATGGTCACTCGCTGGAGCTTGCGCGGAGCGTCTCCCCAGTCGTTCGAGACGCGGTGCAAGACCGTGCGGTTGTCCCAGAACGCGATATCTCCGGGCTGCCACTTGAATCTCACTACGTACTCTGGGCGCGTCGAGTGCGCGGCCAGAAGTGACAGAATGCCGTCGCTCTCCTCATGGCTCAACCCTTTGATTGCGCGCGCAAAGCCAGTGACAGCGAACAGCGTCTTGCGACCAGTCTCGGGATGCACGCGGACGAGAGGGTGCTCGACCTTACGCGCGGCAAAGCCCAGGATCTGATTGCGACGTGCTTCATCTACGTTCGGCCCCCAAGCCCACTGTTGGAAGTTCTCACCGTCGTGCAGCGCGGTGAGACCATCCACGAGCGTCCGCACCGACTCAGACAAACCGTTGTAGGCGGCTTCAAGGTCCGCAAACAAGGTGTCACCGCCCACAGGGGGTTGCTCTGCCAGCGTCAGGATCGAGCCGAAGGGCGGTTGCTTCACGAACGCCACATCGGAGTGCCAACGCTCGGCTCGCAGCGCGTTTCCCTGCGCCTTCAGCCATTCATAGTCCGGATACTCGCCGCCGCGCTGGACCGGGTGCGTGTAGATGGGGCCGAAGTATTCAGCGAAGCGCGTCTGCTCTTCGAGATTGAGATGCTGAGCACGCAGGAAGACGACTTTATAGTCGAGCAGCGCTTGCCTTACGAACGTGACTGTCGAGGCATCGAGTGGACGCTTGGCGTCCACTCCGCTCAGCACGGCTCCAATGGTCGGATGCAGGCGTTCGATACCAAACCTATCAGTTGAGCTCTCCGCAACGGTCATGTCAGCGCTCCTCGGCTTGTAGAACTGGACGATGCAGCACACCCCATTTCATCACTGCTCTCCTGCATACCACGCGTGGCGACCACTGTCTTGTTTAAAGGACATTCACCTAGTCGAAGTAATAGCGAACCGTCCCGCCGAAAGTCCGCGGGTCGCCCAATAGGCCGCTATGGATGCCAGTTTGCTCGTCGACGCCTTTGCTCAAGAAGTAGAGCGAATCGAGGAGATTTCGGCTCCAAATCACGGCGTCCCAGCGGCCGCCTGCATCCTTCAACCCGAGCCGGGCGTTGATCAGGCCTACGGGATTGACGCGCGAGTAGCGGGAGTTATTGGTGGTGGTCGTATACGACGAGCGGTAGCTATAGTCGGCACCGAAGAATAGATTGACCTGCTCGGTAAGCTCCACCGTAAGGTCGCCGCCCGCCGATGCCGAGTACTTGGGCGCGACGGGCAATTGCTGGCCGCTCAGGTCGCACACGACAGGTTTACCAGGTGCGCGTGCTTCCCAGGGGCACTGCGCGTTCTTGTAGCTCGTATATTCCGTTGGATTGTACGTCCCTGCCGCATACAGGCTGAGGCCCTTCACGGGAACGGCCCTGAGCTCGACCTCGACCCCCTTCGAACGGACCTTGCCCACATTGGAGAGATACCAGCGAAACACGCTGCCGGTTTGATCGGTGATGGTGTTCTGATAGTCCCGGATCTCTGTATGGAAGACGTTCAGGTTGGCCGTGAAGCGACGCCCGAACCATTGGCTCTTCAACCCTACCTCGAAGTGATCGACCGTCTCCGGCTTGAGAATCGCAAGACCAGTTCGCACTTGTCCGTTCTCATCCAGCGGCAGGCTAGTAAGGTTGATGCCGCCCGATTTCGAGCCCCGCGAGTAGGTTGCAAAGATCAGCGCATCCGAGCCGAGCTTTTGAGACACAGTCGCTAGGCCCGACACGCTGTTCCAGCTCTTATCCAGCTCGTAATACGGAACAACGGGCGTATAGGCATTGTAGAGCGCCAGTTGCGCCTCGCTCAGCCCAGAGATGTCCTGCCGACTGCCACGCGTCTGCTGATAGTGCCCGGACTTACGCTCGTACGTGTAGCGTAAGCCCGCGGTCAAATCGAGGCTCGAGAAGATATGCCACGTCGCCTGTCCGAAGGCCGCACCGTTGAGGGTGTCGGCGGTAGACGGGCCACGCATGTACGCGCCCTTCAAAGCGTCCCGCCTTTGTTCAGGCGTCAGGTCGGACGTCCCAGGAGCGATCAAGTACTCGCCGGCTTGCGGTCCGTAGTCTCTACGCAAGTAGCTCGGCAGGTGCTGATGGAGAAAGTACAGTCCAGCGACGTAATCGATGGCGTTCGTACCGTTCGATGCGACACGCAGCTCCTCGGTAAACTGGCGCTGTCGGTCGTCCTGGTTGCTTTCGCGGAAAACATCCAGCGCCGTGCCGTCGCCGTCGTTGCGAGGCGACGTGTTCCAAAACCGGAGAGCCGAGATCGAGGTGAGCGTATGGGAACCGCGATCCCAATCAGCGCGGAGCGATACCCCGCCCAGGACGACGCGAAAGACACGCTGGCGATCGGCATCGGTCCTGCGCGCTGCGGGGTCGTACGGCAGTGGCGTGTAGCCGAGCTGCGCCGCGCGATTCGCGAAGGGGTAAGCGATCGGCGTGCCTCCATCGAAAGCCGTGACTGCGCCGATCGGTGTCGTGGTGCAGCAGGTCTGCCCCAACGTTGCGAAGTCGCCGATCAGACGAACTTTGAGCGCTTCGGTGGGCTGATAGAGGAGCTGTCCCCTCACCGAGAAGCTCTCTTGATTGTGGAGCCTGCCGAGCTGATTGGTGTTGATCAGGAACCCGTCCCGCCTCTGCGCTTCGAACGAGACGCGCGCCGCGAGCTTGTTGGCGAAGATCGGGCCAGAGAGCGAGCCACGGGCTTGGAGGTAACGATAGTTTCCGATGCTGAGGTCCGCGCTGCCTTCTTGCGAAAAACTCGGGGCGCGCGTGACGACGCTGATCGCGCCGGCCGTCGTGTTGCGCCCGAACAGTGTGCCTTGCGGGCCTCGCAACACTTCGATGCGGTCGAGGTCGACGAGGTTCAAGATCGACTGACTGAGCCGACCATAATAAACATCGTCGACGTAGAAACCGACACCCGAGTCGAGGCCCGAGCCAGTGAGCGCGATGCCCGTTCCCAGGCCGCGAATGTTGATCGTCGTGTTTCTAGCGTTGGCCGAGTAAGACGTGACGCTCGGCACTTCTTTGTGGAACGAGTCTAGGTTGACCGCGCCCTTCGATTCCAGCGCATCGCCACTGAGCGCGCTCACCGCGACGGGGACTTCCTGCACGGATTCGTTGCGCCGGCGTGCACTGACAATGATTGCACCGAGCTCGTTGACCGTCGCCGCTTCGGACGTGACAGCAGCCGCTGTGTCGGCTTTCGCTTCAGCAGACTCCGCAGCCGCAGCCGCAGCCGCCGGTGCCGGCACTGGCTCGCCGGTCCCCGTGGGCGCGGGTCCTGCGTCAGGAGTCGACGGGGCGGCAACCTCGAGCGCCGGCGTCGGTTCGCCCGAGCCGGGCTCGGCTGGGGCTGGCGCGGTTGCCGCGTCAGGCGCTGAGGAGTCTGGCGCGTCGGGCCGCGGCGTTGGCTCGCCCGGAGCCGGCGCGGGCTCGTCGCCCTGCGGCTGCGCCGAGGCTTGCGCCGACGCGAGCGCAGCGACAAGGGCGATAGTCAGTGGCAACTGCCAGCGCGGCATCATGGCTGCCCTGCAGCGGTGCCAGGCCAAGATAACGACCCCAAGACCGACGGTCTCGGCGCGCTCGTGCTCCGTGTCTCGGTGCTCGTCCATCACTGTCTCCTAAGGCTTGGTCCAGCCGCAGGTCGCGCGCAGCACGCACTACGTACAGACTACGTACCGCGTACAGCGCTCGTGCGTGCTGGTCGACGTGGAGCGTCCCGAGCCCAAGGGAATGCACGCGCTTGCCCCACCACGTGCATCGAGTCGAAGTGTCATAGTGGCAGCATATCGACGGGCTTACGCGCAGTCGAGACAATTGTCTGTTATCACGAACGCACGTATTGCGAACTGCGGGGTGCTAGCGCAATGTTGAAAGAGCCCCTCTCGCCCATGACCATCATGCCTATAGACCGCCTGCTGATGCTCGGCTGCTGGCCCGGCTTCACTCGCTGTAGACAGCGTGTGACGTCGCGCGGTCCAGGCCTGGATCGGGTGAGGTCGCACGCACAGCAACGAGGTGCTGGCGATGGAACCACGGATACTCGAAAGGTTACGACGTAGGGCAAAGCGGCTGCTCTGGCTTGCCGGGCTCGGCTTGACTGCCGCATGCCGCCATGAAGCGCGCGCAGACCACCAACCACCGCGGACGGGAGAGCTCGAGACGCTAGAGCTCCGCTACCAAGGGGCGGCAGGTGGCGTGACATATCCGGAGCTGGCCGAGGACCTGGGCTACTTCGCGCCGATCAAGCTGAAGCGCGTGGGCGATACCATCAGCGGGCCACAAGATATTCAGACCGTGGTAACGGGCGACGTCGACTTCGGGGGCGCCTTCAACGGTGCCATTATCAACTTGGTCGCAGCCAAGGCGCCGATCGTCTCGGTGATCACCCTGGGTTTCGTCGACGAGCACAGCTTCAACGGCTTTTATGTGCTCGAAGACAGTCCGCTCAAAACGGCGCGCGACCTCATCGGCAAGCAGGTGGCGATGAACACCGTGGGCGCGCACAGCGAGTTCATGCTCAAGGAGTGGTTGCTCCGCAGCGGCCTCCACAAGCAAGAAATCAAACAGGTGACACTGCTCGCCCTACCGCCGCTGAACGCCGAGCAGAGCCTGCGACAGCGGCAGGTCGACGTAACGGTGCTCGGCGGCATCTTGCGCGACAAAGCGCTCGAGCGCGGCGGCCTGCGCCGCCTCTTCACAGACTTCGAGTTGTTTGGTCACCTGGCGTCGGCGAGCTATGTGCTGCGGCGCGACTTCGCACGCGACAAGCCCAAGGCTTCGCGCAAGTTCGTAGAAGCCACGGCGCGCGCACTGGAGTGGACGCGTACACAACCGCGCGCGGTCGTGATCGAAAGGCTGCGCCGCATCATCACTACCCGCGGCCGCGGCGAAGACCCCAAGTTGCTCGACTACTGGCACCCGTCTGCGGCCAACCTCCCCGGAGGCGTGATCGCGCCCCAAGATTTCCAGATCTGGATCGACTGGCTCGTCAAAGACGGGCAGCTCGCCAAGGGTCAGGTGCATGCCGCCGATATGTACACCAACGACTTCAACCGCTATGCGAACCCCGGTTCCTGAGTCCGCACCGACCACGCGTGTCTGCCAGGTGCACTCGCCGCCGGGCACGGTGGGCAGCCACGAGGCCACGGGCAGCCGAGGCTAACCTCCCACTGGTGCTTGTGCTGGAGGCGAACGTCTTGTATACGGGACGTCGCGTCTAATCCAATCGCAAGGGGCGCGACTTACCCAGGTGGCGCATGTCAATTCCGAGTTTTCGCCTCGCGTGCGCGCTGCTGCTAGCGGTGTGTAGCGCTGCCTGCGGGAGCTCCAAAGCAGCAGCGCCCCCACAGGTGCTGAAGTGGGCGATCGCGTTTCCCGCCAACTGGGATCCCGTTGTGCAGGGTAGCGGCGGAGGCTTCCGGGTGCTCGCGCTCGCCTACGCGTCACTCACCGAGATCGATGAGCACGGCGACGTGCGACCGGGTCTCGCAGAGCGCTGGGAGTACAACGCAAGCGGCGACGAGATCACCTTCTATCTGCGGCCGAAGCTGAAGTTCAGCGACGGCACGCCGGTGAACGCGGAAGCGGTCAAGCTGTACCTCGAGCGTGCAAAGACGCAGACCAACTCGGCCCTGGACGGCGATCTGAGCTCCATCGAGTCCATCCGCGTGGCAGATGAGCTCGCCGTCGTACTGCACCTGACACAAGTCGACCGTCAGATCCCCCTGCTGCTAGGCCAGCGCGTGGCCCAAATCACGAGCCCCACAGCCGCCCGAGATCCCAAGGCCTTGAACGCGTGGCCGGTCGGCGCTGGGCCTTTCAAGGTCGTCGAGCTGGTGCCGGAGTCGCACGTTCGCCTCCAGAAGAACCCTGACTATTGGGATGCCGACAACATCCACATCGACGAAGTCAAGCTGTACGCGGGAACCGACGCCGCCATGGTGGTCGCCTCGCTCCAGACCGGCGTCTACGACTTCGCGAACATCTCGCCGAGCCAGGTGAAGGCCGCGGAGCAAGCCGGGCTCGAGGTCGTCTATCAGCCCGGATTCAACGCAGCCAATCTCGCGATCAACGTCAACAAGCCTCCTTTTGACGACCCGGCCGTGCTCGAGGCCGTGCGACACGCCATCGATCGTCAGGAGCTCGTCGACAAGGTCACGCTCGGATACGGCAGCGTGACGAATCAGCCCTTCCCCAAGGGCTATATCGCGTACGACGAAGCGTCCGAGAACCTTTGGCCTTACGATCGCGAGCGCGCCAGGCAGATCCTGAGCAAAGCGGGCTACAAGCCCGGTGATATCGCGGTCGACTTCGTCTTGCCCACGTCGTCGCCCGCGGCCGAGATCATCCAGTCGCAGCTCGCAGCCATCGGCATCGAGGCCAAGATCTCCGTCACGCCCAAGTGGGCAGAGCCGTTCTTCGCGAAGAAGCTAGCGCTCTCAATCTACGGGACCACCGGCCGCGAGTCGCCGGTGCAAACACTCACCGCACACTTCGGGCCCGCAGGCCCGCTCAACCTGAGCGCTCCGTTGGTGTCCGATGAGCTCGTTGCCGCCCTCAAGCTCGCGCGCGAGACGCCCCTCGCGTCCCCCGACTATGTCGAAAATCTCAAAGCCGCGACACGTGCCGCGCTCAAAAGCTCGCCAACGGTCTTCACGTACAGCCTTCCGAATCTGTTCGTGAAGGGCCCACGTGTGCCCAAGCTGCCAGCGATACCAGGACAGATCCACTGGACCGGTGTCCGGTTGGGAAAACCGTAAGCTCTGCGTCAGCCGTCGAACGAGAGTGACTTATGCCAGTGAACGGTGATGTGCTGTTACTCGAGCAACCACGAACCCAGCAAACCCAGCAAACCCAGCGAACCCGCAACACGTACGCTCAGCCGAAGGTCGCTCGCCTACGCCTCAAGCGCGCGCTACGCGCCGTGTTACTGCCGGTCGGCGCGTTTCTGCCGGTGTTCTTACTGGGCACGTTCGTCACCTATCTGATGGGCGTGCTGAGCGGGCTTAGCCCGGCGCACTTGCAGCTGGGAGAGGCGGCGACGCCACAAGCGGTCGCGCGCATTCAGCACGAATGGGGGTTGGATCGACCGTTTCTGGTGCAATATCTCACTTGGTTCGGCGCTCTACTACAAGGCGATCTGGGGCGCAGCTGGTACAACGGGCATAGCGTCTCCGCGCTCTTGGCGGCGCGGGCAGCGATCAGTCTCTCGGTCGCGGGTCTGGCGCTGCTGATTGGCGTGAGCTGTGGCTTCATCCTGGGTGTCACGGCAGCGCTCTTACAAACCTCATGGGTCGACCGCGCCATCACCGCGTTCACGAGCCTCATCTCGGTGATGCCCTCGTTCGTCGTCGGCATCGCGCTGGTCGCACTGTTCGCGGTCACACTGGGTCTGCTGCCCGCTGCCGGTTATGTACCCATCGACGAGGGCCTATGGGGTTGGCTGAGCCACCTGCTCTTGCCTGCGGTCGCACTGAGCTTCGACACGACCTCGGAGATGGCTCGGCAGCTGCGCGTGGGCTTGATCGCGGCCTATCGAGAAAACTACGTGACGGGGGCTTTGCTGCGAGGCCTGAGCGATCGCCGCATCTTCTTCGTGCATGTGCTGCGCAACGCGATTGGCCCGGCGCTCACGCTGCTCGGCATGAAGTTTCCCCATCTCCTGGGTGGAGCGGTCGTGACAGAGGCAGTGTTTGGTCTGGCTGGGTACGGCAAGTTCGCCAGTGAGTCGGCGCTGCGTGGCGATGTGCCAGCCGTACAAGGCGTGCTGGTCGTCTCAGTGGTCATGGTGGTGGTCTTCAACATGCTGGTCAATCTGCTCCTCAATCGCATCATTCCCTCGGCAGCGGGTGCGGCACACAGAGGAGCCTGAGCCCGTCATGCTCAAGCAACTTCTGCAGCTTCGCTCCGCACGGCTAGCGCTCGGCTTGCTCGCGCTCGTACTTCTGCTCGCACTCGTTGGGCCGCTCGTTTCACCCTATCCACCCTTGGCAGGCTCGCCGGAGATCCTGGCCCATCCATCGGCAAAGCATCTACTCGGCACGGACTATCTCGGACGCGATGTGCTGAGTCGACTGCTGTCTGGCTCACCTGTCAGTGTGCGCGCGGCCGTGCAGGTTGCGCTGATCGCGCTCTTCGTGGGCGCGCTCCCCGGCGTACTGTCGGTCTATCTCGGCAGCGTCGTCGAATGGCTGACACTGCGCTTTGTCGACACGCTGATCGCGCTGCCTTTTCTGCTGTTCGCCGTCTCGATGACGGCGCTGCTCGGCAATGGCATCACGCAGGCCATGGTCAGCGTGGGGATCTTGCTCGCGCCGGCGAACTATCGGGTGTCGCGCGCTGCGGCGTTGTCAGTCGCGCGCTCGCAATACGTCGAAGCGGCCATGCTATCAGGCGCCACGCTCTCGTGGATCGTGCGCAAACACGTCTGGAGCAAGGTCCTGCCGCCGATCGCGATCACACTCGCGAGCACGCTGGGTCACGGCCTGGTCGTGGTGGCGAGCCTCACTTTTCTCGGCATCGGCGTTCGCCCGCCCGAGCCAACGTGGGGCGGCATCCTGGCTTCCGACCTGGGCTACCTGAGCTATCGACCGTACGCGCCGCTCTTTCCGACCTGCTTGATCATGAGCACCGTATGGGCGTGCAATCTGCTCGCAGACGCCATTCGCGATGTCTCGGGTGAGTCCGGCCGCCTCCTGCTCGAGCGCGTCGCGTCTCCTACCGCCCGCGCGGCCCAACCGCCAAGGCAACCATGAAGGGTGCAGCCATGAGCAGCACAACCATGCACGGCACAGCGGTGACCGTCAACGAGCTCGCGATCGCGCACAGCCGTAGCGGCGCTCGCGTAGTGCAAGGCGTGACGTTCTCGCTCAAGCGCGGCCGAGCACTCGGCATCGTCGGAGAGTCCGGCAGCGGCAAGACGCTCACCTGCCGCGCCATCCTCGGCATCCTGCCCCGGGCGTTCGAAGTGGCCGACGGCTGGGTGACGCTGAACGGCCGCAACATCGCGACCTTCACCCGCAAGGATTGGAACGCAGTCCGCGGCCGCACCATCTCGGCGGTCTTCCAAGACCCGGCGTCGTACTTGAATCCAGCGATCCGCGTCGGCAAACAGATCGAAGAGATCTTCACCGCGCAGCAGCTCCTTCCACGACGCGAGGCCAAGCAAAGAGTCTTGCAGCTGTTCGAGGCCCTGCAGCTCCGCGACCCTGACTACGTCTTTCAGCAGTATCGGCATGAGCTCTCCGGCGGCATGCTGCAGCGCGTACTGATCGCCGCGGCGATCGCGCAAGACCCCCAGGTGCTGATCGCCGACGAAGCGACGACGGCGCTGGATGTCACAGTTCAGGCCGAAATCCTCGATCTGTTGCTCGACCTGAAGCAGCGCACCGCCCTCGCACTGCTCGTGGTCTCGCACGACCTCGCGGTCGTCGCTCAGCTGTGCGACGAAGTCTTGGTCATGAAGGCCGGCGTGGTCGTCGAACAAGGCCCGGTCGACCAGATCTTGCGCCGCCCGCAGCATGCATACACGCAGCTCTTGGTCTCGGAGCATAGCTCGTTTGGCCTCGAGCGCTTTATGACGGCTCCGAGCGCGGAGCTCGATCATGTCCCATGACACGACGGCACTCTTGGACGTGCGCGAGATCGCGGTGGACTATCGGCGAGGCACGGTGCGCAAGCGCGCGCTACACGCACTCTCGCTCCGCATACAGCCAGCCCAGGCTGTGGCCATCATCGGAGAGACCGGCTCGGGCAAGACCACGCTCGCGCGAGCCATCTTGGGTTTGGTCAAGCTGGACCGCGGCAGCGTGCAGATCGGGGGCGAACACGTCAGCCGCTTCTCGGCAAGACAGTGGCTACAGTTCCGGCGCAAGGGTTTGGTTCAGTACGTCTTCCAAGATCCGCTGCAAAGTCTCGACCCCGAGCTGCCAGTCGGAGAGTCGATCGCCGAACCGCTGCACGTGCAGGGCAAACAATCGGCAACGGAACGCGCTGCGGCCGTAGCGCGCTACAGTCAGCTCCTCGCACTCGATCCGAGCCTCCTCCACCGCTTTCCGGGTGAGCTTTCGGGCGGACAGCGGCAGCGGGTGGCGATCGCTCGGGCATTGATCACAGAACCGCGACTACTGGTCCTCGACGAGCCGGTCAGTGCCCTCGACGCAGCGACGCGTGTTCAGGTCTTGCAGTTGCTGGCCCGGCTGCGTGCGGCAGGCACGGCGCTCTTGCTCATCTCGCACGACCTGGGCTCCGTTGCGAGCATGACCGATCGCACTCTCGTGCTGTATCGCGGCACGGTCGTGGAAGACGACGCGACGCGCTCGGTCATCACGCGACCACGCCACGCGTACACGCGGCTCTTGGTCGGCTCGGCGCCCACACTCACGGGCGGCTCGCTCTCGCGCGAGCGGCGCAACGCGCTACGCGCCGAGTTATCAGCGCTTTCTGACGCGCCTTATGACACCGAAGCGCGCCGCTTGGAAGTTGAGTGAACCTCGTGAGGAGAAGAGCATATCGCCAAGAGAACCCTCAAACTCGGACTGCGTCTCTACGGTGTCGGAGGCCCCGGGCAGCACGGTCTGTGGAAGGATGCGCGCATCACGCAGTTTCAACCCTCACCTTTCATCGGCAGCCCCGCGACCGTCGCACGCGAGATCGAGCGCTGGTTCGAACAGCGTGCACTCGACGGCCTGAAC
>Ga0190271_10002636_pt1 | contig 10969 bp, 9 predicted proteins | sample Popmic356T_FD_133747 | JGI IMG/M metagenome (GOLD analysis project Ga0190271, IMG submission 133747) | Populus adjacent soil microbial communities from riparian zone of Weber River, Utah, USA - 356 T | ecosystem: Environmental > Terrestrial > Soil > Riparian zone | place: USA: Utah | collected...
CAAGGATCAGCTGTCGGTGTTCGTGGACCTGCAGGGCGAAGAAGAAGCCAGCACCAAGGTCTCCGAGATGCAGTTCGACCCGCTGCTGCTGCGGCCCGTCGACGAGCTCGAGCTCACCGTGCGTTCGGCGAACTGCCTCAAGGCCGAGAACATCCACTACATCGGCGACCTCGTGCAGCGCACCGAAGTCGAGCTGCTGCGCACGCCGAACCTCGGCAAGAAGTCACTCACCGAGATCAAGGAAGTGCTGCAGAGCCACGGCCTCATGCTCGGCATGCGTCTCGATGGCTGGCCGCCGGCTGGTCTCAAGCACGATGCCGATCGCGGCATGATCTAAGCCGGTCTTGTCGAAGAATAGTTAGGAACCAAGTCCATGCGTCATAACCTTTCCGGTCGTCAGCTGTCGCGCAACGCGCCGCATCGCCACGCGTTGCTGCGTAGCCTGTCGGTGTCGCTGCTGCGTCACGAGACCATCCGCACCACCATCCCGAAGGCCAAAGAGCTTCGTCGCGTGGTCGAGCCGTTGATCACCCTCGGCAAGGACGACAGCGAAGCCAATCGCCGTCTCGCGTTCTCGCGCCTGCGTGACACCGAGATCGTCGCCAAGCTGTTCGACACCATCGGCCCGCGCTTCAAGGCGCGCCCGGGTGGCTACACGCGCATCCTGCACATGGCGCCGCGTCCGGGTGACAACGCCCCGATGGCGCTGATGCAGCTGGTCGAGCGTTCGGCCCCCGTGGCCGTCGAAGCCGCTCCGGAAGACAAGAAGGCGAAGAAGGTCGAGGCCGCTCCGAAGGTCGACAAGGCCGAGAAGAAAGCCAAGGCTGAAGCCAAGAAGGGCCGCGAAAAGGCCGCCAAGGAAGCGAAAGCTGCCAAGGCCGTCGAGAAGAAAGCCGCCAAAAAAACTGGCGTTGCTGCCAAGAAGAAAAAGGCTGCACCGAAGAAGAAGAAATCTTCGAAGTAATTCGACGCTCAATGCATCGTAAAACGGGCACCGCAAGGTGCCCGTTTTGCTTTGAGGACAATGGAAGCCCGAACTGCGTGCGCACATCGACGCTGACACCCTCAGCGAGGGGTCGATCGGTCATGGTGGTTGCCTTTGCGCTGGCGTCAGCCCCTGCCGTAAGCTCGCCGCACTCCAACTACAACTCCCGGGGAATGCCATGAGTCTCGCGAAAGAGTTCAAAGAATTTGCGATGAAGGGCAACGTCATCGACATGGCAGTCGGTGTCATCATCGGCGCCGCGTTTGGAAAGATCATCGCCTCGCTGGTGGAAGACGTCATCATGCCGCCGCTTGGATTGATGATTGGCGGCGTGAACTTCACCGACCTTGCCGTCAGCCTCGGCATGGGACCGGACGGCAAGTCCGAAGTGCTGTGGAAGTATGGCAACTTCCTGCAGATCGTCTTCCAGTTCCTGATCGTCGCCCTGGTGCTGTTCATGGTGATTCGCACCCTCAACAAGCTGAAGAAGCCGGATCCGGCGGCCCCGGCACCAACCGCGCCGCGACAGGAAGTGTTGTTGACGGAAATCCGCGACCTGCTTGCGAAGAAATAGTTAGCTCGCAAGTCATGCCGGCCGCCGTTCGTTACACATGGATGTTCCGGGCGGCGGCGGCCGTATTCCTGTTCTTCGGCGGCGTGTGGCTGTGGAGATTCGGATTCACCGACTACCACGTTGAGCAGCGGCCATATGGCATCGCCGGCGGGCTGCTTGCGCTCGTGGTCGGAGTACTCCTTGCCCGGCGTGCGCGCGTGGCGATCGGAATTTCTGCCATCGCCGCCGCGGTGGTCGGCGTTTCCGCGGCAGTTTTTGCCCCTAACTCGCATGGGCCGGCGATCCTGTTCCTCGCGGGGCTCGCCATCATTTGCTGCATTTACGCCGTGTTGGCTGCGCGGGCGCTGACGGAACGCAAGGACTCCGGAGACGAACGATGATCAAGCTGTTGGCGATGGTCGTGGTGCTGGCCAGTGCGCAGAACGCGGCGACACCGGCCGGGGCCCCGGCGGTTTTCGAGCCGCGTCAGATCTCGGAAAACGCCATGAAGTTCGTGGCGGCCAACGACATGAAGGGGCTGTTCGAATTGATTGCCCGGCACATGCCGTTGGCGCCCGAAGAACTGGAAAAAATCCGCGTGAAAATGGTGGAGCAACGCAAGGCAATACCCGGAGCTCTGGGGAAGTCGCTGGGCTACGCCTTCATCAGCGAGTGTCGCAAGTCAGACTTCCTCGTGCGGTACTTATTCGTCGAAAAGCGCGAGAAAAACGTCATGCGCTGGCAGTTCATCTTCTACAAGCCGCGCACCACGTGGCAGATGACGAATTTCTATTGGGACGAGGACACCAATTCGTTGTTCCTGCCCTGCAGCTGAACGTGCCGCTACGATGCGGCGACATTGAAAGCCGATCTGGTGAGATTTTCCTGTCCACCGAGGCGCGCCACCACGTTGTCTTCGATGCGCACTCCGCCGAATTTCTTGAGCTGCTCCACGCGCTTCCACTCGATCATCTTTCCGAGAGGCTTCGCTTTCGCCTCGTCCAGCAGCTGATCGATGAAGTAGAACCCGGGCTCCACGGTGACCACGCAGCCTTCGTCCAGCTTCCTCGTCAGTCTCAGGAACGGATGGTTGTACGGGCGCTCGATCTGCTTGCCTTCCGGCGTTCCCTGCAGGCCACCGACGTCATGCACCTGCAGACCTAACAAATGGCCGATTCCATGCGGATAGAACACGCTGGTCAACGCGGTGTCGACGGCTTCGTCGGCGCTCACGTTGATCACGCCGGCTTCGCGCAGGAACTCGCTGATGGCCCGATAGGACGCGTGGTGAAAGTCTTTCCAGTCGAGCCCGGCGCGCACCTGGGCACACAACTTCAACTGAAGCTCATCAAACCGCTTTATGATCCCGGCCCACTCGGCGTCCTGATATGAATGGCTGCGGGTGATGTCCGAGGCATATCCGCCGAATTCAGCGCCAGCGTCGATGATCAGCGAGTGAAGTTTCGCCGGCTTCGTGCGCTGCTGGATCTGGTAGTGCAGTACCGCGCCGCCTTCATTCAACGCGATGATGGGGTTGTACGGCAGTTCACGTTCGCGCTGGCCACAGGCCTTCATGAAGGCGAGTGCGATCTCGAACTCCGTGGCGCCGGCGCGAAATGCGTGCTCCGCAGCCACATGCCCGCGCGCGCCGAGCACATTCGCCTGGTGCAGGCAGGCGACTTCGTATGCCGACTTGGCGGCACGTCCGTAATCGAGCTGGGCGATGAGATGTTCCGGATTGATCGCCCCCGGACCCCAGCCCAGCAGTTCGGGAAACGGTGCGCCGATGAACGCGGTGCGCGAAAGGTCCGCGGGCAGAGCCTTCCGTGCGGACGGGCGATCGGCGCAGCTCACGATATCGAAGGCACCGGTCCAGTAGTTGTTCGGCATCTCCGGCGACTTGTGCCAGTAGTCGACGGGCTGATTGATGAGCAGCACGGGCTTCCGGCCGGGAGCGAAGTACACGAAGGAATCCGGGGCATCCGTGAGCGGAGCCCATACCTTGAAAGGCGCCTGGACGCGAAAAGGCAGGTGATGGTCGTCGAGGAACAGCAGCGGAGGCGTTCCAGCGTGTACCAGGAGGCTTTCATAGCCCGCGCTCTGCAGGGCTGAGGCGCTGCGTTTCGCCACGATCTCGAGGTGCTCGGCAAAAAGGCGAGGCCAGGAGTCGGCGTTCTGTCGAATAGCGGGTGAATTCATGGCTCGATTCTATGCGGGGCGACGAGGCGTAACATGTTGATGCAGCGCAACATATTGCGATCCCTGCCGCCCGGTGTGGGCAAAGGTCGGGAAACACATCGCTCGGGCTCGCCGCTCGTGAGTGCGTTGTCGCCATCAACGGACAAAAATTGCACATGTTTCAAATACATTGGGGAATCGATAAAATCGCGCGCCGCAATGTAAATTGCGGCAACAAACGTTTGTTTGGTCTCTCTTACCACTAGATATTTTTGGGGTACTCCTACATGAAATTGAACGTTGCTCTCGCCGCCTCGATCGCGGCTTTCGCGCTGATGACTGGCTGCGCCAAGAAGGATGCGGAAGCTCCTGCTGCTGACGCCGCTGCCTCGTCGGCCGATGCCGCCGCTTCCTCGGCCGATGCCGCTGCTTCTTCGGCTGCCGCCGCTGATGCCGCTGCTGCTCCGGCTGCTGACGCCGCCGCTGCTCCGGCTGACGCCGCTGCTCCGGCCGCTGACGCTGCCGCGGCTCCCGCCGAAGCGCCGAAGCCCTAATCGAACTCGATTAGATCTTCGCGAGCCAACAGGCTCATGACGGCCCGGGCAGAGCGCACAACGTTCTGCCCGGGCTTTGTCTTTTCTGGAGTAAAGAAGTGACAGTCAGTGTCCGAGATGCGCGAGGCGCTCCCCGGGACCGCGAGTGGATAGAAAGCGTCTACCGCGACTATCTCGATGACTTGTCGCCGCTGAACACCGGTGTGTTCAGCGCCACTTCGCTGGGCGAAATCGGCTACAGCGAGTCCGACCAGCTGGCGCGCTGGTTCGGCGACTCTTCCGTCAATGCCCTCGTCATCCTGCGTGGCGCTGAGCCAGTGGGCTTCGCCATGGTGGCGCGTGGCAGCGCGACTCCTGGCAAGTCGCCCGTCGATTACCGCATGGCCGAATTCTTCGTGGCGCGTACTTTTCGCCGCCGCGGCGTGGGCCGCCTCGCCGTGGAACTCATACTCAATCGATTTGCAGGTCGCTGGGAAATCACCGAATACCTGCGCAATCCGGTAGCCGTCGCGTTCTGGCGGCGCGTGGTCGCTAACTACACCCAGGGACGTTTTCAGGAGCGTGTTCTCAATGGCGAAGTGCGACAGGTCTTTGAATCGGGCAACTCACGTGCCCAGAAACCCGCCTGATTCCTTGCACCGCCTCGCCTTCGCATTCCTGCTCATCATGACGATGGAAGGTGGGTATGCCGGCTCGCGCCCCAGCGGTTCGCTGGTGGCCACGCGCTCCGAGGTCATCGCCACGCACGGCATGGCAGCCACCAGCCAGCCGCTCGTGAGCCAGGTTGCGCTCGATGTACTCAAGCGCGGAGGTACGGCGGTCGATGCCGCCATTGCCGCGAACGCGACACTTGGCCTCATGGAGCCCACGGGTAATGGTGTGGGCGGCGACTTGTTCGCTATCGTCTGGGACGCGAAGACGCAGAAGCTCTACGGTCTCAATGGCAGCGGCCGTTCACCGAAATCGCTGACACTTCAGAAGCTGCGCGCCGAGCTCAAGAAGCTGAACTCACCAACTATCCCGCGCACCGGCCCGTTGCCCGTGTCAGTGCCGGGGGCGGTGGATGGCTGGTTCGAGCTGCACGGCCGTTTCGGCAAGCTGCCCATGAAAGAGTTGCTGGCGCCGGCTATCGCCTACGCGCGCAATGGTTTTCCCGTGACCGAAGTCATTGCCGAAGGCTGGGTGCGCAACACGCGCAACCTGCAGAAGTATCCGGGTTTTGCCGAAACCTACATGCCCAACGGCCGCGCGCCGGCGAAGGGCGAGGTGTTTCGCAATCCGTATCTCGCCGACACGCTCGCCGCGTTAGCGGAAGGTGGCCGGGACGCGTTCTACAAGGGCGACATCGCCAAGCGCATCGAAACCTACATGCGCGCCAATGGTGGATATCTGACCGCGGCTGACCTGGCGGCCCACCGTTCGGAATGGGTGGAGCCGGTATCCACTAACTACCGTGGCTACGACGTGTGGGAACTGCCGCCGAACACGCAGGGCGTGGCAGCGCTGCAGATGCTCAACATCCTCGAGGCCTACGATCTCAAATCCATGGGGTTCGGCAGCGCCGAGTACCTGCACCTGTTCATCGAGGCCAAGAAGCTGGCCTTCGAAGACCGCGCGCGTTACTACGTGGATCCGGAGTTCGCGAAGATTCCGCTGAAGGGGTTGCTGTCGAAGGAATACGCGGCGAAGCGGCGCGCCCTGATCAAGCTGGATCGCGCGGCGCTCGAATATCCTACCGACGCGAAAGCGCTCGAGCAGGGCGACACCATCTATATGACGGTCGCGGATTCGGCGGGCAACATGATCTCGCTGATCCAGAGCAACTACCGCGGCATGGGCTCGGGCATGACGCCCACAGGCTGCGGATTCATCCTGCAGGACCGCGGTGAGTTGTTCTCGCTCGAGGACGGGCACGCCAACGTCTATGCGCCGGGCAAGCGGCCGTTCCACACCATCATCCCCGCGTTCATCACCAAGGACGGCAAGCCCTGGCTCTCATTCGGGCTCATGGGTGGCGCCATGCAGCCGCAGGGTCACGTGCAGATTGTCGTCAATCTCATCGACTTCGGCATGAACCTGCAGGAAGCCGGCGACGTTCCGCGCGCACGTCATGACGGCTCGAGTGAACCGACCGGTGAGGTCATGAAGAATGGCGGCGAGGTGGTCCTCGAAGTCGGTGTTTCACCGGCGACCGTGAAGGCGCTCGAGGCGCGAGGCCATAAAGTGACCATTGCCAACGACGGGGATTTCGGTGGCTACCAGGCGATCATGCGAAATGCCGAAGGTGTTTATTTTGGTGCGTCGGAGTCCCGCAAGGATGGCGCGGCGCAGGGTTATTAGCGGCGCGGGGCATTCCCGGAACCTTTGACTGACCCGCGGCTACTCACCAACGTTGGCGCCGGTGGTGCGGTCCGCGCGAGCCCTGTTTACCGATTGCGGGTGCTCGGCATCAGTCCAAGGGGGGTTCCGTTCCATCGGCGCCAGCACCATTACTGGATCGCCGGTATTCCCAGGTATATCGAGTCTTCTGGCGTCCCGAACTCCGACGCCTTTGGTTTGCGGGTAGTTGCCGTGAGCCTTCCCGAGTGGATGTCATCGAGCTTGGCGTGCGTGGCCTTCGCCGCCGCGACCAGTTCCGGGTACGGGCGGTCGGTGACGTCGATCCAGCCGATGTTGTAGTTCTCGCCGTCGCGCCGGCCGGTCGCGGGCTGGTCTATCCACTGATACCAGTGCGTGCCGATGATGGCCGGATGCTCGGCGGCGTGTTCCACGTAGTAGGAGTAGGCGACACCACGCTCGGTCTGGTTCATGGCCTGCACGAGGCCCGGCGCGAGACCGCGCTCGGGAACGCCGAAGTGAAACTCACCGATGAGGATGGGCAGCTTCTGGATGGCGTACACGCGATCGATGAAATCTTTCGGCGGCGCCCAGCGGTACTTGTTCATGCTGTACACGTCGAAACCCCGTGCCAGTGCGATGACGTCGTCAGGTGGCGTACCGCCGAAACGGATACCGAGGTTCAGGTGGTTAGAGTCGGCGCGTTTGACCGCGGCGTTCACGATCTGGAGATAGCGCGTAAACGCCGCATGAACCAGCGCCTTGCGAACCGCCGGCGTGTCGCTTTTCGCAAGCTCACTCTTGAAGCGTTGCTGGATCGAGCTCGCGGGGCCCGCCAGCACGAGGTCGACGAGCTGACTCTCCCGCGCCGGCCATGGGGGCTCATTGCCGATGAAGTAACCGATCATCCAAGGGTCGGTCTTGCGCGGCCCCAGTTGCTGCGCGGCCTCGGCGTCCACACGCCGGGCGAACGCTTCGGAATACACATCGGGCAGCCCCATGATCGCGCCTTCGACCTGCTGCCAACCCCGCAGCGGAAAGACGTATGGCTGACGCAGTGACGAGCCTGCGGGAAGCGCCTCGTTGAGCGCGGCGCCGTAGGCTGTGTTCAGTCCCCAGGCGCGCATGCGTCGCGACGTCAGTTGCGCGCTGGGGCCTCGCCAATCGCTGCCGTGGCGCTTCTCCAGATTGGCCGCGTAGAACGACACCGGGTCGCGCAAGGGATCCGGCTCGGCGTTCAACGCGGGAATCTGCGCGGACGTCGGGATGGCGGCAAACAACTTAGATCGCCCGACGATCTGAGTGCGTGGGGGCTCCGAGCCCGCGCCGTTTACGCCAGCAGAGTAGAAGCGGCAACCCTCCGGATCGATGAACCACCAGCGATCGTCGACCTTCTCGACGCGAAAGAAGCCGGTGGGCTTGCGACGGCCGGTCGCGTATCCACCGTAGCGGCAGGCCGGGATGGTGGCCTTCGGCACCAGCATGCGGTCTTCACGCGCCCATTCGCGAATGAGCTCGGGGTGTGAGCGAGCCTTGCCCGGCCAATCGGCATGCGCGTATTGCCCGACGTCATCGATGAGCGGCGACCCGTCATCGAGTACCGCATCGCCCGGGTCGGTTTTCGAGAGGCTCACCTTGCGAATCTCGAGGGTCGAGATGCGCGCGGGGTATCTCATGGTAACGGTGAGCGCGCGCACATGAAGCACGGGTGCATGGCCGCCGGCTTCGATGTTTATCCAGTAACTGTTGCGAGGCTGGTTGACGGTCGATGCCAGTTCGTCGGCGTCACCCAGGCCTTGGCGAAAGAAGCGCAGGGGGATCGAAGCGCGGACCCAGATGTTGGCGAACGGGTGAATGCGCTTGGACACGTTGCCTTCGTCACTGACCAGGCCCAGTTCGAAGCGTTGGCTGGTCGAGGAGCGGAACTCGACGACCAGGAATTCGGCCTGGCTCCAGTCGAGAGGAAGCTGCGGATCGAGATCGGCGAGCGGCCATTGCGTGGTCGAGACCTCGCTCGCAAAGGTGGCTTTTTGTGGAGCCGCGCGAGCAGCTTCGAACAGGAGCGCACACGCCAACAGGCCGACCAGCGTTTTTTTGACTCTCATCCCACCCCCGGATACGGCCGTAGTTTATGCGAAGCAGATCGCCGGCTTGAGGGAGGGATCCTACGTGCAGTGCGACATAATTCCAGTCGACTTATCAGGCAATCGCAGCACGGTTTGCGTCACCGATGGAGGCCAGGAGCGCGCCGCCATCATTTTTGGGACCGCGCGAGCCGGATCTCGAAAAAAAACTTTTCTTCGCTTGCGCGGTGCGAGCCGATGCACCTCAGGCAAAAGAGGAATGGATTGGCCGCACTGAGACAATGCAATTCCAATTCATCATTTGCGTTTCAGCACCGTTGAAGGGCGCGAATTGCAGGCGTGAATTCATGTTGCACGAGTGAGTCACGCGCGTTGCCGCTCTGCGACGGCGCGATTAAACAGCGGGAAAAATAGGCTCTTCGTCGAGCGCGGAAGACTGAGTCCACCACGGACACCGCCGAATTGAGACACCGGTGTCATATTTTCACAACGAAGCGGTCAATTTTTTGCGACGTTGTGCGAGTTTTCCGCCGAAACACTCTTGTCTACCGGTAGACATAAAATCGTATGGTTCGGGACATTCGACCCCCATGGTGGGACATGTCTTCGGACAACGAAATTGTTTGACAAGAGTTTTTTTACGGGCGTACCGTCCGGCGCCGTCGATGCTGACCTCTTCACAGGTCGAATGATGAACAAGCGAATCGGTATCGGCGCATCGGTGCACGTGATCGATGCAGCAGCAGGGGGATGAGTTGCGAGTCGCCTCATTGCGGTGCGCAATTTGTCATATCGCGCGAGGCTCGGGCGCTGACAGGCCCGGGTCGCATGGAAGGTGAGAACAACTCAGACCAATGGAGGCGTGATGACTACGTTTAGAAATCTCTTGATCGGTTCGGCATTGCTGGCGGCATCGGCAGCGTCAAATGCAGCAACTGATTATCCGTCCGGTTACACCAAGTGCGCCAAGGATGGGGAAACCTGTTCGTTCAGCGGCACACGTTCGGTGGCCTACGGAAAGTCCGGCACTTTCGTCTACGCGAACCTGACCGGCCCAATTACCTGTTCGGCTTCTCTTTTCCCGTCGATCGGCGTTGCCAACCCGCGTTACTGCTCGTATGGCGGCACCGCGTCGAGCTCCAGCAGCAGCTCCACGTCGAGCAGCAGCACCAGCTCGAGCTCTACCAGCTCCAGCTCCACCAGTTCGTCTTCCACCAGCAGCGGCGGCGGCAGCATCACGGGCGCCACCTGCTCGTCCTCGGGCAGCCAGTCGATCACGGCGACCATTCGTGTCACCAGCGGCACCTACGACGGCGGCTGCAAAACCTTCAACCCGAGCGGCGCTCTGGGTGATGGCAGCCAGGAAGAAGGCCAGGATCCTGCCTTCCGCGTGGAAAACGGCGCGACGCTTCGCAATGCCATTCTCGGCAACAACGGCGTCGACGGCGTGCACTTCTACAACGGCGGCAACCTGTCGAATTTCCGTTGGACCAACGTCGGTGAAGATGCCTTCACGGTGAAGTCCGCGGGCACGGTCAACATCTCGGGCGTCACTGGCTTCAACGGTGAAGACAAGTTCGGCCAGATCAACGCGGCAGGTACGGTCAACCTTTCGAACTGCATCGTCGACAGCGTCGCGAAAGTCATTCGCCAGAACGGTGGCACGACCTTCAAGACGACGGTCAACATCGACCGCTGCCAGCTCTCGAACCTGGGCGAGGGCGTATTCCGCTCCGACAGCTCGAGCAGCGTGGCCAGACTCACCAACAGCCGCCTGCGCAACAGTGGATCGCTGTGCATCGGCTCTTGGGCGAGCTGCACGGGTTCGGGGAACACGAACTATTGATCAGGACAAGCTGCTCGTTTTTAGGATGAAAACTTGAGGCTTGGCCGGGGGTGGAAACACCCCCGGCATCTTCCGTTTGGAGGGTCTGATGGGCTGGAACCCGGTAAGACGGCGTTTGCGAATCGGCATGTCCGGATTGGCGGCCTTGCTCGTGGGTGCTGCGATGTACTGGGAATTCAATTCCGGCCAGCCCGTTGCGCCAGAAGTGAATCTCGCCGCGGTACCACCGCAAGCTGCGATGGAAGATGCGCACTCTCGGCCCAGGGCGCAGGTGGACATTGCCACCACGCTCCCGAGCACCCCGGCGCCGTTGGATCCAGAAGCGTCGACGATCGCCCAATACGCCTCCGAGAAGTACCAGTTCCTGTTCGACGACCTTCGCTACCTGAAAGCGAGCCAGGTCGGGCAACTGCAGCGCGCCCTGCAGCTGCG
>Ga0190271_10002637_pt1 | contig 10968 bp, 6 predicted proteins | sample Popmic356T_FD_133747 | JGI IMG/M metagenome (GOLD analysis project Ga0190271, IMG submission 133747) | Populus adjacent soil microbial communities from riparian zone of Weber River, Utah, USA - 356 T | ecosystem: Environmental > Terrestrial > Soil > Riparian zone | place: USA: Utah | collected...
CGGTGCACTCCAACCCAGCCGGCCTCACCACGACCGGCGGGACGGTGATCATGGTGGGCAACCGCGTCTCCTACAACGGCTCCTCGTACACTCGCGCGCCGACGCTGGACTGGGGCGCCGTGCCTCCCGATGGCACGCCGCCGACCGTGGCGTTCTCGAAGGTCAGCAACCAGACGCCGTGGCAGGCTGCCGAGCCGCTGATCCTGGCGGCGTCGAACCTGGGCCTGCGGGACTTCGGCTTCGGGGCCGGGGTGTTCGCGGCGCCGGGCGCGAGCCGCGTGAACTTCCCGTCGCCGGCGAGCATCAACGATCCGCCCGGGACGGCCGGCCAGCGCTACATGATGCTCGGCCGCGAGGCGATCATCCTCAACTACACGGTCGCCGCGGCGTGGAAGCTCCGCGACGTGTTCGGCGTCGGCGCGGCCCTGCAGGCGATTTCGGTGCCGCGCCTCGACTACTCACTGATGGTCGACGGAACGGCGATGCAGCAGAACGTGAACCCGGTGCAGAGCCCGCTGGACATGGTCGCGTCGACGAGCGGCTCCGATTGGTTCACCTTCAACGCGATCGTCGGCCTCTGGGTCCGGCCGATCCCGTCCCTGCAGTTCGGCGCGGCGGGGCAGGTGGTGCCCAACAGCATCTCGACCAAGAGCACGCTGCGGGTGACGCCGCTCGACCCGAGTCTGGGGCAGGCCAACCTGACGCGCGGGGGTATCGCCGCCAACGACGTCAGCGTCGTCCTGCCGCTGCCCCTGTCGGTGCGCGTCGGCGCGCGCTACCGCGGCCTGGCGGGGACGCGCGAGGTGTTCGATGTCGAGCTGGACGTGGAATACGAGACCTGGTCGCGCGTCAACAACTTCACCGTCGAGACGCGCGGGCTCGACGCGGAAATCCTCGGGACGGACCCCCGCCCGCTGGGCGACATCCTGGTTCCCAAGACGTGGCGCGACACGGTGGCGGTGAAGCTGGGCGGTGACGTCGCCCTGATTCCCGACCGCCTGGCGTTGCGCGCCGGCGCCTTCTACGAGACCGCGGTCGCGCCGTCGTCGCATGCGAACGTCGACTTTGCCGGCGGCCAGATGTTCGGCGGCACCATCGGCGCCTCGTACCTGTTCGGAGCGTGGGAGGTGGCGCTCGGGTACCAGTTTCGCCGCCAGGCGACCGTCACCGTGGCGGAGGCCGACGGCCGCGTCTACCAGCAGGTGCCGGCCACCGCCTGCCCGCCGCCGTACACCAGCACGCTGTGCCACCCGGCCTTCCTCAACCGGCCGCCGCCGGTCGTGAACGGCGGCACCTACAACGCCGAGTTCCACCATTTGTCGCTCGCGGCCATATACCGGTTTGGAAGGTGAGCTCGATTGTGCAGAACACACGGTCCAAACGTCGAAGGAGAGCCCATGCGACCTAGATCGAAGTTGATCGCCGCCAGCGCCCCGCTGCTGGTGGCGCTGATCGCGGGCGCGGCGCTGGCCGGTGACCCGCTGCCGGCGCTGGAGGGCGGCGATCTGGGCCAGGGGCCCTACGCGACGATGCACATGCTCCTGCAGAAGACAGTGGTGAACATCAACGTCGCCACCATCGACGTCCGCTTCGACAAGGGGACGCAGGGCCGGTTCGCGCAGCTCGCGGGCGGGAAGGCCTACGCGCCCGACCTGGGCCACCAGCTCGCCCTGGCGGCGATCGAAGCCAAACACGCGGTCGTCGTGATGCAGTTCAAGCGCGACATCCCGCTCAACCGCTGGATCGGCGTCGTGAAGGACAACCTCGAGCAGGCGCGCAAGGCGGGCCTGATCACGCGCGACGTCGAGCAGCGTGTGGGCGATTCGCTGGCGACCTGGTTCGGTGCGCTCAAGGACCGCGGCTACGAGAAGGACGACAAGCTGATCTACGCCGTGATGCCCGATTCCGTGCGCAGCGTGGTCGTGTCGAAGGGGGGCCAGGTGTTCGTCGATCGCGTCGACCCCGGACACGAAGGCCGCCGCGTGGTTTTGGGTAGTTACTTCGCGACCGGCAGCGAGTTTCGCGAGCCGCTGCTCAAGTCGCTCTTCGAGAAGCGCTGACCATGCTACGCCGCTACGTCACCGCCATCGTCGGCCGGCCGAAGCTCGTGATCGCCGCGGTCGTGCTGGTCACGCTTGTGCTCGGCTTCTTCATCAGCCGGCTGCGCGTGCTCCTGGACGTCGATCAGCAGATTCCGCCCGGGCACCCGCTGGTGATCGTCGGCAAGCGCATCGAGAAGCTGTTCGGCGGCAAATACATGACCGTGGTCGGCTTCTACTCCGAGTCGGGCACGATCTACACGCCCGCCAACCTGGGCAAGATCAAGCGCGTCACCGAGGCGCTCGAGAAGATCCCGGGCGTGAAGCCGGGCAGCGTGCTGTCGCTGATGTCGCCGCGGATCAAGGACGTCCACAGCACCGACGACGCTTTGGAGATCACGCCGCTCGCCGGCAAAGTGCCGAGCAACGACGCCGAGATCGCGGCGTTCAAGGAGCGCGTCAAGGCGAACGCGTTCCTGACCAGCCTGTTCGTCAGCGAGGACGGGCGGTCGACCGCGGTGCTGGTCGACTTCGATGACTTCAACAAGGCGGGGGGCCCGCCCAAGCTGGCCCCCACTCTGGAGGCGATCGTCGGGCCCGAGCGCGAGGCGGGTCTCGAGATCCTGCCCGCGGGCGCACCGACCATCATGCACTGGCTGATGGTCTACACGCGCCGGGTCGCCCTGCTGTTCGTGCTGGCGCTGGCGATGATCGGCTACCTGCACTACCGCGCGTTTCGCACGATCCAGGGGATGATCGTCCCGCTGGTCACGGCGATCATGGGTGTCGTCTGGGCGCTGGGGCTGATGGGGATGATCGGCGCGCCGATGGATCCCTGGAACATCATGACGCCGATCCTGCTGCTGGCGATCGGCGCCGGCCACTCGGTGCAGATCCTCAAGCGTTACTACGAGGAGTACGCGCGGGCGCGCGCGACGCAGCCCGAGCTGCCCGGCACCGAACACAACCGCATCGCGGTCATCGAGGCGACCGTCAAGGTCGGCGTCGTGATGCTGGCGGCCGGGACGATCGCGTCGCTCAGCTTCGCGTCGCTGGCGGCGTTCGGACTGCCGACGATCAAGAACTTCGGCCTCTGCACGGCGTTCGGCATCGTCGCGGCGCTGACCGTCGAGATGACCTTCATTCCGGCGATTCGCATGCTCATGTCGCCGCCGTCGCAGGAGCACACCGATCGCGAGAAGCGCGAGGAGTACTTCGATCCGATCCTGGAGAAGCTGGCGCGCACCGTGCGCGCCGGCAAGGAACGGCCGATCCTGTGGGGGTTCGTGGTGCTGATCCTAATCTCGCTGGCGGGGCTGGCGCGCCTGAAGGTCGGCAACACGCTGGGCGCGCAGTTTTTCGAGCGCAACGCGCCCGTGCACGGCTTCCGGATGGCCGACGCGCGGCTGGCCGGGACGCGTGTCATCCAGGTGCTGATCGAGGGCAACGCGCCCGACGCGATCAAGAACCCGGACGTGCTGCGCCGGATGGACGAGCTCGGGGCATTCATCACCCGCCAGCCGCTGCCGGTCGGCAAGGTCGTGTCCATCGTCGACCTGCTCAGGCAGATGAGCCTGGTGATGGACCAGTCGGGCGGTGGCAAGCTGCCCGACACGACCCAGGGCGTCGCGCAGTACTTGCTGCTGTACGCGATGGGCGGCGAGGAGGAGGACCTCGCGCACTTCGTCGATCACGACTTTCAACGCGCGGTGATCACCGCCTACCTGAAGACGGACGACTTCGTCGCCATGGACGCCATGAGAAAGGCGACACAGGCGGAGGCCGATCGGCTGTTCAAGGGCCTTCCCGCGGAGGCGCGCGTCGGCGGCGGTGTCACCAACGCGATCGCGCTCAATGAAACGATGGTGTCGGGCAAGACCCGGAACCTGATCCAGATCTCGCTGCTGGTCCTGGTGATCACGTCGCTGTTGCTGCGTTCGATCGTCGGCGGATTTCTGGTCCTGCTGCCGCTCGCGACCGCTGCGCTCGTGAACCTGGGCCTGATGGGCTGGACGGGGATCCTGCTGTCGATGGGGACCGCCGCCATCTCGGCGATGGCGATCGGCATCGGCGCGGACTATGCCGTCTACTTCATCTTCCGTGTGCGCGAGGAGTTCGAGCGCACGGGCGATCTGCGCCTGGCGACGTCGACCGCGCTGACCACATCAGGCAAGGCGATCGCGTACGTGGCCAGCGCCGTCGCGGGCGGCTATCTCTGCCTCGCGCTCTCGCTGTTCAAGGTGCACGTGCTGCTCGGAGTGCTCGTGGCCCTGACGATGGTCACGAGCAGCGCCGCGACGGTCGCGTTCTTGCCGTCGGTGATTCTGCTGGTCAAGCCGCGCTTCCTGAAGCGCGGCGGCTAGTCGGCCGCAGCGCCTTTAATCGGCGGGCCGGACCGCCCCTTCGAAGGGCTGCTGCTTGTTCGTGTCGTCCTGCTTGGCCTTGTCCGCGCCCTGCTTGGCCGCCTCGTCGCTCGTGGGGGTCGGCTTGTCGGCGTTCTTGGCCGCCTGATCGGCCGCCGCCTTGTCCTGTGCGGCCTTCTCCTGGGAGGCCTTCTCCTGCGCGGCCTGCCCCTGTTCCGCGGGCTTGTCGGTGTCCTGCATCGGCTGGTCAGCCGCGAAGGCGGCCGGCGCGAGCGCGCCGATGCCCACAGAGAACACGCCCGCCAGACCGAAACGGATCAGCTTCCTCACCATGAGTCACCTCCCGAGGGTGGCACTTGGTCACCCCTTCACCCCCGATGTTGGGAACGGATCCGGGCCACGCCAGCGCGGCCGGACCGTGGCTGGACGGTGGTCGCTGAACCGTACCGAACCCGCTCCTACGTGCAGGGTTTGAGGATCGTCATGTACCAGGGCGCGGGGTTGCGGCAGTTGCCGCAGATGAGGCCCACCATCCAGGTGCCGGTGTCGTCGACGCCGGGGAAGGCCTCGCCGCCCTCGGTCCTGAGCGTCGTGAAGTCGAGCATGCCGTTATTGGTGATGTCGGCCCGGTAGTACTTGGTCGCGATCATGTCGAGGTCGAGGAACTTCTTCTCCAGCTGTTCGGGCGTCTCGGTGAAGTGGCCGACGATCGCGCTGGTGACGTAGTTGTCCTTGAACACGCTGCCGAGCGCGTTCGTCGCGCCCGTGTCGACCATGTTCTGCCAGCTCATCGTGAGCGCCGGTGTCCCGGCGGTGACGCCGGTGATGGTCAGGTTCCGCAGGCTCACCTGGCAGGTCAGCTGCGTGGAGTCGTCCTTGAGTGCGACGGTCGTGGACGACGCGCCGGCGTCGATGTGGAACGTCTGGAGCATCCGGAACCCCTCGCCGATCACCAGGCCGTGGGACGCCGCGGCCATGAACGTGAACATGGAGCGATCGAACATGGCCGGGTCCGTTGCCCTGTCGAAGTCCGCCTGGGGGATCGCCAGGCCGTTGGCCGTGAAGGTGTAGAGCTGGGCGCTGGTCGTGGCGCCCGCGGCCCCCGACGCCGGCCAGCTCGGCGGCGGCACCTGGTAGACATCCTGCTGGGACAGGGTATCCGCGTTCAGCTTGGTCTCGAGCTCCGCGAGGGGGAGCTGGAAGACCAGCAACGACATGGTGTCCAGACTGTTGCTGGCGTTGATCGGGTGGGCGAGGAAGTCCTTCGTCACGCCTCCCCAGTCGAACGTGAGGTTCGACATCGACTTAACGGTCAGGGGCGGAAGCTTCATCGTGCTGGTGAACGCGTAGTTGTTCGCGGTGCTCGCAACGATGGTCGTTCCCATGCAGGCGGTCTGCGGCGTGGCGTTTGTGACCGCGGCGCTGGTGCAACCGGTAGTCGCGCCCGGGCCCGGCGAATCACTTCCACAGGCGGTCAGGACAAGGGGCAGGGAGGCGGCAAGCAGAGCGGCGATCTGGGTTCTCATCGGGTCCTTTTATCCAATCTGGGGGCGGAGGGTTAGCGGGGTGGGGGGCCGTAGAGCGTGGCGCGCTTCTCGATGTAGCCGAACGTCGCCCCCGCGCCTGCGGACGTCATCCGCTGGAGCAGCATCCCCTGCGCGTTGACCTCGTCGATCACGCCGCGCGTGGAGTAGGCCACGACGGTGTTGCCGTTGGGCATGCGCTGCAGGTCGCCCATGACCATGTTGGGCTGGGCCGGGCTGGCCGTGTACGACCAGACCTGCGACCCGCTCGTGCCGCTCCACATGTATTCCTTCGCGATCGAGCCGCCCGAGCCGCCGTTGTTGTTGTTGAAGATCAGCAGGCGATTGAGGCCGAGCAGGTGAATGCCGTGATTCCCGCCCGACCAGCTGATGCCGGTGATCGTCGCGCTGCTCCCGTTCAGGATCCAGGTCGTCGATCCGTCTGACCGCTTGACCTTCGCGATCTGGCTGCTCTGCAGGTTCGAGAACACCAGCGAATCGTCTTCCATCGAGTACTGGATGTTATTCAGGTGGCACATGCTGTCGTTGATCCGCAGCGCCGTCTTCGAGTTGACGACCGTCTTGCCGGTGCCGCCCGGCGCGGCGCCGTTCGGCTTGAACTCCTTGACGTCGTCGCAGCCGTTCGATCCGTAGGCGTAATACGCGACGGTCTCGTCGGGCAGGATCGCCATCTGGTGATTCATCCCGGTGAACTGCGACGAGTAGTTCTCGTTGGTCATGCCGTCCATCGAAACGCGGCGCACCATCGCCGTCCCGTTCGGGACGTTGGCGTTGTTGATCCACATGTAGCGGCCGTCGTAGCTCATGCGCGCGCCGGTCAACTGACTGCCGATGCCGCCGAACGCCCAGACGTAGTCGCCGTCCGCGTCCAGGATGAACGCGGTGACGGGGTTGCCCTGGTATTGCGCCGTGATGAGGAAGCCGCCGGAGAGGCCGGTCGCGGTCGCGGGCGACACGTTCGGCTTCATGAGACCGGTCGGGAGGTTGCCGGTCATGATCGTGTAGTTCGGGCTCTCGCAGGACGCGCCGCCGCCCATCGCCGTGATCCGGTAGTTGTACATGCGCTGCGTCTTCATGCCGAGCAGCAGCGTCCGGTTGTTGCTCGCGGCGACCGTGCTCACGGGCGCGCTCATGCCGTACGAGGTCGTCAGGCCGAAGTCGATCTTCGCCGACGTCGCGCCGGCCAGTGTGGTCGACCAGGTGACGATGCCGACGGTCCCGATCATCGGGCTGATCATCGACGACTGCGTGAACGTGCAGTTGCCCGAGCCGGTCCCGCCCGCGCCGCTCCCGGCGGTGCCCGTCGTGCCAGCGTTACCCGTCGTGCCGCCGCGTCCCGCGCTGCTGCCGCCGCGGCCGCCCGATCCAACACTGCCGCCGCTGCTGCCGGCGGTGCCGGTGGTCCCGGCGATCGAGCCGGCGGTTCCGGTGGTGCCGGATATCCCGCTGCCCGCGCTGCCCGTCGTGCCGGCCGTTCCGGTGGTTCCAGCTGCTCCGGTCGTCCCGGCGTTGCCGGTGGTTCCCGCCGCCCCGGTCGTTCCGGCGCCTCCATTGCTCCCGCCCGTGCCGGGGTCGCCCGCTGACGGCGCACAACCGATCGCCAGAACCAGACAGCCGCAAAGCGCGAGAGGGGCGGAGGTGCGACGCATGGGAGTTTGTCCTTTCGTACTTTAATTGCCGACTTGGGCCGGCCGGATGAGCTGGAACAACCCTCTATATTCCCGCCGGATGCTATTCACATTCGCGCGGCCTGCCAACCGCGGAATTAGTGCTGCGGCCGGGCAATTTCCCTTGAAAAATCGCGAACAACGAGCGCGAAGTCAGTGAGCAAACGTGACCACACAGCAGTAGCTGACGACACCTACTAAGGGTCACATCTTCTTACTTCCGGCTCACCGAAGTGTGTAGCTGGCGATGACGCCACCGCCCATCGCGACGAAGTCGACCTGCACGGACTCCGGACTGACGATCACGCGACCATATCCGGAATCCGGCCAGTATGTCGTGTAGCCGGTCTCGGACGTGGTGAACTTCCACGGGGCGCCGGCGCTGCCGGGCAACGTGTAGTGGATGCCGTCGACGACCATGTCCGTGAACACGTGGTCGTGCGCGTAGAAGAAGATCTGCACGCCGTGCCGCATCAACAGGTCGTGCACGATCGCTTGCTCGCCGACGCGGGCGGCGCGCCCGCCGCCGCGGCCGTAAGCGGAGTCGACCGGGTTGCCCGCGTCGCCGCCGACGGTGTGATGGATGAAGGTGAAGCGCCACTTCGCGGTCGCGTTCGCGAGCGTCTCCTCGAGCCACGCGAGCTGCGCTTCGCCCAGGGTCCAGTCGTCGGGGAGCCCGGGATTGATGCCCAGCAGGTGGCAGCTCTCCGTGTACGTCATCACGTTGAGCACGATGAACAGCGCGTCGCCCCAGGTGAACGCGTAGTAATCCTCGTTGGCGCTGCCGCCTTCGGGATACGTGCCGGGCGCGGGCGCCGGGACGTAGCGCAGGCGCTGGCTGAGCGAGCGCTCGCGCTGCTCCGCGGTGTTGCAGCCGCTTTCGCCGTCCCAGTTGCCGATGACGGGGAAGTGGGCGGCGCGCCCGATCGTGTCGCCCATCATCCGGCGGTAGTTCAGGTAGGCGAGCCGCGCCCAGGCGCTGTCGGGCGGTGGGTCGTTGAAGCCGAACAGGTGGTAGTCGAGCAGGTCGCCCATGTTCACGATGAAGTCAGGCTTGGCGACGCTGATGTCGGCGGCCACCGCGCGCAGCGTGCTCTCCATGTAGGAGTAGGGTTCCGGGCCGACGGTGGAGCCGGGCGGGATCGGATCGCGCGGCTCGATGTGCGTGTCGGCCATGGCGGCGAACGTGAACGTGGCGCCGGGCGGCCGCGCCGTGATGGCGCTGCCGACATAGAGTGAGCGATCGCACGCGTCGCCCCCGACGCAGATCTCGTAGGCGTAGCGCCGGCCCGGCTCCAGATCTGTGATCGACCACTCGGCGGCGTCGGGTGCGGGCGAGGTCGGGGCGCGGAGGGGCCCCCAGTCCGCGCCGCTTTCGTCGCGCACGCGCGCGCGCAACGCCGCCGGCTCGCCCCCGCGCAACACGACGCTCAGGCCGAAGCCGGTCGCGGTGGGCGTGAAGATGAGCGGCGCGCCCAGCAGCGCGAACGCGGCCACATCGACGTCGGTCGTCGCGTCGACCGCCACACCAGCGTCGGACCACGAATGTGCTAACTGCAGCCGCTCGCAGCCGGAGGCAAACGCCAGGCTCGCGACAGCGAATGAAAGAGCGCGTGGGCGGAGAATCGACATGCACCGGCTCCGTGGCCGATGCCATCGTAGCGCTCCGCGCGTCACCAGGTGACAAGATCGTGACCGGCGGCCTGAAATCCCACGCGGGAGGGTATGGGAACCCTCCCAGGGTGCCCATCTCAATTGGCGCATAGAATGGCGCGCATGAAGAGGGCGGCGTTCGGCGCGGTCATCCTGACGCTCGCCGCCCTGGTGGGCTGCCGGCCTTCGCCCGGGGCGCCCGCGACGGCCGCGGGGGCGCGCGTCGCCTCGCCGCCATGGCTCGTGACGATCGTCGTGGACCAACTGGCGGCCTGGATGGCCGACGAGCGCTGGCCCGCGCTGCCCTCCGACGGCGGCTTCGCGCGGCTGCAACGCGAGGGTCTTTACGTGCGCGAGCTGCGCTTCGTGCATTCGGTGACCGAGACCGCGCCCGGACATGCCGCGCTGTACACGGGAGGCGTCCCGCACACGACCGGAATCGTGTGCAACGACGTCGCCGGCCCAGACGGCAAGAAGCAGTCGATCCTGGCGGACGCGGCCACGCGACTGGTGCCGGCCGGGGCGGGCGGGCCGATCGACCGGCGCGGCAGCTCGCTGGCGCCGCTGCAGGTCGACACGCTGGCCGACGTGCTGATGGCGGCGCGTCCCGGCGCCCAGGTCTACAGCTTCTCACTCAAGGATCGCGGCGCGCTGCTCGGGGCGGGCCGCCACCCGAAGGCGGTGCTGTGGCTCGACACCGAGGGCGGCACCATGGTGACGTCGACGGCGTTTGCGCAGGCGGTGCCGGCGTGGGCGGCGCTGTTCGCGGATGGCGCGGCGGTGAAGCGCGCGTTCGGGCCGGTCTGGCAGCCGGTCGACGCGGGCTGGCTGGCGTCCCACGCAGCGACGCGCGACGACCAGGAGGGCGAAGGCGACTACCTCGGGCTGGGCACCGTGTTTCCCCACAGCGCGACGTCGGTCAAGGCGATGCGCGCGACCCCGGGCGGCGATCGGTTGCTGCTCGACCTCGCGCGCGCCGCGGCCACGCACGCCGCCGAGACCGCCGCCGGGCGGCCGGTGCTGCTGGCGCTGTCGCTGTCATCGAATGACTACGTCGATCATGTGTTCGGTCCCGACAGCTGGGAGGCCTGGGACGAGCTGCGCCGGCTCGATCGCGGGCTCGCCGAGCTGCTCGCGGCGCTGGACGCGCTGGTCGGTCCCAACGGCTACGCGGTGATGCTCACCGCCGATCACGGCAGCGTTCCGATGCCCGAGCTGTCGCGCACCGGACAGGCGCCCTGGTGCCGGCGCGCGGGTGGCGACCACTGGCAGCGGCCGTGCGGCCGCGGCGCGCGCATCGTCGCGGCCGACATCGCGCGCCGGCTGGACGAGGCGCGGACGATCGTGGCCGGCGTGGTGGATCCGTTCGTCTACCTGACCCCGCAGGGCAAGGCGCTGCCGCCCGCCGAGCGCGCGGCGCTGCACCAGCGGATCGATGCGCTGTTCGTCGGCCGCGGTGAGATCGCGCAGGTGATCGACATCCGGACCGCGCCCGAGACCTGCCCGCCGCCGTCGGACGAGTCGTTGCCCGCGCTGACCTGCCGGTCGCTTCGCCGTGATCAGGCTGGCGACTTCTACCTGGTCCCGGCCCCCGGGGCCTTCTTCGATCCCGATCTCGCCGTCGGCCGCGGCAGCAGCCACGGGTCGCCCTACCTGTATGACCGCGCCGTTCCGCTGCTCGTCCGTGCGCCCGGCCGCGTGC
>Ga0190271_10002638_pt1 | contig 10964 bp, 9 predicted proteins | sample Popmic356T_FD_133747 | JGI IMG/M metagenome (GOLD analysis project Ga0190271, IMG submission 133747) | Populus adjacent soil microbial communities from riparian zone of Weber River, Utah, USA - 356 T | ecosystem: Environmental > Terrestrial > Soil > Riparian zone | place: USA: Utah | collected...
CGATCCTGCAGGAGCAGGAATCGATGTCGGGCATCGGGAACGCCTACTCCGATGAGATCCTGCACGTGGCGAAGGTGTCGCCCATTGCGCAGAGCGCGTCGCTCGACGCTGAGGCGCAGGACCGTCTGTACGCTGCGACGATCGGAGTCATCCGCGCGACGATCGACGCGCGGCGCGGCATCCCGATCGATCAGCTGAAGGCGGCGAAAGTCGCCTCGATGCGCGTTCACGGACGCGCGGGGGAGGCGTGCCCCGTCTGTGGCGACACGATCCGGGAGTTCGCGTTCGCGAGCACCACGGCGGAGTACTGTCCCACGTGTCAGACGGGTGGCGCGCTGCTCTGATGCCGGGTGCGTGGTCGTCTTCAGGCTCGGGCGTGGGGACCCGATGGGCGGTCGTGACATCGAGGCTCCTTCCCTGTCGAGCGCAGATATCTCCACCTCGACGGTATGCACCTTTTCGGATTCGGCTCCGGGGGTTGCTTCTGGGGAAGGCATTGGATAGGCGTAGCGTGCGTACGCCGAGGTTAGGATCGGATCATGGCGACTTCGAATCTTCCGGCTCCCACTTCTGCTCCGGTGAGCGACGACAAGCCCCTGCTCGCCGTACTGACCCCCGCGGCGTCCTGCTGCGGCGGGGACGCCTGCAGCATCGACTGAGGTCCAGCGTTCCGCGCCGCCCGGCGAGGGGCGAGCGCTCGAGAGCCTCAGTGCGCGAGCGGTGCGCCGACGAGTGCATCGTCGGGCTTGCGGATGAAGAACGCCCCGACGAGCAGCGGCAGCGACGCGATCGCCGCGATGATGAACGCCGCCTGCGCGCCGTCGGCACCCGCCGCCGCCGCCGATGCCCCGGCCTCGAGCGAGGAGGCTTGGACGGCCGACATGATCGCGATCATGAGCGCGATGCCCGCGGCGCCGGCCACCTGCTGCACCGTTCCGACGACCGCTGAGCCGTACGAGTAGAACTTGGGCTGCAGGGACGCGAGAGATGCCGTGAAGAGCGGCGTGAACGACATGGCGAGACCGAGCGAGAGGATCGTCTGCCCGACCGCGACAGTCCAGATCGACGTGGTCTCATCGAACGTCGTGAAGAACCACAGCATCGCGCTCGCGATGACGGTGCCGGGCACGAGCAGGACGCGGGTGCCCCAACGGTCGTAGATGCGGCCGATGAAGGGACCGGTGAAGCCCATGACCAGTGCACCGGGGAGTCCGACGAGTCCCGTCTGAAGGGCACTCACTCCGAGGACGCCCTGGAGGTACAGCGGAATGACGGTGATGACGCCGAAGAACGCGACCGAGAGCAGCCCCATCTGGCCGATCGAGAGCGAGAAGTTCGCCGACCGGAAGACACGGAGGTCGAGCAGTGCATCGTCGCTCTTCTGCAGCCGGAGCTGGCGCCAGATGAACAGTCCGAGGGCGATGACGCCGACCGCGAGCGACACGATGAGGGTGATCCTCGACGTCGTCTCTGCCGCAGCATCCGCCGCCGTCGTTCCGTGCGATGCGCTGCCGCCGATCTGGCTGAGGCCGAACACGAGACCGCCGAAGCCGAGCGCCGAGAGGATGATCGACGGCACGTCGATGGGCGCGTGCGTCGTCTCACCGAGGTTGTGGACCCAGCGGGCGCCGACTCCGAGCGCGATCAGCGCGATCGGGAGGACGATCGCGAAGATCCAGCGCCAGCTGAGGGTGTCGAGCACGAGCCCGGCGACGGTGGGGCCGATCGCCGGGGCGAGCGAGATGACGACGCTGACGCGTCCCATCATCCGACCGCGTGCGTGCGCCGGCACGAGGGTCATGATCGTCGTCATGAGCAGCGGCATCATGATCGCGGTGCCCGACGCCTGCACGACCCGGGCGACGACGAGCAGGGGGAACCCGGGGGAGAGGAGCGCGATCAGCGTGCCGAGTGAGAAGAGGCTCATCGCCGCGATGTAGACCTGCCGCGTCGTGAATCTGCGCAGGAGGAAGCCGGTGATCGGGATGACGACCGCCATCGTGAGCATGAACGCGGTGGTCAGCCATTGCGCCTGCAGCGCAGTGATCCCGAGGTCGTCGATGAGGTGCGGGATCGCCACGCCCATCGTCGTCTCGTTGAGGATCGCGACGAAGGCCGCCCCGAGGAGCAGCCAGATGACTCGGTTCTCTTCGGGGCGCAGTTCGGCGGCGGGCGTCGCGCGGACGCTCGTCGATCCTGTGCCGGTGGTGATGTCAGCGGCCATGGTCGTCTCCTCGGTGGGCGGGGCAGGCGACCACCGAAGTGGCGCACGCGAAACGATAACCCCGGCTTCCGACATCGCATTCCCGATGCGGGGAATGCGAATCTCGCGGAAGCGCGGGATTTCAGGTATTTAAGGGTGTCAGCCGCAACGCTCGGGCGAGCGTGAGGCGGGAGGCAAGCCAGCCGATGGGCCGGAACTCAGACCTCGGTCCGCTCCTCGTCGGCGGGCTTGTCCCAGTCCTCGGTGCCGGCGGCATCGGTGCGCTCGAGTTCGCTGTCGCTGACCGCGGCGGGGGTGGGATCGATGAGCTCCTCGGTCGGCGTCTCTTTGAGATCGTCGATGTCCTTCCGCAGCGCGTCGAGGTCGGGACCGTGAGGCTGCTCGGGAATGGAGGTCATGTGTCAAGACTAGCCTCCGTGTCGGCGGCGCTCATTAGGCTTGCGCGCATGGCGATGGGACACGGGGGAGGAGGCGGAGGAACCGGCGGTCCGCCCGGTTTCCGCGGCGTGGACCGGGAAGCGCAGAAGCGTCAGAATGCGCAGGCTCCCCGCATCCCGGATCTCGGCCGTCGTGTCGTCGCTCTCTTCGCTCCGTATCGCGGTCGTCTCGCTTTGACGGGCTTCCTCGTCGTGGTCGGAGCGGCGATCGCCGTCATTCCGCCTCTGCTCGTGCAGCGCATCTTCGACGACGCGCTGTTCCCCGTCGACGGCGGGCAGCCCGACATCCCGCTCCTCATCCGGCTCGTGTCGGCGATGATCGCCATGTTCCTTCTCTCCGCGGGCGTGGGGGTCGTTCAGACCTATCTCACGGCGACGGTCGGCAACAGCGTCACGGGCGATCTGCGCGTCAAGCTCTTCGAGCACCTCCAGGCGATGGAGCTCGCCTTCTTCACGCGCACCAAGACGGGTGTCATCCAATCCCGTCTGCAGAATGACGTCGGTGGCGTGTCCGGGGTCCTCACGAACACCGTGACGAGCATCCTGGGCAATCTCGTGACCGTCGTCGCCTCGCTCATCGCGATGATCCTCATCGACTGGCGACTCACGATCATCGCCGTCGTGCTGATGCCGTTCCTGGTGATCATCCAGCGCCGCGTGGGACAGGTGCGCGCCCGCATCGCGGGCGAGACGCAGGAGTCGCTGTCAGAGCTGTCGGCGATCACGCAGGAGACGCTGAGCGTCTCGGGCATCCTGCTGTCGAAGTCGTTCAACCGGCAGCGCACCGAATCGGCTCGCTATCAGGACGAGAACCGCAACCAGGTGCGCCTGCAGGTGCGCCGCGCCATGAGCGGCCAGGGCTTCTTCGCGGTCGTGCAGGTGCTCATGGCGTCGGTCCCGGCCGTGATCTACCTCGTCGCGGGCTACATCGTGACGGGGGGCGCCGAGACGCTGACGGCGGGCACGATCGTCGCATTCACGACCGTGCAGGCCCGGTTGCTGATGCCGCTCATGGGACTCATGCGCGTAGCGCTCGATCTGCAGACGTCGTCAGCGCTCTTCGCGCGGATCTTCGAGTACCTCGATCTCGTCCCGGCGATCAGCGACGTGCCGGGTGCGATACCGGTCTCGGAGGCGCCCGGTCCGGTCGGACGCATCGAGTTCCGCGACGTGGTCTTCCGGTATCCGGATGCCGCTCCCGGCGCCCGCCCGACGCTCGACGGGGTCTCGTTCACGGTCGAGCCCGGGCACCATGTGGCGTTCGTCGGCCCGTCAGGAGCAGGCAAGACGACCGTGCTCTACCTCACGCCGCGCATGTACCAGGCATCCGCGGGCGAGGTGCTCTTCGCCGGTGAGGACGTGCGCCGCCTCACGCAGGAATCGATCATCGACAACGTGGGCATCGTGTCGCAGGAGACGTATCTCTTCCACGCGACGATCCGCGAGAACCTGCGCTACGCCAAGCCGGAGGCGACGGATGCCGAGCTCGAGGATGCGTGCCGCGCCGCGAACATCCACCACATCATCGAGGGGTTCGAGCAGGGCTACGACACTGTCGTGGGTGAGCGCGGCTATCGCCTCTCGGGCGGCGAGAAGCAGCGCATCGCCATCGCGCGCGTGCTGCTGAAGGACCCCGCCGTCCTCCTCCTCGACGAGGCGACGTCGGCGCTCGACACCGTCTCGGAGCGCGTTGTGCAAGAGGCGCTGGATGCCGCGGCCCGCGGCCGCACCACCCTGTCGATCGCCCACAGGCTCTCGACCGTCATCGGAGCTGACGTCATCCATGTCGTCGACGCCGGTCGCATCGTCGAGTCGGGCACCCACTCCGAGCTCATCTCGCGGGATGGCCTCTACGCCGAGCTCGCGGCGCAGCAGCTTGCGGCATCCCGCGTCCTGACGACCGAGGATGCGCTCGAGGCCAGCCAGCCGGCGGCCGACCATCCCGATCGACGGGCCGACCGGGCGCCCGGCGGGGCGGCTTCGGTCGATCCTGTGGTGATCGTGGGTTCGGCTGCGTCGGTTGATCCGGCGTCGGCTGGTTCGACCTCCGTTGATGGCAGCGCGGGCCCCGACCCGTCGACGGTCCTGGACCCGGCAGGGACGCTGGGCCCCGCTGTTCGTCCCTGAGACACCCCGAACCGAGCGACCCCCGCGCTACCAGCGGCGCGCGGCCTCGACGAGGGCGGCCGGCTCGTCCTCGAGCGCCACGGACGAACCGCCTCGAGCCCAGAGATCGCGCGTGAACTCGCCGATGGCTCGGCCGTACGCATCGTCGTGGTGATCCTGCGCGATCCGCACGAGCGGCGGCAGATCCATCCCGAGGATCAGTCGCACACGCTCCCGAACCGCGGCCGCGTGCCCCGCAGCGTCGAGCTCGGCGATCCCGCCCGACATCCCGTCGAGGTAGTCGCGGAGCACGTCGAGCGAGGCCTTGGCCTGCGTGATGGACGAGCCGTCGGCTCGCTCACGCCACAGCGCGACGACATCGGGCACCACGTCGAAGGCGCGCGCGGACGCGTACATCCGCTGCGCGACCACCTGGTCTTCGTACAGGCGGTCGACCGGGAACCGCAGGCCTGTTCGCCGCCAGAAGTCGACCCGACTCACTTTCGACCACGCGACGATATTCCCCGAGGCCGCGGGATGCTCGTCGATCGTCGTCGCGCGACGTTCCGGGTCGGTCGCGGCGGCGACCCACGGCTGCACGATCCCCCTGGAATAGCCGCCGTCGGGTTCTGGTCGGAGCCGCACGTACGCGCCGAGAGCGAAGTCGCTCCCGGTCTCCTCGAGCACCCCCACGAGGCGCTCGAGCGCCGTCGGCGTGAAGGCGTCGTCCCCGTCGAGGAACCCGACGTAGGTCGTCTCGACGAGCTCGAGGCCCGTGTTACGGGCGGCGCCCAGGCCGCGCTGGTGCCCGTGATGCACCAGCCGGAAGCGGGGGTCGGCGGCAGCGGCATGTGCGAAGATCTCGGCCGTCCCGTCGGTCGACCCGTCGTCGACGAGGATCGCGGCCCAGTCCTCACGCGTCTGCACCCGCAGCGAATCGAGCGCCTCGCCGGCATACCCCGCGACCTGATAGCCGGGAACGATGATCGTCACCGCGGCGCGGTCCGGGGTCAGGCTCACCCGCCCGATCGTACAGCGACGACGGATGCCGCGACCGCGTCGGCGACGGCATCCAGCGGCTCGCTCAGCTCGTGCGAGAACGTGAACCGCACGGCCGTCTGCGCGACCTCCGATGGGATCCCCATCGCGACCAGGACGTGGGACGGCTGGTCGCTGCCGGCCGCGCACGCCGACCCGCTCGACGAGACGACGCCGCGGCGCTCGAGCTCGAGCAGGATCGCCTCGCCGCTTGTGCCCGCGAAAGTGAAACTGGCCGTTCCGGGCAGCCGGTGCACGGGATCCCCGGTGAGTGCTGCGCTCGGCACCGCCGCGAGGACGCGCGAGACGAACGCATCGCGCAGAGCCGAGACCCTCGCGGATGACTCGACGCGTTCCGCCTCGGCGAGGTCGAGTGCGGTCGCGAGCGCCACAGCGCCCGCCACGTCTTCGGTGCCGCTGCGGCGCCCACGCTCCTGGCCGCCGCCGTGCAGGAGCGGTTCGATCGGGATGCGTCCCCGCACGCCGAGCGCGCCCGTCCCTTTCGGCGCGCCGACCTTATGGCCCGCGATCGAGATGGCGTCCGCGCCGAGGTCGGCAGCCGACAGCGGCAGCCACCCCGCGGCCTGTACCGCGTCGAGATGGAGCAGGATGCCGCGCTCCCGCGTGGCGGCCGCGATCGAGGCGACGTCCTGCACGGTGCCCACCTCGTTGTTGGCGTAACCGAGGCTGACGAGCGCCGTGTCGTCGCGGAGGGCGGCCGCGACATCCGTCGCCGACACTCGTCCCGCCGCGTCCACGGGGACGTGCGTGACCTCGAAGCCGTGCACCCGCACGAGATAGTCGCCCGATTCGAGGATCGACTCGTGCTCGATGGGTGTCGTCACGAAGTGGCACGCGTCCCGGCTCTGCTGCGCGGCGATCGCGATGCCCTTGATCGCGAGGTTGTTGGCCTCGGTGCCACCGGACGTGAAGACGACATCGCTCGCGCGCATCCCGAGCACCCGCGCGACGCGGCGCCGAGCATCCGTCAGGGCCTCCGCCGCCGCCTCGCCGACGGTGTGATGGCTCGATGCGTTGCCGAACCAGCGCGTGAGGTAGGGCATCATCGCATCGAGCACTTCGGGCCGCACCGGCGTGGTCGCAGCGTTGTCGAAGTAGAGCATCGACACGGCTCAGACCTCCGGCGATCCCTGCACGTCGATGCGCACGTCGAGTCCGAGGTCGAGCGCGCGGGCCGAGTGGGTCAGCGCGCCGACCGAGATCACGTCGACACCGGTCTCGGCGATCGCGCGGACGGTCTCGATGGTCACGCCGCCGGATGCCTCGACGGTCGCCCGCCCGGCGACGGCCTCGACCCCGACGCGCAGCTCGTCCAGCGAGAAGTTGTCGAGCATGATGGTGCCGATCCCGGCCGCCAGGACGGGCTCGATCTGCTCGAGCCGGTCGACCTCGACCTCGACGTGGGTGGTGTGCGGCAGCTGCGAGATCGCGCCGCGCAGTGCCTCGGTCACGGACGCGCCTTTTTGGGCCAGGACCGCGAGGTGATTGTCCTTGGCCATGACGGCGTCCGACAGCGAGTAGCGGTGGTTGTGGCCGCCGCCGTTGCGCACCGCGTGCCGCTCGAACGCCCGCAGTCCCGGCGTCGTCTTGCGGGTGTCGGCGATCCGCGCCTCGGTGTGCGCGACTTCGGCGACATAGCGACCCGTCAGCGTCGCGATGCCCGCCATGCGCTGCACGAAGTTCAGGCCGATGCGCTCGGCGGTGAGCACGGCTCTCGCCGGTCCCGAGACCACGGCCAGCACAGCGCCAGGCTCGAACCATTCGCCGTCCTCGACGATCAGCTCGACGTCGACACGCGGATCCGTCAGGCGGAACGCGGCGGCGAACACCTCGCCGCCGCTGAACACCCCGGCTTCGCGGGCGACGAGGTCGGCGCGAGCCATCGCCGTCTCGGTGATGAGGTACTCGCTGGTGAGGTCGCCCCACGGGGCGTCCTCCTCGAGGGCGGCGGCGACGACGCGGTCGATCGTGGCGCGGGTGAGCATCAGGCGACACCCGCCTCGACGCGTGCGCCGACCGGGGTGACGGCATCCGGCAGCTCCGCGCCGTCGCGCCGGAAGTGCGCGCCGACGGACTCGCGCCGAGCGAGTGCGGCGGTGACCGCTTCCTGCGCCACGACGAGCAGGTTCTCGTCCTCGAACTCGGCTTCCGTCCGCGGTGATCGCGCGAGCGTGCGCCAGGCGGAGATGACGGATGCCGCGTGCCGCAGGCCCGTCTCGTCGCGCACGAGTCCCGCGTCCTCCCACATGAGCTCCTGCAGCGCGTGGCGCGTGAAGGGCTGGGGGGCCGTGGGGTTCGACCCCTCGACAGGCTCGGAGACCGAGGGGAGCTCGGGGACCGAAGCGCGCCCCGCGCCAGCGGGCCACCTCCCGGACGCAAGATCGTCCGCGATCGTATCGCCGGCGCGCGCGCCGAAGACGGCACCCTCGAGCAGGGAGTTCGACGCCAGCCGGTTCGCGCCGTGCACGCCCGTACGGGCCACCTCGCCCACGGCATACAGGCCCGGAAGCGACGTGCGTCCGTACAGATCCGTCGTCACTCCACCCATGAGGTAGTGGGCGGCCGGCGTGACCGGGATGGGCTCGCGTGCCCAGTCCAGACCGCGCTCGCGCACGGCGCGGTCGATGGTGGGGAACCGGCGCGCGAGAAACGCGCGACGCTCTTCATACGTGGGTCGAAGCATCGTCGCATCGAGGAACACAGGTCGGCCGTCCTGCAGCTCCATCTGGCGCGCGATGGCCCGCGCGACGATGTCCCGCGGCGCGAGCTCGCCGTCCGGGTGCGCGTCGAAGGCGAAGCGCCGGCCGTGCTCGTCGATCAGCGTGGCGCCCTCCCCGCGGACGGCCTCGGACACCAGGAACGCCTCTCCGACGCCGATGCCAGCGGCGTCGACTGGGCCTTCCAACACCGTCGGGTGGAACTGGAAGAACTCGAGGTCCGACACGTCCGCGCCCGCCCGCATCGCCGCTGCGATGCCGTCGCCCGTTGCGACGGGCGGGTTGGTCGTGTGCGCGTAGAGCTCACCGGCGCCGCCGGTCGCGAGGACCACCACATCGGCCTCGATCGTCTCGCGGCGGCCGAGGTGATCCGGGCCATCGCCCACGAGCAGCTCCACACCCGAGACACGACCCCTCGACACGCTCGGGGACCGATTCGACAAGCTCGGGGATCGATTCGTCACGCTCGGGGATCGATCCACGACGAGGTCCACGAGGAAGGCGTGCTCGACCACCCGCACCACGCTCGCGCGGAGCCGGGCGACAAGGGCCTTCTCGATGGCCGTGCCCGTGGCATCCCCTCCCGAATGCAGGATGCGCGGATACGAGTGTGCCGCCTCGAGGCCCTTCACGAACGCGCCCTGGGCGTCGCGGTCGAAGGCGACGCCGAGGTCGACGAGTTCGCGGATGCGCGCCGGACCCTCTTCGGCCAGAACACGCACGGCGACCGGATCATTGAGCCCCGCACCGGCGGTGAGGGTGTCGCGGATGTGGTCCTCGACGCGATCGTCGTCGAACATGACGCCCGCGATGCCGCCCTGGGCGTAGCGCGTGTTGGCGTGTTCGAGCACGTCCTTCGTCACGAGCGTGACGCGGCATCCGCGGTCCACAGCGTGCAGGGCCGTGACGAGTCCGGCGATGCCGCTCCCGACGACGACGACGTCCGGCGCGGTCACGATGCGTTCTCCCAGGCGGCGGCCGGAGCGGCCGGAGGCTTCGCTGCAAGCATGCGCTCGAGTGCGAGGCGAGCCGGTTCGGCGACGTCCGCCGGCACCGTGATGCGGTTGCGCACCTGCCCCTCGACGAGACCGTCGAGGACCCAGGCGAGGTAGCCGGGGTGGATGCGGTACATCGTCGAGCAGGGGCACACGACCGGGTCGAGGCAGAAGATCGTGTGCTGCGGGTTGTCGGCCGCGAGACGCTGCACGAGGTTCACCTCTGTGCCGATCGCGAAGGTCGCGGGCTCGGTCGCCGCCTCGATCGCCCGACGGATGTAGTCGGTCGAGCCCGACTCGTCGGCCGCATCGACGACCGCCATGGGGCACTCGGGGTGCACGATCACGCGGACGCCGGGGTGCTCGGCACGCGCCTTCTCGATCTGGTCGACGGTGAAGCGGCGGTGCACCGAGCAGAAGCCGTGCCACAGGATCACCCGCGAATCGCGCAGTTCGTCGACGGATGCTCCGCCCAGCGGCTTGTTCGGATTCCACATCGGCATCTGCTCGAGGGGCACGCCCATCGCCTTGGCCGTGTTGCGGCCCAGGTGCTGGTCGGGGAAGAACAGCACGCGACGGCCCCGCTCGAACGCCCACTCGAGCACCGTGCGCGCGTTGGACGAGGTGCAGACGATGCCGCCGTGCCGCCCGACGAATCCCTTGATGGCAGCCGACGAGTTCATGTACGTGACCGGGATCACGGGGACGCGGCCCTCGGCATCCGTCGCATCCATGTCGCCGTAGATGTCTTCGAGCTGCTCCCAGCACTCTTCGACCTGATCGATGTCCGCCATGTCGGCCATCGAGCAGCCCGCCGCGAGGTTCGGCAGGATGACGGCCTGCTCGGGCTGCGAGAGCAGGTCGGCGGTCTCGGCCATGAAGTGCACTCCGCAGAACACGATCGCCTCGGCTTCGGGATGCGCCTTCGCCGCGTTCGCGAGCTGGAACGAGTCGCCGACGTAGTCCGCGTGCAGGACGACCTCTTCGCGCTGATAGAAGTGGCCGAGGATCACGACGCGGTCGCCGAGCGTCTGCTTCGCGGCGCGGATGCGCGCGTCGAGCTGTTCCGGCGTGGCATCACGGTAGGCCTGCGGCAGCCCGCCCTGGCGGGGCGAGCCGGTCGGAATGACGTCGCCCATCGAGGCGCCGGGTCCGTAGCCGGGACGGATGTCGAAGTCCCAGGGTCCTGCCGCAAGGTCGGTGTTGCAGGTCTCGGCGCTCGACGCTCCCGCGACGATCGCCTGGATCTCACGATCGACCGAGGGGTCGACGGGTCGGGGCTCGAGGGTGAGGTTCACGGCGGGCATGATCGTGCTCCTTCAATCACGGACCGAGAGCGGGCCGAGATCGGCGAGCTCCACGTCCTGGTTGTAGCGATAGAGACGAGCCGGCCGGTGGCTTCCCGTGCGGAAGCGGTCGGTCGGGA
>Ga0190271_10002639_pt1 | contig 10963 bp, 14 predicted proteins | sample Popmic356T_FD_133747 | JGI IMG/M metagenome (GOLD analysis project Ga0190271, IMG submission 133747) | Populus adjacent soil microbial communities from riparian zone of Weber River, Utah, USA - 356 T | ecosystem: Environmental > Terrestrial > Soil > Riparian zone | place: USA: Utah | collected...
CTCGCCTCCTGCTCCTTAGCGTAGGTACTGATCTTAAGGAACCACTGGACTAACTCCTTCTGGATTACCTCTCCCCCACACCGCCAGCAAGCGCCCTTCACTACCTGCGAGGCAGCTAAGACGGTATGGCAGGACTGGCAGTAGTCCACGGGGGCTTTAGCCCTGTAGATGAGGCCAGCCCGCAGCAGCCGAAGGAAGATGTCTTGTGACCATCTGTATACCTCAGGGTCACAGGTGTAGAAGAGACGTTCGTAGTCAAGCGACAGGTCTAGGCGCTGCATCTGCTCGACCATGCGGGCACCGCAGCTACGTACCCAATCCTCTGGAGCCATGTCCCGATTCTCTGCCTGTATCTCTACCGGCAGGCCAAAGCTATCCAGCCCCAGGGCGAAGAGTACATCGTCACCCTTGGCGCGACGGTATCGAGCGTAGGCGTCGGCGATGGTCAGATGCCTAACGTGGCCTAGGTGCAAGTCCCCGGTGACGAATGGCGACGACGGTTTCACGTAGACGTTAGCCACCGCGCATCGTCTCCATAGCCTTAGTCTCGATATCCCGCACCGTGTGGCGACTGACGCCTATCGCTTCCCCTACCTCTTGCTGCGTAAGGTCGCCATCGTCTCGGAATCCGTAGCGCAGTTCAATGACTTCCCGTTGCCTATCGTTGAGCAGTTCAAAACGCTCCCGCACGTAGGCCCTATCGAGCAAGGCGTCTAGCTCATCCTCACTGTTACGGTCAGGGAGAAGGTCACCGACCTCAGCAGGCTCATCATCGTTATCCACTATCTGACGGTTGAGAGAGCGAGGGCTTTCAGCAGCACCAAGAAGCTCGTCTACATCGTCGGGGGCGATGCCTAGTACTTCCGCTATCGCTTCTGAATCGGGAGCGTTACCGCCTACTGTCAGTTCCTCTCGGACGCGAAGGATCTTGTCAAAGCGTTCCTCCTTGTTGACTGGCAGACGTATCATCCGCCCCTTGTTCTGTCCTGCTCGTTGCATGGCAGCGCGGATTTGATCGACAGCGTAGGTAGAGAATCGGAATCCCCTGCGGTAGTCGAACTTCTCTACCGCGTTCATTAGGCCAACGGTTCCCTCAGACACAAGATCGTCAAACGGTAGGTCGCGACTGCTATCCCTGTCTCCATACCGCTCGGCAATGTGGGCAACCAAGGATAGGTTGGCTTCCACCATGCGAGCTTTCGCATCGGTGTCTCCGGTCTCGATCCTCTTAGCTAACTCGATCTCCTCCCGATGAGTCAGCAAGGGAACCCGACGAATATTGTCGTACAGTTCCTGCGTGTTGTATGCCATTGGTCATCACTTACTCTGCTACCCATGCGCGCCGATAGAGGCCGCTGTTGATTGATGGGTCTATGGTCTCGTCGCCGTAGACCTCGTTATCCATTTCTTCCCTGATCTGTATCCGGGTCAGATACTCAGGCCGATCAAGACAACTGGGAAGTTCCACGCCCTCTACCAGGCAGTAGTGGAACGCCCCCTTCTTATCCTCGATGTCACACTTTTCAACGAAGCCTTCGACTTCCAAGGAAGGGATGTTCTTCCGAATCCAACTGACATCAAGTCCTGCGCTTGCTGCTATTTCTGCTCGACTACCGGTCCCAACATCCCGGAGATAAAGAAGGATCTGTTTGCCTACCTCTGAGATTTCCTCCCTGTCCTTTGCTTTCTGTTGGGCAAGGAGAGCGTCGGCAAATAGGTCTAACTCCTCAGGCGTGTAGTCGGTTCGCTTCTCATCGAAGGTTTCCAGTACACGCCTAGGTTTTGTCTCCGCTTCTAACATCTCACTGGTTATGTCCTCGGCCAGGCTCATTTTGTAGTACTCATTTCCCAATAAGGAATCAGGCCGCCTTTGAGGTTGCCTTTCCTGCGCTCAACCTCTTTACGCGCATCCTCATCACTATCCTTGGCAAGTTCTGCCAACTTAGTACCGTTCACCCTGTGCCAGCGATTTTTTCTAAGCATTCGCTTCTGTCTCCAATATGAGACGCTGAATCCCTGCTACTAGCTCTAGCTGTGCAGTTGGCTCTAGACCCTTAAGGCACACCTTCAATCGGTCATTGATGGCTCGCGCCTTTTTCTTGGGATCATCGTTGTCCTTCAACGTCTTCGCTTCTGCCTTCCTCAATCTCGCCGATAGTGTCTCCTCAGTGATTAACCGATAGGTCTCAGGATCTAGAACAGGGGCACCGGGATCTACGGAATGTCCTGCTGATCTCGTGTACCCCTTGCCCATGATGTGATTCGAGCCCCCTGATAGGTACAGAGGACGGTCATCCCTGACCGTGTACTGAATCATCGTCCCACCCTTTTTAGTCCGAGTGAGACCTGTGACTTGAATCCAGACGGTAGGGATGGGATTGCCATCGAGACCTAGGGACGAACTCAGGTAGACCTCGTCACCCTTAGCCACTGGACAATCCTTATCCCAGATGAGAGTCGGATGCTTGCCATCCAGTATTTGCCGATACGAACCCTTGGGTGTATCTATCTCTACCCACTGATGAATCATTACGCTGGCGATACCTTCCTACGTGCTATGAGGGAACTGATTCCAACCACGACGGGAGGAATCCATAGAGGGATCAAGGCTGCTGTAGCTAACCCTCCTGCAATGATGGAGAGGACACCCAATACGATCACGGGCTCTCCATTCCATAGGTCACTGACTAGTTGCTTCATTACTCTCCTTGATGAGGGGTCACCTATGGGGAGAGTTCACCTACGGAGTTTATAGTGCTTACCTGACTAAGACGTAACGAACGAAGTCCTTCTTGTGAGGATGACTTACGATGTTATGTCCTGCATTCCTTAGCTCATTGATCCTTGCTGCTGCTCTAGGCATGTAGTTGGCATAGAACCAATCAGAAGAGACTCCATCCTTCCCAGCTTCCTTCAGTAGCCGTAGGATTTTCTCCTTCTGTGTCTCAGGTGGTGTTTGAAAGTCAATTAGTCATCAGTCCTTTGTAGTTAGGTTGAATACTTCTCACCTATTACCTGAGAGGACAGGACGAAATGTAGTACTGGGTTGGAAACTTTCCTTCTCTCTTGTCGTTAGTATGAAGGGGGAATACCAACGATTGGAGAAGGGGGTTTCTCCTAATCTCCTCCCGTTGGTATACCTCAACTTCCTCAGCCTTGGAAGGTACTTCCGTGCCTCCGCCCCCGAGATGAATGTTAGAGACGATCTCCGCGTCTTGGAAGCGGTAAAAGAGCATGATGAGACCTCCCCCTCTAACGGATCAGGACCCCGTTGGCCGAGCGGTAAGAATGAGTCCTTTACTTCTTGGACGGAGGGCTAAAGCCTTGACCTTGTATTCCTCTTACCGGCCTGACAGTGCAACGGGTACACTCACGAATGCCATCGTGTCTACTGCCTTACTGCTTATGCGAAGGTGCTATGACCTTTAGAAGCCGTAGCGTTGACTTTCCTCGGACTTGGCTCAATGGCCTGCCAGGAGTCTCTACTAGGTCTAAGGTAAGTGTACCAGCCTTCCCTACTCAACGTCGAGAGGGTAGGTACGCATTGCCCTTCATATATTAGTAGCGTTGAAGCGGGTCCTTTATAGTATTGGACCCCTTAAATACCCAAGGCGAGTGCTGCCCATAGGTGATACCCCCTACTCGATGCTCACTCTTGGAACCATATCCGTAGTCGCCTCCATCCTGTTCGCAGCAGTTACCAGTACACCCGTACCTCCACCTGATCTCACTGGACTAGCGGCCATCATCACCGCTGCTATCGGTGTGGTCGGGTTCTTCGCCACCATCTACAGAGGTAAGAAGAACAATGCGAGGGTCAGCGGGATAGAGGACGCCGCTGATTACGTGAAGGGCATAGACGCTCTTACGAAACGCCTGCGTGAAGAAATGGACGATATGCGCTCAGAACATAAGCACGAGCGCGCCCAATGGATAGAGGAAGCTCGCACCCTACACGCACAGATAGATCAGATGCGTAGGGAACTCAACGAGCAGGTAGTGGAAAACTACAAGCTGCGAGCCGAACTTGCCACCATCCGAGAACAGATGAAGAACTACCTAACCGAGACCGAGTATGAAGAGTTCATCAAAAAGAGGATTTAGAGAGATACAGGACCCGCAGACGCTTCGCTACCTAGCGTTTAGCTTTGCTGCCCTAGCTGTATGCGGTGTACTCACCATGTTCATTGCCTCACCCGAGCTTAGGCATGATGTCTTCGGCATCGGTGACAACGAGGTTGTGACCAAGCAACACAAGCCTTCGACGCACAAGCGCAACGCAGACTCCGGCAGTACGAATGGTGGTGCCCGCCAAGGTGGACATCCTTCGGCTACCTCAGAGAAGGGCAGTCAGGCCACGCCTCCCTCATCCCACGGTGAGGGAGGTATGCCCTCGATACCGTCGATACCCGAGACACCCGACTCGACGCCTAATACTGAGAGCCCGCCTAAGCCCCCTCCCCCGCCTCCTGCGGCCCCTTCTCCTGCTCCAGGCGCCTCTTCCCCCGCCAACCAGGACAAGCCCTCACAAGGCGGCTCAGTTGACGACGATCCTCCCTCCCCTCCAGGCAAGGTAGCTGCGGAAGTCAACGTTCCCGGCCTAGGTGTGCCCCCGGTGGTGGGAGAAGTGACCAAAGGCGTCAACGATGCCGTCAACGGAGCCACGGGTACGGTCAACGAAGCCACCAAGAATGCGCCCGTCCAGGTGGAAGTTCCGAAAGTCTGCCTAGTTTCCTGTTAGCAGCACTGTTTTATGCCTAGGCCAAAGCACCCCTTTAGTGAAGGCCGCTAGTACTGAGCCAAGGTAGGCCCACCAATACGGTGGCGACCGATGATCCTAAAGATTCCCGAATGCACTTGGGATAGCTCAGTCCTGCTTACTTCACATCCTTCGGTCTACTGGCAGTGGTAAGAGTCAGACTCACACCCTCCATCGAAGATAGTTTGTCCAGTCGCCCCCTCCCCATCAATGGCTAAAGGTAAATCACCGTCTAAGAAACGCTACTCAGAGCTTGAACGTCGCACCGCTATGGCTGCCTATGCGTTCACTTCGGGTAACGAAGAACAGACCACGGCCCTGCTCGCATCGCAGGAGGTCCCGTTAGACATACCGTTTAACACGATCAAGTCATGGGTGCAGAGGCACAAGGATGACTATCGCACCATCCGCAGCGAGATAGACGAACACACACGGTCTATGTTCGCGGACACCCATCGCCGCGTAGGTATGCAGTACGCGGAGATCGAGGAAATCGGACTGCTCGACCTCAAACGTGAGTTTCAGGAAGGCAACCTTACAGGTAAGGACTTGGCTAACGCCCTCAAAAACCTTGCCATCGCCGGTGCTGTACACACAGACAAGAGCGAGCGCCTAGCCGATAGACCCACCATCGTGGTAGAGCATGACATCACGGACATCAAGAAGGCATTGCAGCGCGGCGGTATCGAGTTCGCCGAGCCCATCAACGTAGACGCGATAGAGGTAGATGTACTCCCAGCCGGATAACCCACTCGTCACCGTCGAGGATCTAGAGGACACGAAGCCTCAAGATCCCCCGTGCCCCCGTTGTCATCACACATGGGGATACGATAAGTCCAGTCGATGCGCCTACTGCGGTGTCCACAGGGACAGGAAGGTCAGGAAGGTCTAGCAAGCCTTACCGAAGTGACTTACCCAGATGGTGGACCGCTTGCCCTCCAGCGTCCCCACAGAGCGGCTGATGCCTATGTCTGTCCAATCGCCAAGGATGTTAGCCCGATGGGTAGCTGACCGCAGCCAAGCTCGGAAGATAGAGCGCGGCTCCCCTAGGTCCCCAACTCCGTAGGCAAGGTTCTCCCCTACTCGCCAGCAAGGCACCGCCAGGTAGCCCGCGCGTTCGATCCAGTAGGTGAAGGCTCGCTTGCAGGCATAGTGAGTGAAGCCGCAGCGCCCTACGTCACTCCCCTTCTGCTTGGCAGACCAATGCAGCGCCGCCGACTCAGTCAGTCCCGGTAGCCCAACCCGCTCACGAGCGTAAGAGGTCAGGCACACGATGGTCTCCATGCTGCGCCCATCGCACACCGATGCAGGCGCCATTAGTCCAGTGGATGCCGACGCCTGAGACGCAACCGCCATAGAGATCACTGCCAGTACTGCGATGATGATTCGTAGCTTCATAAGAGCGGTGAGGGAGTCGAACCCCCATGAGACCATCCCGCCTAGGTACTGCTCTACTTGCTAACCCTTAGATCAGTAACGCTCATGCCCCTTTGGCTTCTCTGTGTTCCCTTCGGGCTATGATTCTCTGTATGCGCGCCTTGCGCCTATTCCCCGGAACGCCTTTGTCCTCTGCCTCGCGCATGATGCTAGTGATGGTCAAGAGATGCCCATCAGCAGTAAGAGCCTCAGCCTTCCCATTGATCTGAGCCGCAGCACACATGTGGTCAATGGATCGCCTAGGAGTATCAGCCTCCCCAGCGTAGATACGTACAGTGGCCTCTTTGTCCAGTGAAGCATCCTGACGAATGATCCGACCGCCAGGCTCATCGACACAGAGGGATGCTGAGTAGGTGCCCACCTTGACACGAGCGTCCCATTGCTCGATGAGGCGAGCGTCCTCCGCGACGAATGCAAGGATGCCGCCAGGGAAGAGGTCATTGATCTTCTCTTCAATGCCGAAGGTGCCTAGGGAAGCAGCGCCCTCGATGCCCTCATTCTCCAGCCAGTCGATCATGCTGCGCTCACGTTCGTTCGTCATGGTCATACCTTCCAGTGAGTGATACGGATACACGGCTGCCGACAGTATACACACTCAGGTGAGTCGATGTCGAGTGACTACGATTAAGCAGGCCAGCACGAACCTGCAAATTTACCCATCGCGCCCCCGTTATACCCATAGTAGCCATGATGGTAGATAGTCCATTCAACGTAGTGCATCCAGTAGCCGTAGAGATTGCATCGGTAGTTAACGATGGGATGCGAGGAAGATGTAAGGGTAGGCAGACCGCAGCGGCCAATGTGTCCTCTACATACCGCACCACACCCACGCGCGCTACTGCTAAAGGGGAAACCCTCAGCCCCCTGCCACATAACAGGGGACCAGGCGGTAAGGCAACAGGTATCCCGCTCACAGAGCCAGCTACCTGCACTACGCCTCAGACAGGGGCTCAATGAGGACTCAACCTCACCGCTGAGTTCACTTACCCACTCGGTAATCGGCACACCCCGTCATCACTAATAGGGGGAGGGGAGTGGGTCAGGCCCCAGAGGTGGCGTATTTATATATGGCCCTCATGAACGACAAGATTTGAGACAAAAGGGGGTCCTGCCAACCCAGTAGCAGTAACCGCCCTACAAGCCAGGAGGCACAATGGAGATATCGCTACTCGGCTTCATTCTCATCATCCTCTTAATTGTACTCCTACTCAGGTAGTACATCCAACAGTACAAGGGGCTAGTCCGCGTAAGGAAATGCGCCTAGCTTAAACATCAGATTGTGCCCTTACATGGCCCATTCGTCTATCGGCTAGGACGCTGGTTTCTCAGACCTGAAAGGCGGGTTCGATTCCCGTATGGGCTACTTCTCGAAAGAGAATGGCGGAGAGTGGGGTTGGCTAATACCAATCCTCTCCTGTATTGAGCGCAGTTGTGTCTCTGCGTGTATATAAATTAAAAGACACACCTGGCTCCATAGACTAACGGCAGGTCACCACGTTCTCAGCGTGGACGGTGCGGGTTCAAATCCCGTTGGAGCTTCTTTCAGTTGGTAGGCGCATGTACGTAAGTCTGCGCGCCCCTCTTCCTTTCTGTGAGGGCCACGAATCTACCAACTGAATCCTCGCCCCTGTAGCTCAATGGTTGTAGCTTCGCCCTTTCAAAGCGACGGACGCCGGTTCAATTCCGGTCGGGGGCTTCTACTGCTGCTTCGGCAGCAGTCATGCACGATGCAATAAGCGTGGAGTAGATGAGCAGGTGTTGAAAGCCCGCACCAGGGCGTGGACTAAGCCCCACAATCTTGCTCTCCTACTTGGCTTTGTGAAGCCTTGACAGTAGGGGCTTAGACCACCCCTGCCGCTGAGCCCTGTGTCCTTGTCTGAGCCTTGCTGAGTCAGGGACAGACTTGAGAGCAGGGCAGGCGGCACATACGTCTGTAGCTCAACGGATGAGCATTCCCCTTCTAAGGGACTGGTTGGAGGTTCGATTCCTCTCAGGCGTACTGCAAACGACGCTTTCAAAAGTGTCACGAGTTCATGGAGACACATATGAACACAGTACCCGAGACAGTAGTACCCGCAGTAAAGAAGGAGGTAGCAGGACTCCTACATGATTTAGCTACCACGGTCAGCATCTTGGCTAGCGAAGATGGCAGATACCCAGCCAACACCCTCTCAGGGCAACTTACCTTTGCCACTGACTTCGTAGACCCTGTACAGCTATACAGGGCTCTGCGCTCTGTTGCAGATGAGCTATGGGCCGGTGCCTCCAATGAGTAGAAGGATAAGGAATCGGAGTCTAAAGTCCATTAGAAGCGCCCTCTATGAGGTATGGACTCCATCGGTGCTTTCCGAGGTGTTTCCTGAGGTGCCAGTGGCTGTGGCATTTGATGACTCCAGCGTCATCAACCTTTATGTCCCATCGAAGAATGCGACCCTCACATGCGACCCCGCGCTGTCTGACACAGAACTTTCTTTTCCTTTCATATGTGCTGGCCGTATAGACAAGGCAATGAACGCGCTACTCAGTGCGGCTAGGGAACTACCCGACGCAGTACAACCGCCGTGGGTACCTGAGGTCACTGTTTCTATTAGCGGCCAACCAATCCAGCAATACGAGGACAACACAACCGACAATGGGACGACCGCGCCTGCCAACATCTGAGGTAACCAAAGACGCTCTCTGGAAGCGAGCGCAGCGCGCAGATGGTCATGGTCCTGACAAAGGGATGGTGCGCCATCACCTAGATAGGGCATATGGACGCAAGTCCCCTCGTGTCGAATACATCACTCGCGCTCAGCACAACAGGCTGCATAGGCGCAAAAGGAAGCTACGGAGAATCGCCTAGATGGCTCGACGCCCTAAATTCGGAGAAGCACGAGGTTGGTACGAAAAAGACCCCCGTACAGGTATGGGTGGTCCCCAGCCTACCCGTCCTAAGTCCGTTGCTCCCTACGTAGGTGAGGAACCCTCATACGTCGCCGCCACTGGAGGCAAGCAGGCCACCGCTCGCATGGAGCGCAAGCAGGCCGCCACCACTAAGCGCAAGACGGCTCAGAAACGCCTCAAGAGGGCAGAGAAGGCCAAGGAGACCGAGCGTAAGGCAATGGTCGCCTCAGGCCGCTCTAAGCGTCTCAAGCGCCAGGAGAGCCCCCTAGGGACCATCAAGAAGACTGTTGAGGACATCGTTGATGTAGTCAGCGATAGCGCCAAGGAGATCAAGAGCCTTCCTGCCACCTATACCGCCGCGACGAGTAAGGCAGCAGAGAAGGTCTATGAGATTCCTCAGCAGAAGACTTCCACTGCCTTCGGCAAGCCCACTCTCGGTACGCCTCGTGTCAACGAGATCATCAAGGCCAAGAAGCAGGGCAACCTCAAGATCAACCAGGCGGGCAAGGTAACCACACCCGCCACTCGAAAGGCCGCCAAAGGTCTCACCAAGGCGAAGAGGATCGTCAAGAGCGCTGGAGGCACTGATCTCCCCCACCTTGATCCAGAAGCCGACAGGGTAGCTCGCACAGTACTCAGCACGGGCAAGCGCAGTGGCGCCACACGTAAGGAACTACTAGCAGCCGCAGAGACAGGCTTGGTCGAGTCCACGTTCCACAACTACGCGGGCGGTGATGCGGACTCAGAAGGATGGCGCCAAGAGCGCACTTCCATCTACGGCACCGGCCCCACCGGTCCCCGCAATGTCAAGGCAGCCTCAAAGCGTTTCTTTGAAGAGACGAAAGCACAGAGTGGTGGGACGGCAGGCGAACTCGCTGCCAACGTACAGAGGCCAGCGGAGCAGTACCGGGGACGGTATGACGAAGTAAAGCCCGAAGCGGCAGCAATCCTCAACGCCTTTGAACAGGGCGGTCTCAAACCAGGCCAGCGGGCCAAGGTCCGACGACTGGAAGGCAACGCTCAGAGGCTCGGAATTGTCACCGGCAAGAAAGGCCCAGGAGGCGAGCCGGCAATCTCTCAGGCCCGCCTATGGGGCGGCAAGAAGAGGGGCAAGATCGAAGGCGCAACCGAAGGCGTCACCGCTGAGGCAGCGAGCCTTGGCCGAGCCATCGCAGGCGCCGTAGGCAAGCCCATCAACGTCATCAGCGGAGCCCGCCCAGGTTCCACCACCACTTCGGGCAACACTTCCGATCACTCCTCAGGTAATGCCCTCGACATTGATGCCCTTGATGCTACCGAAGGCTCAGTACAGAGCGAACGCGAAGGCAACAAGATCGCCGCTGCTGCCGCTCGTGTCTCCGGCCTAGGCACCAAGACACCTGAGTTCAAGTCCTTCATCGACAACGGCGGGGTCTACGAAGGCGTCTCACCTTCCGGCTACCGCGTACAGATCCTTTGGAAGACTGACATTGGCGGTAACCACCACAACCACGTTCACGTTGGCATCCGGCCAGAAGAAGGCGCTATTCCTTCTGGAGGCTCAGCCACAGTGGGCGGTTCTACTTCCACTGCTGGCGGCACCTACGTTTCCTCCTCTCAGATCGGCACGTACGCGAAGGCTACGGGTCAATCACCTGAGAAGGTCGGCAAAGCACTCCTAAAGGGCTCCCTCACCGTAGAGGATATTCGAGCCAAAAAACTGCGCCGCCTCAAGGGAGTACGTCAGCGCTTCGACTCACGCAAGGAAGACGTACAGGAGTTGGAGTCCTCTGACGGTCTCGATGAGCTAATCACCAAATACGGCTCTCCCGCCGTCTAGAGGACGCTGAATCAGTCACACACCTAATGGCCTGCCCAAAGGGGTCAGGCTCCACTTCGCCA